>ERZ773063.526-NODE-526-length-25320-cov-4.884148_pt1 | contig 25320 bp, 20 predicted proteins | sample MGYA00580625_ERZ773063 | MGnify/ENA primary metagenome ERZ773063 (study PRJEB29015, sample SAMEA2738022) | human oral metagenome | biome: human oral; feature: human-associated habitat; material: dental | place: China | collected 2042 ... | reverse complement strand
TATCAATTTGCATTTTATCTTGTAGATTATCCTCCTTTGTAAGACCAACTAATCTGAGATTGTAATAGCCTACAAGCCTGTAACTCTTTATTCTATTTTCAATCTATATATTTAATAGTAGAACCCAAAATATACCTATTGTAGGCTAATGAGAGTTAGTTTAAACCTATACGGGAAAGCTCCACACATTTAATGGAAGAACCTATAAAACTCATACGAAACAAGACTTACTTGCTAACACCGTATTATTTTGTACTTAAACTTTGCCTTGTACTAAAATAGTGTTAACTTTGCAAGCAAATATATACGTTTACATGAAATTTATTAAGTATGCTGTCAGTTTACTGAATAAGGCGTATCAGCCCATTAAGGACAACGCCTCATTCTTTTTCTTCATGTACCTTATCGGTATATTAGTATCATATGCGGAGTTGCCAACCAACAACCCCGATGCTACTGTATATAGTAACCTGTGGTTAGAGTTGTTTCTCGACCTATATGTTATCTGCATCATTCTCACACTATTCCCTCTAAAGATTCGCCGATGGATTCGTGCTTTTTTGTATATCATCGCTTACTGCACGAGTCTTACCGACCTCTTCTGTTGGGTAAAGTTCCAATCAACGTTGAATCCGTCAATGCTCCTACTTGTTGGTGAGACTGATGAGCGTGAGGCAAGCGAGTTTTTCAGTAGTTATTTTACGTCTGACCTTATCTTCTCAAGTGTAGGATTACTACTGCTTGTGATGCTTATTCATATCCTAACAACATTTCTGAAGAAGGTAAAACTACCACTAACTATTAGCTATAAGGTTACAGTGGCGAAACAAATCATTAACCATAGTCACCACATACTTGGTGGCGTTTGTCTCGTATTTCTTGGTTGGGCGATTGAATCATCTGCGCACAACAAGAAAGAAATGGTACAAATGTTCTCTTTAGACACCATTGGCTCTGTAGAACATGAACTAACAACTGCAGATTGTGCACAGTTCTATCTGCCTGTTTATCGCCTTGCTTTCAGTATTTTCTCTAATGAGTTAGCATCGCAACAAGTTGACCGTCTCATCGAAGCTAAAGACAAGATGAGTGTGGATAGTTGTTCGTTTAAATCGCCAAATATCGTCCTTATCATCGGTGAAAGCTATGGAAAGCTACATTCACAACAGTATGGCTATTTCATGCCGACGACCCCACGTCAGATTAAACGAGAGAAGTCGGGATTGCTTGTACCGTTCAGTGATGTCGTAGCACCATGGAATCTGACCAGTTTCGTGTTTAAGAACGTCTTTTCTCTACACGTTGTTGGAGAGAAAGGGGAGTGGTGCGATTACCCACTTTTCCCTTCACTCTTCCGTAAGGCAGGCTATCATGTGACCTTTATCACTAATCAGTTCTTGCCTAAGGCAAAGCAGGCTGTGTATGATTTTAGTGGTGGATTCTTCCTTAATCATCCAGAACTTTCAGAGGCGATGTTCGATTCACGCAATCAACAATTATACCGATTTGATCGAGGATTGCTCGATGATTACGATAAAAATCAGCAACAACACAACACCGATCATAATCTTATTATCTTCCATCTCCTCGGACAGCACGTCAAATATAACCAACGTTTCCCAAGCGACCGTCGCCACTTTAAGGCAGAAGATTATGAGAAGAAACGTGCCGACCTTGATGGAAAACAGCGAAATGTGTTGGCTGATTACGACAATGCTGTCTTATATAATGACTCCATTGTAGATGCTATTATTAGTCGTTTTGAGGACAAGGAGGCTATCATTATCTATATGCCTGATCATGGAGAGGAATGCTATGAGGGTAATCGTGGATTCATCTGTCGCAATCACTCGGCTGCTATTGATTACGACTTAGCGCATTATGAGTTTGAAATTCCTTTCTGGATCTTCTGTTCTTATAAGTATGCTGCTAAGCATCCCGACATTTACAAAGAAATAATAGGTGCTAAAAACCGTCGTTTTATGACGGATGCACTACCGCATATGCTGCTCTATTTGGCAGGTATTCATACGAAAGACTACCATGCAGAGTATAATATCCTCAGTCCACAATACAATGAAATGAGACCGAGAATACTAAAGAATACAACGGATTACGATAAGCTTACTCGTCCTTCGGAGAAGCATCTCTTACCGAAGCAGAAGTCTATATCAAAAGAGAAGACAGCTTGCAAGGTGGCTGCTGGGCGCATAGAGGGGAATTAGAGCAGTATAAAGAAACGCTTAAAACGTACAAAATCAATCATTAAAGTTAGGATGTTTAATAAGGAAAGGATTACATATACAGAACAATCCGTACCAGAACAGAGGAAAGAACGCCGGGAAGCGTTGCTTACACGGGTAGAGTGTGATGCGTTGAGAGGGCTTGCCATTATCGGAATCTTCCTACATAACTACTGCCATTGGTTGCGTCCAGTGGTAAAGGAGAACGAATACCAGTATTTCCAGCGTAATGTAGACAAACTCTATCAAGTGTTACAAGGGTCGTGGAACGATTTGTTCTTCTTTCATATTCTATCGTTCTTCGGGCATTATGGAGTACCTGTATTCCTCTTCTTATCAGCATACGGCTTGACGATGAAGTACGAAAAGCAACAGCCAACAGTGCCAACAAGTATGCTGCAGTCACAATCAAGTCTTCCAGTCTTTGGTTTTATCAAATATCATTGGGTAAAGCTTTTCCGTATGATGATAGTTGGCTTTGTGGCTTTTACGATGGTTGACGCTATTACAGACGCTCCACACGATTATCATGTGATGGATATTATCGGTCAAATGGGACTTTTTAATAATCTTCTTCCCAATCCCGATGATATTATTTGGCCTGGTCCTTACTGGTTCTTTGGGCTTATGATACAGTTGTATATCGTGTATCGACTTTTCCTTTATCGCCGACATTGGGCATGGAATGTTATGTTGATAGTGCTTTGCTTTGCCATACAGTTATCCTGTGAACCAGAGAGTGAGGCGCTGAACCGCTGGAGATATAACTTTATCGGTGGGATGCTGCCATTTGGTTTTGGTGTACTTTATGCGAGATACGCACACGCCTGGACGACTGCTACAAACCTTGTAGCCTTTGTTCTTTCGTTATTTGCCATACTATTGATGAGTTTCAACTATATAACATGGTATTTTGTTCCACTTGTAATATGTGTTGCCTCTATTACCTTTGTGAGATTACTCAGTTGGATAGAAGGTGTAGTTGGCAATAAGTACTTCTCTGTTATGAATGTTCTCTCGTGGGTTGGCAGCATCTCAGCAGCCCTTTTCGTCTGTCATCCTATCACAAGAAAGATATTTATTCCAATCTCTCGAGGGGGAGAGTATTGGACGGGACTTCTCCTTTACGTTATCTCGTCGCTTTGTTTAGCATGGTTGTTCAAAGAGTTAATGAAGAAGATACCGAGTCCAAAGTTAAAGTAAAGGAGTCTTATAAATACACGATTTCATCGCGATAAATGAAGATAAGAAGCATTGAATTAGCTGAAATAAGCCGTTACCGAGGTGAGTTGATGGGGTTGGCCATCATCTTCGTTATTCTTTTTCATGTGGGATTGCCACGTGAAGATGCCTTCTTTGGCTTGAAGAGAATGGGTAATATCGGTGTAGACTTCTTTCTCTTCTTGAGCGGTATGGGCTTGTGGTTCTCTTGGACAAAGCACCCTTCACTGCGAAAGTTTTATCTTCGACGTTTCTTACGTGTCTATCCTACTTGGCTCTTCATGGCCTGTCTCTACTATATACCCGATTTTCTTAACGTCAATCTCACAGGACATAGTGGGCACAGTATGAATATCATCGATCTCATCGGGGATATAACGATTAACTGGGACTTCTGGATGCACAATGAGCTAACGTTCTGGTATATCCCAGCTATTATGGTTTTCTATCTTGTGAGTCCATTTTATATGATGCTTATCGCCAAGAATCCTATCTATCGTTGGACTCCTGTTATCATGATAATGTGGTGTGTTGTGGTGGAATATATTACCCCTTTGCATGATTCAGTGGGTCATTTAGAGATATTCTGGAGCCGTGCACCCATCTTCTTTATAGGTATTAACATTGCAGAGGCGGTGAAACGGAAAGACATCGTGGGTGGCTCGGCTATTTGGATGATAGTGATAACATTCATTATTACTCTTTCCTCTTGTCTGTTTCTTGAACAAGAGAAGCACGGACAGTTCCCTTTATTCCTTGAACGTATGCTTTATATCCCCCTTACGTTTACATCGATTATCCTCTTCAATCAAGTCCTTCGTCATACACCAAAGTATATCAACAAAATACTAAAAGTATTTGGTGCATTGAGTTTGGAACTTTATTTGATACATTCCCACTTCGTACTCGATTATCTTGAGCAGACTGATTGGTCTTATTGGCACAAGTTTGTTGTGACGACTGTCATCAGTCTGATATTTGCATGGCTCTTACAAACTATAATTAAAGGGATTATAACGCCCATAGAGAATAGAATAAAATGAAGAACCTTATACTGTTAATACGTCCACATCAATGGATTAAGAATCTTATCGTCTTCCTTCCAGTCTTCTTTGGAGGTGCTTTACTGCAATGGGAAGCGGTTTATGCAGGGTTAATCACAGTCCTGTCATTTAGTCTGACGGCCTCGTCAATCTATTGTCTGAACGATATTGTCGATGTTCATGATGATCGTCAGCACCCAGTGAAGTGTCATCGTCCAATGGCATCGGGGGCTGTTAGCATTACACAGGGATATATATTGATGGGATTGATGTTTATTCTATCGATGACTTCGACCTTTTTATTGCATGTACGTCAGGTCGAAACAGCCAGTGTAATAATCTTCTATTGGCTGTTAAATATAGGTTATTGTCTCCGTTTGAAGCGTTATGCAATCATTGATGTGTGTGTGGTCGCCTTCGGATTTGTACTTCGTATCCTTGCCGGAGGATATGCAACAGACATACATCTGAGTAAGTGGATTGTTCTGATGACATTCTTGTTAATGCTCTTCTTGTCCTTTGCAAAACGCCGTGACGATGTTGTGAAGATGAACGAGACTGGCCATGCACCTCGCCAGAATACGATTCGTTATAATCTTACGTTTATCAATCAAGCCATTACGATTACAGCGAGTGTCACCCTCGTGTGCTACATTATGTACACAGTAAGTCCTGAAACCATTGCAAATTTCAACACGGATCACCTTTATCTGACCAGTGTTTTTGTACTCTTAGGACTACTACGTTATATCCAAATATCAGTTGTCGACAAGAAGAGTGGCGACCCAACGAAGGTGATGATACACGATCGTTTCATGCAGCTCATCGTTTTAGCCTTCGGACTTGCCTTCCTTTTCATTATCTACGTACTTAAGAATATCCAATAGGACATGAGAAAGATATATGCTTTCGACTTCGATGGCACACTGACTACTAAGGACACTCTCCTTGAATTTATCCGCTTTGCAAAAGGAAGCGGACAAATGTTTCGTGGTTTTCTACTCTTTTCACCCCTCCTCCTACTGATGAAACTGCATCTTTTCCCTAATTGGAAGGCAAAACAAAAGATATTCTCCTACTTCTTCAAAGGGATGAATATTGACGATTTCAAGGCACTTTGTACCCGCTTTGCAGATCAAAACAAACACCTACTTCGTCCTGCAGGAATTGAGAAAGTAAGACAGGCTATCGAAGAAGAACAAGCCACTGTACTTATCATCAGCGCAAGCTTTGACAACTGGGTACGACCTTTTTTCGATGAAATCGATAAAAAGATACAGGTGTTAGGGACGCAAATAGAAACAAAGGGGGGTCGTCTAACAGGACAATTTACCACTAAAAACTGCTATGGACAGGAAAAGGTGAATCGCCTCACAGCACTTTATCCACATCGTGAAGCCTACGATTTAATCGCCTTTGGAGATAGTAGAGGCGACAAAGAACTACTTGATTTTGCAGACAAAGGCTTTTACAAACCTTTCAGAAATAAGAAATAGAATGCTGAAGAATGAAATAAAGAACAAGAAGAAGCTCGGTGAAATCGTACGTTTTATCATCGTTGGATCATCAGCTGCAGCCATACAATACGGCACATATCTGCTATTAATATGCTGGCTACAGCCCCTCATTGCAAATACCATTGCTTACCTTGTTAGCTTCACATTCAACTATATCGCTTCCACACGTTACACCTTCCGTGTAAAGTCTACTACCAAACGAGGCGTAGGCTTCATCTTTTCGCATATCATCAACTTCCTTTTGCAAAGTTTCTGCCTGAAAATCTTCCTTCTTTTAGGTCTCAGCAAGCAGATAGCATTGATTCCTATGTTCGCTATTTGTGTTCCAACCAATTTCCTTTTAGTGCGCTTTTTCTTACATAGGAAGTAAGGTGTTACTCCTTATTAAGCCTCAGACGCAGCTTGTTTTTATGAAAAGAATTGTTTTTGTTCACAAAAAGAAGTTCCTCAATAAACAGACATATAGCTAAGACAGTCTATTATCTATCCTATTTTCATCCTCTTTCATTGAACATCTTTTTATTTCAAGATTTCGAAAAGCTGCAGATAGGTATTTGAAAAATCATTACATAATTTTAAATAAAACACCAATAAATAACGGCAAAAACATATATACGAGGCGGTTTTGTAACCATAAGGAAATCAATTAGTTATAAAGTGGCAAAGTAAAAGGTGCTTAATTGGATTTCAAAAGGGCGTTAGTAAGAGCCTTAAAGGGCACCTATTGCAAGCTAATTAGGCGTCTTTTAGAAGCCAAAAGAGCATGTATTAGTTTTGAATTGTATGAAAATAATTTACAAACTTCAATTAATAAGGGAATAAGTTGTTTGAGAATACAGATAGACTTCGTACCTAATGACGTTTATCATGTAGTTTATCCCTCATTCTAAAACTATCTAATTGGGAGGTAATCATACCATATATGTGGATTAAACTCATTCTGTTAACAATCTACGTGTTTAACGGAAGAACTTTTATTATCATGAAAAGAAGTCGAAATAGTAGGCAGATAGCTACGTGCAAAACGAGTTCTTCTCCTTATTTCCTTTGTTAAATGTGCTTTAATTTGTACCTTTGTACCAAATAATCAAAGCTACTCAATGCACATATTCAATATTTTCAAGGTGAAGAAAGAAGAACGCTGGCTGGCTTTTACCATGTTAGCAGTCTTTGTTACGTTCAATGCGATGGTGATAGCAAGCCACTATCACGTCTACACCATGGAAGCACATGGTGGATTTTGGAGTGTCTTTACCAAGAATTTTCGTATGTCAGGCTATGATTGCTGGTCGTGGATAACGGTCTCGGGAGGTCGTATCCACTTCGTTACTTCACGTCATCCGTTATATCTTACTTTTCTTTATCCGCTCTATCTGCTCAATGATTGGCTCATACAAAATGTGGGATATAACTTTGCTGTGTATTTCATGGCTGTCATCATTGTCTTTTCGGCATTCTATGCAGTACTCTTTATGTACCGTGTTTTCCGTGAAGTATTGGAGTTGAGACGGAAAGATGCAAGGCTACTTACCTTGTTGTTATTCTCTTTTGGACACGTACTTATCCCAACCATGGTGCCCGATCATTTCGTTATCTCCCTAATGCTCCTCTCTCTGACACTTTACATCACGGGAAAGAAGATGAAGAAAGGACAATTACTAACAGCTTGGCAATCATTGGTTCTAACCTTCTTCACGGCAGGAATGGCAACTTCAAATGGGGTGAAGACCCTGTTAGCAGGTTTGTTTACCAATGGAAAGAAGGTATTTACCTGTAAGTTTATTTCTATCGGAGTAGTCCTGCCATTGCTCTTGTTGCTCGGTATTCAACAGTCTCAATATTATCTTTTGGAGGTTCCACAGCAAGCAGTTGTTTGTCATATTGAAAATGAAGCACTGAAGAAGAACCCACAGAAGGTGCTTGAACATAGGAAGCAAAGAGAGGAATGGCAGCGAACACACCTCGGTCAGCCTGTAGGAGATGGGGTGATAACGAAGTTGATGGATGTCTCTACACCACGTGTTCCAACCATCGTAGAGAACTTCTTTGGCGAGTCTATTCAGCTTCATCAGCGTTCGTTATTAAAAGATGTTTCGTGGGAACGTCCCATCTTCGTGGAGTACAACTGGAGCGTGAATTATATCATCGAGGCTTTTGTAGTCCTCTTATTTATCGTAGGTATAGTGTTTAGCTATAAGCAACGGTTCTTTAAAATGCTTTTAGCTTGGTTTGCTTGTGACCTCACCTTGCATCTCATCCTCGGATTTGCCGTCACAGAAGTGTATATAATGACTTCAGGATGGGCATTCATTATCCCCATCTCCTATGGTTATTTACTGAAACGATTGTCGATGAAATGGCTAAAATTGATGCGCGTGGCGTTAATCATGCTAACCATCTACCTTTGGATTTACAATGCAGGACAGACAGTCTATTACTTAATGTCGTAAGCTTAATGTCGTAAGCTATGTGGATGAAGTTTATTAAGATAAGAAAAGACGAGCGTCTTTCAGTTTGTTTATTCCTCCTGTGGCAGCTCATTATGCACGCCACAGTGATTATTCCTTACTATTCGGTGTTCTCAAGAATATCAAAGGATTATCGAAAGAACTTCCTCGATTGGTTTCATGTGTCTGGCTTTGACCCACTCACTTACTGCGTTGTTACCGATTGGACAACAGCCTACGATGTGCATAGACACCCTTTGTTGGCTTTTTTCTACTATCCAGTCTATCTTATTAATCAGGGATTAATGAGCTTATTGGGCATTAACTGTGTACAGTTCTTGGTTGCTATCGTCCTTCTCATCAGTTCCCTTTATGCGTTCCTTTTAATGATACGAATCGGAAGAGAGCTCCTTCATCTCTCGCAACGAGAGTCTTCTGTACTTGCTTTTTTACTCTTCTCCTTTGCATACGTACTATTAGCAGCTATCTCACCCGACCATTTCATCTTGTCGTTATTCCTTATTCTCTTAGTGATTTATGTGACAGGTAAGCAGATGGCAGAGCATAAACCCTTGAAAAAATGGCAGACGATTGTCTTCTTTATCCTTACTGCTGGCGTATCACTTAATAATGGGTTAAAGGTGTTATTAGCTGATCTTTTCTCAAAGGGAAAGCGTTTCTTTCATCCTAAGAACCTCATTTTTGTTGTCATCTTACCTTCCGCAGCAATCTGGAGCTTTGGTCTTTGGGAGTACAAAACGTTCGTTGCCGATAGTGTCAATACACGAAAGGCACACGAAAAGAAAGCTGTAAAGGATGAGAAGACCAAGATGTGGAAGGAGTTCAGCGATACTACGCATCTTAAAGATAGTAAACAACAGACAGAAACGTTTGCGTTACTATGGAAAAAACACCGAAAGGCACAGCTGAAGGCAAAGTATAGCGCACCACAATATGCTCATTCTGGTACGCCAGTGAGTAAACAACCGTTCTTGAACTGGACAGATGTGACTACTTCTCGCTGTGAGACACTCGTTGAAAACTTCTTTGGTGAGTCTATACAGTTGCACCAGAAGTATACGCTATGTGATGTTATTCGCGATCGCCCAGTCTTCGTTAGTTATAACTGGGTCGTAAACTATATTGTTGAAGGTCTTATCGTCTTACTCTTTTTAGGCGGAATCTGGGCTGGTAAACGAAGTAAGCTGATGTGGATGTGTTTGTCATTCTTCGCCCTTGACATGATACTTCATATAGGCTTAGGGTTTGGTATTAACGAGGTATATATAATGACAGCGCATTGGGCTTACGTCATACCGTTGTGTATAGGTTGCTTGATAAAGTCAATGAAAGGTGGGATTAGGCATGCTATCACCCTACTGACAGCCTTGATAGCTTTCTATCTCATTGTTTATAACAGTGCGCTCGTCATCTTCACACTATAGTAAAGTTATGGAAAGTAAAGCCTCTGTATCAATAGTCCTCTGTACTTACAATGGTGAGAAATACGTGAGGGAGCAGATAGACTCACTGCTCGCTCAGTCTTATCCTATCCATGAGATTATCATTCAAGATGATGGTTCTACGGATCATACATGGGAGATACTACAAGCGTATGCGTCAAAACATGCTGTTATTCGTACTTTTAAGAATGAAGGCGAACATGGTGTTAATGCGAACTTCCTTTCTGCATTGCATCGTACAACAGGTGATTACGTTGCCATTTCTGACCAAGATGATATCTGGGAGAGGGATAAGATAGAGACACAGATGCGTTGTATAGGAGATAAGCTGCTATGTAGTGGACACACGTGTCCCTTCTCGACGGATGGTTCCTTTGCTTATTTCGACAATAGACCACGTAATGTGAATATCTTTCGTATGATGTTCTTAGGTCTACCGGGCCATACTTTATTATGTAAGCGTGCATTGATTAATCTCTTACCACCCATTGAGAGTCCTGTTTTTAAGGTCACCCTTTACGATGCTGTATTGAGTATTATTGCCGCATCCTACGACAGTATCGTTTATTGTAATAAGGTGTTAGTTAATTTCCGACGCCATGCAGCGGCTACTACTTACAATGATTATAGTAGTAGTCTACCCTCATGGAGGAACGCTCTCACTGAGTTAACGTGGAGTCTGAACCATTATAAAGAGATACGTAAGAAGGTTGTTCCCATCTTTCAAGGTAAGCTTATGTTGATGGAGGGCTTACATTCAAATATACACGATTTCATCGAAGCCCGAGAAGCAATGCGAATGGAGACCAAGCAGGGCGTCTTTGCTTTCTTACGTTTACAATATCTACTAACGAAGAACTATAAGAAGCTCTTTCATACATCAGGTGGTGGACCTATTAAGCTACTTCGTGCTATGCTTTATCCTATCATGCAGTTGTACATGTACCACTAAGATTAAGGCTATTACCCTTTCTTACGATGAAAGTAATTGAGACACTCCTTTAGTGTTTGCGAACCTCCCAACTTCATAACGATATAATAGAGTAGGGCTGCCAAGATGATTCTCGTCAATAATAGAAGTAGAAGATTCTGTATCCATAAGGTAATGAGATAGGTTGAAATCATTACCGCAACAGATGTTAATAGATAAGGGTAAATATCCTTAAGGATATCTATAAAGCGTATGCCAATCTCTTTATGTGCAAAGAACTGCCACACACCCAACCAAAGGACAGTAATAGCTGTATAGACACTCACCATGAAGACGATTCCTTCTTGGTAACAAAGGATAATGAGTCCTACCTGTGCTACGATTAATAAGACCGTACACCACATGTAAACAGCAGACTTACCACGGCTAAGGATGAGGTTTTGATACATTGTATAAAAGGGTAGGAAGGCACCGCTAATACAAAGAATACGTAACAAAGGAATACTCTCTATCCATTTATCTGATATAAGAAGAATGATAAATTCGTGCGATATCATCGCTAATCCGAACATAGCGGGAAAGACCAAAAAGGCAGTAAAGCGCATCATTTTTCTAAACACATTTACTTGCCTTTTGACGTCATTATTCACCTCTACCAATACTGGTTGCGCTACTTGTGACACTGTTCCTGATACAAATGTGCTTGCCATTGTGTCCCACTTGAAGGCTTGAGAGAAGTTTCCCACCACCTTTGCTGAGTATAAACGACCAAAGATAAAGGTTAGAATATTCTGGCTAATTGTATTGACAATCGTCGTCACAAGAATCTTATAACTAAAGGAAAACATCTTCTTTACAGGCGTAAAGTCGATGTGAAAAGAGGGACGCCAAGGAATAATAAAGAAACGCCACAGACTTGTAAGACTAATATAAAGCACCTGCTGCCAAGCCAAACTCCAATAAGCATAACCCTTTAATGCTAAGATGATTCCTACCACACCCGAAATAATAAGGCTGGTGATACGCAGCAAAGCTGTCTCTTTGACCATCATGTTTTTAAAAAGATAAGCCGATGGGGCAGTACCTAAAGACGAAAAAAGCAGTGATGCAAAGACGAAGCGGGATAGACTGATAAGCTCTGAATGATGAAAGAAAGCTGCAATCAGAGGGGCTGAAAAGAAGAGGACTATATATGAAATCCAACCCATTATGGCACTAAACCAAAAGACAGAATTATAATCATTATCCGTTGGATGCTCCATATTGGCAAGTGCAGTAGTAAATCCACTTTCCTGCAATGCCCCTGCAATCGCTGTAAAAACAGCCAACATTCCCACCAATCCATAGTCGGTTGGTGTGAGCAGACGTGCCAAAAAGATTCCAATTACAATATTCAGCAGTTGCATTGTACCATTGTTCAATGCACCCCAAAAGAGTCCTTTGGCTGTTTTCTCCTTGAGTGTTTCTTTTTCCATTAGCTTTTGTATCTCTATGATACGCTGTTTCTTATCTCCCCCTCAGAGTATGTTCTATCTAAAAAAGAGGTTAGCTGTCTTCTGCTATATAAAGTTTCCTTCGTGAAAGTACTTTTTTTATAGGTGTAGAAAGGGAAGATATTATTTCTTCTTTCCCACCTTGATTGGCAGAATCTATTTAGCATGCAAATATAACGCTTTTCTTTGGAAAAGCCAAATCCTACATACTTTGGAATGGTAAAGAGACTTTTCTACGGCTATATTTATCTCTTTTGCTTTTTAAGGAAGTCTTCAATAGCTGCTGTACTTTTTAAATTGGTTGTATCAACATCATGGAGTTCACTGAAATAAACTTCATGATAGAAGGGACCACAGTGTTCCATAATCTGTATTTTATCCATCTGTATTGCGAATAGTGCCTTAATAATTGTTATCTGATACTTATCGTCTTCAAACGTTATCTTGGTTGAATCATTCCTTAAGTTCCACAACCAACCAAAGAGTAGTTGCGCAATGATAATGAAAGGAATGCTCACCCATAACAGAGTATATAAACAACCGATAGCGGCATTACCCTCTTCCTTCCACCTCCGCTTGATATAGCGGATAAGGAAGAATAGCAATATCCAAGGTAAAGTGCTGACAACTATGATATCTGCATTACGCCATAACCTCCAAGGTGATATGCAATTGATTACCAGCCATACTACCTCAAGCAATAATAGGTAACCTAAGAGTTTTCTGATTATCCAATAAATCTTATGCTTTCCAGTCAACATTCCCTCTATAAGTGTAATCTTTTTCTATGTTTAATACGATTAGTAACAACCTCACTTACTGTTTTTAATTGGCGTGTAATTACTCCGCACATGTGGTGCGGAGGGCAAACACCATTAGTGCTAAGCGTAAACACCACTCGTGCGGAGGGCAAACACCAACACAAACAGCAATAAAGTTGACACCTAATTACCTCTGCAAATATAAGTATATTAGTTCGAATCATGAAATCAAAACATAAGTTTTTAAAGAGACCGAGGTGGAAGTCATAATCTTTTATTATCTTTGCAACAAGTATATTAACGGAAAATGATTGAAACTTTCAACACAGGAGAGACACAAGAAAGCCTCCGACAGGAATATAACCCAGACGGCTCTGTGCTAAGAAAAGCACAGTTGCGACTTCTCGACATGGCTATCTATCTGCAGGAAACAGCGAAGAAGATAGGTGTTCCTTGCCGACTTGATGGCGGGAATGTGTTAGGGGCAATGCGCCATGGGGGATTTATTCCTTGGGATGACGACATTGATATGGTTGTAGACTACAAGGATTTCAAACGTCTCTGTGATTATTTGAAGGCGCATCCACACCCTCAATTCGTCTTACAAGACAACGACACGGACCCTGGTTTCTATAAGGAATGGGCTTGTCTGCGTGATTTAAAGAGCGAGAACAGAAGTCATGATAATCAGCAGAGTGCTGACCGAAGAATGCATGAGGCGCAGAAGTTCAGAGGACTTCATGTAGACATCTTCCCCTATGAGGGTAATATGATTCCTTGGTTACAGCGTTTGGCAGCAAAACTATCGGTCAATGTGAATACAAAGTTAGCTGGTCGTTATCCTCTCTTGGCACAAATGAGTTATAAAATCTTACATGTCATTGTCTTTCCAGTGTTCCGCTTGGTAGGAAAACTGTTTGGTAATCCCGACCTCTATATGCACTCTTACGGTGCATGGTTTTATGAGCAGAACCCGCGTCGTTGCATGATACCACATAAAGACATCGTCTTTGAGGGTCATACCTTTGAAGGACCAGCCGATGCTGATGAGTTATGTCGTATCGCCTATGGGAACTACATGGACTTACCACCAAGGGATAAGCGTGATAGACACAAGATAGATGTCGTCTTTAAGTAGTAAGACGGTACGGTAATGTACGTGTCAGTAGACAGTGATATCCCCATCTTATAATAACAATAAGCCAAATATAGTTATGAACATAGCAGTGATCTTTGCAGGAGGTTCAGGACTACGTATGCACACGAAGTCGCGCCCTAAGCAGTTTCTTGACCTAAACGGAAAGCCGATAATCATCTATACATTAGAGTTATTCGATAATCATCCGAACATAGATGCTATCGTAGTAGCATGTATTGAAAGTTGGATTCCTTTCCTTGAGAAGCAGCTCCGTAAGTTTGAGATTAATAAGGTAGTGAAGATTATACCAGGTGGAAAGTCTGGACAGGAGTCTATCTACAAGGGACTGTGCGCTGCAGAGGAATATGCACAGAGTAAGAGTGTAAGTAATGAAGAGACAATCGTTCTTATTCACGATGGTGTTCGTCCGCTCATAACAGAAGAGACGATAACAGATAACATTAAGAAAGTTGAAGAAGTAGGGAGTTGTATCACTTGTATCCCAGCAACAGAAACACTTATCGTGAAGCAGGCTGACGATGCTTTAGAGATCCCTTCGCGTGCCGATTCGTTCATTGCTCGTGCGCCACAGAGTTTCCGTTTGGTCGATATAATAACTGCTCATCGACGCTCCTTGGCGGAAGGAAAAGCCGATTTCATCGATTCTTGTACAATGATGAGCCACTATGGTTATAAGTTAGGGACGATTATCGGACCAATGGAGAATATTAAGATTACAACCCCAACAGACTTTTTTGTGCTGCGTGCGATGGTGAAGGTGCATGAGGATCAGCAGATATTTGGATTGTAAAGGTGTTGTTATGTGTCGATGGAATGGGGATTTTTATAACTTTATAGGTTAGGATGAAGGATAGAATACTAAAAGAAGATATAAGCTATTTTGCTGATACGTTTCCTTTCTCAGCAGCATTGGAAGGGAAGACGATAGCTGTAACGGGGGCAACTGGCTTGTTGGGTGCATGTATGGTACGTTGTCTGTTGACTCTACGCACAGAAAAAGGTATCAACTTACACGTGGTGGCTGTTGTAAGGAACGTGCAGAAAGCAGAGAGAATGTTTGGTCAGGCAAGCGATGAAATCAGCTATTATTCCTATGACTTCTCTTGTGTTGAACCATTCGCACCTACGAAAAAGATAGACTACCTTTTCCATTTTGCTGCCCCTACAGCGTCAAAAGATTTCGTTGAATACCCTGTAGAGACGATGAATACTGTCTATGGGGGTATGCAAAACCTATTGTCTTACGCTCATCAGCATGGAGTAAGTTCGATAGTGTTAGCCTCAACGTTAGAAGTCTATGGTACTGTCACTGACGACCGACGCCCACTCACAGAAGACATGCAGGGATATCTTGACCCAATGGCAACTCGTAGCAGTTATCCGTTAGCAAAGAGAGCTGCCGAGGCATTGTGTCATAATTATGCAGACGAGTACGGTGTTCACGTGAAAGTGGCACGTTTGGCACAGACCTTCGGTGCTGGTGTGAATGGTAATGACAATCGTGTCTTTGCGCAATTTGCACGCAGTATTATGAAGAGCGAGGATATCATTCTACATACGACAGGCGAGCTCAGTCGTTGCTATTGCTATACGATAGATGCCGTTACGGCAATGCTGTATATTCTCTTGCGTGGTAAGGATGGCGAAGCATACAATGTAGCAAACGAAGACACTTATATCTCTATCCGTGAGATGGCAGAGTTGGTTGCCTCGACGTTTAATCCTCAGAGTGTGAAGGTGGTGATACAGCCACAAGAGGGGTTAGGATATTCGCCAACAACAAAGCTCAGACTTGCTACACAGCGTATTCAGGCGTTAGGATGGAAAGCACATTTTGGGTTAAAAGAGATGTTCCGTCGTCTCATCCTTTCAATGGAGGAAGAACTGGTATGAGTAGTTTTCTGCAACGGATAAGAGAGAGTCTTTTCCATGTCTACGACCGAAAAGACTTGCGAAGATGGGAGGACGACCCGAAGAGTGAGCTGCCAATCTATGGTGTTTATCATGTCATGTTAGACACTGGATGGGAGCCATTGGTGAGAAGGCAGATTGATAATCTACGTAAGAGTGGTCTGCTGGATGCGACAACGACTTTCTTCGTGAGTTGTATAGCAGGTAATCAAGCAGATGTGGAGTGTTTGAAGCGTATTATCAATAGTGATAAGCTCGTGATAATATCTAATGTCACCGATCCTAAGCGGTATGAGTATCCTGCCTTAGAGTTTATTAAGCAACTGTCTGAAAGGGAGGATTGTTTCTTTTATTACTTCCATACGAAGGGTATCTCTTACCAGTCGCTAACCTCTAATGACCGTCTCTTCTGCTCTTTTAAGAAGAAGATAGAGGCTTGGAGAGAGATGTTGGAATATTTCATCTTTGATAAGTGGAAGGTTGCCGTGAATGTTCTGAATGAAGGATACGATACCTATAGTTGTTATCGATGGCCACCACGCAACTATACCATGTATTCTGGTAGTTTCTGGTGGGCAAAGTCGGCTTATATAAGGACACTCCCAGACTTTGATAAAGCGGTTATCTCTACCAATCGTTTCTATTCTGAGGTATGGCTTTTTGAGCGAAACCATCGACAGTTCTCGGCATTTGACACAATAGCTGACCTCTACTTCGTAAGGATTCCTCGTTCTATCTATACAGACGAACAGACAAAGTGGCTTGATAAGGTTTGCTTCTCGTTTACTTATAATATGCGGAAAATAGAAAAGCATATCTTCAAATACAATTATAAGAAACGGTGTCAGAAACGTTTCCAGAAGCTCAAGAATGAGATATAATATAAGGTGATGGATTGTTTAGAGAGCTTTGTTCTTACTCAATCCTCCTTGTTCTTGATAAATATTCTTTTATATGTAAGCTCTTAGGGATGGGGACTAATAAGCGTTCCCAGCCCTCTTGTTAGTTGTACTTCCTTATTACCTCTATTTGATATGAGAATTATTTTCCTGTCATATCTGTCATCCCTTGTGTGCGTTTAACATCCTGATAATCAAAATGAATTGTTCAAATGTTAAAATGACAGCAACTAAAACTAAAATTAATTTGAGGGTAATAGTCGCGTTTATCTTCCTTATTTAGATAGGTATGATGACTCCCTTTCTGAGGAGAGTAACTTTTTCTAAGTATTATGATATTTGTATATAGAGCGAGTAAGGGAGAATTAAATGAATTGTAAGTGTGAATAAGATTCATAAATAGGTGAAGGAGACAATTGCATGTTAGTAAAACCATCCTATTATTAGTCGGTTATTTGCTCGTCTGTATATAATATGGATAATTTACTATTGTAAACTGCTCTTGTGAAAAAACTTAATATAAGCGATGAACATCAGAGATGATCGTTGTAGGTACCAGACCATCGATAGCTTTTCCTTGGATTACTCGTTGGCGTATATCTGTACTGCTGATATCAATAAAAGGTGTTTGAAGAATAGTGACACCATGGGGCAGTGAAGTTTCTGAGATTCTTTGGTTATGTCGTGGATAGACCACGATGGGGTAGTGGGCGAGGATATCCTCTGCATGATACCATCGGTCGAAGACCTCCCAATTGTCGCCACCAACAAGAAGTGTGAAGCGATGAGTGGGAAAGTCATGGCTGAGATGCTGTAGGGTATTCCAAGTATAAGAAGGCTTCGGCAGTTGGAACTCATAGTCCGAAGCCTTAAAATGGGGGTTATCAGCTATTGCCTTTCGCACTAATTCCAAACGGAGATGGTCAGCTAAAAGCTGCTGGTTCACCTTGAATGGATTTTGAGGTGATACCATAAACCACACCTCATCTAATTTTTCTTTTTCAAGAAAGGCTTTGGCAAGGGCTATATGTCCGTTGTGGATGGGATTGAATGAACCACCAAAGATGCCGATGGAAGCCTCCCCCGGCAAAGGGGTAGCCTCCCCCGACCCCTCCGAAGGGAGGGGAGTACAAAAGGTCGCTTGCTGCAGAAGTGAGGGAAAAGAGAGGGATTTGGTAGGTAGAGTGAGTAAACTATTGCTGTAGGAGGATGTTTTTACAGAAATTAGTCATTAATGGTTTATTGTGCATTTAATGATTATCACAAGCCTTGATAGTCCTTTATTACCAATGTGTTCACGCTGAGCACATGTGGTGCTAAGGCTTAACACACGTAGTGTGGAGGCTTAATCACATTATTATATAATGTTTATAGAAGAGGATATTGCCGGTTGGAAGGGTTTATATCGCCAATAAAAATAATTGACCTACAACTAAAGTGCGAAGATTCATGCGCTTTAATTGTAGGTCAATTGCATTTATATAAATGGGTTACGAGCTATTAATTTATGTCTATAACCTTTCTATTTGATTTTACAAAAACATGGAGTGAAATCTTAATATCCTATGCCAAGCCTTATCCTATTTGCCTCCCCTCCTTTCGGAGGGGTCGGGGGAGGCTTTTTCTCATTAGAAATGCACCCTAAAATCTACACCCATTTGGAATGGATTACCCCTCTGCGCAAAGGTGTAGCGTGTACCAGTGGCAGCACTCTGAACAGCAAAACTGTTGTATTTCGTATCTGTCAGATTACGCACCCAAAGGTTGACATGCAGTGGACCAAAGTCTGCATCGGCATGAGCACCTAAGACAGCATAGAAGTTCTGACCGATAGAGTTCTGCTCATCCCAGTAAGTCTTGCCCTGTGCAGAGAGGTTGAGTCCCACCGTGACACTGCGCAAATGGAAACGATTTGATGGGTCGAGCAAGGCTGCAGGGTCAACGTCTATGCGGTAATCAGCATTGGCACCCAGTGTATGCTGTGGCACGAAAGGAACACGCTTATCCTTATAATTAACTGTTCCTACTCCAGCGATAGAGTCCTTATACTCATCAAACTGAGCACTTGTAAAGCCATAGCTAAGACCATATGATAGTTTATTGTCCAAGGCTACACCACGGAGTGTTGCCTCCAAACCACAAGAATGACTGCGACCTGCATTTGTCATCACACGTCCGAAACCATAGTTGCCAGCCATTACAGAGAGTTGCTGATTGCGAATCTGCATATAATAAGCAGCGAGGTCAAGATGAAGTTGGTTGTTTAAGAGATTGAGATGCGCTCCCACCTCATAGTTCCAGCTTGTCTCTGGCTTATATTCGATTGTCTTTGCAATGCGCTCATAGTAAGCCTCATCATGTGCAATATCCACATCAGCACGTGCCTTATTGGCAGCTTGTGAGGTCTCAGTCTGAAGTACATCAGAGAACATCTCGAAGTTATAACCGCCTGCACGATAGCCCTTTGACCATGTCGCATAGACATTGCTACCATCCTGAAGACGATAAGTCAAACCAAGTTTTGGAAGGAACTGTTTGAAATTATCATGCTCACTATGCTTCAATGCTGAAGTGATAACAGGATTAATGGTTATGCCCATCACACTTTCCTGCAATGCTACACGTGCAGATGTCTCATAGTCAATGCTTACGCGCGAATAATCATAGCGCAACCCAAAGGTTGCCATCAAGCGATCAGTAAGTTCAATATTACTCTCATGGTAAACACCTAAGTTGAGGGTTGGCGTACGGAAGATACCCGGAACAGGGTCCATTGTCATATTTATATTGACACCACCTGCCGCAGCAATAGCTGCAGCCGTGCTTGCACGTGCCGTTTTGTTGGCAAGTTCCTCTGACATTCCACCTGCAATCAATCTCTGTGCCATACCCCTTGCCATCGCATTGAGCATACCGTTATAAGCATAGTAGGTAATCTTCTTAGACAGGTAGCTGTTCATGTCTTGGTCGAAATAAACAGGAGCCGTCGTCTTCAACCACTGATAAGAACCAAAAGCACCGAAGGTCCAATGCCACTTGCTATTATTACGGCTCTTGATAGAAAGTTCCTCAGTCAACGTATTCCCTAATTGACGCTGTGTAAGGTGCATGAAGTCCTGCGGACGATAGTCTATATCCATGAGCATATAGTCACGGAGGAATTGCCAAGAAGTCATCGAATTGATATCAAATCCGTTTCCTGCATATTTAATACCCAGCCCTGTATTGATGATATTACGGCGGTAATTGCCTTGACGATTTTGGTTAGGCGATTGCGTACCAACCTTCAATCCATAAAGTGGTGAGGTGATTGTGGCAGAAGATAGTTCGTCTTCCGTCACCACCTGACCATATGGAAAGCCATTCTGTCGAGTATATTGATAGTCAGCAATGAAGTCAAAGTTAAGTCTGTCTGTTGGACGCCAAAGGAAACGTCCCTTACCACCAAACTCATTGATAAGGTCGGCATGTGAGCCATCATACTGATTACGGAAGAATCCATTTTGCCCTCCATAGAAGCCAGCTACCGAGAATGCCATCTTATCATTCAGTTTCTCATAATGACTTACCTCAATCTGACGGTGCAGTTTCGAACCAATAGAGAGTTTTACATCCGTCCCTTGATATTGGAAAGGGTTACGACTATAGAGTCGAATCAGTCCACCTTCGGTATTCATACCATAAAGTGTACCCTGCGGACCATGTAGAACGTCGATGCGGTCGATATCGTATGTGTGGAAATTAAACGCACTCTTGCTTAAGATTGGCATACCATCTACATAAATACCCACAGCTGGTGAGTAGACACGTGAGCCGATACCGCGCATATATATAGAAGAGGTGTAACGGCTTCCATACTCAGGCATAGAGAATGATGGGACAAACACAGAGAGATTACGAACATCCTGCACATTGAGGCTACGAATCAAATCACCATTGAAAGAAGTGCTGCTCAATGGTTGCTGGCGCAGACGGAAAGCCTCTTTTGGTTGGTCTATGACGACAACTTCGTCAATATCATAGACGCGGGAAGTATCTCCGCTTTCGATAATGTTGTTAGCTTGCATTCCTATAGGCAAAGATGACGCCATTAAAAGGGCAATACTAAGTTTAGACTTAATCATATAATCTTATTTCTAATGTTTTTATAAATCGTTAATGATGACAAAGGTAAGCATAAAAAACATAATAAACAATCCTAATTTATTAGGAATATTACAAATATTCTGTTGGGATACAGCCATATAAGTTGGACTGGATTAGAATGAAGAAAGGACTTATTCTATCAGCTACTACTTATAAATGTGTCAGGATTTTATCATTATGTAAAAATCAATACATGATGAGTTGGACTCGAATAGATGCCCTTTAGGCTTCTTAAAGACGCTCTATTGAAGTCTTACTAACGCCCTTTTGAAGTCTAATTAAGCACCTTTTACTTTGCTGTTTTGTAACTATCTGATTGCTTGCTACTTATAATGGGAATGAAAATAGCCGTTTTTACCCTAAGAATAAGGTAAAAACGGCTATCGAGATGTAAATAAAATTCTAAACTAATGGAGGTCTATTTCTGATGTAAAGTCTGTTCACAGTTCTATCTAATGCGTACTTTTTATTACTCATTTACAGCTCCACAGTGTGGACATCTTCCTTTTCTATGAAGGCGTACGCTACAGTTTCCGCAGTAATAAGTCTCGCTACTCTTGCGTAGATAGATGCGGAAGGCATAATAGATATAGGCAATGAGAAGTGGATAGCCTATATAATATAAAGTGAGTACAGAAAAAACGATGTAATTCATGGCACATACTGCACCTAAACCGCTAAGATAGAGTAGGGCTTCTCCCGACTTCAATAGTCTTCGTACATCGTCAATCGTAGCAATACCGATGATGAGCATTGCCCAGACAAGAACTAAGAATATATTGAGTAATATGGGTTGGGAGAAGGGATTAAGAGAGGGGTGGAAGTAGAACTCACGCCATGTCTCGGGTGCAAAGAGCTGAATGCTTGCATAGAAGGCTGCAGAAAGCGCCACGATGACGGCTAACAGCGTGGGATAGAACGAACTAATATCATTAAAGTGTACGATGTGTGCGTTCTTCTTCAATATCTTACGTGCCAAATAACCTACACCCATGATTGAGATAACAATCAAGAATATGAGTAAGTGAATGTTTGAGAATGTAGAGATAAACTGCGAAATCGGGTCTGCTGGGTCTACTTGTTTTAACAGACGGGACTCATGAATCCAGCCAAAGGCATAGTCTTCCGTTGCAATCTGCACCCAAACAGAATCCTGCTTGTCAATGGGAAGAATACGAATATCAGCCACAACAACTTCCTTTCCGTTCTTCACAGCGAAGGAATCTGTTTCCATCTTGTTTACAGCCTCTTCTGGTTGTTGACGAAGAAGCATCAATGAATCTGCCGTTACAATAAAGTTAAACCCTTGCGAATAATGGTGTTTTACACGAAAAGCCAGGGAGTCTACCTTGCTTCGCGTGCCACTCCATTCTATGTCATCACTGTCATTATCCTTCAAAATGGAGTCGCCTTCTGCTTCTATTCGCCGAGAAATCTGTGCCTCTTGAATACTATCAGGCAAGCGGAAAGACGAAGGAGTCTTCTTATGATAACAGCCTGTAAATAAGAAGCTAAGTAGTAAGAGGAGGATTCCTCCAACGATACCGCAGCGTAGCCCAGCACAGCTGTTAGTCTTCTTTGTTATTGAAGTCTGCGCAGGTTCTTTTCCCTCGGGATTCCATTTATTCGTAATCATGATGATAAACTATGGGTTATGATTTTCATTTACGTAACGTTGCACACATTCATCTGACAGTTCTTACAGTCGAACTCTAAGCGGAAACGACGCTTATCAGGGAGTTCGAGGAAGAGCGGTTCACGCCAAGTAGGTTTCTGTCCACCACGTTTCACACAATAGCCGAGCGAATAACGAATACAATGACGGCACTGCATTAACAAGTGAGAAACCGCTTCTTTATCTCCCTTGATGGAGAATGCCTTGTTTGATGAGTCAGAACCATTGGTGGCACCTGTAGGATATTGAATCTCAAAAGCAGGTTCTGCTTTGGGTAATCCCTGCTGTTCATAGAACTTGCGGGCAGCATCATTGGAGATGTTATACAGATAAGGTAACTGCTGATATTGGGCTGGATTCACCATCGATATATGTGGTTTATGGTCAGATACCTTATCCACCGATTTCCGATGAATTGTTACACGCTGCATATTCAGTATCTGTTTGTCAAGTTCCTCTACCACCATACGACGAAGTTCGGCAAGAATACTGCTTGGGATGAAGTACTTATCAGCCCCGTCAACTATCTCTACCTCAGAACATTCATATACCGTATTGCCCAATTTAGTGAGCTGACGTATGATGTTATCACGTTGAGGCTTTTGGGCAAGTTGAAGACCTCCCCCAGCCCCTCCAAGGGAAGGGGAGAGCCTAACGGGATGTTCGTTGGATATTCGTTGGTGAAAATTATAAGTGGATGAAGAATCTTGTGAACATTCATTAGATTCCGATTTATGATAGATATGGTTAATCCTATCATCTATCACCTCTGCTTTTGCCCATATTGTCCCACGACTATCCGTTAGGCACTCCTCTCCTTTGGAGGGGTTGGGGGAGGTCTCAGGGGAGGCTCCAAACCAAATCTTAATCGCAATCTTACGTTCAGCAGTCTTACCACTCAACTCCTTATCAAATGCTTGGTCCTGATTACGATACAGTCCCATACCCGGCTTTAATCCTCTTGGCATCTTAAAAGGATAGAGCCTATTACCAACGGCACGGTTCACACGGAATCCTTCCAGACGTGTTGACTGACTGTCAGCGTCACATGATAGGAAACACAGACCGTCACCATTGGCAAAGTTAGCAGTACTTGATACGTTGAAACTATCTCGTCTTATCTCCTTTACACGACCAACAAACTCACCCAATGCCTTAGGGGTATCGGGTGAGAAGATATCTGCCTGTCTTCCCTTGAGGAAGTAATTAGTATAACCACGGTTGAAAGTCTTCTTCAAATCGGGTGTAAACGAATAGCGCACACGTCCCAAAGAAGCACGACGGAACTCGCCTGGATGCTTACTGATAATCTCATCAATGCGTTTACTATAAGCCGAAACGACATTCTTCACATAGTTGATATCCTTCAGTCTTCCCTCTATCTTAAAGGCACAAGCCCCTGAACGCATCAGTGTTTCAAGGTTATCTATCTGACTCATATCCTTCAATGAGAGAAGATGGCGCTGATGTTCGATAGTCTTTCCGTCAGAATCCTTCAAGTCGAATGCTAATCGACAGAACTGTGCACAAGCACCACGATTGGCTGAACGCCCAAAACTATATTGTGAGACATAGCATACACCACTATAACTCACACACAATGCTCCGTGTATGAATGCTTCTAACTCAAGGTCTGGTAACTTTTTATGAATATCGCTAATCTCCTCAGCTGATAGTTCGCGAGCAAGTACAACACGGTCGAAACCCTGCTGGCTCAACCATTGTGCTTTCTCCCACGTACGTGTGTCACATTGTGTGCTGGCGTGAAGGGCTACGGTGTCGGGAACAATCTCTCTCACCTTACTCATCAATCCCATATCCTGTAAGAGGAAAGCGTCAACGCCAACGTCAACTAACGAGCGCACCAAAGCGAGTGTGTCATCAATCTCATCATTATAAATAATTGTGTTGATAGTCACGTGGACCGTTGCACCATACCGATGGGCATAATCGCATAACTTGCCAATATCCTCCACACTATTGCCTGCTGACTGACGAGCGCCAAAACGAGAAGCACCGATGTAAACGGCATCTGCTCCATGGTCAATAGCTGCTATTCCACATTCGAGGTTTTTAGCTGGGGCGAGGAGTTCGATTGTGATGGGTGTTGGGTGTTGGGTGATGGGTGTTGATGATTGCATATTGTTGGGTGATGAGTGTTAATTGTTGGGTGATGATGAAGTGTTTATAGGATGGTGAATGATGAGTGTTAATTGTTGGGTGATGATGAAGTGTTTATAGGATGGTGAGTGGTGGGTGTTAATTGTTGGGTGATGATGAAGTGTTTATAGGATGGTGAGTGATGGGTGTTAATTGTTGGGTGATGATGAAGTGTTTATAGGATGGTGAGTGATGAGTGTTAATTGTTGGGTGATGATGATTACATTTTGTTTGAGTGATAGATGCTAAGC
>ERZ773063.525-NODE-525-length-25333-cov-4.004629_pt1 | contig 25333 bp, 23 predicted proteins | sample MGYA00580625_ERZ773063 | MGnify/ENA primary metagenome ERZ773063 (study PRJEB29015, sample SAMEA2738022) | human oral metagenome | biome: human oral; feature: human-associated habitat; material: dental | place: China | collected 2042 ... | reverse complement strand
AATCACAACAATCGGAGTATCATCTCCTGTCTGTGCCTGCACTTCTGCAAGGGTAAGCTTCGCTTCTTTTCAGCTTAAAGCTTCTGCTGGTGAGAGTTCTGTTTCGTTTCCTGTTTGTGAAATATCTCCACTCAATACCTTCTCCTCCTGTGGCAAGACTCCACAGCCACTCAAAACTACTACTCCAGCGACCAAAGACCAAAGTCAGATTTTGCTCATCTTTTCTTGTATATTGAATAAAACACTACAGTTGATAGCTATTTTCGTTAGGAAATCAAGAGGTTAACCTTAGCAAGATGCTTGCTTTTGATCAATACAACTATTGTGTATTCTTTGGAGTAAAATTTTCCTATTCAAAATCTCCCACGGAGCGACCTCTCTACGCAGAAGATTTCCCCTTTGAGCGAGTATTCTGCCGCTACTCAAAACAATTGCACCAGCTCTCCAAAGTCCCAAATGAGTATCTCCTATATCGCCTCCCTTTCTGAAATCCCAAAACCACCTCCAGTATACCACTTCTTCCCTAAAATCACTCTAAGCTTTAGTTGTTTTCTGCTCAGAATTCCATATACTATCCTCAGAAAATCCAACAAAAACTGAAATCAGATTTTTATCTTTCTTTCCCTTTCTGATGGACAGACAAGCCATCTATGAATATTTGACTAAAATACCTTACGGCAAGGTTACAACCTACAAGCATATTGCTCAAAAATTCTGAATTCATCCAAGGGTAGTCGGAATGATTATGAGAAGCAACGATCATCCTGATAAATATCCCTGCTGCAAGGTGGTCTGAGCAGATGGAAAGTTGACGGGATATGCTCTCGGACTTGAGGAAAAGATCCGTAGGCTTGCTACTGAGGCAATTCCAGTTCAAAATAATAGAGTTCCTCTTGAATATCTTTGGACTTGAGTAGAGGAAAAGAAGACCAGATTTTAAACTTTGTGATATGCGGTATGAACCTAGAGAATCTTACTCCAGCAATGAAACAATATCTTCAGATGAAACAACAGAATCCTGATTGTATTCTGCTTTTTAGAATTGGTGATTTCTATGAAGTATTTTTTGAGGATGCAAAGATTTGTGCTAGTGTGCTTGACCTCATCATCACTTCAAAAAATAAAAACTCAGAAAATCCTATTCCTATGGCGGGTATCCCTCATCATAGTATAGAAAAATATATTCCGAGGCTGATTGCAAAAGGCTATAAAGTCGCAATTGCTGAGCAGATGACAGATCCTGTCCCATGAAAGATTGTTGAGAGAAGTATTAAATCAATTATTACTCCAGGAACGTATATCCAAGAAAATCAGCGTGAACTGAGCACTCTCTTAGCTATTACAAGATCTTCTGAGAAGAGTGGAACAAACTATCATCTTGCATGGTGAGATTTTACTATAGGAAACTATCAAACCAAAACACTTTCAAACTTAGAACAGGCTCAAAAGCTGATTCTATCATTGCGTCCGACAGAGATTATTCTCGACTCAGACTTAACCAACAAAGAGGAAATCATCGGTCCTATTCAGAGTTATCTAAACTGTCTAGTCTCTGTATATGGAGTTCCCTTTGACCCTGAGCATACGATTTTGACCGTTTGCAAGGTGCAGCAGTTAGCTAGTTTTGGAAAGGCATTGACAGAATGAAGAGCTTCTGCTTTAGCTCTGCTTTTTGCCTATATTCAGCATACGCAGCAGCAAGTCCTCAAAAATGTTAATACGATCAGCTACCATGCTGCTGATGGACTCGTTTTGATGGATGAAACTACAGTCAAAAACCTAGAAATATTCAGTTCAAGCTATGAAAATTCTAGTAAATATACCTTATTTGAAATTCTTAATACTACGAAAACTGCATGAGGAGCTAGACTTTTGAGAGATATTCTCTCAAATCCAACAAACAATAAAACTGAACTCAACTGGAGACTTTCTCATCTTGAGAGGCTCTTTGATGATACAAAAACCAGTGCCATTCATCAGTTTTTTTCTGCTTTTTTTGATATCCCAAAGCTTTTAAGTCTTATTCTCTATAGAAAGCTCAATTATATCCCGTTTATAAAGTTAAGAACTACACTTTGACTGGCTTTAGAGGGACTAGATGGAGAAATACTAACTCAGCTAAAGGCTATCGGACTAGAGCAATCAGAAGTAGAGGAGTTAAGAGAGATTTACAACTATTTGCTTGCGTTACTCAAGTCAGATGATCAGCTTATCGGTGATAGTGACTATATTGCTGACTGAAGAGATCCGCAAATTGATGAACTCAGAAAGCTTGCTTATCATAGTGATGATCTGCTCATGAGCTATCAGCAAAAGCTCGTTGCAAGCTCTGGAATCACCAACATTAAACTCAAGTTTATCACTAATCAGTGATATTTCTTAGAGTTGACGAGCAAAGATAGTGAACTGTTTGATCAGTGGATTAGCGAAAAACTCAAATCAAGCCTATCAGAACAGGAAAAGAATGAATTCTGAATTCTCCGCAGGCAGACCTTAAAGTGAAATCAGAGATATTCTAGTCCATTCCTAGAAAATCTCCAGTGAGAGATTATCTCATCAAGAGAGCAGCTCAGAGCCAAGGAACAAGCTCTCCTCCAAGAGGCAAAGTCTTTCCTTGAAAAAAAAGTTCATGTGCTTGCTGTTGTTGCTGAGAAAATTGCTTGGGTTGATCTGTTGACGTCTTATGCTTTACTTGCAAAGGAGCAACACTATACTAGGCCACAGCTTTTAGACCAGGAGATAATTGCTATCCAATGAGGGCGTCATCCAGTGATCGAGGCTTTCCTTCCGAAAGATCAGCCTTTTATTCCTAATGACCTCAAGATCTGAAAGCAGCCAAACCTTCCAAGTGATGATGGTATAATCCATATCATTACCTGACCAAATATGGGAGGAAAATCAACCTATCTGAGGCAGTCTGCTTTGATTGTGCTTTTAGCACATTGTGGACTCTTTGTCCCTGCTCAAAAGGCTGAAATCTGACTTGTTGATGGAATTTTTGCTAGAGTTGGAAGCTGAGATATTATCGCTAAAAACCAATCTACCTTTATGACTGAGATGATCGAGGTTGCGAATATTCTTAATAATGCAACAAAAAAAAGTTTTATCATCTTTGATGAACTTGGTCGTGGAACCTCTACGTATGATGGGCTAGCACTTACCAAGGCAATTCTGCACTATATTCTCCAGACATTACAAGCAAAAACACTTATTGCTACGCATTATCACGAATTGATTGCTCTAGAGGAGGAATCTCCGCTGATCAAAAATTTTTCAGTTAGTGTGTATGAAACAGACAAACAGGTGATTTTTATGAAAAAAATTACTCATGGCTGAGCAAATAAAAGTTATGGAATCGATGTTGCAAAATTGGCAGGTATCCCTTCCTCAATTTTGGCTGAGGCGCGTGAGAATTTAGCTGCCCTCGAAAAGGATCAAAAAGATCAAAAAAATCAGACTTCTTCTTTTGCTTCTTCAGTACAAGGATTATTCTCACTTCCTAAGGAGGAATTTCTTGATAAAGCTCAATACGAAAAAATAAAATCAATGCTGAATGGCATTGATCTTAATAATATTACTCCGCTTCAGGCACTCCAGCTCCTCGTGAAAATCAAAGAGGAACTCTAGTTACTGTGCCGCATACATACGATCAAAACTGCTTGCTCTATTCGTAAGGTAATCGCTTGCAGTTTTTCAAAAACTAAAGCTTTTCTCATTTGTTTGATCAAGATAAGTGATTACTCCCTTTGATTTATCATACACAATTGGCTTTTGTGCCATTTCATGATCAATCAAAATAGGACTTTCTGAGGCATTAATCATTCCAATAGAGAGACTTCCATTCGGAGTCTTTTCTAGGATTTGAGAAAATTGTTCGTAAGTGTCAATATCTAGGATACCATTAACTTCTGGGCGTTCAGTGGCATTCGGAGTTAAGAGAATATGCTTTTGATCATACTGGATACGACCAGTTTTTAGATCTTTTGACATAAACTTTCCAGCGATAGAGGTAGCAGACAATGAAGGAAGTCAGATATTAAACTTTTTATCTGTCGTCTTCATGAAATCTGAAATCATTGAGAGATTGTCTTTATCATTACGAGAGGTAATCGATGGGAAAACGAGTAGTGGTCATTGTGAGGGATCCTTTGAATATTTTGAAATCCCCTGTAAAAGTTTGATTGTGTCTTCCGGCTTCATATCATGGAAGTGAAGCTCTGTCCCATCTTTTTTCATTGCATTATAAATCTTTGGAAGATTCTCAGACAAATCAACAGCATTGATATTAGCTCACCAAGCTCTACTTGCACTTTCTGTGTATCCATAGCACTCCTTCAGAATGTCTTTGGGATTTGTCCCATTTCTCAATTTCTCGACAACGACACTATTTCTACGACTAGGATCGTTGTAAGGATGTTCTTTAGCCAGATTGAGATTTTTCTTTGAAGTATCTGCTCCTTTCTCAGTATTGTTTACCTGTTTTACGTTACTTTCTTTCCCCTTAGCAAGAGGCTTAACTTCTTTCACTTCATCTCTGTTTCCCATATTTTCCATACTCATATTGCTAGAATATAAAGATTGTATTCAAGTATATCCTTTTTTCTAGAAAAGTCAAAAAAGCCAGATTTTTTTCCTATTCCCATATGAGATAAAAAAACCACTTGTATTAGTATACCAAAATACTATAGTACTAGTTGTAAATATCAAGAGTAGATGAAGAGACGAGGCTCGCTTGTACATCTCAGCAACCTGTTTTCACAACTATCCGCAATGCGGTTAGGATGGTAAAATAAGGTGCTCCTTCCTCCCCGCAAGGGAAAGATATGATCCACCTTCAAAATGCATCAAGTCTTTCTGCTCGGGAAAGATTTTTTTCTTTTTTATAAACTTCTCAAAGGAGAGAAAAATCAATCTTTTAACTTTTTATAGATATAAACAATGAACACAAGTAATGAAAAAATTCTTTTTACCTCAGAATCTATGACTGAGGGGCATCCAGACAAAATCTGCGATCAGATTTCTGATGCAATTCTTGATGCCTGCTTGGAGCAAGACCCTTTCTCAAGAGTGGCTTGTGAATGCTTGATTACAACCAATAAACTCATTATTGCTGGTGAAATTACTACTCAAGCACAGGTCGATTATGAGGCGATCGCTAGAAAGGTGATTTGTGATATTGGTTATGATAGTGAGGAGAAATTTTTTGATGGGAAAAGCTGTGAGGTAGAAGTCCTAATTCATACCCAGTCGCCTGATATTGCGATGGGAGTAGATACTTGAGGGGCTGGAGATCAGGGGATTATGTTTGGGTATGCAAGCAATGAAACGCAGTCTTTCCTTCCAATGCCGATTGATCTTGCTCATAAACTTGCTTTTCAACTATCCAAAGTTAGAAAAAGCTGACTTCTTCCCTTCCTTCGTCCTGATGGAAAAACTCAAGTGAGTGTGGAATATGAAAATGGGAAAGCTAAAAGAATAGCAACTATTGTAGTTTCTACGCAGCATAGCAAAGATATTACTCAAGAGGAACTTCACAAAGCTATAAAAGATGAGGTGATTGCTCCAATTGTTGGGGATCTTATGGATGAGCAAACGCTAATCCATATCAATCCAACTGGAAGCTTCTATGTTGGAGGTCCTGTCGGAGATTGTGGATTGACCGGGAGAAAAATTATTGTAGATAGTTATGGTGGTATGGGAAGACACGGTGGAGGAGCTTTCTCTGGGAAAGATCCGACCAAGGTTGATAGAAGTGCAGCCTATATGGCAAGATACCTTGCTAAAAATATCGTAGCGAGCGGACTCTGTGAGAAATGCGAGTTGCAAATTAGCTATGCAATTGGGGTAAACCAGCCAGTGAGTCTCTTCCTGGAAGATTTCTGAACTGCAAAAATAGAAAAAAAACTGATCCTTGAGACTATTCAAACACATTTTGATCTCAGTCCTCAGTGAATTATTGATTTCCTTCAGCTTAGAAAACCAATCTACAAAGCTACTGCAAGCTATGGGCATTTTGGGAAGCAGGAACTCAGTCGAGAACAGCTTGGAAGTCTCGAGCTTTTCAGAAAGTTATATCAATAGTATTTTTGATTTTCTGTAAAATAGACTAAGAAGCTTAAATATGTAAAAACTCCCCTAGTTTACTAGGAGAGTTTCTTCGTTTCGCTATATAAGCTTCACTATATGATAGTTATTGGATCATGGAAGTGAAGCTTATGATACGTATCGAGCTTCTCATAGGATTCTTTCAAAAGAGGAACTACCTTTCGGAGAATTTTATTTAACTCCTCAAGTTTGTTATTGTCTCCTAGAGACCTAAGTTTCTTTCCACTCTCAGACTGTCTAAAGGCTTCTTCTTTGAAACGTTCAGCTTCTTGGTATGCCTCATAAACTTTTTTCTCAAGAGCGACTATCTTCTCTGATACAAGGGAGAGATAATTCCCTTGGGCAGTAGTAGAATCTGTTCCACTATACCCCTGTGCAAATTTGTCTGCCATGGTGCGATTTGTTTTATATTAGACACCAAATATACACATAATATATAAAAAAGTCAATACTTTTTTTAAAAATAATCAAAAAAACTGACTCCATTGTGCTGAAGTCAGATTTTTATTATTTGTAGTATTAAAGAGCAGAAGTCCTAGGAGTGAGATCTTTATAATATAAATCTCCATTATACTGATTCTGAACCTGAGAATCTTTGATGAAATTTCCAAGTTTTCAAAGATGTCCAAGGATTTTTCCCATATAAGTAAAAATCTGTCTTGGAGTATAGTTTTCTGCTCCCTGAAGGTGCATAAATTTCAATAGTGATGGAGAAACAAAGATCAACATTACTGTCAAAAACATACCCAAAATCATGTATCTGATGCTGTCCCAGGCAGCTTTGATCTGCTTTTCGTCTCCTTTTGAAAAGATAAAAAAGAAGATTGCTCTAAAAAACGCATAAATACATCCTCAACAAATCACCAAAACAAGTCCTCCTAATCCATAGAGCACTACTTCCTGAAATCCTCAAACATTATCCAATCCGATCATTGATCATCAAATCAAAAATTAAAGGTAAAGAAAAAACCCTCAAGGGATTTTTCAGTACTATAGCAGAATTACTTGTCTGCATTCTTTGGAAGGCTCTTTCTTTCTCTCATTTCAAAGAATTTTTGGAAAAGAGCATCATTTGTTTCTTTGTAAAGAAGTTTTGCAACTCTCTCAGACATCTGAGATCCTTTAGCTACCCAAGCCTTGATAGTTTCAACATCAGCCTGAAGGATATGATGAAGAGGATCATAAGAACCTAAAACTTCCTTGTATCCAAACTTTGCTGGCTTAGTATGTTCAGTCAATACGATTCTATAAAAAGGTCTTTTGGTTCTACCGTGTCTAGATAATCTAATAGTCAACATTCTAGAATGTACAATAAAAATCTAAAAAAATCTGAATTCTTACTTAAGTTTTTCCTTTGAAGTGTGTTCAGTATGCTTTCTACAGTGCTTGCAGTATTTGTTTTGAGCAAGCTTTGGAGTAACAGCCTTGTTGATATTTGTAAAATAATTTGTAGCTTTACATTCACTACATACCATTGCAACCTTTACAACTCCTCCTTTCTTTTTTGCGGCCATAATACCTTAAAACAAACAAAATAAAATATGAATGACTTTTGAGATGATCTTTAGATAATTGGCACTAGGTAGACTCGAACCACCGACCTCGCCCTTATGAGAGGCGCGCTCTAACCTGCTGAGCTATAGTGCCATAACAGTCCATAAATTTCTCAAATGAGATATGCAAAATCGGTGAGGGAGGGATTCGAACCCTCGAGACGATTTCTCGTCTGACTCGTTAGCAGTGAGTTGATTTCAGCCTCTCATCCACCTCACCAAAATTACAATAGTCATTGTATAGTGAATTGGGTTTGAATTTCAAGGCAAAAACAATAAATTAAAGTCTGAATTTTTATCTTTTTTCACCAAGATGGCAGAAATAATAGGCGGAATAGATGATTTTTGAACCCCGAGAAGCAATATTGATCAGGTGAGTGAGGAAGCCGTCCAAAAAGCCCAAGAGGAAAATAGGCAGGCCAAACAAGTGGCTCAGCAAATCCAAGCTGACAAAAACCTCAATCAGCATTTTGCAGCATTTCTCTCTATGCTTCTAAAAAAAATCAGCCATGAGGAATTGATAAAAGCAATCTATGATACCTTTTTCAAAACTATCAATCCTCAAAATAATATCACCTATCTGAGAAAAGATGGAAATACCAAGGTAATTGTCTGATTTTTTGTTCCTTTTTTTATAAAAGAGGCTCAAGAGTACAAGATTTTCCCTTTCTATGAAAAGCTTAGTCCTGAGGAATCTTGATATTCTATTAGGAGATATGTCAATTATCTAGAGCAGCTCTCAGCGACCTATCATGATAATATCCCGATCAATCAGTCAGCATTTGTTGAGCTTGTGGTGCTGATTATCCAGTATTTTATCCTCAATGAAAAAGGGAAGCCTACCGAAAAATATACTCCAGAAGAACTCAAGGCAACCGTTCTCAACTATCTCTATTACTCAAAATAAAGTATTTTACTTTACCAAAATGATTTCAAATGAAAATAAAAAATCTGATTTTAGTCTTTTTTGCTCTCTTAATCATCACTGGATGTGCAAAATCAAGACCAGAACTCACTGCTCAAGAATATAATAATAAAATCATCTCATTTCAGATTCAGGCTGTAGATGCAGTAAATGAGTATTTCACAACTTTAGAAAAAAAATATGATGGACATAACCTCGCAGAGCTCTATATCTGACTCAGAGATCAGCTTAAATCACTTCAGGATAAAGTAGCTCTTCAAGATGGACGACGCCGTGAAACAATACTCAAAGATGCCGTTGTTGACTATATCTCTGGACTTCAGGTGGCACTTGATAACTATGAAAGACCAGTAGTTGAGCTGATTGGAGCATATTCAGGATCTGCTAGCGAGTTTTATCGTAGAGATACTCAGATTTTTTCAAACTATACTACTCAGTTTTCTCAGTCTCTCGCCAAGCTCGACGCTCAAATGGAAACTGCACAATCTCAATTCTCCAAAAAATACAAGTTTGAAGTAGAAAAAAAATAAAAAGCTGATTGCTGTGATTGTATCACTCGGAAAATCAGTAGGAATTGATTAGAAATCAGATAGATTTGCTTTTCTTTCTCTTGAAAAGGGGGAAAGAATAGCTAGAGTACATTCAGTATTTACCTTAAAAATCGTGATATGCAAAACATAAGTTGAGAACTCAAAAAGAAAAAAACTCTTGGTGGTTTTACTCTGATAGAAGTTCTTGTTGTAGTATTTGTGCTCTCAATGGGAGTACTCGTGATCATGCAGGGAATCAATAAGACTACGACCTATATTTCAGAAACAGCACAAAGGACCATAGCTCTCAATCTCGCAAAAGAGGGACTCGAAGCAATGTATAATATCAGAAATACTAACTGGAGAAGGCGATCAGATAGTAGAGACAAGTGTTGGCTCAAGGCAAATCCAATGGTGGATGAGGGAAATGATGGTTGTGCAAATGATAAGCGATTTTCTGATATTGATGATTATATTATTGAAAGAGATGATAAAAAATGATACTATTACCTTGCCCCAGAAAATGGTAGTGATGTAAGGCAGGAAATCGGGAATATGGGGTATAACAATGGACTTCATTACAATGCTCACTTTTTTGAAAGTAGCACTCGTCTTATTAATCGATTAAAGCTTATAACCTCTATTGTCAATAACCAAGCTCATCCGGAATATGCTGTATATTTCCCTTATAAGATGCATTTTGTAGATGGAGAGTGGGTATCTGGACGTACTTTTAGAAAGGATCCTACTGCTGTTCAGAGAGAAGTGAAGCAATACTGAACGTACCGAAGGTTTATATCTATGGGATGATTATATGATAAAGAAACTCTTGGTAATGATAATTTCTGACTAAAGTGTACAAATGGTTTAGATAACTGATGAAAGTGTTGAGACTCAAGTCCAAAGGAGCTTCGTTTCTGCTCAAATGTATATTATTCAGAACCCTATCAATGAGCGGTTCGTGTCTGCTCAATCATGACCAACTTCCTAAAATAAAAAATCTGAAGATTTTTTCTGCTCTTGTAGTCCAGAGGAAAATCATTACAATCCTTATCAGAATTTTACCCTTTTTTTCAATCAATCACATGACAAAAGTAACTCTAGAAATCAGCCAAGAAAATCATGATGCTTTCGTAAAACTAAAAACTATGATCGAGCAAATGTCAGGTCAGAGCGTATCTGATGATGAAGTGTTAGACTTTGTACTTAGAGCCGTAACTGGATCTCTTGAAATGCCAGAGGAGGAGTGTGAAGGCGGATGTTGCTGCTGTGGGCATGATCACGGAGATGATCAGCATGAGGGCTATGAAAATTATGAAAATACTTTTCATCATCATGAACATCATCACCATGGGCACCATCATCATGAACATCATCACGGACATAGTTGTTCTTGCCACGACGATGATACTCAATGCCAGTGCAAGCACGATTAATGATATCAAGCTTTTTTTTGACAAAAGAGTATTAGCTTATTTTAACTTGATTTTTGTAGGAAGAAAAATATGGTAAATCTGATTTATCATATTTTTTTCTAATGACAACGCATATCAAAACATTCACTACCATTGGACTTTTGGGCTATGAGATTCTCGTAGAGGCTGATAGTAATAGGGCTTTGCCAAATATTGAGATTATTGGGCTGCCTGATGCGAGTATTAAGGAAGCAAAAGAGAGGATTAGAGGATGTTTTAGAAACGTCGGAATAGATCTTCCAAAGAGGAAATTTGTGCTCAATCTTTCTCCTAGCCATCTTAAAAAAGTCTGAACAAGTTTTGATCTCCCAATGGCCGTTGCCTTGCTCGGATTGATCTATGATGGAAAGCTCAATCATTATGAGAGGATGAGTGAGTTTCTCTTTTTTTGAGAGCTTGGACTGGATGGAAGGATCAAAAGGGTAAATGGGCTTTTGCCTAGTGTGATCTCTGCAAAACAGCAGGGCTATCAAACTTTTTTTGTGCCGAGAGAAAATCTTTATGAGCTGGAGTATATTTCAGATATTACGATTATTCCGCTTTCGCATTTCTCTGAGCTCTTAGATTTTTTCCTCAAAGGAGAAAAACTTGCTTATGCTCGCAATACCAAAGTACTCGGAGAATTAAAAGATGAAAATACTGATGATAGCTATGATTTTAAGTATATCAAAGGTCATCTTTTTGCAAAAAGAGCCCTGAGTATTGCGGCAGCTGGACTGCACAATGTACTGATGGTTTGAGCTCCCGGTAGCGGGAAAACCATGCTGAGCAAAGCTTTGACAACCATTTTGCCTCCCTTATCATCAGATGAAATCCTCGAGGTGAGTCAGATTTATTCTGTAGTTTGAAAGCTCAGTAAGGATCAGCCACTGATTGTTAAAAGGCCTTTTAGACAGGTACATCATACTGCTTCCAAGGTTGCAATTATCTGATGAGGGAGTAATCTTACCCCAGGTGAAGTCTCTCTAGCTCACAAATGAGTTCTCTTTTTTGATGAATTAACCGAGTTTCCAAGGGAGGTTTTGGAGGTGCTTAGACAACCCTTAGAAGATAGAGTCATCAATATCTCTAGAGCTCATGGTAGCGTGCAATATCCAGCAAATCTGATGTTTGTAGCTTCAATGAATCCTTGTAAATGCTGATATTATAAGGATCCAGAAAGACAGTGTACTTGTGGACTTTGAGAGGTAAAAAGGTATCAGAGTAAGATTTCAGGTCCACTATTGGATAGAATTGATATGATTCTTGAAATTCCTAGAGAAAATATTTCTACTCTTCTTGAAAAAACTCAAAACCAATCTTCAGCGGATTTACTCAAGGACATTCAAACAGCTCGAGCCTTTCAGCAGCAGCGTTTTAAGGGAACTGCCATCCAAAATAATGCCTCTATGCAGGCAAAGGATATCGAACAGTTTATCAAACTTGATAGCGCGAGTAAGGATTTTCTTGCTCAAGCGACTGAGAAGTTTACCCTTTCAGGGAGAGTCGTGCATAGGCTTCTCAAACTTGCGAGAACAATCGCAGATATGCAGGCTAGAGAACATCTTACCCTCTCAGATGTGATGGAAGCACTCCACTACCGCAGTAGGACAATGTTCGTTGAAACGAGTTAATACAAGAGAGAAAGAAATCAGATTTTTTTCTTCTAATATTTATAAAACGCAAAAGCTCAACAGGGATTCCTATTGAGCTTTTTTGAGAAACAAGCTAATCAGGATAGTATTCCTGATACTGATTTGGAAGGTCCTTTTTGAGTTCCTCTTTTGAGAACCAGACCTTGATTTCCTCTTTTGCTTCCTCAATGCTCGCAGAAGAGTGGACAACATTGCGGATCGGACCATTTGTATCTGTGCTTCCAAAGTCTGCACGAATCGTTCCTTTCTTCGCTTCCCAAGGCTTGGTTGCACCGTTGAGTTCGCGTACCTTTTGGACGGCATCCTCGCCAACAATAATCGCCTTTAAGATAGGACCTGACATCATATATTTCACTGTCTCGTTAAAGATTTCCTCTCCTTTACGAGTCAGCAGTTGTCCGATCTCTTCATAGTGCTTATAGAGCTGCTCTCCAGTTGCGGTAATTTCATCACTGGAATTGATAACTTTAAGAAATGCTCTACGATAGCGAGCAAAGACGTCTTTGTGAACTCCCTTTGCAACCCCGTCAGGTTTAATCAGCACAAGTGTGCATTCAATGTTCTTTTTCATGCGTTTTACTTTTTGTATTTGTGAAGATATATACTATACATTTCTGATTTAATGTCAAGTGAATATAGAAAGTTATATCTGGAGAACATACTATGAAATGAAAAGTAGAAATCTGGTTTCTTCAGTTTTTTTATTGATTTCTAGGAGAAATTGGCTAATCTTGAACGAGATTTCAAAGTGTTTTAAGTTTAACTATTATTGGAGTAATGAAAAAAATCTGGCAAGTCTACCTCTCAAATCTTAAACATATTTTTTCAAATCGAGTTGCATTTTTGATTGTTTTGGTATTGTGTATATTGCCATCTCTTTATGCTTGGTTTTATCTAAAATCTTCTCGAGATCCCTATGGGAATACCAAAGGTCTAAAAATCGCAGTTGTTAACGAGGATATTGGTGTAGTGTTTAGAGATCAGCGAGTCAATATCTGAGCGGATGTTGTGAATGAACTTAAAACAAATGATTCGATTTGATGGGTGTTTGTGGATAGTCAAGTTGCTCAGGAGGGAACAAGACTTGGAAAATATTACGCATCAATCGTTATAGAAAGCTGATTTTCAGAAAAAATGGTGAGTCTTTTAGATGAGTTTCCAAGGCATCCAGAGATCCATTATACTGTCAATGAAAAAATTAATGCTATTGCTCCAAAAATCACTGCAAAAGGTGCCTCTAGTATCAAAGAAAATATCCAAAAATCTTTTCTAGATTCAGTAAATCGTGTCTTGATGGAGAAGCTCAATCTTATAGGCTTTGATCTCAAAAATAGTAAACAAAGTGTTTATTCATTGATTGATTTTGTGCATGATGCTCGTACTAGTTTAGATCATCTCGATCAAAAAATCGATAAAATGCTGGAACTTTCGTATCGTTCAAGGTTTAGACTTGAGGAAATGTATGGTAAGGTTCCAGAGGTTAAAACAAACATCAATGATGTTCAATCAACCCTATCCAAGAGTTCTCTTTTAGCACAAAATAGCCTTAATTTTCTTAGTACAACTCCAGAGAAAATAAAAGGGTACAAATCAGAGCTTCAAACAATAGCAAATGATATTGATGGAGAGTTTTCTCGTATTTTAGATAAAGCAGATCAAAAAAATCAGAATTTTGCTCAGGATCTCCAGCATATCAATCCAAAACTCTCTCAGCTTGAGCAACAAGTTGGAAATCAAGTGGCTTCTCTCCAGCAGGTAAGATTGCTTATTTCTAGCTTATTCCCAGGATCTCCGCTGCTTACAAAGCTTGATACCGCGATTGCTAATCTCAATACTGTGAGTGCAAAAAGTTCTTCACTGCGTGGGACACTTTCTTCTGTCCAATCAGAGGTTCAGCAGACGATTGATTTCTCAAGAGATACTCAAAAAGCAATCACTTCACTTCGTGATGATATGAGGACAACATTGGATGAGGTGCATACTAACTATCAAAATGATATTGAACCGCTTCTCACCGAGGTGCTAAAAGAGATTGATACCCTCTCACAGCAAGGGACTGAAAAGCTGGATACTTTAGAGAAAAAGCTCCCTCAGGTAGAAAAAAATATAGACTGAGGTATCGAAATCCTTAATACAGAAATTGAAAAAATCAGATCTTTTCAGGATAAGCTACCTAAACTACAATCAAGTGTTCATATCATTGATAATCAACTACAGAAACTCAAAAAAAGCTGAAAAGTAGAGGAGCTAATACAGCTGGCGACATTGAATCCAACGCGTTTTTCTGATTTTGTCTCTGAGCCAGTAGAGCTTGTGGAAAACAAGCTTTTTTCTATCCCAAATTATGGATCAGCGATGTCTCCATTCTTTACGACATTAGCAATTTGGGTGGGCTCACTCTTAAGTATTTCACTTTTTACAACAAAAACGAGAGAAAAAGCATTCCAAAATTTTAAGTCCTATCAAAAGTATCTCGGGAAACGGCTCTTTTTCTTGACTATTGCACTTTTGCAGGGGATTGTAGTTTCTCTTTGAGATATGTGGCTTTTGGATGCCTATGTGGCAAATCCGCGAGCATTTTTCTTTGCCTCATTGCGAGTTGCTCTTGTCTTTTCAATGATTGTTTATACGACGGTTTCCACATTCTGAAGTGCTGGAAAGGCAATTGTTATTATTTTCCTAGTACTCCAATTATCAGGAGCAGGCGGTACTTTCCCAATAGAGCTTTCAGGCACTTTCTTTCAATCAATCAATCCATTCCTTCCATTTACCTATGCGATTGCAGCAATGAGGGAAGCTGTTGGAGGAGCTGTCTGGGAGATTTATCTGCCAAATCTTATTATTTTACTTGGATTCTTTGGAGTATTTTTACTGCTGGGACTCTTTGTGAAGCCACTGATTGCTAGCAAAGTTGAACGTTTTGAGTCAAAGTTTTCCGAGTCAGAGCTTGGAGAACACTAAAAGACTAGTTTGCTTTTCTAGAATTCTTTCAATCAAATCACAACAAAAAATCATCTCTCTCACTTGTCAAGGACAACAAGAAATCTGATATCAGATTTTTTTGTTTTTTCTTATTTTTCAACTATACTTAAGCTAAGAAATTTACTCTTAAATAACTAGCTCATGCAAATAGCAGATAAAACGAATATTCCACTCATTAATATCAAAGATCTTACTTGGGGATATCCTGAGAGCAAAAGACAGCTTTTCAAAAAGTTCAATCTTCAACTTAAAAAGGGGGATTTTCTCGTTATCACAGGGAAATCTGGAAGCGGAAAATCAACTCTCGTAAAGTTTTTGATTGGACAGCTTAGACCTAATAAAAATACTGTTTTTTACAAAATGGAAGATCTTGCAGTACTTGGTGAGAGTGAGATCCAGAGATATAGAAGAAAAATCTGAATTATTTTTCAAGATTATCAGTTGATCCAGAGTCTCTCTCCTCAGGAAAATATTATTTACCCATTGCTCCTTGAGGAAGCTCCACTCGCAGTCATCAAGAAAAAATATGAAGCGGTAAAAGATCTCCTTGATCTCTCAAGTATTGAAATTAAAGATATCAAAAAACTCAGCTGAGGAGAAAAACAAAAGGTCGCAATGGCAAGAGCGATTATCCATTCACCAGACTTTATCATTGCTGATGAACCTACAGGAAATCTTGATCCAGAGAGTACATTTCAGATGGCAGATATTCTTATCAAGGCTAATCAAATTGGAAATACTATTGTTTTGGTTACTCATGATGAGGCATTATTGCAGTACCTCAAGCTTAATACTCAGCTAAAAATGCTCTCACTCTAGAGCAAAAAACTAATTTCTCAATTTTTACCTAGCCATTAGCAAAGATACCAATGACCAAAACAGAGGAATTGCTCGAGAGCCTAACGCAAGAGATCAACGAGCTTTCGATCGCCTGATATATCAAGGAAGAAGCCATCTCTTCACTAAAATATCTTCATCGATACAAACTAAAAAATATAGAGAAAAATCTGAATTCTTTTTGTGAGTACCTTGTTTTTCTCAATACCCAAAATACTGAAAAAATCAATAAACTGTGCCCATTAGAAGACAAAAAATCTGCAAAAGATCTCCTTTCAGATTTATACTATTTTTTCTCACCTCAGAAAAAACTCACTAAACAAGCTGAAAAATCCACTCTTCAAAAAATCAGCAATCATAAGTATGAATTGCTGACTTTAGTGCAGGGGATAAAGGGTATTCTCGTGCTGAGTATTGATGAGTTTTGTAATGCTTCAGCGACCAGAATGAGCATTCATCAGATGCTTATGAAAACAACATGATGAACTTGCCTTTAGTTATAGAGTTTATCAAGAATAATGCGAGTAGACTGAACCTCTCAGGTTTCGTCTACTTTTTTTCATCTTGGAAGATGTTCATAGAGCCATTTTTGATAAAGTCCAGGAACTCTGATACAACCATGCGATCTAGGTTTTCCATCACTTCGTCCTTGATGGAGAAAGAAACCTCAGGTGATATGCAGAGCATAGGGCATTGGTGCATTATCATATTTTCTCGATCTGCGGAAAATCATATCATGCTGAAGATCAAAAGCTCCGCTTACAGTTTTGCGGTAAGGTAGTCCAATAGATACATAAGTTGCAAGCTTGAGTACTCAATCTTCATAGTAGGCAAGTGCATGCTTTCAATCCTCAACTTTTGTGACAACTAGCATATGATCAGCATTCTCATCTTTATATTTCAAAAAATCCTCATTTTCAAGAAATGCTTCCCACTGATTTGGAAAGACCTCTTTTAAATCTGGATAAATCAATGGAAAACTGAGCGTTTCCAGATCATCATATTTTTGTATTGCTTGAAATTGCATTGGACTTGGATAGTTATTTCGCTCTCTCATAATTTTCTCAGCCTGTCCATATCCAAGCACATTTCCAAGATTTGAGCCAATCATTTTCCCTCTTCCTTTTACCGCAAAAGGTGTATTTTGAAACTTTGCAATCGAATCAGTATGAATGAGCACCTCATCAGCTATTTCTTCTTTGTTTTTAGCTGTTGATTCAGCTGTAGGATCAACTTGTTCAGGAGTATTTAAAGTATCAAAGAGTCTGGCTCTTTGCTCTTCAAGATATCAAGAATTCTGATCTGGACCACTGGAAACAGAGATCCCTAGTGCTCAAATCAAAAGTCCTGTTTGTAATTTATTCATATTCCAAAAGATCTGAAAGATAAATAGCAAAATATTTTGAAGCAATACTATAAGTATTAAACAATGAATGTCAATAGAAAAAGGCGGGAAAATAAAAAAACAATCAGTTTTTTTGTTTGCTGATTGTTTTTCTGTCTAGTAGTATTGTTTAGCTCTGAAAATAGAGCTCTGCATATGGGATAAACACTAACGCAATTCTAATAAAAATCGCCAATATTACCAAAAAGCTCAAGATATTCAGCTTTCATTTTTTATAATTAATTGCTTGAGAGCCTAGGAATAAAACTATGAGAACTCCTAATCCAAGCGCTGCTGCTTGGCTAACTGCAAATTGCAGGTAAGAACTATATTGGAGAATATCATTTCAGAGTCTTTCAGCATCTCAGGTTGAAAGTGTCTTTCCAACCGCTGATAAAAGGCTGAGAAGATATTCGGTATTCGCTCTAAAAGCCCCTTGCACAATATGAAATACTGCAAAGTATCCAAGTGCTAGTCCAACAGAGATAATATTCCACTTTGAGAGAAGTTTTAGAAGTGATTCAGTCATCCATTTCCCCTGTTCTGGGAAAATAAAATCATGTGTCTCTGCTGTTTTTGTCTTTGCTGGAGCTACCTCTTTTACTTTCTTTACCGATTTAGAAAGCTGTGATGGTCGCTGGCTTTTTTTTGTTTTTAGTTCAGATTTTGTTGATGCTTTCATACTAGTCTCCTATTGAAAACTAAAAAGATACCTAAGTATACCTTCTTTCTCACAAAAAAGCAAAAAAATCTGAGATTCTCCCTTATTTTCTCTTTACATTTTGACTATTCTATTTTATATAATTTTCTTAGCTTGGGAATTTTCTATTTCCCAAAATGTTCCCTTAGGGTCTGAAGTCAATAGTCGTTGACTAGTCTCTCCTTCCCCATAATAATTACAGGAATATCCCCTGGTTGATTTTTTAGAATATCGGCCAAAAGCTGGATGCTTTCGAGATTATCTGGCAAACTCGAGATACAGAATGGTTCTTGATCAGGTGTTGTAGGTCAAAGGGGTTCAGAATTCTGATCTTTATCATTTCCCTCACTTATTTCAAGAGTTTCATCGTCTTCTTGATCAAGTTGTTCTAAGTTTTCCTCTTCCTCAACCTCATTATCAGCAAAAATTTCCTCTGGATTCATCTCTTCTGAGCTAAGTCCCTCCTCAATGCTCTCGTCGTCATTTTCATGAGAATGTCTGCTCGGTTTTTGTTCCTGGATTGTACTATCAGCACTCTCTGCCTTGATTTTCTCGATTTGTTTGCTCTTTTCTTCACCGTATCTCTCTTTTTTCGCTCTTACAACGGTCCATTCAGGATCGTATCTGCTTCCTGCAAGTTTGATCAGTGTCTCATAGCCAGTTTTAATGATTTTATCCAGATATACTCTGCCATTACTCTTGCTTCCATAAATGATCACAAGGTCAAATTTCTTGAAATCTAGAGCATCTCTCGTAAAAAACTCCCAATCTCCAGAAATATCCTCAATCTTAATGAAAAATCATTTCTTCTTTGCTCTTTGAATCTCCTTGATATATCCGTGGATGATAAATTTTGGATAATCGTTTTTTTCTAAGACTTGATTGAGGAAAGATCCTTTCTTGATATATTGGTAGAGTCCATCCAGTGGATTCCCAGAGATGAATGCCTTAAAGGTTTCCTGTTCCATCATGAGCCTCTCCAAGAGGTTAGAAGGCTGAGCTGGTCTCATTTGGATTTTTGTATCGACCTGAAGTCCACCAAAGAGCCCAAAATCTGCTGTTGCAATATTCTTTGTCCAGTCAATTAAATTCTGAACATTTTCTAACAATACATTTCTATCTCCAAAGGCATCTAAGGCACCAGCTTTGATCAGATTTTCTAGAGATTTTTTATTGATAATACTTGCACACCTCTTGAGAAAGTCTTCTAGAGAAGTAAATTTCCCACCTTTTTGTCTTTCCTGCTGAATAGTTTCTCAGACATCTTCCCCAATCCCTTTGGTAGAAAAAAATCAAAGTCTGATGACATCTCAGATCGCAGCTACATGGTTAAATGATTCATTGACATCAGGTCCGAGTACGGAGATTCCTTTGTTCTGAATCTCTGAGATATAAAAGCTCTGAGTATCAGTGTCTTCCTCAACGGAGCGAATCAATGCTGCAGAAAACTCAAGTGGGAAATGTGCCTTGAGATACGCAGTCTGATAGGCAATCATCGCATAACATACTGAGTGCGACTTATTAAACGAATAAGAAGCCGCAGGCTCGATCATCTTCTCGTAGATATTAGTTGTTGTCTCAGGTTTATATTGTTTATAGGTTTCTCCTCTTGTTACAAATTCTTTTTTGAGCTTTTCGATCACCTCTTTTTTCTTCTTAGCCACTCATCTTCTGAGCATGTCTGCCTCACCCAGTGAAAACCCTGCCATTGCCTGAACCAAAAACATCAACTGCTCCTGATATACCGCAATTCCATAGGTCAAACTCATAATAGGAGAGAGATCTTCGATCAGTTTTCTATTTTCTTCTTCTGCAACTTCAGCTCCATACTTTTTTGTAAGTTCAGCTCTTAGTTCTGCACTCATATAGGAAATTTCCTCTCTACCATGCTTTCTCTCAATATATCTTGGGATAAACTCCATCGGACCTGGACGATAAAGTGCATTCATAGCCACGAGATCATTGATTGAGTTTGGCTCAAGCTGGATCAAAAACTTTCTCATTCCTTGAGATTCAAACTGGAAAATTCAGGTCGTATCTCACTCCTTAAATACACTCTCATAGGTGAAAGTATCGTTGATATCCGGCTGAAATGAGGTAGTTTCCAAGAAATGTTCAAAAATCGGATCTAGAGTTTTGTTTTCTTGTTCGTGTCTGGCTTTTATGATTTTGATACAAGTTTTGATGATTGAGAGGTTTCTAAGTCAGAGAAAATCCATCTTCAAAAGTCAGATTTGTTCTAGTGTCGGTCCATCATACTGACTTACGATAGTGTGATCATTTTCCTTGACATATTGAGCTGCAGTATAGGTTGAAACAGGTTCTGGAGCGATGATGATTCCACAGGCATGAACTCCAAGCTGTCTAAGATTTCCCTCGATTCAACAGGCAAGGTCAAAGGCCTTCTTTACGTTATCTTCAGTATTATAGATATTTTGTACTTCTTCAAACTCTGGCAAGGGATCATTGATCAGGCTTTTGAGCCCAACTTTATCAGGAATCATATTAGAAATCTGATTTGCCCTTTCAAAAGGCACTCCAACCGCTCTAGCAGAATCCTTAAATGCCGCTTTTGTTGCAATCTTCATAAAGGTTCCGATTGAGCAAACCTTTTCCTGTCCATATTTTTGTGAACAATAGTCAATTACTCTCTGTCTCTGCGTATCCTCAAAGTCGATATCAAAGTCGGGCATTGATATTCTCGCTGGATTCAAAAATCTCTCAAAAAGGAGATCAAATGGAAGCGGATCAATATCCGTAATTTCAATTGCTCGAGCAAGGAGAGAACCAGCACCAGAACCTCTTCCTGGCCCTACTACGATCATCTGTTTTTTTGCTCGCCTCACATAGTCTGATACGATCAAAAAGTAGGAATTAAACCCCATTTCTTTGATCACTTTAAGCTCGTATTCAAGTCTATCAATATACTCAGCTAGACTATATTTAGAGGTTGGAAGCGGGTAGAAATCTGTATATTTTGCGATAAAGTCTTTTTTGAACTGTGTATAGCTCTCATGCGTAAATCTTTTTAAGTCCTCTGGGGAAGTCTCAGGTACTGACTTTTCAAGGACTCCTTTATTTGATATTTGGCTGAGTGCTATGAGAGTATCATTATCCCAATCTAGTCTAAACCTCGTCTTAAGCCCTCTATATGATAGAAAGCGAAGTTCAAACTCATATTTATTCATAGTAGGCATTGCAGGTAGTCTTGATTGAGAATAAAGTCAAATAGTCAGTTTTGAGTGTAGTGTTTTCTTCTCCAAAATCAATTTGAAAACAATCAAAAAACTGACTCCTCATACAGAAGTCAGCTTTTTCTGCCAAGTATTACGACTAAAACGTCATTCTCTTCCATTTCCCATTGATACGAACTTCTCCATGAAGATAGCGAACGCTTGCTCGTTGATAATCTCCAACTTGCAAGGGGACAGTATATATGCCCTCAAGTTTCTTATCTTCATTTGACCAGATAAAATCTGACTCTTTAAGATTTAAGGTATAGGTTTTATCTCGGGTAGAGATGGTCCATTCACTTTGAAATCTTACGAGCTCAATGAGCTCAGATGAGTGAGCGAATGTAATCATCAATGAGGATTGCTTTGTGATTTGGCTCGTGAAGATACCAGTTTTCCAAGAAATAGGTTCTTGATAGCTATCTTCACTCTTTGAACATGCAAATAAAAGCACGCTCAAAACTACGAATACTACGATTTTTTTCATTTTCTAAATGTTTTTTTATGTTTGATACTCTCACTATAATGATTCCCTCCCTAAAATCAATTCAAAATATTGACAAAAGAAGTAAATATAAGAAAATATATAAAAAACTTGTAAAAAATAAAGAAGATGATAAATAAAAATATAGTTTAAAACTAATATTTTAACGATTCTCAAAAATCTTTTCAAAAAATTGACATTTTCAAAAAAAGATATATAATATTGTTGTCGCAAGAATGATAGTAATCTTGTGATAGGAAAAATCCACTTCCTTTGGAGAATAACGTTTTAGATAGTACCTCTGAAATAAACCATAAAAATCAGATTTTTTCTGATGAGTTTTTCAGAGCGTGAACAGTATTCTTCACAAATTGTCTTTGTAAACGAATAAAAAGGTTCTACACACAAGCCGTTTTATTCATAAAAAAAGACAAGATGAAACAACCTTCAAGAACTCATTTTGGAGGGATGTGGAAAGTTTTAGCAGTGATTGTGATCTTTTGATATACTGTTTCTAGTGTACTTGCCTCAAATATTACAAGTATCAAGAATACAGAATCAAACCCAATTACTCCAGCTTCTAGCCTCCAAAAGGAAATTGAGACTGATGTTGCCTTGAGTGCTAAAAAGGTATGGAACAACCTGGTAAATTTTATGCAAGATGGTATGGATGGTGCTTCAACCGGGACCGAAAAATCTCAGAAAGAAAAACCTGATTCAGCTTCTGATATAAAATATCCAATCGTTCGTAGCGTTTTGCCTCAGACAGAATCAGCACTCTTGCCTGCTTTTTGAGATATCAGTACTGATCCTCACAAAGCAAGTATTGAAGCTCTCGCTAGTATTTGAGTTATTCAATGATGAGCAAGTGGAAAATATTATCCACATAACTTTGTTCGTACCAGTGACTTTATTAGAGTTGTACTAGATATTTATAGATACAAACTTGGATATTCACTAGAATCAACTAATGGTCTTTCTGATCAGAGTTTTTTCAAGCAAGGTTATGGAAATGCACTTCTTCTCAAAAAACTCAATACCGCAAAAGCTTTATGATTTCTTGATCATCTAGGGACAATTGAGCTTGATGCTCTAATTACTCCTGTTCAAGCGATGCAGATCCTTAACACTATTTTAGATCTCAATCCATATATCGGTCAAAAAGAGAAAGTAAATCTGATTTCTTCTTCTGATACTCAGTTTACTAAATCACAGATGGCCTGATATTTGGCAGATATTTTCCAGTTGGAAAAAAGTATCATATCACCGGTATTTAATGATATTAGTAATCATAGATATCATGCGGCAATTACCAAATTAGCACAGCTCGGGGTAGTAGCTGGTAAGAATGGTAATTTCTATCCAGATAATGATGTCCTTCGTGCGGACTGAATAGTTATGCTCGCCAATAGTTTACTGGCTCAGCAGTGAAAAGCACTTGTTATTACTAATTTTACTCATTTACCAAAAATCAATGATACAACCTATTTTGCAGCCTTTGCTCCCCATTTGGAATATTTGCTTACAAATGAGATATGAGATTTTCTACTTCGTAATGAACAGTCAGGATATCTGTTTTTACCTCATGCTCAGCTTACTAAGTGAGAGGCTTATCAGCTTGTTTCCCAAGCTACTAGAGCTAAGTTGCTCAACATGGATCAGTGAGAGACCTCCAAACCGATCACGAGAGGAGAGCTAGCGGATCTAATCGTTCAGGCTTTTGATTTTGCTCCTAAAGAGTCTACAACCTTAGCCTATCAACCTACTTCTGAATCTCAAAGTGCTAATACTAAAAACCAAGCACTCAGAGAGGAGAAGAAATGATTTCTCGCTACCTTACTCAAAGATATGATGGACACACTCTAGTTGATACCAGTACTTGGAAAAAATAAACAAGGTTAAACCTCACAAAAAAATCAGACTTTTTTGATCTTTCGCTTAGTATTTAAGCATTTTATACTTAATCATATAATACCATGAAAAAAACAGACATAATTAGATATAATAGTTATGAAAAGGATATTGTTCAAGGACTTGAACCAAATGAAGCTTTATACCTTCAGAAGCAATCTGCAAGAATGAGAAAAAATACGCAGCAAGCGGATATTTTAAGACCTCAGGAAGCTGAAATCAATGAATATATTTCTCATACTTCAAATGCACTTTCTAGTACATTGAATCTTAGCGATAGCTTTTCTTCTCAGATGAGAAATCAGGTTTTGAACACCAAACATGACTTGCATCATCTCTTTTCTCTTGAACACTAAAAGTTCTAGATGACAAGCGAGAAATCTCCACATTTTTGTGGAGATTTTTTTGTTATCAAAGGGTGAAAAATCTGATGAGAAATCGCTGTTAGTATATGATTAATCCTTCGGTTTTTAACGAAACAAAGCCTCCTTAGACCATCTCTCCAATCTCACAAAAAAGGTGAAAATAGAGGTTGAGATTAGTGTTTCTAGTTGTTGTTCTTGGAGTGGATTTTTGAGGTGAATTCCCTTTCTTATTAGAATAAAACACAAGTCAGTCAAATTTTCTTTAGAATTTGGGCAATGAATGCTAGGGGGGCTTAAATAGTTCGGAATTTCTTCTTGATAATAGAAACAATATCGGTAGATTTAAGAAGATCAATGAGTATCTCGTAAGTCTACCGCCACATAAATGACTATAGGTAGATACTTGGCGGTAGAGTCTATAGTTTTTTATGTTTTTTGGGGAAATAATGTATCAGACCATGCCAGGGTTAAAAAATGATATAAAGCAAAGATTGCTTATATATCGGCAGTATGTTCTACTAAATAATAAGGAGGGGAAAACAGATATCAATAGAGATACTCAGGATTTTTTTGTTGAATTAGGAAACGAATTATTTTGATTTAATCTAAAAAATGCAGACTATGAAAATAAGAATCAAGACTCTTTTGATCTAGAGAACTGTGATAAACTGTTTGTTGTTCAGGTTACATCCACAACTACTGCAGCTAAAATCAAGTCTGGACTAGAAATATTTAGGGATAAATATAAAGCTGAATTTTCCCGTTTTAAAATCCGGTTTATATGACGTAGAGTGAGAAATAGAAGAGATTTTAGTGAACATAGTGAGTACTTTGACACAAGAACAGATATTATTGACATAGATACTGTATCAAATGAAATTAATAAAATTCTTGATGAGGACAGACTTTTTAAAATATTAAATATTATTGAAAAATATCAAAGCCTCTCTAGATTGGATTATCAGAAGGTTAAGAATATTCTAAAATATATAAAAAAATATTTACAAAATAAGAATGTTTATGAAGAATTATATCAATTGCAAATAGACAAAGAAAGAACGAAAAGGTCTGATTATATGGAGGAAAAGAATAAACTTAATAAAGTTGATAAGGTCATTTATCAGGAGTCCATTGTATTTAATCAAAGTATAGAAATGCTATTAAAAATGGATGATAATACAAGAGCTTTATATAATTCAATAGCTGAATCAATAA
>ERZ773063.523-NODE-523-length-25365-cov-12.258989_pt1 | contig 25365 bp, 19 predicted proteins | sample MGYA00580625_ERZ773063 | MGnify/ENA primary metagenome ERZ773063 (study PRJEB29015, sample SAMEA2738022) | human oral metagenome | biome: human oral; feature: human-associated habitat; material: dental | place: China | collected 2042 ... | reverse complement strand
GCTCATCGTGTCGCCTCCTTATTCAATAGTACTGCATTCAGTACCATAACACAAGAAAAAATTATTTCTCGGCGACAACCTCGCTGTTGTCGATAGCGAAGTCGAGGAGGAGGCCGATGAGCTCGTTGCGGGAGCGGTCGGTCTCGTTGGCGAGCGCATCAAGGCGGTTGATAATATCTTCCCGTACGCGGATGGACAGGATCTTGTATCCGTCCTCTCCGCGTTTTCTTTTTGTAATCATCAGTTTTGTGTTCATATCTATCACCTCTTTTGTAGTGTATCTATGAACAGGAAAACCTTATATATTATCTATCATATTATATGTTACGTGACTTTATATAAATTACTTAAGATGTTATGAAAAATGTACGATATAGTTAGCGTAAAATATGTTATAAAATATGTTATAAAAGTGAAAGGTGAAGAAATGGAGATACATCCTGCTGTACAAGGGGGCGCCGAGCAGGGAAGCGCACGCGTCGGCAGGGGACAGGGAACGTCTCTACCCACGAATGTTTTCCAAACGCTGCTCGACGAGGCGGGCAGTCGCACAAAATTTTCGTCCCACGCAAAAACGCGCATCGAACAGCGTGGTGTCCGTCTCACGGCAGATGACATCACGCGCCTCGACGCAGCGGTTGACCGCATGGCAGAGAAGGGGGTGCGTGAGGCCCTCGTCTATCTGAGCCGAGGACTCGCGATGGTCGTCAGCGTGAAGAACCGCACCGTCATCACCGCGCTCGACGAGGCGAGTGCGAAGGAAAACATCTTTACGAATATTGACAGTGCTGCAATTTTATAGGAATGAATAAGGGAGAGATGCAACTATGATGCGTTCCATGTTCTCGGGTGTATCGGGTCTCAAGGGCCACCAGACCCGTATGGATGTTGTCGGCAACAACATTGCCAACGTCAACACCACGGGATTCAAGGCGAGCCGCGTTACTTTCGCAGATATGATCTCGCAGAACCTCTCAGGTGCAGCCGCGCCGAACGGCACAATCGGTGGCGTGAACCCAAAGCAGGTCGGACTCGGAATGAGCGTCGCGAGCACCGACCTTATCTACACCAACGGTTCGGTACAGCAAACAGGAAAAAATACCGATGTTGCCATCTCGCGCGGCGACGGTCTCTTCGTTGTTAAGCGCGGTGAACAGCGCTACTATACGCGTAACGGCGCGTTCGAATTCGATGCTGAGGGAAATCTTACAATTCCAAGTTCGGGACTCTATGTGCAGGGGTATATGGCGGACAATGGAAGAGTCGCTATGGCGGGAGACAACACAACCAATATCAAGATTCCCGCAGGAAAACCAATGGCGGGGACAGAGACCGATCTTGCGACCTATACGAAAAACCTCAATGCAACGACGCAGGGATATGAAGTTGCGAATGCACTCATAAAGTATGCGGATGGGACTACGGAGACGGCGGCAAGTTATAATCCAACGGAAAAAGGGATCATTTCTTTGACGATGGAATCGGGCGAGCGCATTACACTCGATGAGCATGCGGGCTATAATTTCAGTACCGCAACCATGGGCATAGGACAGGTCTTTTATAAATCCAAAATCTCAACAGTAACGGCAGTACCGACCGGGACAGTGGATTTGACACTTGCACTCGGTGGTGGCAACAGCCCTAAAAAGATCAACGGCGGAACGGCCAATGTCGTCCGTAGTGGATTAACGTCGGGAACATATGCGATCAATGGGGAGTTTGTCTTGACCGGCAAAATCAAGATTGCAAATGCGATTAGTACGGATGAGGTGGAACTGACCTTAGAAAAAGGGAACAGCTTGGATCCCGCCAATGAGGTGACAATTACTGTTCCGAAACCGACGACATTTACCTACGCACCGGGCGATGTGTATAATGGAACGCTTCTCGTTAAGCAAATTGATGCACAGCCCAATGCGGTTGTGACGACAGTTGACGGCAATCGTGCGAAACTGCCAGCCGCACTAAGTGTAACAAGCCCCTCACAAGAGTATGAGCGCAAATGGACAGCCGACGATGGTAAGCTTATGGCTGTGACACGTGAGGTCGCATATGAAAATAATGGAAAAATTGTTAATTCAGTGACTCTGAACACGAAGAGCGGGACATCGATTGCCGGGCTTGTGGCGAAGAGTTACACAAAGGGCGATACGTTTTATCCGTCTGTGACAACGACAGTCACGGTGTATGACTCGCTTGGAGCAAGTCACTCTGTTCCTGTCGTCTTTACAAAGTCAGAGAATAACAAGTGGATAATTTCGCTTGGCAGTGGTGGCAATGCTTACTCCATTCGTGAAGCGGACGGCACAACGACAACGGTTTCTCTGACAAAGACCGATCTTACTTTCGATAGCTCGGGTGCATATACGGGCGGCACGGCATCTCTGACTCTCACGTATCAGAATGGTGCAGCACCAAGGACGATAAGTATGAACCTCGCCGCCATCACGCAGTATTCGGGTACGTCTACGATTTCTGCCACTTCGAACGGAAATGCGGCAGGGACGCTTGCGAGTGTCTCCATTGATAGTTCCGGTGTTATTACGGGAACGTATACGAACAACGTCCGTCGTGTCGAGGCGCAGATCGCGATGGCACAGTTCAATAACCCGTCGGGACTCACGAAAATGGGCGGCAATCTCTATCAGGAGTCGAACAACTCCGGTACCCGCACCATTAGTGGTGCGGCGGATATTGGCTCAGAGCTGACTACCTCAGCACTTGAAATGTCGAACGTCGATATCGCCGACCAGTTCTCCGACATGATTATCACCCAGCGCGGCTTCCAGTCCAACTCGAAGATTATCACCGTATCGGACGAGATGCTTGAGACACTCATCAACATGAAGCGGTAAGTAAATACTTTGCATGCAAGAGTCGCCCGCACGGGCGGCTTTTTTGCGTTGTTTTGCTATATGAGATTGTATTCTCACACAAAAAAATATATAATTATGTGTAAAATATCACGTAATTATATATAATGAGGTGAAGAAATGGAACGATTGGCGATGAATGAGCTTGTCGCATGGAAGGACTCTGCATATCGAAAGCCGTTGATTATGAAGGGCGTTCGTCAAGTCGGCAAGACGTGGCTGCTCAAGGAGTTTGGGCGTCGTTTCTATCAAAATACGGCGTATTTCAATTTTGACGAGAATCCTGAGTATCGTGATTTCTTTGCAACGACGAAGGATGTACGCCGCATTATCCCAAATCTGGCGATGGCGGGCGGTCAGGAGATTCAGCCGGGGCGAACGCTCCTGATTTTTGATGAGATACAGGACTGTCCCGAGGTGCTGAACGCGTTGAAGTATTTCCATGAGAATGCGCCGGAATATCACGTTGCGTGTGCCGGCTCTCTCCTCGGTATTGCCCTCGCAAAGCCGTCCTCGTTCCCCGTTGGGAAGGTTGATTTTCTGCACCTGTATCCGATGAGCTTTCACGAGTTCCTGATGGCAACGGGCGGTGAGCATCTCGCCGCATATCTCGATCAGGTGGATGAGATTGTGCCGCTGCCGGATGCCTTTTTTCATCCGCTGGCTGAGAAGTTGAAGATGTACTATATCACGGGCGGGATGCCTGAGGTTGTGGGGCGGTGGGCAGCGTCTCAGTCGGTGGGAGAGGTACAGACGACGCTGATGAATATCATCACTGCCTATGAGCGCGATTTTATGAAGCACCCTGCGCCGCGCGAATATCCAAAGATTGCGCGTGTTTGGAACTCTATGCCGTCGCAGCTGGCACGAGAGAATAAGCGCTTCCTATATAATGTTGTCAAGGAGGGGGCACGTGCACGCGAGTATGAGGATGCTGTGGAATGGCTGGTACAGGCGGCGCTTGTTTACAAGGTGTTTCGCATCAGCGCGCCGGGGCTGCCGCTGTCCGCATATGAGGATCTGAGTGCGTTCAAGCTCTACTTGGCGGATGTCGGTGTGTTGCGGCGTCTGTCGCGGCTCGATCCGTCGGCATTCCGCGAGGGGAACCGCCTGTTCACGGAATTCAAGGGGGCACTGACAGAGAATTTTGTTTTGCAGTCTCTCCTGCCGCAGCTCGATGCTGTGCCGTATTATTGGGCACGACTCAATCCGTCCTATGAGGTGGATTTTGTGCTGCAGTGTGCGAATGACATCATTCCGATCGAGGTGAAGTCGGATACGAATATCAAAAGCCGCAGTCTGAAAAAGTACGCGGAGATGTTTGCGGCGGAGACGAAGCTGCGCGTACGCTTTTCGCTGAATAATCTGCGCGTGGACGACGATGTGCTGAATATTCCTCTCTTTATGGCAGATCATGCCGTGCGTTTGATGGGGATTGTGGTTTCGCAGATGCGAGAGGACAGCTAACAATAAATTTATTTGAAAAAAAATAGGGGAACTGATAAAATGAAAGAACCTGTCAATACGGGGTTATTGTGTTGACTTTTCTGGAGTAGCCCGCCGTTCGGGTGCATCCGTTACGGACGAGGAGGAAATAGTTTTGAAAAATAGGGGACGCTTTGCGGGGCGCCTTGTGCGTGCTCTCGCTCTGACTGCAGCAGTTGGGCTTTTCACAGGAACGGCATCGGCAGAGACGATGCAGGTGGATCTCACGCGCTCGGTCGAGATGGCTCTTGAGAATAACCGCATGATCAAAGAGGCGTGCGCGGATGTGGACGCAGCGGATGCCGCGCTCGCACAGGCGAACCGTTCAATGGGACCGACGCTGACGTGGTCGGCGACGGCGAACCGCATTGGCGGCGAGGCGTACGCGCAGGCGCGCATGACGGGCAAAAATTACGACTATAACTACGGCAATACGGGCACGGTCTCGATGCCCGTCTACAATGCCGCGCTGAACGCACAGCGTAAGGCGGCGCGCTATGGGCTGAATGCGGCGGATTTTGCACTCGAGCAGACGAAGCAGGCGATCCGTCTGACGGCGACAGTGGATTATTTCAATATCTTGCAGGCGCGCAATCTGGTGAAGGTGCGTGAGGATACAGTGGCGACGTTGCAGACGCATCTCGCGGATGTGAACGCGCAGTTCCGCGTGGGTACGGTGGCGCGTGCGGACGTGCTCGCCTCGGAGGTGGAGCTCGCGAACGCGCAGCAGAACCTGACGACGGCGCGGAACAACTATGAGGTCGCTGTGGCGACGCTGAACAATGTGATCGGCGTGCCGACGGATACGACGCTCACGATTAACGATGAGCTGCGCTATACGGACTATGCGCCCTCGCTGGACGACTGCACGGACTATGCGCTGCTCTACCGCGCGGACGGTGCGGCGGCGGTCTATGCCGTGAAGCGGGCAGAGGAGGGGGTGCGCACGGCAAAGGCGGGCTACCATCCGACGGTGAATGCTGCGGCCTCGCGCTCCATTGCGGGGGAGCGTCCCTTTCAAGACGATCACACGAGCAGCAATCAGTGGGCGGCAGGCGTGAGTGCGTCATGGAATATCTTCGACAATGGTGTGACGGCGGCGCGGGTCGATGCGGCAAAAGCAACCCTCCGAAAAGCCGAGGAGGCTCTTGCAGCGACGGATGAGAAAATCCGCCTCGATGTCCACACGGCGTATCTGAATCTGCGTGCGGCGGAGCAGAATATCGCGACGACGGAGACGGCGGTCAAGAAGGCGGAAGAGGACTATAACATTGCCCGCGTTCGCTACAATGCCGGCGTCGGGACGAATCTCGAGGTGATGCGTGCCTCCGATAATCTGACGATCGCACGCATGAACTATTCGACGGCGCTCTACAGTTACAATACGAGTAAGGCCCGCCTTGACAATGCGATGGGGGTACCCGTCGATCTCGATGCCGTACGCTATCGTGCGGCGGAGGCGGAGGGGAAACGTGCTCCCGCCGCGCGCGTGGAGGCTCGGCTGCACGACGATGCGCTCTTTGCTACGCCGAAGGGAGCAGAGGTGCGCCCTGCTACTATGCATGCACCCATGGATGCCGCAGTGACGGCTGCTGCGCGTGTGGATACGGCAAATGCTGCCTATGAGGCGGAGATGAATCAATAAGAGGTTTCTATGAGGCGGAAGGCGTGTGTTGGGACTCTGGTGCTTGCCGCTGTCCTTATCTGTGCGGCAGTCCTCATCCACATCGTACGTGCCCAGTCGTTTATGGCTGAGGCGGGGCGGATGGCAGAGAGTTTCATGGCGCAGAAGCTGGGGACGGCTGTGCACATCGGTGCGGTGGAGATACGATCCCTGCACGAACTGGATCTGAATGATGTTGTAATTTACGATAAGCAGGCGGAGGCCGTGCTCCGTGCCGATGAGGCACGCGTGACGCTTCGTCTGCTTTCTCTGCTTTCCTCGCCCGAAACTTCGATTGATGAAATCCTGCTCACGGGTGCGCATGTGAATGTCGTGAGGCGCGCGGACGGTTCGTGGAACTATGATGATCTCGGTGCGGATGATACGGAGCCGCGTACGTTTGCGGGTCGCATCCGCATGGCGGACGCATCGGCGTGTGTCGATGTCGATGGACGCTCCTATGATTTGAGCGCGATCACGGGTGTGGTGGATGTCGAGCGCAGCGATGTTTCCTATGATCTTGCGGGCGCACTTTCTGGGGTTCCGCTGCGTGTACGCGGCGCGTATGTCGGTGGGACGCAGGAGCTCGATCTGAGTGCTTCGGATACGGATCTCATGCAGCTGCGTCACCTCCTGCCGGAGAGCGCTCTGCCGGAGGAGCTGCGCGTGGAGTCGCTGCATGTGGATTCTCTGCGGATGGAGATGCGGCGCGTGGACGGTGTGACGACGCTTGAGGGACGCGTGAACGGTGTGCAGGGGACAGCGGATGTCTATGGGACGCAGATGCAGCTGGAGAGTGCAGCGCTACGCTTCAACGAGCGCACGCTCTTTGTCGCTGCGACGGCTAAGGCAGAGGAGCAGAAGGCACGCGTGGATGGGACGATTCGGCTTGACACGGATGCACCCTATCTCGATCTCACTGTGCGTGCGCAGGATTTCGCCGTTGACCGCATTCTCACGGACAGCCCCTATCAAGGGGCTGTGACGGCGGATCTTCATGTGATGGGGACGCTTGCTGTGCCGATTGTCACGGGGAAACTGACGGCGGCGGAAGGGGCGGTGAATGAGGTCTCCTTCCAAAATGCGGCGGCGGATGTTGCCTATGCGGATGGGGAACTCTCCGTGCAGAATCTTGCGGCGGAGGTGTTCGGCGGGACTGTTGCCGGCTCGGGTGTGTTTGCTGCGGAGAAACATGCCTATACGGCGCATCTGACGGCTGACGATATCGCGCTCGCGGGGCTGCGTTCGCTCTCTGCGTCCCTGCCTGAGGGGCTGGACGGTACGCTGCACGCCGATCTCGGCATCGACGGGCAGATGGGGGGCTCGCTCACGGTTCTCGGCAGTGCACAGCTCTCGCATGGCATTTACCGCAATATCCCTGTGGAGCGTGCAAATGCGTCCTTTATGCTGCGCGGGGGCGATCTGACGATTGATTTCCTCAGCGCACGGCTGCCGAATGATACGGAGCTTGGCGTTGAGGGGCATATCGCGGGCGGCTCCCGGCTCGACCTGCGCTTCTATGGAGCACACGCGGATCTCTCCCTGCTGAATGGGCTCGACGAGCGTCTCAGCTTCTCGGGGCTTGCGGATTTCTCGGGTGAGGTGCAGGGTGATATGGCGGATCCCTATGTGGATCTGCGGGTCTCGGCGACGAACGGTGACTTACTCTATCAGCCGTTTGACAGCCTGCTTTTCCGCGCGGACGGCTCGCTCTCGGGGATCGGCATCTATGATTTCTCGATGGAGCGCGGCGGGCGCGAGGTCTGGCTCGTGAACGGCACGATTGGTTTTGCGGGTGAGCGGCGCATCGATCTGCAGATTGATACGATCGGTGCGCGCATGGAGGATGTCGCGGCGCTTGTTGCGCCCAATCAGCCGATCACGGGCAACATCGACAATATCATCAAGTTCACGGGAACGCTTGACAATCCGCACGCGGTCGGCTATGTCCACTTCTATCGCGGCAGCTATGCGGGAGCAGTGCTCTCCGGCATGGACGGTGACTACTTCCTCGATGACGGCATTATCCGCGTGCAGGTGTTCCACATCTATTCGCCGATGGTGGATATGGTTCTGAATGGGACAATCAGCGCGCAGGGCGTGCTCGACTTCGATGCTGAGGTGCGTGATCTCGACATGAAGCGGTTCGAGCACAAGCTGCCGTATGAGGTCTCGGGGCATGGCGTCTTCAACGGCAAGGTTGGGGGATCGATCTCGCATCCGATTTTCCGCGGGGAGCTGAAGGCGGACGCAGTCACGATGAACGGGGTGGAGCTGCGCGAAGTTCGCGGCTTTGTCCACTATGAAAACGGCATCATTGATTTGGAACGGACGGGCTTCCGTCAGGGAACGGACGGCGCTGTGACGGCGCGTCTGCGCTACGATATGGAGACGCGTGCGCTGAGCGGCGCGCTGGATATTGACAAAATGGATGTCACGGCGCTGCTCGCGCTCGCAAATCAAAACGAGAATCGTATCATGGGAAAGATTATGAGTGCGGTTCAGCTCGGCGGCACGCTGGATAATCCGTCGATTGCGCTGACGGGTGAGATCGCGGAGGGCACGATTGCCTCCTATCCCGTGCAGCAGCTTGCGCTCGATGTCGCTCTCTCAGATCGCGTGCTGACGATCAGCAAGTTCACGGGCATGCAGGGGGATGGCTCGTTCTCCGCTTTCGGCACGGCGGATTTTGACGGCGTGGCAAATGTGGATATCGCGGTCTCGGACATTGCCCTCGGCATGCTTACGCGCTTTGCAGGTACAGAGCGGGAGGTAACGGGGGTGGTGTCACTGACGGCGCACATCGGCGGTCAGACGCAGCATCCGGAGGCGGATCTGAAGCTGACGGCGAAGAATGGCGGCACGAATGGCGCAACGTTCGACGAACTGGTGGGGGAGGCGCAGCTGCGTGGCTCTGTGATTCGTCTGAATCAGCTGACGGTGACGAAGTACATCGACGGCATTGCCTACGCAGCGAGTGCGTACGGCACGCTGCCCCTGCGTGCGCTCACGGCGAACCGCGATGAAACGCTGGACGCCTACGATCAAATTGATCTAACGATCGCGCTCGACAATGCCGATCTCTCGCTCATTCCTGTCTTTTTCAATCAGGTGGAGTGGGCGCTCGGACGCACGGAGGGCAAGCTGACGATGCGCGGGACGCTTGCTGCGCCACGCCTGACGGGGCGTCTGCGCGTGACGGATGGTGCGGTGAAACTCCGCTATTTCGAGCATCCGCTGACAGATATGCAGCTGTCTCTCGACGCGCTCGGCGACACCATCTCTGTGCGCGAGTGCACAGGTAAGATGGGCGCGGGCACCTATCTCTTGACGGGTCGCATGGGGATAGCGGGCATGGAGCCGCAGTCGTATGATTTTACGTTTGTGATGAATGATTTGGATCTCAAGACCTCGTTCTATGAGGGGCCTCTGAGCGGTACGCTGCGCCTGACGGAGGGGACGTACTGGGGCGAACGCCTGCCGGCACTCTCGGGCACGATCGATATCGACCGCGCTCTTGTTACCATCCCATCGATTCCGGAGACGGACGATGAGCTCCCGCACATTATGCTCGATGTAGGGCTGACGGTGGGGCGGTATGTTCATCTGTTCAGTCCGAGCTTCTACGATATCCACCCGTCCGGTTATGTGCATTTCGGCGGGACAACGCGGCATCCGCATACGACGGGCATGATCGGCGCGCGGCGCGGCGACACGGTCAGTTATCTGCGCACGGTGTTCAAGATCCGCGAAGGGACGGCAACGTTCAACCAGCAGGAGTCGTTCCTGCCGGAGATTGCCTTTTCCGCCGAGGCACGTCTCACGCATACGCGCGTGTTCCTTTCGGCGCACGGACCGCTCGATCATATGGATTTTCGTCTGTGGTCGAGTCCTGAGATGTCGCAGGAGGAGATCATCCGCATGCTGACGCTGCGCAGCGCGTATGCAAACGGCGAGGGCGGCATTACGGCGGCAGATGTACTCTCGATCGGTCTGCAGATGAGCATTCTCTCGGAGGTGGAGGACTCTGTGAAGAATTTCCTCCATCTCGATGTGCTGCGCCTCTCGAGCGGGAGCGGCGCACTCTTCGAGACGAAGGACGATGAGGCGGTGCGGCAGAACGAGTACGAGTACAATGTCGAGATCGGCAAGTATTTCGGCGACCGTGTGCTCCTGCGCTATGTGCAGGGACTTGGCGCGGCGTCGAATACGCATCGGATCGGCATCCAGTATGATTTCAATGACCGCTTCGGGATCTCGTATGACCGCGAGGGCGCAGATCAGCTCATCAGCGTGGAGGCGCGGTTTCGGTTCTGATCCAAAGGAGGTGTGCCCGTGTTTTCGGACTATGTAAAGAAATTATCCGCCGTGCAGAAGCTCACGCCGACGGAAGAAAGGGAGCTCTGGCGCGCCTACAAGGAGCGCGGTGATGAGGCGGCACGGCGCACGATCATCGAGTCGTATCAGCCGCTCGTCTTCCGCGAGGTCATGCCCTATCGTGCACTGCCCTCGGTGATGGATGCGGTGCAGGAGGGGACGATCGGTCTGATTGAGGCGGTGGAACGCTACGATCCTGCGCGCGGCGTGGCGTTCAGCCTCTATGCCGTGCATCGTGTGCGCGGGCGTATTCTGGACTTTCTCCGACATGAGGGGCGGGTCGATCTGCCCTGCCTTGAGGCGGAGACGGGGACGCACGAGACGGCAAAGGATCTGCTCGTCGACGCGTGCCCCTCCGTGGCAGAGCTCGCGGAGCATCATACGCTCGTCGGCGTGCTTGGCGCAGCGATGGAGCGTCTTCCTGCGCGAGAGCGCCTCGTGCTCGAGGGGGTGACGATCGGCGGTGCGCGTGCGCAGACGATGGCGGAGTCGCTTGGCGTGACACCGGCACAGATCTATCGTCTGCAGCAGAACGGCATCCGTCGCGTTCGCGGTATGCTCTCACGCTTTATGCAGCATTGGTAACTTCATAATTTAGTACCACGTTTTGATTTTAGCTTCTTGAATCCGTCCTATGGACTGTAGTATAATCAAGGAATCGCTGATAGGAATGAAGTTTATCCTCGATCGGCGCTTCCTGAGAGGGGAGGTACGGCGATGGCTGCGGACCGCAGAGAGCGTGCAAAATCTATCCGCGCGGCGCGGGACTGGCTCACGGGAGCGGAGCATGCGCTCGCGGGTGAGGATGATCTCGCGGGCGATCTGAAACTGATGCTCGCGCGTGCCGAGCTCGCGCGCATTGCGGCGGATCGCCGTGCGCGTCTGCGCCATATTGTCGCTTGGCTGCTGCTGCCGCTCGTCGGGGCAGCGGCTCTTGCGTACGTCGTGTGGGACACGCCGCCTCCCGTACAGCGCGCGGAGCATCATGTGGATGCACCTGTGTTTGCAGCGGATACTGTGGAGCATGCAGCTCCGTTGACGGAGACTCCGCCACCCGCAGCGGCATCACCGCAGGAGATGCCCGCAGCAGCAGATGCGGAGCGCCCGACGCCACAGACACAGTCTGCCGCAGGAGCTGTGGCCGCACAGTCACCTGTGCAGAGCGCTGCGCCCGCCCTGCCCTCACGCGTGCCGGATGCCGATATGCAGCGGCTCATGCAGGTTGGCGGCAAAATTTTACGAGAGTAGTCGATCATTTCCCCGCATTGCGGGTGGATTGGAACAGAGCGCTCCGCTCGGAGCGCGTATCTAGGAGGTTTCGCCTTTGAACAGCAAGAGATATCAGAGACTCGCACTCGCCGTTGCGCTTGGCGTCGGCGTGTCCGCCGCTGCGCTGCCGCATGGATTTGCCGCAGAGGAGGGGGCTGCGCCCGTATTGAGTGACAGCATCTCGGCAACCGAAGAGACCATGACGGAGACCTCTGTGGCGGATGCACCCGTGTTGACGACGACATCTGTGCCCACATCCTCGGATGAGCGTGCTGCCGCGTGGGCGGCAAAGCGTCCCGCTGAGGATGAGATCTCGCGCTACCTTGCGGCGCAGGTCGGAAAGACCATCATGGAGATCAAGTTCAGCGGTGCGACAGAGGCAACCGAGCCGACCGCACGGGCGGCACTTGCTATGCATGTGGGTGACGCCATGACCGAGGAGGGGCTCGTAAAGGATCGTGATGCGATCTATGCAACGGGCTATTTCTACGATCTCTACCCGACGTTTGAGCAGGTGCCCGAGGGCGTTGTCCTGACCTACAATGTGCTCGAAAATCCTGAGCTGAAGGAAGTGAAGATTGAGGGCAATACGGTCGAGTCCACTGAGACTCTAATGGGACTCGTTACGGTTAAAAATGGCGAGTTGCTGAATTCTCGTACCTTGCAGGAAAATGTGCAGGCGATTCAGGAAAAGTACCGCGCGGATGGCTACATTCTCGCAAAGATCACGGATCTGAACATCGCGCAGGACGGTACGCTGACGATCAAGATCAGCGAGGGCAATCTCGAGGGCTATAAGGTCAAGGGCAACAAGAAGACGAAGGAATACGTCATCCTGCGCGAGATGCGCCAGAAGGCCGGCGAGCCGTTTAATGCAAATCAGGCGCGCCGCAGCATGCAGCGTGTCTACAACCTCGGATTCTTCGAGGATGTCAACGTCAAGATGAATCCGGGCGTGGAGCCAAACGCGGTCATTATGGAGCTCGATGTCAAGGAGAAGCGTACGGGCTCGTTCGGCATTGGTGCCGGCTACTCGAGCGCGGACGGCATGGTCGGCACGGTGAGCGTCAGCGACACGAATTTCCGCGGCATGGGCGACACGATCAGCCTCAGCTATGAGATAAGCGGTGATGATACGGACGCGCGCGGCTATACGTTCATGTACCGCCGTCCGTGGCTGGACAAGAAGGAGACGGCGGGTACGCTCCGCGTCTACAATCGCACCTATGAATACGACGACTACGATGAAAACGGCAACCACAAGGAGTCGTTCATGCGCAAATACTCGGGCAGTGAGGTGACGATCAGCCGTCCCATGAGCGAATTTTCGACGAATTTTGTTACACTGCGCAACCGCAAGGATAAATATGTCAAGCATACGGAGACCGGAAATGCGGGGAATCGCAGCGGGAATACGGCATGGCTGGGCAGCAATTTCGGTACGACGCGCAGCATTACGCTCGAGCATGTGACGGATACGCGTGACAATGTCTACGAGCCGACGATGGGTGCGCGGGCATCGATCTCGGCAGAGTTCGCGGGGCTAGGCGGCGACTTCAACTATCAGAAGGCCATTCTCGGTGATACGCACTATCTCAAGGCGGGACGTGCGCAGGTGTTCGTTCTGCGCGGGCAGTACGGCATCAGCCGCGGGACGATCTCCGAGTACAGCCAGTTCCGCATGGGTGGTCAGGATACGATCCGAGGCTACCGTGAGGATCAGTTCCGTGGGACGCGTATGGCACTCGCCTCGGTGGAGTATCGCTTCCCCATCGTGTCGAAGGTGACGGGCGCACTCTTTGCGGATTACGGCGGAGCGTGGAGCGATGGCTTCGTTCCGGAGAAGATGCACGGGAGCGTTGGCGTCGGGCTCGGGCTCAATACGCCGATCGGTCCGCTGCGCCTTGACTACGGGCGCGGCTCCCAGGGCGGACGTGTGCACTTCCGCGTCGGCGGCACGTTCTGATGCGTGCGGCGCATCTGTCTCTGTGCGCCCGCACGTTCCTGTTACTTGTTTTTGCAGCTTTCGGGTGTTTTGCCCACACATATGCCGCAGAGTCCTCCCGCGTGGAGGAGACTGCGGCTATTGTCGTAGGTGAGCGAGAGATTCCCTCCATTGTACGCGCGCGCATGGAGCGTACGGTTGCTGCAATCGCGGCGGAGCGCATGGAGGGGCGCGCTGTGGCGTCCGTTTCTGCGGCGGAGGAGGCGGAGATCATCGGCATGGTGTTTGACCGTCTGCTCGTCGGCTATACGGTGACGGGGGTCGAGGTGCAGCCAGCGCGGCGCACTGAGGTCGCGATCCGCCTTGCACCGTGGGCGGATACGATCCAAAGCGTCCAGGTGGATACGGCGGTCGAGGGCATGCCTCCTACCGTGGAGGAACTTGTGCGCGCGGATCTCGTGGAGGTCGGCGCGGTCTTTTCGGATGCACTCGTGGGGCTGCCCGTTGCGGCGACGGATTGGGCGGCGGGTGCGTTGAAAAAAAGTCTGACTGCCTATATGGAGGAGCATCTGCCGGAGTTCCGCGCGGACTACGATATCGACGTCAGTCAGGCGGCAAAGGTGCATCTGACGGTCTATCCGCGCCTGCCCGTCGTGCGGACGGTCGATCTCTCGATGCGCTCGGATACGATTCCGAATGTCACGCTGCTCTCGCAGCGCAGTGCGATGGAGGCGGCGGCGAACCGTCTCGTCGGCGTGCCCGTTGCCTTCGCCGCGCGTCATCGCTCCGTGTTCGAGCGGCAGCTTGCGGAGGGGCTGGATGGGGCGGGCGAATTTCGCCGGCTGCATCTCACCTCGCAGGTGACGATCACGCCGGGGGAGCGGATGGCGGTCATGAGCCGTACGGATACGACACGCTACCGCCTGCGCCTGACCGGATGGGTCGACATTGGGCGCAGACGTGAGAACCGTGGCGGGGAGCGGCGCGATTTGCATGTGCGCCTGCATGCGGGGCAGATGCTGGGTGCGCGTGATGAGCTCTATGCGGAGATTGATGCCGCGCCCGAGGATGTGCGCTTGGACTGGCGTCTGGGCTATGCGCGCGAACTATTCCCGCATGTCACGGGCGATCTGCGCTACGATCTGCGCGATGCGCATTTCTCTGTCGCGGGGAGCTATACATTCAATCCGCGCTGGCTCGTGCGCTGCGAGCATCGGACGGATACGGGCGTGTGGGAGTGGGAACTGCGGTACAAGATGCACGATTTCCTGAGCGTTGCGGCGCTCGCGGACGATCATGACCGCTGGATTCGGCTGATCGGTAACTTCTAGGGGGTGAAGCATTGAAGCGTGTTACGATTGTGGTTCCGGTCTATAACGAGGAGGACAATATTGCGCATTTTGCCGAGAGCGTGGAAAAGGTCATGGAAGCGCTGCCGTATGCGTACGAGATCCTCTTCATCGACGACGGCTCGCGCGACCGCAGCCGCGAAATCCTGCGTGCAATGGGGGAGCGCGACCCGCGTGTGCAGTCGATTTTCCTCGCGCGCAACTCCGGACATCAGCTCGCGCTCACCTGTGGCACGGATCATGCGGACGGGGATGCGGTCATCACGATGGACGGCGATATGCAGCACCCGCCGGAACTGCTGCCCGTCCTCCTCGCCAAATGGAAGGAGGGCTATGAGATCGTTCAGACCGTACGGCTGGCGACGGAGGGCGCATCCATCTTTAAGCGTCTGACATCGAAATACTACTATCGGCTGCTCAATGCGATGACCGATGTGGAGATCGTCGAGGGGGGGTCGGACTTCCGTCTGATGGATCGCAAGGCGGTGCTCGCCCTGCGCCGCTACCGCGAACACGCGCGCTTCATTCGCGGGATCGTGGGTGCGATGGGGTTCCGCAAGACGACGGTGGAGTTCGTTGCGCCGGAGCGCTTTGCAGGGCAGTCGAAATTCTCTCTGCACAAGATGATCTCGTTCGCACTCGACGGAATTCTTGCCTACTCGGTGCAGCCGCTGCGCGCTGCGTTCTATGTGGGCATATGCTCGGCGCTGCTCGCTGTGCTGCTCTTCCTCCACGTCCTCTATGAGACGCTGCGTGGGGAGACGGTGGCGGGGTGGTCGACCATCGTCGTATGCAGCCTCTTCTTCGGCGGCATGCAGATGATGATGCTCGGCGTCTGTGGCGAGTACATCGCACGCATTCTGCAAGAGGTGAAAAATCGTCCGCTCTATCTGGTTACCTGTGACAATCGGCATCCGAGCGGTCGTCAGGGGGAGGAATGTGAGTGAATGAACGGCTGACAAGCGGCGTGGCGATCTTCTGCCTCGTCCTGCTCTATTTTTGGGGCAACGGCACGCTTTCTGTAACCGCGCCCGTCGAGGTGAACTACGCGCAGACGGCAAAGGAGATGTTAGCGGCGGGGGACTGGCTCTCGCCGCAGATCTACGGAAACTACTGGTACGATAAGCCGATCTTCTTCTACTGGGAGCTCGTCGCGGCGTTCTCTGTGTTCGGCGTCACGGACTTCGCCGCACGCTTCTTCCCTGCGCTCTTTGCGGCGGCGGGGCTCGCTCTGACCTATGCCTTTGCGCGCCGGATCTACGATGCGCGGACGGCGTTCTGGTCGGCGATCATCCTCGGGACGGGCGTGCTCTATTCCTTTTTGGCAAAGCTGATTCTCACGGATATGAGCCTCTTTGTCTTCTTCGGCGGGACGCTGGCAGCCTTTTTCATCGGCTACCGTGAGCGGCGGCAAAAATATTTCTACATTGCATATGCCTGTGCGGGACTTGCCGTCCTCACGAAGGGACCGATCGGACTCCTCCTGCCGGGGCTTGTGATCCTTGTATTCCTCCTCGTGGAGCGTGACCTCTCCGCGCTCCGCCGTATCTGTATACCGACGGGGCTTCTCGTCTTTGCCGCGGTCTGCGCGCCGTGGTATGTCTATATGTATTTTGCGCACGGGGCGGACTTCGTGAACACCTTCCTCGGGATTCACAATGTCCTGCGCGCAACGGTGTCCGAACACGCAAAGTGGAATGTCTGGTACTTCTATCTCGGCATCTACTTTCTCGGGATGTTCCCGTGGAGTTTCGCCCTGCCGCTCGGGCTCTACCGTGCGTGGCGCGTGCGGCCGGCGATGGATGTGCGGACACGCTTCCTCCTCGTCTGGGCGATTGTCGTGCCCGTGTTCTTTCAGCTCATGGCGACCAAGTATCCGACGTACAGCTTCCCCGCATTCCTGCCGACGGCAATCCTCACAGCACGACTTCTCATAAAAAATTCGCGCGTGCTGAAAGCCGGAGCGATTGTCGGCATGGGGCTCTACCTCGCCGTGGTCTTCGTCGTGACGAACTACTCTGAGGGCGACGGACATTTCAGTGGGAAGGAGGCGGCGGCAATCCTCGCGCAGACGATGAAGCAGGAGGATCTCCTCGTCTGTTATGGCGACTACACGGCGACCGTGCCCTACTATACGGGGCATACGATGTACGCGCTCGCGACGCGCGAAGAGATTGCGGCGCGCGCCCCGAAGGAGATGAGCTGGAACAGCAAGAATGTCATGCCATTCCTGCCGATGGATGAGCTGCCCCGCGATCGGACGGTGTACCTCGTGGTGGAGCGTCACGCGTTCGATGCGTTCGAGGAAAATCTTGCGGCGCAGGAGTGGGAAGAGCTCGGAGCACTGCCGCGCGAGGGTCGGACAAAGCTGCGTCTCTATCGGCGGACACCGCAGCCATGAGGAGTTCGTTTTTTTTCTTGAATGAACGTCTGGAATAGTGTATGATAAAAAGGTGTTTTGGAGAGTTTTATCGGAAAGAGGGAGTATTATGATGAACGTCAGCAAACTTGGTCTTGTGGCAGCAGCATTTGCCGCCTCGTCCATGCTCATCGCGGGCTGCGGCGCAAAGACAGCGGAGCGTGCACCGGGACCCGGGGCTCTGCAGGGGCCCCGTGATACACAGGATGTCATCACGAAGGAGAATTTCGACAGCCTCCGGCCGGATCTGACGCTCAGCGATATGGAGGGAATGTACGGCAAGGCGACTTTCGTCCATCAGAGCATCGTGGACGGTGTCTACAGTTCCACCTATCGCTTTCAGGATGGGCCAAAGACCGTGGATGTGACCTTTACGCATGAGAACTGGCTGAACCATCCGCTGAGCTGCCCAAAAATCACGGATATGGAGTTTTCGGAGATGCCGATGGTTGCATATCGTGCGACAAAATAATATTGAACTGCATGGCGCTCTTTGCTATAATGGGAGCGTTCGGTTGATTGGTTAACCGACAGGTCTGACAGAAAAGGAGATTTATTCATGATCAAATTGCAGCAGAAGCAGGTTAAGATTATCAGCATTCTCATCGCCGTCGTCTTCGTCGGCTCGGTGGTAGCACTCGCACTCACGCAGAGCGGCTCGGGCATCGCCTCGGCGGCAACGTCCTCCGTCGGCGTGGTGGACTATCGTCAGGTCGGCAGCCAGCACCCGCAGCTCGCAGCGGCAAACGCTGAGATGCAGAAGGCGTCGCAGGAGGCACAGGCAGATTTTGAGGCGAAGTCGGCGAATATGAACGACCAGGAGAAGTCGGACTACTATCAGCAGACGATGCAGCGTCTCCAGCAGAAGAACGAGGAGCTGATGGAGCCCATCGAGAAGAGCATTCAGGACGCAGTCAAGAGCGTTGCTGAGAAGAAGGGGCTCTCCGTCGTCATCGAAAAGGGCGCAGTCGTTTACGGCGGTCAGGACATCACGCAGGATGTCGTCAAGCAGCTGAGCAAGTAATTCGCAGGGAATGTGCATATGTACCGGGCAGAGCTCTGCTCGGTACATTTTTATAAAGGGACAAATGCGGGGAGGGATGGCTGTGCAAAAACTATGGCAGACAAGACGCAGGGAGATCCTTGCGGGCGTCGTGTGCCTCCTCGCACTTCTTGCAGTGCTCCTCCTTCGTCCGGTGTCAGAGACACCGTCGACGGAGCGTGAGATCGGCACGATGCGCCTCGCAGAGGTGCTGGCGGCGCATCCCTCCTATGAACGCCTCACACAGCTGCGCGCTGAGGAGCGGACACTCAGACTGCTGCTGCGCGACCTGCCGAAGACACCTGAGATCAAGCCGCCCGCAACCGATCCTGCACCGTTCGAGGATTCTGTCTGGCAGAAGAACGCACAGGTTGTTATCTCGACGCGCGTGGAGCTCGAGCGTGAGCAGAAGCATCTGACCGAGCTCTATCGCAAGCAGACGCAGGCGGACTATGAGGCGCGCAAGAAGGCGATTGACGACGAGTATCTGAACGCCATCCTGAATATCAACCTCAAGATTGACAACCAGCGTGCCATGCACGGCCCGCAGGTCTCGGAGGAGGAGCTTGCGCGTGAGCGCGGCAGATGGGAGGCGGAGCGCGCGTTGCTGAAAGAGGAGCGCGGCATGCGTCAGAGGGAGCTCTACCGCCAGTGGGAGGCGGAGATCAACGCTCGTGTTGCCGCACGCATGGAGCCGCAGCAGGCGGCGTGGACGAAGCGTGCGCAGGAGACTGTGGATGCGCAGAAGGCGGAGGCAGAGCGCATGAAGACGGAGGTGGAGGAGCGTGGCGCACAGGAGATGGAGCGCGCGCTCACCGCACAGGAAGGGAAATCCGCCGTCTCTACGCGTGCCATGCGGCTCGTTGCCGTGCGTGCGGAGGCAGATGCACTCGAGGCGGAGATCATGCGTGACGTGCGCAGCCGCGCGGCAAAGCTCGCCCTGCAGCACCGTCTTTCTCTCGTGCTTGCTTCTCCCGAGGCAGATGCAGTGCATCTTCTGCCCAACGCCGAAGCTTTCTCCGTGCGGCGCTATGCGCCCATCATCGGCACTGCGGCAGTGGATCTGACGGCGGAGATGGTGCACGAGATGGAGCGCATTGAGCCCGCTGCGCCACAATGAAATGCCCCTTTTTAACGATGGAAAGGACTAATTTACAGATGAAGTATATCAGTAAGGCGGCTGCAGCCGTTCTTCTTACCGCGAGTATGTTTGCTGCCGGCTGCGGTCAGGTTCATATCGGCACGATGGATCGCGAGCGCGTGCAGACGGAGGCGCCCCAGATCAAGGCGGTCGTCACCGAGGCGAATGAGAAGCTCATGGAGGCGCAGCAGGAGGCGCAGGCGAAGTTCGAGGCGAACCCGAACATGACTGCCGAGGAGGCGCAGCAGCTCCAGATGGAGACGCAGCGCAAGATGGCGGGGCTCAATCAGATGTATATGACCCAGTACGAGCAGAAGCTGAACGTTGCCGTGCAGGATATTGCCAAAGCGAAGGATCTGGACATTGTACTGGATGCAGGCTCTGAGAAAGCACCGACCGTCTTCACGGGCGGTGTGGATATCACCGACGAAGTGATTGGAAAACTCCAATAAAGGAGCATGAGCATGGAAAAGACAGTCAATGAGATTGCAGCTCTCATCGGCGGCACGGTCAGCGGTGACGGCAATCGTGTGATTCGCAGCCTTGCCGCGCTGGATGCGGCGGGGGCGGACGATCTCGCCTTTGCCGTTCCGCCGCATATCGATGCGGCACGCACGGCGGCACAGGCGGGCGCACTCCTCCTGCCGACGGGCACGGAGGGCTTTTCGTGTCCCGTCATTTTTGTTGCAGAGCCAAAGGCGGCGTTTGCAAAGCTGCTGACGATCTTTACCCCGCCCATTGAGCACGCTGTAGGTGTGAGTGAAGAGGCATATATCGGCGCGGACGTTCAGATTGGAGAAGGCGTAACCATCCTGCCCTTTGCCTACATCGATGACCACGCCGTACTTGGTGCGGGCGTGACGATCTATCCCCATGCCTACATTGGGCAGTACAGCGTGATCGGCGAGCATACGGTGATCTATCCGAGCGTGACGGTGCGCGAGCACTGCCGCATCGGGGCACGCTGCACACTCCACAGCGGCGCCGTCATCGGCGCGGACGGCTTCGGCTTTACAACGGAGGCGGGCGTGCATACAAAGGTACCACAGGTCGGCGGGGTCGTGATCGAGGATGATGTGGAGATCGGCGCACATGTCGGCATCGATCGCGCGACCCTCGGCGCGACCGTCATCGGCAAGGGGACGAAGATCGACAACCTCGTGCATATCGGGCACAACTGCAGCATCGGTGCGAACTGTCTCATTGTCGCGCAGACGGGCATCTCCGGCTCGACGAAGGTCGGACACAACGTCACGTTCGGCGGGCAGGTCGGCACGGTCGGGCACATCAATATCGGCGCGAATTCGGTCTATGCCGCGCGCTCAGGCATCATCGGCGACATGCCCGAGGGCGTCTTCTGTGCGGGCTTCCCCGTGCAGCCGCATGCGGAGTGGCTGCGCGTACAGGCGGCAATCCGCCGTCTGCCCGAGGTGGTGAAAAAAATAAAGTCCCTCGAAAAGGAGCTCGAGGGGCTGCGCGGGAAGCACTGAGATGTTCTCCTACTATACGATGAAAGCGCTCAGCCGTCTGATCTGCCTCCTGCCGCACGGCGCTGCAATGGCGCTTGGGGCGGGGCTGGCACGGATTGCATGGATCTTTGTCCCTGCAAAGCGCAAGCGGCTTGCACGCGAGCAGGTCATGCGCTGTCTGGGCGTCCCTGCGGCGGAGGCGGAGCGGATCGCACGGGCGAGCAGTCTGCGCTTCGGCCCCATGCTGATGGAGGTACTGCGTTTCCCTGTGATGAAGGATCGCATGGCGGATTATGTTACGATCACGGGTGCGATCGCTGAGGTGCGCGCGGCAGTGGCTACGGGGCACGGGGCGATCTTTGCTACCTCGCATAGCGGCAACTGGGAGCTCATGGGCGGTGCGTTCGCCTGTGCGGGGCTTCCCCTCGTCGGCGTTGCAAAGAAGCAGAGTGCAGCGGGCATGGATCGCTGCATCAACGAATACCGTGCCCTCGTCGGTATGCACATCACGTACCAAACGGGCGTGCGCGAGATGTTCCGTATGATCGATGCGGGCTGGATCATCGGGCTCATCAGTGACCAGGATCCGAGCCTGCGCGACGGCGTCATCGTCGACTTCTTCGGACAGCCGACGAATGCCTTCACGGGAGCGGCGGCGATTGCGCGTCGCTGCGGCGTGCCGATCTTTCCCGTCTTTATCCATCGTGAGGCAAATGGGCATCATATCGTCACCGTCGATCCGCCCATTGCGGTAGAGAAGACGGATGACCGTGCGGCGGATGTCCTGCGTGTGACGCAGTGCATTAACACGCGCATTGAGGAATGGATTCGGACATATCCCGAGGAGTGGTTCTGGCTGCATGATCGTTGGAAATCCCTGCGGGAGGAAACAAACGAAAAGGGTGTGTCGTGAAGCAAAAGCTTCACGACACACCCTTTTATGATGCGACATTCAATCGTAACGCATGAGGGAGTCGATGGTGACGGATGCGGCGGCAGGATTCGTCGGCGCGGGATTTGCAGATGTGGGATGCACTCTTTTTTCCGGTGTGACGGTGTCCGTCGGGGGGCTTGCATGGGGGACTTCCTGTGACAATGCGCCGCGTGCGGCAATGCCGGAGAGGATGGCACTCGCGGCGGGTGCGTTTGTGTCCGTCGGAGCAGGGGCTGTACTCGTGGATTCGAGTGGTGTGAAGGTGACTTCCAAGGTATCGCCCGTGCGGATGGGGCTGGTAAAGTCCGCCTTCTTCCCGTTGACGAGGATGGTGAAGGTGACGCGGCTCGTTGCGGGCGGCGGCGTAAAGCCAACGGCGAGCAGGGCTTCGCTGACGTTCGCACTGCCCGTGCCCTTCTGATAGACAATGACAGCTCCGTCCTCGACGATGGTGCCGGGCGATGCCTCACGCCCGTTGATCGTGAGGGCAAAGCCCGAGGCGGGAATCTGATGCTCTCTGCCCTCGTAGGTGATTGTCGCATAGGAGGCGGTCGCAGAGAGGTTGAGCACGGATTCGACCGTCGGAATCGCAGTCTCCTCATACTCGATGACATCGCCCTCGTGCAGCATGGTGGAGAGCGGTGTGGGGGCATCGTTCAGCGTGATCTTCGGCAGGGTGGAGAAGCGGCGCGCCTCGCCGTTCAGCGTGTAGGAGATGCGTCGTCCCGTGGGGGGAAGATGCACTGCACGCAGCACCTCACCGAGGGTACGTTCGCGTCGCGAGACGATGACATCGCCGTCGTGCAGGATGGGATCGCCCTCGGGGACACTCTCATTGACGAGGATGCTCGCGGTGACGGGGGTTTCCTCTCCGTTGAGGAATACCGTGTAGCTTTCGAGTGTGCCGATGACCTCGCTGAGGTGCGCCTTGGGCTGCGTTCCGTTCTCACCTGCGACGAGCTTGATGCGGCAGTCGTCATGGATGGGGGAGTCGAGGCTCGCACTCTTGCCGTCGATCGTGATCTGCGCGAGTGTGCCCATCGTGCCGGGGAAGCTTTTGCGCTCTCCGTTTACGGTAACCATCAGGCCCATCCCGGGGCGCCCGTTGTATTTGCGCAGGCTGATGCCGGCGGCGAGCAGCGCATCGGAGACGTTCAACTCGCGGAAGTTGAAGAGGCTGTATTCGATGTCGTTGATCCAGACGGCGAGGAAGTGCAGGGTGTTGATGGATGCAATCTTCAAAATGCCGAGCGGCGTGACCGCATCGGGGGCGTGGAGTTCCTCGGGCAGCTCCGCGATCCCGTCCACCTCGTCGGGTTGGCGTACGGCGACGCGTGCCTCGGGGATGCCGAGCGCCGCTGCGACGAGCTCGGGCATCATGGGCGTGAGCGAACCGCCGCCGACGAGCATGACCGCCTGCGGCGCCTCGCCGTTCAGCTCCAGGATCTGTTTGCCGATTGCATTGGCAAGGTTTTCCACCCCCGGTCGGATGGCGGCAATGACCTGTTCTGCGGTGAGCGAGAGCTTCATGCCAAGGATGTCGGTGAAGGAGACATCCTGCCCATCCGCCGCCTTGCGCTTGATATCCTCGGCGATGTTGAAGTCGAGGAGGTACTCGCGCGAGATCGCCTCTGTGATCTCATCGCCTGCCATTGGCACCATGCCGTAGGCGATGACGGAGCCGCCGCGCGTGATGGCGACATCGGAGGTACCCGCGCCGATGTCGACGAGGACGAGGTTCAGATGGCGCATCGTGGGCGGGATGAGGACGTTGATGCCCGCGATCGGCTCGAGGGTCAGCGCGCGCATCTCGAGGTGCGTCTCGCGCAGCGCAGACTGCATGGAGTCCACGACCTGACGCGGGAGGAAGGTTGCTATGACGGTTGCCTGTGCGTGCCTGCCGCGCTGACCGACGAGCGTCTTCAGCTCGTTGCCGTCGAGCGTGTAGCGGATCGTGCTGTAGCCGACGCAGTAGTAGCGCGTCGGGTCGTCGACCGTGTGCGAGTGGGCGAGTTTTCGCTGCGCCGCCTGCACGCCGGCAAAGTCGAGGTCGCGCTGCTGGGCGGGCGTAATCGTGCCCGTGATGTCCTGCTCTGCTTCGGCGGTCATCGTGTAGAGCGCGCGCCCTGCGGCGGCAACGGCGGCACTCTGAAGCGTGCCCGTGCGCTCGGTGAGACGGCGCTTGACCTCACGGATGATGGCGGCGACCTGCGGCACGTCGTGAATCTGCCCGTCGAGCATGGCGCGCGTCTTGTGTTCCATGCGTTCGGTGGCAAGGATATGGAGCAGACCGTCACGCTGTTCGGCGACAATCCCGATGACGCTGCGCGTACCGATGTCGAGCGCAAAGACGAGCTCTGCGGGACGCTCGCGGCGCGGTGCGGGATGTGCGGCAGCGGCCTCGCCCTTCTTCGGACGCCCGCGCTTTTTTGTGGCGGTATCCTCCGCCTCCTCCCGCACGCGCTTTTTCGGACGACCGCGGCGTTTTGCGGGCGCGTCCTCGGCTAATTCTTCGTTCGTTTTGTCCAGATCCGACATTTCGATTTCCCTCACAAATCAACGTATACTATTTCTATTTATTCGTTTCTTTTTGAAAAAATCCTGCCATACGCCCCTTGTAAACTGCGCACAAAAAAGGTCAGAACAGAGCCGCCGCTGGGGCAGTTCCACTCTGACCACAAGAGAGGGGTCTGAAATGCCGTATGACTTATATGTCTATACCTGCGTAAAGCAGGTGGGTACCCTAAGTCCGACTACTGCGTCCTCCAAAGGAGTGTCACATTCACCGGAATCAATTCGGATTCCCTGAAAGATCTGTAGGTTAGACATTGCTAAGGCATACGCACACCTAAGGCTCACCTTCTTGCCCATTATGATAGCATAAAAAAAAATGAGTCGCAAGACTTGACAAACAAAGGAATCACAATTTGTTGTGACAATTTGAAGAGAATATCCGTAATCTGTCTTTTCGGAAAACTTCATCGAAATGTTGGAAGACTCTTTTCCTATGAGAAATCCCGTGCTATAATGATGTATATGAGAATATGGAATTATCATACAGGGAAAGATGGTGCGATGAGATGGCAAATGTTCGTGACGCAGTGAATGCGGTCATCACTGCAATTATGGCGCAGAAGGATTATCTGACGGCAGTCGACGCCAAGACCGGAGATGGGGATCACGGTCTGAATATGGCACGCGGATTCACGGCGGCGGAGGAGCGGCTGGCGGAACTGCCCGCCGATGCGCCGATAAAGGACGTGCTCCATCACATCGGACGCGCGTTCATCGAGAACGTCGGCGGTGCGGCAGGGCCTCTCTACGGCATCGCTTTCGTCCGTGCAGGCGAAGCGGTGAACGAGAAGACGCGGCTCGACGTACATAGCTTCGAGAAGCTCT
>ERZ773063.522-NODE-522-length-25377-cov-11.868849_pt1 | contig 25377 bp, 21 predicted proteins | sample MGYA00580625_ERZ773063 | MGnify/ENA primary metagenome ERZ773063 (study PRJEB29015, sample SAMEA2738022) | human oral metagenome | biome: human oral; feature: human-associated habitat; material: dental | place: China | collected 2042 ... | reverse complement strand
CGCCCTTGATATAGTCCGCCGGAAACATCGTGCGATCCCACGGCGCACAGAGCATAAACTCGATGCCGTCAAGACGGTGCTCACGCGCGATGGCGGGAATCGCCTCCGTATTGTTTTGGAGCAGATTCTCCACATCACAATCCGCATTAGAGAGATTTGTCAGTTCTAGCATAGCTGCCCTTTTCTACCAAGTCAACGGATGTGCGCGGCGATCAGAAACGATAGCTGTAGCTGAGGAGATAGTTGATCGGTGCGACGTAGTAATCTGAACCGGTATGCGTGATGACATCATCACGATTGAGGATATTTTCAACGCGCAGGCTGACCTCACTGTTTTCATCCGGCGCATAGGTCGTATGCCATGAGGTGAGGAGGTACGGCTTTGAGCGATAGGCAGGTGCATTCGAGGGTGATTGTGTACGAGCGGCGAGATAGGATGCAGAGAGCGAAGATGCCCACTTATCCTTTTTGTAACTAATACCTCCTGTAAGCTGAACTTTTCCAAAGGTGCTTTCCCAGCCAAGCGCTCTTTTCACCGCGCTGTTGCTCTTGGTCTGCGGATTCTGCCATGTCAGCCCCCACTGATACGAGAAGCCGTTCTTCCCCTTGATATCATCCGAGATTTCAAGTCCCGTGTTGCGAAAATCCTCATTCGTGTACTGATAGGAGGTTCTCGCCTTATTCAACGACGCGGTAATATTATCCTTGACATCCATATGGAAGAACGCGGCTTTCCATGAATGACCTCCGCTCATCTTCTTCCATCCGATTTCATAGTTGATGCCCTTCTGCGGTTTGAGATTTGGCGAGGGCAGCTGCATACTGTTGTCCTTATACATCTGTGCAAAGGTCGGCATGACAAAGGACTGACTGAGGTTCAAATAAAGACTGCTGTCGCGATCGAGCTTGTGCAGCCACTGAGCCGAGGCACTGAGATTGCTGTAGTTCTGCTTCTTCGTCGCCCCTGTTGTCCACGTCTCGCGCAGACCGAAGATCCCCGTATTGTGCTCGTCGAAACGCTGCTCCCACTGACCGAACACGCCCCAATTATTGCGGTTATAGCTGTTCCCTATGGCAGTGTTATGCGCGGGCAGTGTATGATACGACTCGTGTTCAAGGCTGAATCCGGCTGTTGCGGTTGCTCGTTCAAGCTTCCATGACCTCTGCACGTCGATGCCAAACGCACTGTTCTTCTCACGCGTGTTGTACCAGTAATCTGCAGGCGTAACGGGACTTTTTGTGACAATATTGACAGGACCGATTGCCTCCGTTGTCCCCGTATTGAAGTAGAGACTGCCCTTCCAATCCCGATCGCGATAGTTGAGCTGACTCGTATATCTTTTTATCTCATATTTTCGCTTATTGAACGGATCACCGACCCGCACGCCGATCGATGACCTTCTCACAGCCGTAACTGTGCGCTGATAGGTCACATCCGATTCATAGTAGTTCAAAAGGAAGTCGAGACGCGGATTAATCTTGTACGTAAATCCTGCATTTCGCTTCTCTATGTCATGAATATCCGTGCGCGTTTCACCACGGAAGCGATTTGTTTTATCCTCATCACTATAGGAAGCACCCTCGCGCGTCTTCCACCGGTCATAACCGTAGTAGAATCCAAACCGCTCATCTCCAACGCTTACGCCGTACTTACGCTGTCCGTAGTTGCCAAATCCCACACGAACCTCATTTGTCGTTGTCTTTTTCGTGATAATATTGACTACACCGCTGACCGCATCGCTGCCGTAAAGCACAGAGCCACTTCCCTTGACAATCTCGACGCGTTCAATACTGCTCGCAGGAATCGCCTCAAGGTTGTACTTTCCGCGCCATGAGATTGGATTTCCATTCATAAGGACAAGAGTCCCGTCTTTGAATCCACGCACATTGAGCTCATTGCTCATCGTTCCCATGGCCGCACCGTTCGGGCCGAATGCCTTATATGCAAATCCGTTTGCCATCGACAGAACATCCGACGCCGTCGATGCACCGCTGTCCTTGATCTCCTCCGCCGTAATAACAGTCGTCGCGGCAGGCACATCGACGTCCCGCTTCTGCGTGCGTGTCGCCGTCACGACAACCTCACCAAGGGAGTAGGTCGGCATCAGTTCATCGACCTCCACCCCCGTATGTGCGGTCTCCGCCGCATAGGCCTGACCCGTCATTGCCGAAAGGGCAACTGCCACCGCAAGAAATCTCCTATTTGTCATCTTCATTGTCATACCTCCAAAAATATAAGATCAATTCAGCTGAAAGCGGAACGTCTTTGTCCAAACGCCCCGTCGGCCATTATCCCCCGGATTGAACCGGAAACGCCAGCCTGCAGCAACTGCAGCCTTGTCCATCGCACGATAGCCCGATGAAGACGGCAGACGCAGCCGGCGCTCTGCTCTGCACGGTACGCGATGCGTTTTGCATGAGGCGCTGTTCCTGCCGCTCCTCCTGCACGACAGTTTTATCCTCCAAGACGATGTCATTGGGGAAGCTCACAGCAGGTGCGGCGGGTGCAGGATCATCCCCCGCCGCGTCGCCCGCATCCCCCGCCCCCGTCATAGAAGAAAACATCAATCGGCGGACGATGTACTGCAGCGGGTTCTGCACCGGAGAAGAGCCCCATCGCAGCCGCGGGCAGGAAGAGGATGAAATGCAGCCCGAGGGAAAGTCCGAATGCCTTCCTCTGCCCATAGTTTTCGCTCATATTCTCTTCCATTTACATCGCCGCCTTCATGTGTCTGCGCAAAAGATACAAAAAATACGGCGTCCCGATGAATGCAGTCATGATGCCGACGCGGATCTCCATGCCATGAAGCAGGATGCGCCCGAGAGAATCGCAGAGAACAAGGAATACTGCACCCGCGAGAAGACTCGCTGGAAGAAGGCGCCGATGATCGGGGCCGACGATGAGCCGCATCATATGTGGCACAACCAGCCCGACGAATCCGATATTTCCGCTGATACAGACCCCTGCCGCCGTCGTGAGCGCGGCAAGCGTGAGAAAGAGGAGCCGGAATGCCGTTACGGGCATGCCCGCCGCACGCGCCTCCACATCTCCGAACGCGAGCAGGTTCAGATGACGCGCGAGAAGTGTCATGAGGGATGCCCCTACACCAATCGGTCCAATACCGAGCAGGACGTGATCCCAGCGCCGATAGTCAAGCCCGCCGATCGTCCAGAAAAGGTACTGCTGCATCTTCTGCTCATTCATCACGGTGAGAATCGCCGCCGTACACGCCCCGAGAAACATTCCAACGACAACGCCCGAGAGCAGGAGCGTCATGACGGGAATCCTCCCATGCCGCATCGAGAGAGCAACGGTCAGGCCGACCGCGAGCATTGCACCCGTGAATGCAAAGACGGGCAGGGCGAGCACGCTCCCCGCCGTCACACCGAGTGCAATGGCAAGCACTGCGCCGACCGAGGCACCACTCGATACGCCGATGATACCGGGATCGGCAAGCGGATTGCTGAAGATTCCCTGCAACACAGCCCCCGAAATGCCCAGCCCCGCACCAACCATCATTCCGACAAGCGTGCGCGGCAGACGGATGTGCCAGAGCACCGCCTCCTGCTCCGGCGTGACAGCGACATCCGTGAGGATCGGCAACCCGGCAGCATGAGCAAAGGAGGCGATGACTGTCTGCATCGGGATGTCATACTGCCCCGCACTCATGGACAGAATAACGGCAAAGAGAAGTGCACCGATGAGCGCGCAGAAAAAAAGACGTGTCCGCCATCCCCCCTTCATCATGCTGTCCTCCCCTCATCCGGCGTGCCAAGGATCACGGAGAGCAGCTGTGCCTTCTCCGCGTCTCCTTTCTCTGCCTCCGTATAGACCTCCATATGATGCGTTATGGGATTCTCTGCCACGCGTACGGGTGCGCCATAGGCATGCGTCAGGAGTTCATCGGTCAGCACCTCCTGCGGCGCGCCGTCCGCGAGGAGCATTCCGCGCCCGATCAGGAGAAGCCGCGAACAGAAGCGCGCCGCAAGACTCAGCTCATGGGCAACGAGCAGGACGGTCTTGCCCGCCGCACAGAGCGCGCGGCAAAAGCGAAAGATCTCTTCCTGATAGATGAGGTCGAGCCCCGTCGCCGGCTCATCGAGAAAGAGGACAGGCGTCTGCTGGGCGAGCACCTTCGCAAGCAGAACGCGCTGTCGCTGCCCGCCCGACATGGTGTGAAGCGGCTTGTCCGCAAGCTCCAAGACCCCCGTGTATTCCATACACGCCTCGGCAATCGCAAGGTCGTCCGCCTTTTCCTGCCGCCACCACGAGAGATAGGGATAACGTCCCGCGAGCACAATATCGCGCGCCGTGTAGTCGAACGTCATTTCCACACGCTGCTGAAGGTATGCCGCGCGCCGTGCAAAATCCTTTGCCGCCAGCACCTTGATGTCGTCCCCCATCAGCATCGCCGCGCCGGAGAGCATGGGCAGGATGCCGCGCAGGGTTTTGAGCAACGTGCTCTTACCCGCGCCGTTCGGGCCGATCAGCCCGACGATCTCGCCCTCTCCCACGGAGAATGACACATTCTCCAAAATGACCTTGCCGTCATACCCTGCGTAGAGTGCATCCGCGCATATCATCTCGCTCAATGAATCCCCCCCTTATTTCACTGCAGAAAGATGCTCATCCTCACCCTGTTTGAATGCATCCCCATAGACACGGTAGGCAATCTCCTGCACGCCAAATACAAAATCCTGCGAGCAGTTGTAGAGATAGCCCTCGAACGGCTCCGCAAACGCCTGATTGCGAATCGCCTTCATCGTCTGAAGCGACGGATCGTCCAGATACTCCCTGCGGAATGCCTGCACATCGTAGTTTCCGTGATCGTTATACGTCGGCAGGAAGAGGATGTCGGGGTCGATCTGAACGAGCTGCTCCTTCGTCATCACTTGAAAGTCGCGAATGCCGAGCTCTGCACGTCCGTTGATAACCCCTGCATAGCGGCACGCCTCGTCGAAACTGCTGCCGAGCCCGCCGTAGCCTCCCATGAGTGAGATGAGGACAACGCGCTTGCGCTCATTCTGCGGGATCTTTGCCACCTTTTCCTGAATCTCGGCGAGCTTTGCGTCCATCATTTCCTGCAGACGCGCTCCGCGCTCCGGCACGCCCGCCGCCGCAGCGAGCAGTGTAATCGTCTCGCGGATCTCTGCAAGGTTCCGCGCTCCCTTGCAGACGACAACCCTCAGCCCCGCCTCGCGCAGAGACGGCACCATGGTAAGATCACCCCAGTCCGGAACGACGACAAGATCGGGCTGCAGCGCCATGATCTCCTCCACCGTTGGGTTTCCAATGCGCTGCGGGATTGCCTTGGCGAGCTCCGTGATATTCGAACTCACGGGATCATCGAGGAGCGTATTGACCGCCACCATGCGCTCCGGCTCTACGAGCCCGAGCATCGTCTCATCCGTACTCATCGACAGCGTGACAATGCGTCTGGGTGGGGCGGGGAAGTCAACCTCGGTGCCCTCAATATCCGTAACGGTGTATGCGACAGGCTGCTCCTGTGCGACATTTGGTGCGCCGCAGGCGGTGAGGAGGACGCAGAGCGCACAGAGGATAAAAAGGGCAACTCTTTTCTGAATCACGAGCGTTCTTCCTTTCCTATTATCAGCAATTCCTTGATTGTTTTTGAATTATATCACAAAAATATTACATGAGGACACCTCTATGAAAGTATAATCTTTCGGCGCAAAACATTTCCATTCCACAGACGCTCCTCGATGTGACGCGCCCCGCGCAGTCCCATAAAGGGATTATCTGTTAGCTGCAGGAAGTCCTGCACGGGATAGGCAACCGGAAAATATTCCGCTGTGCGCGGGTCAATGTGTGCAGATTCATTGCTGCTGCCGAGCAGGAGGCCGCCGTCCATCCCCGCGAGGAGTTCCTGTATGCGCAGGGCATCGGTCTCACCGAGCACTTCGTCAGCAATCTCCTCTGCCCCCGCCTCTACATGCTCCGCCGCAACGGCGAGATGGCACACGTCCGCCCACTCCGTACGCAGTGCCTGCGCGAGCCCCCAAGCTGCAGAGTGGGGTGCTCGGATGAGCGCCGTCTCATAGCGGAGCTCTCCCCAGAGGCTTTTGCACTCGTTGATACGCAGGAAATCCTCGCGTGTCACGCGGTCAATCTCTGTCTCCGCTGCATCGCCGTGCTGCGGCGAAAGTGCACGCGCGATCTCCCGCATCCAGCGTCGTGTGCCCGCGCGTCCATAGGGCGGGAGCAGCGCGATATAGGGCATTCCGTACATCTCTTCGAGCAGCTGCGCACTGCCGCGTCCCAGTTCTCCGTGCACAACGATGTTCAGTGCCGCCTGCGTCAGATGCGGAATTGCCGCAGCGGTCATATCGTTGCCAAAGACGGCGTTCACCACATAGCCTGCCGTCTCAAGCAGACGCACGAGCTCGCGCGCATCGTTCCCGCCGTTGTAGTAGGCATCCGTCATCCCAATCAGATTGACCGTATGTGCCTGTACTTCACATTGCTCCGCACTCAGCGTCTGTAGTGTCGCGCGTGCCGCCTTGTCCCAGCCGTCTGCAAAACTTCCGGCAAGCCCGCTGCTGTCGAGCGCGACAACGGGACAGGCGAGCCCCGCCCCACGCGCAATCGCCTCAATGTCGTCGCCAATGAGCCCCGCCGCGCAGCTGCTGACAATCGCGAGCAGCGGGGGCGGCTGCTCCACATACGGGGAAAGAGCCTCCTGCAGATACTCCTCCGCGCCGAATACGATCGCATCGTTATCGAGCTGCGTGCAGATCATACGATGAGAGATTGTGCTCCGGCTGTGCTCAATATGACGCATCGCGAAAAAATAGCACCAGAGTGGGCCGTTGACCACAATGACAGCATCTCTGATCCCCGCAAAGAACGCCGACGCGCCTGCAAGCGCACAGGTATCGGTATACATGCAGACATCGTCGAAGGATTTTTCCCGCTCACCCATAGATCAGCCCTCCCCTGCTCTCATGGCGGTGCAGGATCTGCCGCATATCATCGAGCAGCCGCCGCTCCATCGACCAGCCGACCGAGGGCATGAGCGCGAGAAAGAGCTGCCGCAGCTTTGCGTCGACGAGCTCATGCGTTGTGAGGACAAAGTCTGCCGCATGCAGCAGGTCGTCCGCGCCATCAGCCCCCTCGTAAAGGATGGGGGCATCCGTAAGGCGGCGCACTTCCTCCTCCATTACGGCACGCCGCTCGGGCAGGAAACAGTCGAGCAGGACGACGCCGTTCAAAAGGACGCCCGCCTTGCCGAGAAGGCGCAGGATGATCTCCGGCTGGAACCAACTGAGATCGCGCCCGATTGCCAGTGCACAGCTGCGACCTGCGAGATCGGTACGAGCCTTTTCTGCTGCAACAGCAAAGGAATCCTCCTCCGATGCAATCGCGCGCTCCGCCTCTTCCGCGCGCCCGCAAAGCTCTCCAACACGGCGCAGCCAGACCTTCGTCTCCTCCGCGCCGACGGCATAGACATCAGCGAGATACGGCGTGCCAAAGCGATCGCGCATATGCTCCGCCAACTCTACAAGTTGTGCCTGTTTCTCATCGTCCATACGTCTCCCGAGCAGGATGATAAGCTCCGCCTCCGGTATCACCTGCAGTTCATCAAGCGCGAGGTAGGATGGGAACTGTCCCGTCACGCGCAGATTGAGCAGGGCGAGCAGCCGCCGCAGTTCCTTCACATATTCTCCATGCATGCCCCCACAGTCGCCGAGGAGAGCAACGGTTCCCACCTTTCGCTCTGCAGGGTGCATAAAGCGGTCCACGAGTGCACACGCGGTATCGAGATAGCCCGCATAGTACTCACCGTCGAGGAAGCCATGCGCCGACACCGCCATGACAGGAATCCCGAGCTCCGCCTCCATCTCCTCGGCAATTGCCTTCGTGTCATCGCCGATCACGCCGCTGACGCAGGAGTTTGCGATAAAGACCGCCTGCGGACAGTATTTGTCCACGGCAAAGCGGATGCACTCCCGCAGCCGATCCTCGCCGCCGAAGATCGCCTCGCTCTCCCCGAGCCCGCTCGTCAGGAGCGGCACAGGCGAAAGCCGCACGGATGTCCCCACTGCCGTCAGGCGATGGAAGCTGCTCACATCCATGCCGTGCGCAATATGCGCGCACGGGCGCGGGCTGTGAAAGACAACGAGCGCACCGCGCACAAAGGACAGCGCACGCCAGACGCCCGGCATGCTGCAACTGCAGTTCATCCGGCGGACGCCGACGCGCCTCACCTCAATCCCCATAGCGCTCCACCATGTCCTCAAGTTCCTCGAACTCCATCGGTGTCGGAACCGTCAGCATCGCGTTCGTATCGATCGCCTCTGCGAGCGCGACATAGTGCTGCGCCTGTTCCGACTCCGGCGCGTAGGCGATGAGTGTCTGCCGATGAATCTCCGCCTCGTGTACGGCACGCGAACGCGGGATGTAGGTGATGAGCTGTGTGCCGATGCGCGTAGCAAATGCCTCAAGCAGCTCCTTTTCGCGCAGGACATCCCTGCCGTTGCCGATGATGCCGCCGAGCTTCACCGCACCGCGCGCTGCAAAGCGCTGTACCCCCTTTGCAATATTGTTCGCCGCATAGAGCGACATGAGCTCCCCCGAGGAGACAATGTAGATCTCCTCGGCATAGCCCTCGCGGATCGGAACGGCAAAGCCTCCGCAGACCACATCACCGAGGACATCATAGAGCACAACATCCAAATTGTCAAACGCATGCAGCGCCTTGAGCCGTTCAAGTGCCACGATAATCCCGCGCCCTGCACAGCCAACACCGGGATCCGGCCCTCCGGCCTCAATGCAGCGCACACCATTCCAGCCCTCATGCACGAGATCTGCGAGCGTCAGCGCTGCCCCCTTTTTCTCCCGCTCCAGATCGAGGATCGTGGATGGAGCAATGCGCCCGAGCAGGAGACGCGTCGAGTCATTCTTTGGATCGCAGCCGATCTGACAGACGCGCCGTCCCATCTGCGCAAATGCAGCGGACACATTCGCGGCAGTCGTGGACTTGCCGATGCCGCCCTTGCCGTAGAACGCAATTTTTTTCATAAGCTCTCCTCATTTCACGGCAACAAGAAACGCGCGGCGCGACTGCTTGAAGCTGTCTTGCGCCGTTTCTTGAATCTGTTCACACTACGCCCTCCGCACGCTCTTCAAGATCTCCCTCGATGGAGAGATAGAGACTGCGCAGCTCCGCAAGTGTTCCCTCAGATGCATTCCACAGGCCGCGCTGCTGCGCTTCGAGCAGGGTCTCCGCCATGCGGTGAAGCGCCCACGGATTGACATCCTGCATCCACGCCTGCATGCCCGCATCCAGCACATACTTTCGCGCGTAGCCCTCGTACATCCAGTCCTTCATCACGGCGCTTGTCGCATCCCATTGATAGCTGTGCGCGAGATAGTTTGCGAGGTCGGAGGCGCCCTTGTAGCCATGCGCTTTCATGCCCTCGATGAACTTCGGATTCATCGCCTCCCCGCGAAAGAGCCGCGCAGCTTCCTCCTCCACACTGCGCAGGACAATGCGCTGACGGTCGCTCGAATCGCCCGTATACGAGCGCGGCGCCTTGCCCGTCAGTGCCCGGACAGTCGCAATCATGCCGCCGTGATACGCGTTGTAGTCATCCGAACTGAACATATGCGTCTCACGCGTATCCTCGTTTTTGACGGTGACATCCAGCCCCGCCATACGGCGCTGAAACACCTCGGGATCATAACCACGGGCGAACCTATCACCGCCGTATGCGGTTCCCGAGAATCGCGTATAAACCGCAGCAAGATCGTCGAGGGTCTCCCACGCCTTTGACTCGAGCAGGTCACCGATGCCCGCACCATACGCCCCCGGAGGATCACCGAAGATGCGAACGGAGGCACGCTCCCATGCACTCTCCCGTACCTCCCCCTGCTCCTCGAGCCATGCGGTATCAGAGAGGACGTGCTTGCGCACATAGTTCTCCGCATCGCTCTCATCGAGGTCACGCACCATGCGCACCGCCTCATCCACCCAATGCACGGCGTTGGGGACGGCATCGCGGAACAATCCGCTGATGCGCGCGGTCACGTCGATGCGCGGGCGTTTCAGATCTGCGAGGGGAATCACCTCAAGTGCGCACACGCGCTGCGAGGGACGCAGCCATATGGGACGCACCCCCATGAGATAGAAGAGCTCTGCGATGCACTGCCCGTGACTGCGCATATTCGAGCCCGCCCAGAATACAATGCCGACCGCCTCAGGATAATGCCCCTCGTCGCTGATGTACTGCTCGATGAGGGCGTCACCGAGCTGTTTTCCGTACTCCCATGCGGCAGGTGTCGGCATGCAGCGCGGATCGAGGCCGTAGAAGTTCCGCCCCGTCGGCAGCACATCCACGCCGTTTGTCGTCGGTGCGCCGGCGGGGCTTGGCTCGATGTATCTGCCTGTGAGCGCACGCAGAGTCTCCGTAATCTCCCCCTCTGTACGGCGCAGACGCGGCACCATATCCTCCACAATCTCATGCAGCGCCTGGGAAAAGGATGCGCGAGCCTCCGCAGAAGCCGCAGCGATGATGGGCAGCGCCAGCGCCGCCTCCGCAGCCTCCGGCGTATAATCATGCTCTGCGAGAAAGGCAATGATCGCCCGTAGCTCCGATTCGACTGCATCCAGCTTCCTGCCGTAGGTCATCCCATCCGCTGTCATGCGCGCGCTGTGCGTCAGCAGCTCCTCATAGTCATAGCCTGCCTGCGCAGCGATGAGGCGTACGAGCGAGGCCTCCCCGCCGTGCTCCATGCGAACAAGGGCGCACACGAAATCGATAAGGCGCTCTCCCTCGGGCGCACGTCCGAGGATGTGCAGCCCCGTGCGGATCTGCATGTTCTTGATGTCCGTCACATAGTTGTGGAGCGCGGTAGCGTAGTCGGAGAAATCCGCGCCCTCCTCGATTTCGTCCTCGAAATGACAGGCGGCCGCCTTCTCGCGCACAAGTGCCTCTGCCGCTTCGAGATTATCGGGCTGAGACGCGCGGAAATGAACGTACTCATCAAGCACCTGCTCGAGTTCCCCCAGCTCCTCAAAGTCACCCGCGAGCTCCATCGGCGGCGAGAGATGGCTGATGAGGCACGCCGCCCCGCGTCGCTTCGCCTGAATTCCTTCACCGACAATCGTGATCCAGTACGGATAGATGTCAGGCAAATCGCCCAGCGAAATATCGGGATAACAGGAATTTGACAGACCGGTGCTCTTCCCGGGCAACCACTCGAGAGAGCCGTGCGTGCCGACGTGGATCACAGCATCCGCCTTCCAAATGTCACGCAGCCAGTGATAGTAGCCGATGTAGTGATGCGTCGGTGCAGCATCGGGTGAGTGCAGCAGCTTGCCGGGATCCTCGCCAAACCCGCGCGGCGGCTGTACGGTGATAAAGAGATTGCCGTTCAGCGTACCCGGGATAAGCAGTTTCCCATCATAGTTGAACACATCGCCCGGCGCATCGCCCCAGTCCTTTGTCAGCTGCGCTCGCACCTCTATGGGCAGCTCCGTGAAAAATGCGCGGTACTGCTCTGCCGTCAGCTGTCCGTCAGCAGACTTTGCCTGTGTCGCGCTCATAAAGCGGCGGTCATTCGTCGCGTGATCCGTCAGCAGCTTCATAAACGCCTTGCTGCTCTCCGGAATCTCGTCGATCACATAGCCTGCCGCGCGCATTGCTGTCAGCAGGCGGATCACGCTCTCGGGTGAGTCCAGCCCTGCCGCGCTTCCGATATTTGCATTCGTCGGCGGATAGTTGTGAAAGACGACGGCAATTTTCTTCTCCGCGTTCGGCTTATGCCGCAGCGCTGCCCACTTGCGTGCCTTGCGTGCGATCCGCTCCATACGCTCATCGAGAGCCGCATAGCTGACCTCACCGCTCTCATCGCGCACCTTTGCCGCAATCGGAACAGCGTGGATCACGCCGTCAAACTCCGGCATGGCGACGCTCATCGAAACCTCCATGGGGTCAAGCCCCGACGGCGAACGCTCCCACTCCTCCTTTTGTGCAAGCACCGTATACGCCTCAAGAATGGGCACACCGAGTTCATAGAGATCCTCAATGCGTGTGCCGCCTGCCTTGATGGAGAACTTCATCGTGCTGATGATCACGTCGACAAAGGGCTGTCCATCCCTGAAAAAATATTTGCGGATGGCATCCATCAGCGACGGTGACTCTACGCGCTCATCGCGGTAGGAGTTGGAGAACACGGCGATCACATTCATGCCCGCCGCCTCGACGGCGCGGACAAGCGCCGCATGATAGGTGAAATCGCCCGTAATCCACTCCGCACGATAGAAGATCACGCCGACGGTCGGACGTCCTTCCTCGTAATGCGAGGCGAGATAGCCCGCGATGTCCTCGGGATCCCCTGCCCAATCCGGATGATAGACGCCGTTCCACGCAAGCGGACGCGGCGGCTCTGCCGTGCAGGCAAGCCCACCGAACGCCCTGCCAATCCAATAAAAAAGATTGCGCATATTCTCCTCGCCATCATAGCGAAAATATGCCCATGCCGTCCGGATCTGCTCCTCCGAAAAGCCATATGTCACCTTATCATGATCGGCATTGTCTACAACGATCAGATGGGGGATTCGATTCCTCTGCAAGTCGCGCGACGCTTTCTGCAAGAAATCACTATCCAGCCCTGTACCCATCCAGAGAAAGAGATAGAGATCCGCCGCCACGCGCATTGCCCTCCAGTCGTCCATGCCGTCTGCGGCGCACACGCATACCTCGGGCTCCTCCATATCGGCGGCACAATGACGTGCAAGCGCGGTAACGCGCAGAATGTTGGTATAGACTGCAATCCTCATGCCGCCCCGCCTTCTTCGGGCAGGTTCTCCGCCCTCGCACAAACAGAATCCACAAGGAATGTCGCCAACGCCTGCATATAGTCCTCTCCATCCTGCCACTGTGCAGGCAGCGGAACATCCGCACGATGCGCCATCTCCATGAGAAAATGTGCGCCCATCGCACGTGTCTCCTCCTCCGTGAGCAGCCCCCACAAAAATTCATCGTAGAGATGTATATAGCTCACGCCGAGGGCAAAGACACCTGAATGCTCCCCAAACTCATGAAGGATCTGCAAAAAACGAGGCTTGATAAGACGCACGGTCTGCACCCGCTCCTCATAGTCATGCCAGAGCGTGTCGCCGGTGATGCCGAAACGACGCAGACGACGCAGCAGATTGTGCTGATGCGCAGGGGTCAGCCCCGACTGTTTTCCAAGCGCCTCCTTGACCGCAGCCATGACCGACTGACCGATCAGCTCACCGAGTTTGGAGTGCTTTCCCGCGCCCTCGAAGTACAGCGGCGACTCCGCATTGGCGACGACGATGGTCTGATCGGTGCCGGAGCCGGTGGCAAGCCCGCAGGAGTAACGGCTGTCTGCCATGAGTTCCTGCAGCGCCGCCGTCTTTGCCTCCGTGCAGGTCACGAGTGCACGCGCAAGAATCCCCGGCGGAAGATCTGCGTCGACCACAAGAATGATGTTGATCGTTCCGCTTTTCTTCGGAGCTGTCTTGTAATAGGATGCCGGATCACCAACGCGCCCCCCATTCGTCTCCACACCGCCCGTCACAATGGCGGTCACCGTGAGTTCCTTGTAGCTGCGCGACTGTATGGAGACGTTCTCCATCTGCGCGGCGGTTCCCATCCCCGTCGTGCGGTTCGGATCCAGACCGATCTTCTGCGCGACGATGCGCATACTCTCCACATAGGTATCCGCGAACGTCTCGCAGGGCATCCCCGCGCCCTGCGTCATATCACGGTTGAACACTGCGGTAAAGTCCTCATGGTACCCCCCGTTGTAAAGCGAGGTACTGAGCACCTTGCGCACACCCGAAAAGAACAGAACAATACTCTTGTCATATCGGTAGATAGTGTCCCCCGTCGTCAACTTTGCCAGTTCCACGATTCTATTGACCTCCTATGCTCTGCGGGATGTGCGGACAATCTCAAGCACGCCCTCTGCCGTCAGCTGCTCCAATGTATAATAGTGAGCCCCCATGCGCCGTGCAATCTCAGGCGCGATACCGACGCGCGGCACGGCGCGCTCCGTATCGAGCACGAGCGTGAGCGCCTGCGTGCCTGCGATCTCTTCGGCTGCACGCAGCGCGCGCTGCACGCCGTCATCTCCATCGCGCGCGACATTCGTGCGCCCGTCCGTAATCAGGATGAGCACCGTCTTCTCTGCGCCTCTGCGCGCGAGTTCGCGTACCGTTTTCAGTGCGTGGGCGAGCCCCTCGGCGAGCGGCGTGCGTCCGCCCGTCGGCAGGTCGCGCAGCTGCTTTTCCGCCAGCTCCACGCTGCGCGTCATCGGCAGGAGCGTCTCCGCGCGCTCCCGCCGAAAGGCAATCAGCCCCACGCGGTCGCGCTTTTGATACGCCTCCTGCAAGAGGGCAAGGATCGCCCCCTTGACCGTGCGCATGCGCTCGCGTGCGCCCATCGAACCACTCGCATCGACGAGAAAAAGGAGATTTGCGGCCGAGCGCTGCGCACGCACCCAGACGCGCACATCCTCAGGGTGAATCACAACCGCCTGCGTCCCCTGCCGCGTGCGCTGATACGGGGCTGCCGCACGCAGCGTAGCGGAGAGTGCAAGATCGAGGCGGGCACCGGAACGCGGTAGCTCCGTGCGCAGGCAGCGACCGTCCGACGTATGCGTCTGAAGGATGTCGTGCTTTCCGCTCTTTCCGCCCTGCGCACGCATCGTCATGGAGAGGAGCGAGAGCCGCGCCATGACGTTCTCAAGCGGGGCTGCGACACGCTCATCATCGGCGGTCGGCATCTCCTCGGAGGACGCGCCCACATCCTCCCCCTCCTGAGGAGAATTCCGGGGTTCGTTCTCCGCCGAGGATTCATGAGAGGTCTCCGCTCCTCCGTCATCTTGCGGAGGGAGTGATTCCTGCGGCTCATCCGGCATCTCATTCTGCCCCTGCTCCGATGTACGCCCATCATCGGACGGCGGCTGCTCCTCCTCAGGCGGACGGCTCATGCGATGCACGAGCACAAATTCCGCAGCCTCCTCCACATCCGCAGGCATGACGAACGATCTTCCTGCGAGCGCTGCAATCGCACACGCTGCCTCGATGAGATAAATCTCCGCATGGTTGCCGACACAACATGCGCGCGCAACACAGGCAGCTATAAAATGGAGAATGGCAGACGGAACCTCCACGCGCGGCAGCAATGCGCGGGCACGGTTGATCATCGTCCCAAATGCTTCCTCCTGCGCAGCATAGGAGGCATGAAAGGATGCCGGATCACGCTCGTATGCGAGTACACGCGCGGCAATCTCGCTCCGCCGCACCGTGTCCCCCTCCTCCTCCATCGTCACAAACATACCGAAAGAATCCAAGAGCGCAGGGCGAAGCGTGCCCTCTGCGGGATCCATCGTGCCGACAGGCGTGTAGGAAACCTCCTCGGTGACCGACAGTCCGTCCCGCTCGAGGCGAAATGAGCCATCTCCTGCACATTTCAGAACCGTGGACAAAATATCCTCACGCAGAAGATTGACCTCATCCATATAGAGAAATGTATTGCGTGCACGGTGCAGCAGGCCATGCCGCAGACGCCGCTCCCCTTTTTGCAGAGCCGTCTCCACATCGATCGTACCGAAGACCATATCCTCGGACGCGCCGAGCGGGAGCTCCACAATGCGCCCCGTCTGCGTAAAGGGCGCCGCCGCACGGACGAGAACGGATTTTGCCGTGCCGCGCGTGCCGGAGATCAGGAGACCTCCCGCACGCGGGTTGATGAGCGCAATCGAAAGTGCGCGCCGTGCGTGCTCCTGCCCGACAACGGCAGTCAGCGGATAACGCGGAGTATCCAAGTTTTTTCCTCCGAAAAGCTATTTATGCACGTTCTCCCAAGATCGCATCCACCGCACTCCAGTCGACCGCCCCCTCCTCGAAAGGACGGCGGCGCATACGGTGTGCAAGGACGAGGCGGCTGACGCGCTGCAGATCCTCTGCCGTCACCGCCATGCGTCCTGCAAGCGCTGCATGAGCAATGCCTGCCTTGATCAGCGTAATATCCGCACGGTGTCCGTCGACGCCGAGCGTCAGCGAGATCTGAGCTGCATAGCCGAGGATGTCATCTGGAACCTCCACATGGGGGACACGCGCACGCGCCGCAGCGATCTGCGTACGTAGCTGCTCCTGCTCTCCTGCGTAGGCGGCGGCAAACTCATTGGGATCACGCTCGTAGGCGATCCGCCGACGGATGACCTCGACGCGAGTCTCGGGGTCTGCCTCCCCCGCAACTATAACAGAAAGTGCAAAGCGATCGAGCAGCTGCGGACGAATGTCCCCCTCTTCCGGATTCATCGTCCCGATGAGGACGAAGCGCGCCGGATGGGCATAGGAGATGCCCTCGCGCTCGACGGTATTCACGCCCATCGCCGCAGAGTCGAGCAGAATATCGACGATATGATCCTCGAGCAGATTGATCTCATCTACATAGAGGATATTGCGGTTTGCGGCTGCCAAAATGCCGGGTTCAAACGCCTTGCGTCCGTGTTGAATCGCCTCCTCCATATCGAGTGTCCCGACCACACGATCCTCCATCGCGCTGACGGGCAGTTCCACCACACGCATCGGAATTTCCTCTGCCGCAAGCTCTTCTCCGGATCCCCGCCGTGCACGGCAGGCATCACAGTATAGATCCGGCAACGACGGATCGCAGTGACAGGCACAGCCCGTCACCGCCTGCAAATCCGGCAGGAGTGCGGCGGCAGCACGAACGGCAGTGGATTTCGCCGTCCCCTTCTCCCCCTTGATCAGCACACCGCCAAGCGACGGCATGACAACGCTGAGGAGGAGCGCCGTCTTCATCTCCTCCTGTCCGACTATGGCTGTAAACGGGTATATTGCTTTCGTTTTCATTCGTGTAATCCTTGTTTTTCTGACAAAATCAGGATGCGACTTCCTTCATCGCCGCGCGTTTGAGCACGCATTCTGCCGTACAGAGTGCATTATTGCCCGCCAAGCGTGCATAGCACGCGCCACCGCAGCGGAGGAAATCCGTGCAGGCACGACAAAATACCATCGTCCTCTGCATTTCATGTGACAGTTCTCGCTGTCGACGCACGTCAATGCCATGCTCCACATCGCCGAGCAGAAAACGTTCATCGCCGACAAAGGAGGAGCAGGCATAGATACGACCAACGGCATCGATGTGAACCCCTGCGCCGCTCATTGCATGGCAGTGAGAGAATCCGTCATCCGCGCGATGCGCAAGGCACGCAGCCTGCTCTGCCTGGGCGATGGCAATGTGCTGCCCGGTCAATCGTTCAAGTTTTCTGCAAAGATCAAAGACGTGCTCCATCGCAAGGGCAACATCGCACGCCTGTGCAGGACGGACAGAAGCACCGCGACCCTGTCCGCGCAGGAGGTCAAACCCCACACGGCGCACGTTTCCAAGATAATATGCCATCTCTATGATGCCGGGGAGTTCCCCAACATTTTCCGCCGTAACAACACAGGTCAGACCGATCTCAATGCCGCGCTGTGCGAGGCGTTGAATCCCCGTAATCACAGCAGAAGATGTCCCGCGCCCGTCCGGAAAACGTCGGAGCGCATCGTGCACAGGGGGTCTGCCGTCAAGGCTGACACCGACACCAATCCCCGCATCGCAGAGAAAATCCGCAGCCTCGTCGGAGATGAGCGTCCCATTCGTCTGAATATCCATGCGCGCCCGTATGTGGTTCCCGCGAACATAGTCCGCAATCTGCACGAGAAGCGGCAGTGCGAGCAGCGGTTCGCCGCCCGAGAGCTGGAGGATGAACGGGACTCCGCTCTCCGCTACGAGATCAATGGCACGCCGCGCCGTATCCCACGTCATTGTGCTGCGGTCTTGGTCGGATGCATAACAGTATCGACACGCAAGATTACAGTCTCCCGTGAGGCTCAGCACCAGCATCCGCAGCGGCATCATTCTCGTTTTCTCACCTCTCATCTGCAAAGCGCTCCGAATAGACCGCACGTGCCAGCTCATAGACGCACTCAATCGCGTTCTGCCCTGCACTGTAGCGGTAGGTATCAGGCACGGTGTAAAGATGATTCTCTCGCACCGCCTTGACGTGCATAAACAGAGGATCGTTGCGGAGCTTCTGGCGAAAGTCCTCCGTCTTTTCCCCCTCTGCACCCCATGTCGGCAGGAGGAAAACATCGGGATCGAGCGCAACAATCTGCTCCATCGAAACGGGCGTATCTGCCGTCAGCCCGACCATGGCAGCACCGTTGCGCAGGGACGCATGGCGACACATATCGTCAAAGAGCCCGTCCTTCTGCCCGAACACGCGGCTGAACGCAAACGCTACAACAATGGGACGATCCTCCTCGGGGATATTCCCAACGCGGCGCTCGACATCAGCGAGACGACGTGCTGCGGCTTTTCCCGCAGGATGACCTCCACCCCCATGCCATCCGTTCCGCGATATTACAATAGATTTATAGATTAGGGGCGCGGTGCGCGACCGCCCCCTTGTCTACCTCATTGTCTAAGCTGTAGAATGGGAGTGCCTTGGTCTTAGGCATAGGGGTAAACGAAAAGCCCCTTCCTGCAACAGCAGAAAAGGGCTCATCGGCTCTCAATTAAAGGGTCTCAAAGCGGCATAACAGCACGCAAATCCCCATCCCTATCACTCGCAGGTCAAACGGCGATTGTCAATCAGGCAGTTCTCCTGGCTCCAGTTCGTCGCGCGCCCGCGCCTTCCCAAGGGAACTTCCCCCCAGTGACGTTCTCAGAAATGACATCGCATTTCCATGCAGGCTTGCTCACTGATACAGTGGCGGGACCGCTCCGGCTTATGGAGATAGCTCCTTTACCGGATTTTCTATTAAACATTCGTACCTAATCCAATGCTATAAAGTTTTCATAGATGAAAGACTCTGATAAAGATAACACTGGAGGAAGTACTTGTCAATACGCTAATGAGATATTTTGCGAATTCTCTTAATCTGACAGATTGTTTCCAGATTCATTGCTCCAACAGATAGAGATAGTCGCCGTATCCCTCCGCCTCCATCTCCTCCTTTGGGATGAAGCGCAGGGAGGCGCTGTTGATGCAGTAGCGCAGGCCGCCCGTCGCCGCCGGGCCATCGTTAAAGACGTGCCCGAGATGTGCGCCGCTGCCTGCTGCCGTGACCTCCGTACGCACCATTCCATGCGAGCGATCCTCGTGCTCGGCAATGAGCGTGCTGTCAATCGGACGCGAGAATGCCGGCCAGCCGCAGCCCGAGTCATATTTATCTGCGGAAATGAAAAGCGGCTCCCCCGTCGTGATGTCGCAGTAGATCCCTTCGCGGAATTCGTGGTCATACTCATTGAAAAATGGGCGTTCCGTTGCCTTCTCCTGTGTGACGGCATACTGCATCCCCGTCAGACGAGCCTTGAGTTCCGCATCCGATGGTTTTTCATACGTACGTGTGGGCTTCGCTGCCGCCGCACGCTCCGCCGTCGCACGTTTCTCGCGCATCTTGGCAATAAGCGCGGGTGAGATGTGGCAGTAACCGTTCGGATTCTTCACGAGGTATTCCTGATGAGCATCCTCGGCGCGGTAGAAGTTTACAATCGGCGCCACCTCAATCGCAAGAGGTTTTCCAATGCGCTGCTGCAGCGCATCGAGAGACGTGCGTATCACGGCGGCATCCGCACTCTCACTGCCGTCTGCATTCGGTACGTAGTAGATGCCCGAGCGATACTGACGTCCGATATCGTTGCCCTGCCGATCCTTTGCCGTTGGGTCGATGGAGTCGTAGAATGCCGTGAGGAGTTCGTCCAGACTGACCTTTGCGGGATCATAGACGATATGCACCGTCTCCGCATGACCACTGCCGCTGCACACCTCGCGATAGGACGGATGCGTGGTCGCACCGTTCGCATAGCCGCTCTCCGCCGAGACAACGCCGTACACGAGGCTCGTATACAGTTCCGTCCCCCAGAAGCAGCCGCCCGCAAGGTAGATTTCCTTCTGCCCGTCCGTCGGTATATGCTCCTGCACAATCTCGTGCGGCATCTCTGCCGAGGAGGCTGCGGGTGAACCGCAGCCTCCGAGACAGACGACGAGACCGAGCGCGCAGATATTTCGTAACGATGGAATTTTCATGATGTTTCTCCTATATATTTATCAAGATTATGCCTCAATCTCATCCGCCGGCGGCAGCTGCCATGTGATCGGCGTTTCGCCCGCCTGTACGAGAAAATTATTGACGCGCGAGAAGGGGCGGCTGCCGAAGAAGCCGCGATGTGCCGAGAGCGGGCTCGGGTGCGGCGAGGCGACAATGAGATGCCGCGGATTCGTGATGAGGCTGCGTTTGCGCCGTGCGGGGCTGCCCCAGAGGATAAAGGCGAGTGGACGCTCACGCGCACCGAGCAGCTGAATGATGTGGTCGGTGAACCGCTCCCAGCCATGGCCCTGATGAGAAGCCGCCGCATGGGCGCGCACGGTGAGCACGGTATTGAGGAGCAGCACGCCCTGTTTTGCCCACGGGATGAGGCATCCATGCGCGGGCGGCACAATGCCGAGATCGTCCTGCATCTCCTTATAGATGTTGAGGAGCGACGGCGGTGGGTCGATGCCGACCTGTACAGAGAACGAGAGCCCGTGCGCCTGACCGTCCCCATGGTACGGATCCTGCCCGAGGATGACGACCTTCGTATCCGCAAAGCTCGTGTAGTGCAGCGCGTTGAAGATTGCAAACATATCAGGATAGATGCGCTTCGTGCGATACTCCGCAATCAGGAACTCCCGCAGTTCCCGATAGTACGGCTGCGTCATTTCATCTGCAAGCAGCTCCTGCCAATCGTTATGAAAGATTTCCTTTGCCATGCTAAACTCTCTCGTAAATTTCAAATATACAGCTTTCTGCAGCGCAGCTCTCGCGCAAAGCGAAGCCGTCCAGCGGCGGCAAAAAGACATCCGCTCCGTACGTCCCCGGCAGGCGCGTAATGTATGCCTGCCGCGTGTATGGCAGGAGCAGCCGATAGCATTCCCCGCCACCGATCACAAAGATCGGACGCTCCGCATCGCATATGAGCCGCCCGAGCAGCGCCCACAGCTCCAGAAGGTCGCGCACAATGCGGAACCCCTCCACCCGCTCCATCGTCCCGGAGAGCACAACATTTTCCCGTCCTGCGAGCGGTCTACGTGCGGGCAGACTCTCCATCGTACGGCGTCCCATGACAACGATCCCACCCATCGTTGTATGGCGAAAATGCGTCATATCCTCGGGGCAGTCCGTGAGCAGCTGCCCCGCCCGTCCAATACCGCCCTCCTCATCACAGGCGGCAATGAGCGTGAGCGGATACGGTGCGGAGAGTTCGGGCGCACGCACGATGCCCGTATGATCGACTTCATCATAATATGAGGCGATGGATTTTTCATGCATGCAGAGTTCCGGCGCAATCTCATGGAGCGGTACAAGCACAAAGGCACGCTCCGTTAGATAGGGATGCGGCAGTGTCAACGCTTCATCCGTGCAAGTCATACCCTCGATATGCAGGATGTCGAGATCGATCGTCCGCGCACCCCAGTGCTCATGGCGCACGCGCCCGAGCTCCTGCTCAATCCGTTGGAGATCGGCAAGGAGTTCATACGGCGTACCGTCAAATACAATGCGCGCCGCCGCATTGAGAAAAGACGGCTGATCGGTCCTGCCCCACGGCGGCGTTTCGTAGAACGCAGAAACTCGCTCCACATTTATCGTAGGAAGCTCCGCCATGCACCGCAATGCAGCGCGCATCGTCTCTCCGCGATTGCCGAGATTCGCCCCGAGCCCAATGTAGGCAGTCCGTCTCACAGTTCTTCGCGCTCCCGTGTGATGGAGACGCCCACATCCGAGAATATCCCCGGGATGGGCGCCGCAGGTTTATGGACGGTAATGCGAATGGTCTGAATCATGGAGAACGCCGCGAGCACCCTGCCCGCAATGTCCTCGGCGAGCGATTCAATCAGCTTCTTCGTCTCGCCCTCGATGGTCTTACGCACAATCTCATAGACCTCGGCATAGTTCACCGTCTCCGCGAGATTATCGTGCATGCCCGCGCCGTGCAGATCGAGCAGCAGCTCCGCATCCACGATAAAGCGTTGCCGCACCCCGTGCTCATGTGGGAGTACGCCATGCGCCGCCGCAAATGTCATGCCACGCAAAAAAATTGTGTCCATATCATGCTCCCAGTATCGCATCCGTCATGCGGCACATTCGCACAATCGGCTCGACATCATGCACGCGTACAATCGATGCACCGCGCTCAATTCCCATGACACACGCCGCCCCCGTCGCCTCCATACGCTCCTCGACAGGCAGGTCGAGCGCCGCGCCGATGAAGCTCTTGCGGCTCGCCCCGAGCAGGACAGGATAGCCCATGCCGTCATACGAGATGAGTTCATCCATCCGCCGCATAACGTGCATATTCTGCTCCGCCGTTTTGCCGAAACCGATGCCGGGGTCGAGGATGATATTCTCACGCGCAAGCCCCGCCGCATCCGCAATCTCAAGCGAACGCAGGAAAAAGCTGCGCATGGCGGCGATTATGTCTGCGTCATACGCCGTCCCGTTCTGATTGTGCATGACGACAACAGGCACGTTCGCCTCTGCCGCAACGCGTGCCATCTCTCCCGGCTCTTCCGCATACTGCAGTCCCCAGATGTCATTCAGCAGGTGTGCGCCCGCACAGAGCGCCGCCCGCGCCGTCTCCGCCTTGAACGTATCCACGGAGACAGGTACGGGGCACGCGGGCAGAACAGCTTCGAGAAATGGCAGAAGTCGTTCGATTTCCTCCGCTGCGCTCATCGGGATGAACCCGGGGCGGCTCGACTCCGCACCGACGTCGATAATGTCCGCGCCGTCCCGCACCATCTCCTCCATATGACGCAGGGCATTGTCACGCGTATCCCATCTGCCGCCGTCCGAAAACGAGTCCGGCGTCACATTCAAGATGCCCATGACAAGTGTCCGCGCACCAAGTCGCAGTTCCTTCCCGTCACGAAAGCGATATGTTCTCTGCACTTCCCCATTCTCCTAACATCTGCCACGCCTGCAGTTCCATCGTTTTGTCATCGCGAAAGACGCCCTGACACGCCGAAGTTGTCGTCCTCGTACCATGCGCACGCGCTCCGCGCATCGTCATGCAGAGCTGCTGCGCGTCAACGACGACGAGCACCCCCTCCGCTCCGAGCCCCTGCTCGATCTCACGTGCGATTTCCGTTGTCAGCCGCTCCTGCAGCTGTGGACGCCGCGCCATGCACGCGACAAGCCGCGTGAAAACGCCAAATCCCGCCACGCGTCCTGCGTGCGGGCGGTAGACAATATGCGCCGTTCCAAAGAATGGGAGCAGATGATGCTCACAGACGGAGTGAAATGGAATTGCGCGCACGGCAACGAGACCATCCGTCTCCTCCGTCATCACATCCTCCCATAGTTCCCGTGCATCCGCATGCAGCCCTAAGAACAGTTCCGCATAGAGATCCGCCACGCGTGCGGGTGTCTCCTCCATCCCCTGTGCAGCAAGATCAACCCCGACCGCCTCAAGAAATTCACGCATGGCGCGTTCCGCACGCGGGAGATTAACCGCTGTGCGCCCTTCCTCCATGTTCATCACCTCGCTCAATCCTTTGCCCATACGGCTATGTCTGCGATCTCACGCGGCGTCGTCCTGCAGCAGCCGCCGATAAGCCGCGCTCCCGCCGCACGCCAACGCCGTGCCCCCGCTCCAAAGTCTGCCGCCGCACCATGCCACTTCCGATCCGAGACATCATACAGTTCGCCCGAGTTCGGATAGACGACGATGGGCTTTGTCGTTTCCCTTCGGATCACGCCAATCAATGATTCTACGTACTGCGGTGCCGTACAATTCACCCCGATCGCCGCAGCCTCGGTCACGCCGTCCAACCACCGCGCACATTCCGCAATCTCCATGCCGTCACTGATGTGCGCCGCATCGCGACAGGAGAACGAGAACCACGCGGGAATCCGTATCTCTCTTTCGCGCAGCGCGCGCACAATCGCACGTGCCTCCACCAGACACGGCAGCGTCTCACAGGCGAGCAAGTCAGGTTTTTCCTCTGCAAGCAGTGCAAGGCGCTCTGCATGGAACGCGACAAGTGCGTCCTCGTCGATGCCATAGTCGCCGCGATACTCCGAGCCGTCGGCGAGATACGCCCCGTATGGCCCGACCGATGCCGCCACAAGCGGTACATTGCCATCCGCACCGCGCTCCGTGCAGTACAGATCACATGCCTCCCGCGCCAAATGCACGGACTTGTGCAAAAGTGCGATGGCTTCCTCCTCCGTAAAGCCATGCTTCATAAAGCCCTCGACCGTTGCCTGATAGCTCGCGCTCGTCACCACATCGGCACCCGCGCGCAAATACTCGAGATGAATTTCGCGCAGGAGGTCGGGACGTTCAAAGAGCGCCTTTGCCGACCACAGCGCGTCATTCACCGAAAAGCCACGCGCCTCGAGCTCCGTCGCAAGCGCACCATCGAGCACAATCACATCCTGTCGCGCAAGGCGTTCCGCAATCGGATTCACGCCAATCCTCCCCATGAACAGGAAAACGCTCCCCCGTCGCGCACCGCACAAAGGGAGAGCATCTGATCGAATTACTTCAGCAGCCCATGCGCCTTGAGTGCTGTCTCCAGCTTCGCCGTATGCGCCGGCTCCATCTCCGAGAGCGGCATACGCAGCGGCCCCACGTTATAGCCGAGGCGGCGCATCGCCGTCTTGACGGGGATCGGGTTGACCTCACAGAAAAGTGCGTCGATGAGGTCGGCGTATGCAATCTGGAGCCGTGCCGCCTCCGCAGCATTCCCGTCGAAATAGTGCTGACAGATATCGTGCGTTGCCTGCGGCGCAACATTTGAGAGCACGGAGATAACCCCCGCGCCGCCGAGTGAGAGGATGGGCACGATCTGATCGTCGTTGCCCGAGTATACCGCGAGCTCATCTCCGACCGCCGCGCGCAGGCGCAGGATTGCCGAGAGATCGCCGCTCGCCTCCTTTACAGCGACAATGCGCGGATGCTTCGCGAGCTGCACATAGGTCTCCGTCTTGATATTCACGCCTGTACGCGAGGGTACGTTGTAGAGAATCGCGGGGATGCTGACGCTGTCCGCGATCTTCGTATAATGCGCGATGAGGCCGTTCTGCGTACACTTATTGTAGTACGGGGTCACAAGAAGCAGCGCATCCGCCCCGACCTTCTCCGCATACTGCGAGAGCTCGACCGCGTAGGCAGTTTCGTTCGAGCCGGTTCCCGCCACGACGGGGATGCGCCCCTTTACCTGCTCCACAGCAAAGCGGATGGCCTCGCGGTGCTCTGCGTCCGTCATCGTCGCAGACTCACCTGTCGTCCCCGTAATGATGATGGCATCCGTAC
>ERZ773063.521-NODE-521-length-25384-cov-3.701488_pt1 | contig 25384 bp, 23 predicted proteins | sample MGYA00580625_ERZ773063 | MGnify/ENA primary metagenome ERZ773063 (study PRJEB29015, sample SAMEA2738022) | human oral metagenome | biome: human oral; feature: human-associated habitat; material: dental | place: China | collected 2042 ... | reverse complement strand
TATGCCGGACGGTTGATGCACTGTCGGCAGGGCAAAAACAGCGGGTTGCGATTGCTGCGGCGCTCATTTTGTCGCCTGATATTCTGATTTTAGATGAACCTACGGCAGGATTGGATTATAGAAGGATGATGCTTGTTGCAGATGCCATTAAGAAAAAAATCAGAAGTACTCCTGTTATGCTTATAACACACGATATAGAGCTTATGTTTCAAGTTTGTAATACAGCCTATTTACTTTCCCAAAACGGAAACAAAAAGATAAGTGTTCGAGGTAATGAATGTAAAATATTAGATTTTTTTAAGGGAAAGAAAAGTTAGAACAATAGAAAAAATTGGAGGGATTAAGCGAACTAGGGATTTAATTAAGATGTTTGTATTGAAAGAAATCTCATCAGGAGAACTAAAGAACATTATCATAGAACAAGTGGACAGCATGGAAACATCACTTGCACATTTAGTGCCTGAGTTTACAGCAAATCTTGTCGGATCGATACTTTTGCTTGGATATATGCTTAGAGAAAGAGATAGATATAGAGTTAGAAAAAGAGGGGGAGATAGAAAAAATATCCCCAATTTTTTACGGAGAATATAAAAATGTTTTCTTATATAGCTAAGTGTAAAAACATCATGTGAGTGCTTAAAATTTGTATCCGAATTACTGCGAAATTATTGACATCAAAATGCTTTTGTGTTAGTATTTCTTTAATCTTTAATACGATACAGAGAGATCGGCAAGATTGGAATATATACTCATAGCATGCACTGTGCATAATGTTTTTGTATACTAACCTTGTCGTCGGCAAGGTTTTTTTATTGCAAGGCGCGGGTTTGTTTCAGGATGAAGGTATATTCCAAGGGTTAGGAATCGAAAGGAAGACCAATGACTCTAAATAACACAAAGCTATATATGCTAAATAAAGAAGAAGTAATAGAGGCTGTAGAAAAAACTGCTGATAGCAGCCTTAACTGCGAGCTTTTGGATGATTCTCGCTATGCTATATTTCCCGGTTTTTGCGATGTGCATGTGCATTTTCGTGAGCCGGGTTTTTCATATAAGGAGACTATAGCGACGGGAAGCAGGTCGGCAGCAGCAGGCGGATACACAGACGTTTGCACAATGCCAAACCTGAAGCCGGTTCCGGATAGTCTGCCACACCTTAAAGAGCAGCTGGACATAATCAAAAGAGATGCGGTAATAAATGTCCATCCTTATGGAGCGATAAGCCTTGAAGAAAAGGGTGAGAAACTTGCGGATATGGAAGCTATGGCACCCTATGCGATTTCATTTTCCGATGATGGGAGAGGAATTCAGGACAAGTCGCTCATGAGAGAGGCTATGTATCAGGTTAAGGAATTAGGTAAGATTTTAGTAGCACACTGCGAGGTAGAAAGCCTGGTTAAGGGCGGATATATTCACGATGGTGAGTATGCAAAGAAGAACAATCACCTTGGAATCTGTAGTGAGAGCGAGTGGCGTGAGGTAGAGCGTGACATCAAGCTTGCTGATGAGACGGGCTGCCCGTTTCATGCCTGCCATATTTCCAGTAAGGAGAGCGTAGAGCTTATAAGAGATGCTAAGAAGAGCGGGGTAGATGTGAGCTGCGAGACTGCACCTCATTACCTGATAATGAATGACATGAATCTAAAGGAGGACGGCTGGTACAAAATGAATCCCCCAATTAGAGCGAGAGAGGATCAAGAGGCTTTGATAGAGGGAATCTTAGATGGAAGTGTGGATATGATTGCAACTGACCATGCACCTCACACCGAGGATGAAAAGAACCGGGGTCTTAAGGATAGCAATTTCGGCATAGTTGGTCTTGAAACCGCGTTTCCACTGCTATATACGAAGCTTGTGCTTGAGGGGGTTTTGAGCCTGGAGTACTTGTTAAAGCTTATGACAACGGCTCCACGCGAGCGCTTTGGAATAAAGAGAGCAGCTTCTGACTTTACAATATTTAATCTTGAGAATGAATATGAGATTCGCTCAGAAGAATTCCTGACAAAGGGTAGGGCTATGCCTTTTGAGGGAGAAAAGGTCAAGGGACAGTGCATGCTTACGCTCTGCAACGGTAAGATAGCATACCGCAGATAATAGCAAGGCAAACTAGAAAGTAAATAATCCAAATTCATATATATTTTCGGAGGTAGAAAATGGCAAAGAGGACAGATATCAAAAAAGTACTTATCATAGGTTCAGGTCCTATCGTAATCGGACAGGCTGCTGAATTTGACTACGCGGGCACACAGGCTTGCCTAGCGCTCAAGGAAGAGGGCTACGAAGTAGTTTTGGTAAATTCAAACCCTGCGACTATAATGACGGATACGACTATAGCGGATAAGGTTTATATGGAGCCTTTGACACTGGAATATGTGGCAAAGATTCTTCGCTATGAGAGACCTGACGCAATTCTTCCTGCCATAGGCGGACAGACAGGACTAAATCTTGCCATGCAGCTGGACAGAAAGGGCGTACTTAAGGAGTGCGATGTAAAGCTTCTGGGTACGAGCATCAGAAGTATTGAAAGAGCAGAGGACAGAGAGCTATTTAAGGAACTCTGCCAGTCCATCGGAGAACCTACAATTCCATCAGAGATTACATATAATCTGGACGAGGCTAAGGAAGCGGCTAAGAAGATTGGATATCCGGTAGTTCTACGACCGGCGTTTACTCTTGGCGGAACGGGCGGTGGCTTTGCACACGATGAAGAGGAACTCGAGGAGCTTGGAACTAATGCTTTTAAGCTATCACCGGTTCATCAGGTTTTGATAGAAAAGAGTGTTAAGGGATATAAGGAAATTGAGTTTGAGGTAATGCGTGACTCCGAGGACAATGCGATTACCATATGCGGAATGGAAAACATAGATCCTGTCGGCGTGCACACCGGTGATTCAATGGTTGTGGCACCAATCATGACTCTTTCGGACCACGACCTAAAGATGCTAAACGACAGTGCTATAAAGATTATTAGAGAGCTTGAGATTGAAGGTGGCTGTAATGTGCAGTTCGCACTGGATCCTAACTCAAGCAAATACTTCTTGATAGAGGTCAACCCGCGTGTATCACGTTCATCGGCACTAGCATCAAAGGCCAGCGGATATCCAATTGCCAGAGTTACAGCAAAGATTGCTATGGGAATGCTGCTCGAGGATATAGAGATTGCAAATACAACAGCTGCTTTTGAACCGGTGCTCGACTATGTTGTTGCAAAGCTTCCAAGATTTCCATTTGATAAGTTTGCCAGCGCATCAAATGAGCTGGGTACGCAGATGAAGGCTACCGGTGAGGTTATGGGTATAGGTTTAAACCTTGCAGAGTGCTTGCTCAAGTCGGTTCGTTCACTTGAAATCGGTGTTGACCACTTCAGAATGAATAAGTTCGTCGAGATGTCAAATGAGGACATGCTCGAGTACATAAAGACATTTAGAGACGATGCAATCTTCGCAATTTGTGAGCTTCTAAGAAGAGATATAGATGTTTCAATCATTTCCGATATCACTAAAATTACGCCATACTTCATAGAGGTATTTGCGGACATGGTGAAGATGGAGAGAAAACTTGCGGAGAACAAGGGCGATATGGATGTGCTTCTCGAGGCGAAGAAGATGGGCTTTGGGGATATCGAAGTCGCTAGACAGTGGAATATGGACGAGATGGATGTGTTCAAACTGAGATGGGAAAACAAGATGCTCCCTGTTTACAGAATGGTAGATACTTGTCATACGGGCGCATACATACCATACTTCTACTCATCATATAGCGGAAAGAACGATTCCATCGTCACTGCTAAGAAGAAAATCTTCGTGCTGGGGGCAGGTCCAATAAGAATTGGACAAGGAGTAGAGTTCGACTACTCAACAGTTCATGCGGTTCAGACAATTAGAAAAGAGGGCTACGAGGCAATTATCATAAACAACAATCCTGAGACGGTCTCAACAGACTATACGACGGCTGATAAGCTCTACTTTGAACCTTTGACCCCTGAAGATGTCATGAACATAATCGCTCTTGAAAATCCGGATGGAGTTATCGCTTCATTGGGCGGACAGACAGCTATTAACCTAGCCCAGCCACTAGAAGATAGAGGTGTCAAGATTATAGGAACTGACTGCGTGGCTATCGAAAGAGCCGAGAACAGAGACCGCTTTGAGAGAGTTCTAGTAGATCTGAACATTCCGCAGCCGAGAGGAAAGGCGGTAACAGATATCGAAGAGGGTATCAAAACCGCAGAGAGCGTTGGATATCCGGTGCTTGTAAGACCAAGCTTTGTTCTAGGCGGAAGAGCTATGCAGATTGTAGCTGATGAGAATCAGCTTAGACACTACCTCAAGACTGCAGTAGAGATTGATAATGACAAGCCGGTACTGGTTGATAAGTATATTCAAGGTAAGGAAGTTGAAATCGATGCGATTTGTGACGGTAGGGACGTATTTATCCCGGGAATTATGGAACTCGTTGAGAGAACAGGTATCCACTCGGGGGACTCAATCAGCGTATATCCTGCTTTCAGTATCTCCGACAAGGTGAAGGGAATAATACTTCAGTATGCGAAGAAGCTGGGACTGGGTATTGGAATTATAGGGCTTTATAACATCCAGTTCATCGTAGATGAAGAAGAAAATGTATATATAATCGAGGTAAACCCACGCTCATCAAGGACTGTACCTTTCCTATCAAAGGCAACAGGCTACAGTCTCGCAGACATTGCGACAGAGGTTATCATGGGCAAGAGTCTCAAGGAACAGGGATTCTTTGATATATATCCTGAGGAGAAGAAGAGATATTATGTAAAGGCACCTGTATTCTCATTTAACAAGATAAAGGGGCTAGACGCATACCTATCACCTGAGATGAAGTCAACAGGTGAAGCAATAGGATATGATAACAAGCTGAACAGAGCGCTATATAAAGCACTTCAGGCTTCGGGAATGCATCTGCAGAACTATGGAACCGTATTTGCAACGATTGCAGATAAGGACAAGAAAGAGGCACTTCCTTTGATAAAGAGATTCTACAACCTCGGATTCAATATCGAGGCAACAGAGGGAACGGCTCTATTCCTAAAGGAGAATGGAATAAGGACCAGAATCCTAAGAAAGATTAGCGAGGGAAGCCACGAAATACTGGACTCAATACACCAGGGACACATGGCATATGTTTTGAACACCAAAGATATCGGCTCATTCGGGCAGGAAAGCGATGGTCACAAGATTAGACGCTCAGCGACAGAAAACAATGTAACCATGCTAACTTCACTGGATACAGTTAGAGTTCTACTAGATGTACTTGAGGAAATGACACTGACAATTTCAACTATAGATGCGTAATTACACTCCTTGGAAAAACACGAGGGTCTTGAAGGGCGTAAGCGTCCGGGTGAGACCTGAAGCATTAAAATCAAAGAGTATATGAGGTATAAAATGCAGCAAAGGATTTTGAAGATAGTCGAAAACAAGAAGCTGAGCGATGGCATTTACAGGATGAGGCTCGCAGGCGACGTTTCGGCTGTAACAGCGCCGGGACAATTTATAAATATCAAGCTCAAGGGGTTTTTCCTACGCAGACCGATTTCAATATGCGATCTCGATGAAGACGAGCTGACCATAATATATAAGATAATGGGAAGAGGAACTGCCAAGCTCAGCGAGTATGAAGCCGGCGATGAGCTGGATGTTCTCGTTGGACTGGGAAATGGATATTCTCTTTCAGAGTCCGGCGATGAGCCGCTTTTGGTAGGCGGAGGTGTAGGTATTCCGCCCCTTTACCTTCTTGCGAAGAGACTGGTTTCAGAGGGAAAGAAGGTAAAGGTTCTGCTCGGTTTCAATAAGGCTGAGGATATGTTCTATGTGGAAGAGTTTTCAAAGCTTGCAGATGAACTTATGATTACGACGGCTGATGGAAGCTATGGAATCAAAGGATTTGTCGATAAGCCTATCGCAGGCATAAAGCACAGCTACATCTACACCTGTGGTCCCGAGGCGATGTTAAAATCTGTATATGCTGCAAGCTCCGGAAGCGGGCAATTCAGCTTTGAAGAGAGAATGGGCTGTGGCTTCGGTGCCTGCATGGGATGCTCGTGTAAGACCCTGACAGGCAACAAGAGAATCTGTAAGGAAGGTCCCGTTATGAGAAAGGAGGAGATACTGTGGTAAATACTAAAGTTAAGCTTTGTGGTATAGAGATTGACAACCCGGTAATTCCCGCCAGTGGAACCTTCGGATACGGATACGAGTTTGCAGAGATATATGACATAAATATTCTCGGAAGTTTTTCATGTAAAGGAACGACGGGTGAGGAAAGATTTGGAAATCCGACACCGAGAATTGCTGAGACCGAGGGTGGCATGATAAACTCGGTAGGCCTTCAAAACCCGGGCGTCGACAGGGTTATATCAGAGGAACTTCCAAAGCTGAGAGAATGCTTTAATAAGAAGATTGTGGCTAATGTTAGCGGATTTTCAATAGGTGAATATGTAGAGACTGCAAGGAAGATGGCGATGCAGGACGAGGTGGGATGGCTCGAAATTAACATCAGCTGCCCAAATGTTCACGGTGGTGGTATGTCATTTGGCACTGATGCTTCATGTGCTGCTGATGTGACGAGGGCGGTCAAGTGCGTGAGCGATAAGCCGGTTATCATGAAGCTATCGCCGAATGTAACAGATATTGTGGAGATTGCAAAGGCTTGTGAGGATGCCGGAGCGGACGCAGTAGCTTTGATAAATACTATTCAGGCTATGAGACTGGACCTTAAGACGAGAAAACCTATACTTGCAAATGTTATGGGTGGTCTTTCCGGAAGTGCGGTGTTTCCGGTAGCCCTCAGAATGGTGTATCAGGTTGCTAAGGCTGTTAGAATTCCGGTAGTCGGCATGGGTGGAATCAGCAGTAGTGAGGATGTACTGGAGATGATGATGGCAGGAGCTACGGCTGTCGAGGTCGGTGCGGCAAATCTGGTTAATCCTTTTGCTTGTAAGGATATCATAGAAGGACTTCCTTCGGCGATGAAAAAGTATGGAATAAACGATTTGAATGAGATAATAGGAGCAGCGATTTAATGGGGAAAGATGTAATAATAGCATGTGATTTTTCGAGCAAGCGTGAGACCATAGATTTTCTGGAGAAATTCGGAGAACTACGTCCATTTGTTAAGATAGGCATGGAGCTTTACTATGCTGAGGGACCGGAGATGGTCAGAGAACTTAAAGCCAGAGGACATAAGGTATTCGTCGACCTAAAGGTTCATGACATACCTAATACAGCGGCAAGCGCGATGAGAGTTTTAGGTGGTCTCGGCGCAGACATCGTGAATGTGCATGCTGCCGGAACAAAGAGGATGATGGAAGCAGCAAAGGCGGGTCTTGAGGAAGCTTACGAGAGTTTCTGTGAAAGAGAAGGAAAGAGGGGCGAAAAGCCACTTTTGATTGCGGTAACGCAGCTCACGTCTACAGATGAAGAAGCGATGCAGCATGAGCTTTTGATAGAAAAGCCACTAGTCGATGTTGTCTTGCATTACGCTAAGATGACTAGAGATTCCGGTCTTGACGGTGTTGTATGTTCAGCTCAGGAGGCTGAGGGAATACACGACGCATGCGGAGAAAATTTTGTGACTGTAACTCCGGGAATTCGCTTTTCTGATTCACAAAAGGGCGATCAGAGGCGAGTTATGACACCTGCTGAAGCTAAGAAAATTGGTTCTGACTACATAGTTGTCGGAAGACCTATAACTCAGGCTGAGGATGTAGTTTCAGCATACGAGAGATGCTGCAGAGAGTTTATCGGATAGAGCAAGGAAGTGAGGAAGAAATGAGCAAAGTTATGAGAGAAAAGGATGTAGCAAAGGGTTTGCTGTCAATCAAAGCAGTTTTCTTTAGACCGGATGAGCCGTTCATATGGGCGAGTGGCATCAAAAGCCCGGTTTACTGCGACAACAGACTTACGCTTACAGCACCGGAGGTAAGAACTTTAATAGAAAATTCCATCGCAGATGTAATCAAGGAAGAGTATCCGGAGGCTGGTGTAATAATGGGAACCGCAACAGCAGGAATCGCTCATGCAGCTATCGCTGCTCACATTCTGGGACTTCCTATGGGATATGTTCGCTCAGGCGCAAAGGACCACGGCAGAGGAAACCAAATTGAAGGTCAACTGAACAAGGGAGATAAGGTCGTAATTGTTGAAGACTTGATTTCAACCGGTGGAAGCGTTATCGATGCGGCTACTGCTCTTAGAAATGCCGGTGCAGAAATTCTTGGAATCGTGAGTATCTTCACATACGGAATGAAGAAGGGGCTCGATAGACTGGCTCAGGAAAATCTCAAGAACATTTCGCTGACAAATTTTGATGTAATCAGCGAGGTGGCAGTGGACGAAAGCTATATCCTCCCGGAGGACAGGGAGAGACTGCTTGCATTCAGAAATAATCCAAGTGATGAAGGATGGATAAAATAATGAGTGATTTCAAAGTGTCAGATGTTCTTCTATCAAAAGGAAACGCGAGGAGCATCATAGATATTGACGAGCTCAGCGTTGAAGAGCTTGATAAAATCATCAAAAGAGCCTGCGATATAATGGAAAATCCGAAGAAGTACAGCAAGGCATGCGAGGGTAAGAAGCTTGCGACACTTTTCTATGAGCCTTCGACGAGGACAAGGCTTTCATTTGAGGCGGCGATGATGGAACTCGGCGGAAACGTTCTGGGATTTTCATCTGCTTCGAGCGCTTCGGTATCAAAGGGCGAAAGCGTTTCGGATACTGCAAAGGTAATAAGCTGTTACGCAGACATAATAGCAATGAGGCATCCATATGAGGGGGCCCCTCTTGTTGCGGCTGAAAGTGCTTCGATTCCGCTAATCAACGCCGGAGATGGCGGTCATGCGCATCCGACTCAGACGCTTGCAGACCTTTTGACCATATACAGGGAGCACGGAAGGCTAAATAATATGGTTATAGGGCTTTGCGGAGATTTGAAGTACGGAAGAACCGTACATTCACTGATAAAAGCGATGATAAGGTATGAGGGGGTTAGCTTTGTCCTCATATCACCTAGGGAACTTTCGCTTCCGGCATATATAAAGACTGAGGTTTTAGAGAAAAACAATGTTTCTTTCGCAGAGACTGCTTCGCTGGAGGAGGCTATACCAAAGCTCGACATCCTCTATATGACGAGGATTCAGAGAGAGCGTTTTGATGACCTTGACGAATACGAAAGACTCAAGGACAGTTATATTTTGACAAAATCAAAGCTGGCTGCAGCCAAGGAAAGCATGAGCGTGCTTCATCCGCTACCTAGAGTAAATGAAATAAGTGTAGACGTTGACGATGACTACCGTGCGTGCTACTTTAAGCAGGCGCTCTATGGAAAGTTTATGAGAATGTCGCTGATACTGAGTCTTCTAGAGGGAAGTGCAGGAACTATTAGGGAAAAGGTGATAGCTCAGGATAAAAAGAAGTCTAAATGTAGGAACCCTAAGTGTATTTCACAGATAGAGCAGGAGTTACCACAACGCTTTAAGATAGGAACAGACGCTTACACTCGCTGTGCATATTGCGACAATCTGATAGAGTCAAATTAAATCAGCTTGTATTTTGCATTGTAGAAGGTATAATGGTAATAGCAATAGATTAGTTAATGACTGATAAATTTTAGGAAAGGAATTGAGATGAAACTTAAGAGTATTTTTAAGAAAAAGGACAAGCCAAATCAAAGCCATTCCGTGTTAGATACTATGGTACCGGCAGCTAACAACCATAGCACGGCGAGAAGAGCCGGAGACAGCATTGCAAGTCAAAAGAACAAAATCAGAGTAGAGGATAAATAGTGGTGTATTACATTGCTATGAAAACAGATTTTGACAGCCAAATATTCACGAAAAGGTGATGTTGCAGAATAGGTGATTCTATTCTGCGTATCAAAAAAGACGAGGATTTTTTAGCTTTCCTCGCCTTTTTATTTTAGGACTTTTGCAACAGCCCCTTGCTTTGCTCTATTTTCTTATTTTATCTAGGAATTTCACTATAGGGCTTAGGGTTTTTGTAAAGGAACCGCCGAGCAGAATAAGGTTTCCGCCGAAACTTCTCTTAAAGTTGTAGTTACCCGTGGAGTTTACAACCTGATCTGTCTCTATTGTGCCGTAGAAATTGTACCTTGGATAGCCGTTCATGTGAGCGTACTTTATCATCTCCCAGTTGAGCATTGTAGCTCCGCCGAGGTGCATGTACTCGGCGTATGAACCACCGAAGAGGAATATGACCTCATTCCCATAGCACATGAAGAGGTAGGATGAAAGGTTAACCGTAGGCTCAGTTATATTCAGTGATTCAAACTCTCTCTTGCGCTTTTGGTAGCTTCCAAGCTGGTCCTTGGCATCGGTGATAAGTCCCTTGGTCTTCTTGGACTGCCCTCTCTCGGACAGCTCTGCGATTCTGTTCTCGAATAAGGCGATATTGTCGTCGAGGTATTTGGTGTATTCTTCGCAGTCTATGTATGCCTTTAGGAACTTTGCATCTTCACCAAATTCAGCCTTGATTGTCTCAAAATATTCAAGTGGCTGGATAAAGAAGCTCTTTCGCTCCGAAGTCTTCTCAAGTATATCGTAGAACTCAGGGAGTTCATCCATGCTAAGCTCCTTGATTCTGATGTGAGAATCCCTGTATTTCTTGATGCTTCCTCTTAGGGAGCTATAGAAACTTTTATAAATATCCTCGGCATCCGTAAATTTGTCGAGTTTCTTGACAAAAATCTGGTCAATCGAGCCGGATCCTGTGCGGTCAATAGTTCTATTGAAACCAAGCTCGCATATCATGTCAAACAGATCCTTGTTTTTTTCTTCTTCAATCTCCAGTTTATCATTATATATTAAATTCTCTATCGAAGAGTGAAACTCGAGAATTTGTGCCTTCTTTTTTACATAACATTCAATAGCAGATATCACGGCTTTGACAAGGGGAAGATCGCTATAGTCCATCAAAGGACCTTGATAGATACAGGCCTTCTTGAAAAACTTCATATGAGGTCTATATGTTATGATGCTCTGTCCTATAAGCCTATCTCCATCGCTGATTTCGACAGCCTCAAGACCCACATAGCTTCCCATGCTCAGCTGAGTGCGAGCAAATGCAGCGCTCTGCATAAAATCGGAACTGCTGAAATCAAGCTGTCTCTGTTCGAATTTATCTAAGCTTATTTGTTTGACTTCTATTGACATATTTTCTCCTTTTGAATAAGGTGTTAACCTTGTATTCGTCAGTAATCAGTGAACCCTTCTGATGCGCTTTATCAAAGAAAGTATAGGATTTACATTCTTGATGAAGCTTCCCAACAGGATTTGCAGATTTCCTCCAAAGTTTTTCTTGAAGTGGTAATTACCCTTGGCTTTTGTAATCTGGTCGGTTTCTATAGTACCGTGAAAGTTGTATCTTTCGTAGCCGTTTTCAAAGGCGTACCTAATCATTTCCCAATTAATGAGCGTCGAGCCTCCGAAATTAAGGTATTTCTCTTCAGAACCTCCACTCATTATGATAACTTCTTTACCATAGCATACCAGAACATAGGAAGATAGGAGAATGATGTCCTCGCTTATGCCGAGCTTATGGTAGTCATCTTTGCGCTTGACAAAACTCCTCAGCCTATCACGGGCATCATTTAACTGTCCCTTTATTTTTTTGCTTTGCTTTGACAGTTCAAGCTCTGCAATCTTATCTTCGAAAATACTTATGTTGGAAGAAAGATAGTTCTCGTACTCCCTGCAATCCAGAAACGCACCCATAATCTTGGCTTTGTCTCCAAAGTTCTTCTTAAGAAGGACGTAATACTCTTCAGTCTGAAGTGGGAAATGCTTGCGATATGCTGTATCGGAGTAGATCTTGTAGTAGTCTCCCAGTTCATTTTCCCCCATTTCACGAACCTTGACACATGATTCGGAGAACTTTTTGATGCTGCTTCTAAACGAACTTGATAGTTCACCTGAAATCTCATCAAAGGAACTGTAATTCTTTAGTGATTTCACGAAGATCTGATCAATAGACTCACTGCAATTTCTATCTACATAGTTTTTGAACGAAAGTTCATCAAAGGCGGACTTAACATTCTCGTTAAGCGTTTCCATCGTTTCTAACTTGTCATCGAGAACAAAATGAACTAGAGGTGGATTTATCCTAATCTCGTCGCATTTCTTTCTCAGATACTTTTGGAGCGCATAAAAGACATCTTTGAGTTCCTCTTTGCTCATGGCTGAGTAATCGAGAAGCGGTCCGTTCAGGATACAGGCTTCTTTGAAAAACCTGAATATACTCCTGTAGTTTATAATGCTTTGACCTATGAACTGACCGTCCTTCAGTATTTGGACGGTCTCGGTATCTAAATAAACAGCCCTTGCACTCTGACATAAAGCCATCTCTGCGGACTGTTGAAAATTCATACAGTCGAAGTCAAGCTGTCTGCTTGCAAATTCTTCAATTGTAATCGGCTTAATCTCTATTGACATATATTTTCTCTTTAAACTTAAGTTATACTCAGTACAGAATTATATCACTCTGAGATATGCTTGTACATCAAAACTTGGCCTATTCTCAGCAGTGGATTCTCAGCAGTGGATTGGCCTATTCTCAGCAGTGGATTGGCTTGTTCTCAGCAATGGGTAATCAAAACTAGCGTAAGTTTGATTAAAGCATCCTGAGTACCGAGGCGACCTCGATGGCTATTCCGACCTTCATGGCATCCTCGCTAGGGGCGAGATGCTCGTTGTGGAGTGGATAGCTATCTTCGTTTTCCGGGGTAACACCTATATTGAAATAACAGCTGTCAGCAGCCATGGCAAAGTAAGCAAAATCATCAGCGCCAAGACTGGGTTCAGGCATTATAGCAATGGCTTCATCTCCGTAAAGTTCTCTAGCAACATCTTCGACAAGTGCACAAACCGAGTCCTTGTTAATCAAAGCCGGATAACCGTCATCATGCCAGTATATATCGGCGCTACCGCCATATGCGGAGCAGATTCCATCAACAATGCGGGTCAGCTTATTCTTGTTTGCTTCCATAATGTCAGGCTCAAGAGCTCTCATAGTTCCCTTGAGCTTTGCAGTTCCGGCTACGACGTTGGCTGCTTCACCCGCATGAAACTTTCCTATGTTAACGATGACAGGTGTGGTAGGAGCGTTAAATCTTGATGAAATCGTCTGCAAAGATGTAACGATGTTGCTTGCCATAACTATTGCATCTATTCCAACTTCCGGATGAGCGCCATGTCCGCTCTTGCCGTTTACGGTTATTTCAAATTCCTGAGTTGCCGCATTCATAGGACCGTACTTGAGAACCACAGTCCCGGTCTTATAGTTAGGGTCTATATGCAAGGCTATAACTTTATCGACCTTGGGATTTTCCATGCAACCTGCTTCAATTAGCTGTTTTGCTCCTCCGATGGTCTCCTCTGCCGGCTGAAAAAAGAGCTTCACAGCGCTGTCATTTGCATCCAGCTCAGGCTCAAGTTCTTTTAGAAGCATGGCCGTGCCTAGAAGGATTGCTGTGTGCATGTCGTGACCGCAAGCGTGCATCACACCTTCTACCTTTGATGCATATGGAAGACCGGTATTCTCAGAGATAGGAAGAGCATCCATATCAGCTCTGATACCAACAGCCTTTTGACCGTGACCAATACGGGCAACAACACCGTAACCTGCGATACCTCTTTGATAGCTTATACCATATTCGTCTAAAACCCTGCAAACAAGTGCTGAAGTCTCTTTCTCATGCTGGCTTAGTTCAGGATTCTCATGAATATGCCTTCTGATTTTGACTATCTCAGGGTAGATTCTATCGACATTTTCCTTTATGTTAAAATTGACATTCATATCTTTATAGCTGAGGGCAGGACCTCGCTCCTTTCAAATTTTATATTATCGCTATTTTTCGTCTGGATTATTTGTTTAATTATACCCTTTGAACAAAGTATTTTCAAGCCGAGAAGATAGGCCGGCGAGCGTATGTATCAAAGCTGATATTTCATATATATATGAAGTGAAACGGTTCTATAGGACTGACTTTTATGGTAAAATATTGCTGGAAGCATAAGCTCCAAATAGAGAAAAACGTTTTTTGATATAAACATATAGGAGGGCAATATGAGAGTATATATAAGCGCAGATATAGAGGGCGTAACAAACATCACAGACTGGACTGAGACAGAGAGAATAGACGGAACAGATTACGAGTGGGCTCGCGAGCAGATGACAAGAGAAGTTTCAGCGGCCTGCCTTGGAGCCTTAGAAGCCGGAGCAGATGAGATTGTAGTTAAGGATAGTCATGATAGTGCGTTAAACCTGATTCCGGACAAGCTTCCAAGGGGAGTCAAGTTGATTCGCGGATGGGCTGCTTCGACTGATTCAATGATGGCGCTCGTGGACAGAGGTTTTGATCTTGCATTTATGGTAGGCTATCACTCAGAGGGATATAGCAATAAGAACCCTCTCGCCCACACAATGACTCATGCGAGACTTATGGCGACAAAACTGAACGGAAATCTGATGTCCGAGATGGACAATAATGCTTTGATATGCGCAAACCATGGAGTTCCAATCGGACTAATAGCCGGAGATAAGGCCCTTTGCGAAAAAGCTGAAGAGGAGTTTCCCGGAGTGTGCGTGGCTGCCGTCAAAGAGGGAATCGGCGGAGCTACCTTCAGCATTCACCCTCTAGACGCATGTGATTTGATTAAAGAACAGGCATATGAAGCTGTTAAGCGTCTGCAGAGGGGCGAAATTAAATGCATAGATATGCCGGAGCACTACGAACTGGAGTTTATGTTCAAGGAGCATAAGGATGCGAGCAACGCCGCAAACTATATGGGAGCGGAGCTGGTAGACCCGCATACCGTCGTCTTTAGATGTGATAGTTTCAAGGAATATATCACGGCTTACGACTTTATGCACTAGTATATAGAGCACGCACCGGGCAAAGTTAAATCAAAAGGAGAAAATCTAATGGGACTTCCAAGAGACTGCGGTCTTGAACTTCATCACAAGTGGAAAAGCGGCAAACAGAATAAGATTACAGATGTAAGGGGGCTTAAGGTCGCTAATGTAACAATACAGGATAATGAGATAAACACAGGGGTCACGGCAATTCTTCCTCATGAGGGAAATATTTTTAAATCAAAGCTTGTTGCCGGAGCATCGGTGCTCAACGGCTTTGGAAAAAGCCTAGGTATTGTCCAGCTTAAGGAACTTGGCAACATCGAGACGCCGATAATTATGACAAACACTTTGTCAGTTGGCGAAGCTGCTACCGCTTTAACGAAGTACTGCCTGGAACAAAATGAGGATATAGGTGTAACTACGGGTACGGTAAATCCACTTGTGACTGAATGTAATGATGGTATGCTAAACGACATCAGAGGCCTTCATGTTAGAGAAGAGCATGTAAAAAAGGCGCTTAAGCTTGCTGAAGAGAGCGGAACTGATTTTGATGAGGGCGCAGTTGGTGCCGGTACCGGAATGTGCTGTCTGGGATTTAAAGGAGGAATCGGTTCGGCCTCAAGGTGCGTCGAACTTGATAAAAATGAATATGTTATTGGCGCTTTGGTTCTTTCAAACTTCGGTGGAGAAGGAAATCTGGTCATAGGCGGGAGACACTATGGAAGTGAACTTTTTCCGGAGCTTAAGGCTAGACAAAAGTCGGATACAGACGAAGCCTCTGCTGAAGACAAGGGCTCAATCATAATGATTATAGCAACTGACATTCCCCTATCTTCGCGTCAGCTTGAGAGACTTGCAAATAGGGCAGCAATTGCACTCGGTAGAACAGGCTCATACATGGGTAACGGTTCGGGAGATATAGCAATCGCATTTTCGACGGCAAACAGAATGCCGCATTATAGCGACGACAAGTTTGTTGATATGAAGGTATTGCATGAGGACGCGATTGACAAGGTCTTTGAACCTGTAGTTGAGGCTTTGGAGGAGTCGATAATCAGCTCGCTGTACCATGCTAAGACGACACAGGGCGTTCGAGGTAAGATTGTGTACGGATTGAGAGAGTTTATATAGCTAAAGGAGCAGATAGTGTTAGGAATTATAGGTGGAATGGGTCCCGGTGCATCGGCACTTTTCTACGATATGATAAGAAGTAAGACGGATGCTGGTTGCGATCAGGAGAATCTCGATTTGATTTTACTGAGCCACGCAAGTATGCCGGATAGGACTGAGGCTATTCTATCAAAGGATGAGTCTCGGATAAGGGCTCTGAGGGATAAACTTCTTGCAGATGCCATCTTCCTTCAAAATGCGGGTTGCACGGCGATAGCGGTGACTTGCAATACCGCTCACTGCTTTGTAAATATGATAGAGCATGAGGTGGAAATTCCATTCATTCATATGATCAGGGAGACTGCAGAGGCTATGGCAAGTGAGTTTAGCGGTAAGAGGGTTGCAATCTTAGCTACGGATGGGACGATAGAGACAAAACTCTACCAGGATGAGCTGTCAAAACAAGGTGTAATTGCCATTATCCCAAGTGAAGAAATTCAAACTCTTATTATGAGCGAAATCTATGGGTATATAAAGAGCGGAAAGCCTGCTGATGAAAAGACATGGATGAAAATAGAGGAATATATAAAGGCACAGGGCTGCGAGGCGGCAGTTCTTGCCTGCACTGAGCTTTCGGTGGTGAGAAGGGAGCTGTCGCTTGGAAGCTTCTACTTTGATCCTATGGAGATTATGGCGGAAAGATGTCTTGATTTTTACGAAAAGAGAGGCGAAGTCAAGAAGAGAGGGTAATTTATATGAGGTTTGTAATACAGAGAGTTTCTGAGGCTTCGGTCAGGATAGACGGCGAGCTTTCAGGAGAAATTTCAAGGGGCTTTCTCGTTTTAATAGGAATATCAAATGAGGATACTAGAGAAATTGCGGACAAGATGATCAAAAAGCTGATAAATATGCGTATCTTCGATGATGAAAACGGAAAGACTAATCTTGACCTTGGTAGCGTTGACGGTGAGCTTCTTTTGATATCGCAGTTCACGCTATATGCGGACTGCAGGCGTGGAAACAGACCGAGCTTCGTAAATGCGGGTGCGCCTGATATGGCAGAGGAAATCTACGACTACATAGTAGACGATATAAAATCAAAGGTGGATGCAAAGGTTGAAACCGGGGTTTTCGGGGCCGATATGAAGGTTTCACTGGTAAACGACGGACCTTTTACAATCATCCTTGATTCAAAGGAAATAGGACTTTGATTTTGGAAAAGCTATAACTCTGCGAATGTGAAATTTTTCTTAGTAGTGCCTTGATTGATTGACTATAAGGCAATTTTTAAATATACTTATTATGTATGTTTATGTAGTTAAATATAGAATGTAAATCAGGCTAGGAGAATGTTTAGAGAAGGAATTGGAGAGACGGGTCGCTTCATTTTGATGCATCCCGTGGTGACAGCTTCATACTATGCTATCGTCATCGGGATTTTGATGTTTTCAAATTCTCCTCTGTTTCTCATAAGCGCAATTGCCATAGGAATGTGCTATGACATGTTGCTCAAGGGGAGGAAGAGCCTAAGAAATAACCTGTTTATCATTCTTTTTATGTCATTTTTGACTGTACTTATAAATGCACTGTTCACTCACAATGGTAGTACGGTGCTTTTCTATTTGGGAAATAACAGAGTCACGCTGGAGGCTGCTTGTTATGGACTTATGATGGCGCTGATGCTGAGCGGAGTTATGATTTGGTTTTCGAGTTTTAATGTCGTTATGACATCCGAAAAACTAATATATATTTTCGGTAGATTTGCACCTGTATTAGGTCTTACACTATCGATGATATTTCGTTTTGTGCCTCTGCTGAAAACTCGTTTTGAACTAATTGGAGAGGGACAAAGAGCTCTCTATGCCGGTGATGAAAAGGGATTTATCGGAAAGATAAGGCAGCTTGGCAAAGAAATATCGATTTTGGTGTCATGGTCGCTGGAATCCTCAATAGAGAGTGCGGATTCCATGGCTGCAAGAGGGTACGGACTCAAAGGGAGAACCAGCTACAACTTATTTAAGCTCAGAGCTGTAGACATCACAGTACTGTTCATAAGTATTCTGCTTGGAGGAATTACGATAGCATCATATTCAGTCGGAGTTAACAAGCTCTACTACTACCCTGTTATAAAGGTGGTGGAGAACTCGCCTAAGTGGCTCGAATTTGCAGGCTACGCATCATTTGCCTCACTTTTGGCATTACCGCCGGCGATAGATTTAATCGGAGAATTGAGATGGAGAAAATCAAGGTCGACAATTTAAGCTTCAGCTATCCGAAGTCGGATAAACTGGCTCTGGAAGGCGTCTCACTGAGCATCAAGGAGTCTGAATTTGTCGTGCTTTGCGGTAAGTCGGGATGTGGAAAGAGCACGCTTTTGAGGCACCTGAAGAAGAGCATGAATCCTTATGGAAACAAGCTTGGAAGCGTTTGCTTTGATGGCGAAGAAATCGAGGATATGAACGATAGAGAGGCGGCGAGCAAAATAGGATATGTTCAGCAAAATCCCGACAACCAACTCGTCACCGACAAGGTTTGGCACGAGCTTGCCTTCGGTCTCGAAAGCCTCGGATATAGCAATAGCGTAATCAAAAGAAGGGTTGCCGAGATGGCTTCGTACTTCGGAATCCAGACATGGTTTAGGAAGTCGGTCAGCGAGCTTTCCGGTGGTCAAAAGCAGCTTTTGAACCTGGCATCGGTTATGGCGATGCAACCCGAGGTCTTAATTTTGGATGAGCCGGCTTCACAGCTTGATCCGATTGCAGCAAGGGATTTTCTTAGTACGGTTCACAGATTGAACAGGGAGCTTGGTGTAACAATTGTTATTTCCGAGCACAGGTTAGAAGAAATTTTTCCTCTTGCCGACAGAGCAATCGTCATGGATGAGGGCAGGATAATTGCGAATGCGAAACCCGGTGAGGTTGCCATACAGCTTGCCGGAAGCGGTGGTGAAGAATCGGTACATCCTATGTACTACGGTATGCCTCCCGTGATGAAGCTGTTTCCCAAAGAGCTTGTCAGATGGCAGGACAGTCTTCCTATGACACTCAGAGAAGGTCGAATTTTGATGGAAAAGCTCTTCGAAAACGGCACTCTCAATCTGAAGGACGGTGAAATACATAATCCGATAGAGGGTAAAGAAGCAGCTAGTGGAGAGCCTGCTATAAAGTTAAAAAATCTATATTTCAGATATGCAAAGAATTCGGATGATGTCCTAAGAGGACTGAGTCTGGAGATAGAGGAGGGCAAGCTTCACTGCCTGCTCGGCGGAAACGGGAGTGGCAAGAGTACAACTCTCAAGGCGATTTGCGGAATCATAAAGCCTCAGTCGGGCAAAGTTAAGCTGGCCGATAATCTCAGAGCAGCCATGGTTCCTCAGAATCCACAGGCACTGTTTACTGAAATTAGCTGCGAGGAGGAAGTACTCGAGGGCATGTGCTATCAAAAGCTTGAGATTGAGGAAAAGGTTCGAAGAACCGAGGAAATGCTTAAGCTCATGGAGATAGAGCATCTTAGAAAGGCAAATCCTTACGACCTTTCGGGTGGTGAGCAGCAGAGACTGGCACTTGCCAAGGTCATGGTTTCAAATCCCGATATTCTTCTCTTAGATGAGCCGACCAAGGGACTTGATCCTTTCTTTAAGCAGACGCTTGGAAGAATTCTCAGAAGTCTTTGCAAGGAGAATAAGACAATTTTCATGGTCAGCCATGATATTGAGTTTTGTGCAGAATTCGGTGACCGTTGCTCGATGTTCTTTGATGGAGAAATAGCGACAAGCGGTAGTGCGAAAGAGTTCTTCTCAGGAAATAACTTCTACACCACGGTCGAAAACAAACTGACCAGAAAGTGGTGTGAAGGCATCATCACCGGGGAGGAGGCGAGATTATGGATAAGGAGTCTGCTCTAGCTACAAGCTTTGACGAGTTGAAAAAAAAGAACGAAAGTCACTACATGGCAGCGGCGAGAAAGAGGCTGACTATAACAGCTTTGCTTATATTCCTTGTCATTCCCGCTTTGATATCTCTGACGGTGTTTTTAGGGAGTAAGCGTCTATACATGCCGCTTTCAATTTTGATTTTAGTCATGGTCATGGCTCCATTCTTCATGATATTTGAGAGACGCAGGCCACGCGCGAGGGAGGTTGTTTTAATCGCAATGATGAGCGCCCTTACGGTTGCATCGCATACTTTTTTTCACATAGCTTTTCCTGTCCAAATAGGAACTGCTATGGTGATAATTTCGGGGATTTCACTCGGACCGGAAGCCGGGTTTTTAATAGGTGCGATGTCGAGGTTTGTCTGCAACTTCTATATGGGGCAGGGAGCCTGGACTCCATGGCAGATGTTCTGCTGGGGGCTTTTGGGATTTCTCGCAGGTCTTGCCTTTAACCGTGAGATTAGCGAAGATAATGGAATAAGCAATTTCAGAAAGATAATAACTCCGGTTTTATGTGTGATTTTTTCGGAGCTGCTGGCATATATCAGCTTTTTAATCTGGCAGGGAAATGACAAGACTTTCTTTGGATGGAGGGTCTACCTCTTTGGAATAATTGGACTGCTTTTAGCCGTAGTGTTTCAAAAGGGGAAGCTAAAGGCGGATAATCTCACGATGGCGGTATTTACCTTTGTTGTAACCTTTGTCATATACGGCGGAATTATGAACTTTGCAGCAATGTGCCTTTCGATGAATGAGCCGGGCTCACCGGGAATAGGAATCAAAGCTCTTAAGGCTTTATATGTTAGCGGCGTAGGCTACGACTTTTATCATGCGCTCACGGCAGCGATATGTGTGTTTATCATAGGCACTCCAATGGTAAAAAAATTAGAGCGAATCAAGATAAAATATGGAATATACAAGTAAAGATAGGAAATATATATGGAACAAGATTTTTTAAGGAAGCAAAAGAATAAGAGGCTGAAGAGAAACCTTATAATACTGTGTCTGGCTCTTGTACTTATAGCGGTGATCGGGTTTACGATTGCAGGAAAGCTAAAGGCTCAGGACAAAAAGCCGGCGGATGCCAAGGTCACCATAGAAATTCGCTGCGATGAGCTGAGCTCGAACATGGGCATGCTGACAGACAAAGCTCTTGTGGACTACGTTCCCAAGGATGGCATCATCGTCAAAAAGACGAGTTTCAAGGCAAAGAGCGACGAGACGACTGTCATGGATATACTCCAAAAGGTCTGCAAGGAAAGGAATGTGCAGATAGAGGACAAGAAGGGATATGTCAAAGGCATAAACTACCTCTATGAGTTCTCAGCAGGACAAAAGAGTGGTTGGATGTATAAGGTTAACGGTAAGATGCCAAACTACATGGCATCGGAGGTAAAGCTCAAGGACGGGGATGCAATAGTTTGGTTCTACACCGTCGACTACGATAAAGAAAGTGATAATACGAAATAGGGTAAATGAGATGAAATTTTTCAAGGACAGTAAGAAAAATTTAATATATATACTTGCGATACTACTGCTTTTAGCAGGCTTTATCGCATGGACTTTTTTTATCAAGCCAATAGGCTTCTCCAAGCCAGATATGAATATGACGGCAGTCAAGGCCGAAAAGATGGCGCTCTCTCAGGCAGATGGATCCGATGATGACAAAAACTCGATTGGAAAAAGTGCTTCCGGGGATGCCAAGGACGGAGAGAAGAGCGACAAGAAGTCCGATAAAGAGGACAAGAAAGAGCAGGAAAAGGATAAGAAGCAGGAGGAAAAGCCTAACAACAGCATCAGTGTTGAAAAAGGCAAGGGTGGCCTTGATGGAATTACCAATAGCGATAGAGCTACCGACAAAGAGGGTAATGGTAATATCGGAAAATCAACGATAATTCCTCAGAAGAACGACGGCAAGCTCAAGATTATGACTGATTTGCGAAATGCTGATGTGACAGATAATCAGCTCAAGAATAATGATTTAAAGTTCTACGCATATCTTGAGAATGCGAGCAAGGGAACTTCGCTCAGAGTACGAATAAGGAATTCCACGACCGGCGATAACGGAAAGACTCTCAAGGGAGATGGTAAGAACTTTAAGGCTCATCTTGTGCGAGGCGAAAATATTATCACTTTGATAGTCAAGGAAAAGGGTAAGATAACTCACCATGTCAGCTTTGTAATTAACCTTATGGCAAAGAAAGCGGATGAGAAGAATCCGACAATAGGTAAACATCCGCCTACAATCAAGGCTTGGGTTGACGGAGATGCCGTTGAGGGAAGCAAGATAGTGACCAGCAATAGAAATTTCACTTTGATTGTTCAGGCTTTGACATATAAAGGCAAATCGCTTCCTTATGACAATATAAGGGTTACCTTTGATGGAAGAGCCGCTGACCCGCCTACCGGAAACGGCAGATATGAGTACAGTTTTTTCTTGGAAAACCCTAAAGTTGGAGATAGCGAGCACCATACGATAACCGTTACAGCTTGGGATGACGAGGGTAACTCGACATTCAAGAAATATGACCTGTTATATAACTTTGTCGATTCCGGTGATGTAATCGGTAAGTGTTATGTCACAATCGATGCAACTACCATAGGGCTTGGAATTCTGGGAGACGGTTTTGAGTATGAAGTTAAGCAGGATGAGCCGGCGTCATATGCGATACTCGCCGCGCTGGACTACTATGGATTTAAGGCTGACTATTCGGGAACAAAGGACGCAGGCTTCTACCTCAAAGGAATTAGAGCAGGCGGAATAGCTGAGGGTGCTTCTGTGCCTAGTAATCTGGCTGCCAAGGTTGTCGAGGATGGACTCTCAAACTATACCAAGCTCGCTACGGTCGTGAGAGATTCAATTCTGCAGTTTCAGTACTCGAGCGGTTCGGGCTGGATGTACACCATAGATGGAGTTAACTATCCCGGTAAAGGTATGTCGCAGTACTTCCTGAACGGGCGGAATAATCACATAACCTTGAGATTTACCCTTGGATATGGTAAGGATTTAGGTCTTGTAGTCACAGATCCGCCAACAAAGCTGAGCAGTTATTGCGGAATTTGGATAAATGGAGGATATGAACCAAGACATACATTCGGGGACTGGAAGATTGTCAAAAATCCTACTTGCGACGCAGAGGGTATTGAGGAAAGAGTTTGTAGCGTATGCGGTGAAAAGGAAACAAAAGTTATTCCGAAGCTGGAGCACAAATGGGAAGAAGTTTCCAGAAAGGAACCGACGGCAACGGAAGACGGGTACATAGAATACAAGTGTAAGGTTTGTGGAACTACTCGTAGAGAAGTTCTACCAAAGGGGACTAATCCATGATAAGAAAGACAAGTAATAAAGCCATTGCCATAGCGTTTATCATGATTATCTTCATGAGTCTCGTTTTGAGTGCATGTGGCAATGATAAAACTAATTATGAGAAGATAAGCAAGAGATGGGACGCTGCTTGCCACGAAATCGGAGGAATAAGCGCAGATGAATCCTTGACAAATGCCGGATATTTCAAGGCGGGCGACCCCATAAGCGACTGGATGGTAATCGTTGAGAAGAGGTCGGGACTGGATAAGAACTTTGACGAAGAGGGATATCTCAAGAACCTCAAAAAATACATAAGCAAGGCCTATGAAAGTGATGAGAAGCTGGACATGTACAAGTCAACAGAATGGCATAGGTTGATTTTGGTGCTTCTCGTGCTCGGAAAGGATCCCAGAAGCTTTGCAAAGAAGGCTGATGGCACACCTATCGACCTCGTAAACGACGGCATATTCAATTGGTGTCAGGATGAAAAAATTGACTATCAGGGTAGCAATGCTTTGATATATTCTCTCTTATGCATCAAAGCGGGAAACTACAAGACTCCTGAAGGAGCAAGGTATAGTGAAGAGGAAATAATAAAGGAACTGATTTCCTACCAGATGGATGACGGAGGTTTCGGTCTAAACAAAGGTGGAAGCGATTTGGATATTACGTCTATGTCCATACAGGCACTTGCTCCATACATAGACAAGAAAGACGTTTATACTAATGCTACCGGTAAGAGAGTGGATGTGAAGAAAGCGATAAATAGTGCTCTCACATACCTTTCAAAGAAACAAAACGATGGAGGGTATTTCACCTTCCAAAATCACTACAGTTCAGACTCCGGTTCGCAGGTAATCCTCGCACTCTGTTCGCTGGGAATAGATCCGACAAAAGATAAGCGTTTCATCAAAAACGGAGGTGACCCGGTAAGCGCACTCCTAAGCTTTGAGACAGAGGATGGAGGAATAGACACCGCTTTAGATTCTTCGGGAGCAGGCAAGAAGACAAACGTGCTGGCAACGAGACAGGCTATTTCAGCAATCACAGCACTGAGACTATTGCAAAAAGGAAATGGTAAATTCTTTGATTTCAATAATAAATTATAGAAAGGTTAGAATATGAATCAGCATATAGAAAAAATCAGCAACGAGGTAAAAGGTGTAATCAAGGGCAAGGACGAGGTAATATCAAAGCTTATGATGGCCATGCTCGCAAAGGGCAATGTTCTTCTCGAGGACGTTCCGGGTGTAGGAAAGACGACTATGGCTCTTGCATTTGCACGGGCTATGGGGCTGGATACAAAGCGTGTACAGTTCACACCTGATACACTCCCTTCAGATATAATCGGATTCTCTGTTTACGACAAGGAGACGGGAGAACTCAGCTATAAAGAAGGTGCTATAGTAACAAATCTTCTCCTTGCAGATGAAATTAACAGAACATCGAGTAAGACTCAGGCTGCACTTCTTGAAGCGATGGAAGAGAAAAAGGTAACGGTTGATGGTGTGACAAGAGTTCTGCCGGATCCGTTTATCGTTCTTGCAACTGAAAACCCTGCAGGTTCTGCCGGAACTCAGATGCTTCCAAACTCGCAGCTCGACAGATTTATGGTTAAGCTGAGTATAGGCTATCCCGACGTAGAAAGCCAAGCTGAAATTCTTGCGGACAGACACACCGAAAATCCTGTTGATAATGTTGAGCAGGTTGTATCTGAGGAAGAGCTCAAGGATATGATAAAAAACGCTAACGAGGTATATATCGCAAAATCGGTTTACGAGTATATCGCAAAGCTGGTCCAGAAGACCAGAGAGCATGAGATGGTAAGCCTTGGCGTCAGCCCTCGTGGAGCTCTTTCGCTTTGTCAGATGGCAAAGGCTTATGCATTTGTTAATTCCAGGGATTTTGTTACACCGGATGATATAAGAGCTGTATTTGCAGATGTTTGCGGACACAGACTAATGCTGAATTCAAAGGCAAGACTAAACGAGCTCAGTGCAGAGAATATTCTTGCTGATATCATCAAAGATGTAGATATTCCGGCTGCTGAGTCATTTAAGAAAATGTTGTAGGAGACCAACTATGAAAAGTCAAGGTAAATTTCAGAAGAAAATAGAATAAGTTG
>ERZ773063.520-NODE-520-length-25391-cov-5.788680_pt1 | contig 25391 bp, 22 predicted proteins | sample MGYA00580625_ERZ773063 | MGnify/ENA primary metagenome ERZ773063 (study PRJEB29015, sample SAMEA2738022) | human oral metagenome | biome: human oral; feature: human-associated habitat; material: dental | place: China | collected 2042 ... | reverse complement strand
GGTGCGCCGCGGCGTCGACGTCCGCCTGCCCGCGCGGCCCGTGCGGATCTCCGCGTTCGAACGCGAGGGCGGCCTGGCCGTGTCGCGGGCCGGCGGCGACGCCGGGCCCGTGACGGTGGCCGACGTCCGCGTCAGGGTCGTGTGCGGCGCCGGAACCTACGTCCGCGCCCTCGCGCGGGATCTGGGAGCCGCCCTCGGAACGGGCGCGCACCTGACAGCCCTCCGACGCACGCGCGTGGGGATGTGGACGGAGAGCCGGGCCACGACGATAGCCGGCGTCGCCCGCCTCCTGCTGGCGGGCGGCGGAGTGCCGCTCGCGCCCCTGGCGGAGGTGTGCGCCGCCCTCTTCCCGCGCGTCGACGTGTCCGACGACGAGGCGGAGGACCTGGCCAGCGGCCGGTTCATCGCCATGCGCGAGTGGGGCCAGGCCCCGCCGGGGTCGGGGGAGGAGCCCGTCGCGGCGGCGTGGGGGAGCCGCGGCCCGGTCGCCCTCGTCTGCGAGCGGGGCGGCCGCCTCAAACCCGACCTGCTCCTCGCCCTCGGCGAAGACGCGCCGTGACGGCCCGGGCGCCGGGGTATCCTTGACGGCATGACTGACATCGACAACGGCGGCTGCGGCTGCCACGCCGCCGAGGCGAATCCCGCTCAGAGCGCGTCCGAACAGCCGGCCGAGGCCGACGGCTGCGCCTGCGGCTGCGGCTGCGGCGGCCGCAAGGGCGCCGGCTCTCAGGCGGCGCGCGCCGCCCGGGCCGCAGGCCATTCCGACATCTCCGACGGCCGCGAGGACCTGGGGCTTCGCGGCGCCCGATGACGCCCATTCGCGTATGGCGGGCGCCCGAGGACGTCCCCGCGGACCTCGGACGCACCGTCGTCACCATCGGCGTGTTCGACGGCGTGCACCGGGGCCATCGCGCCGTCCTCGCCGAGACCGTCCGCCAGGCCAGGCAGGGCGACCTCACCTCCGTCGCCCTGACGTTCGACCCCCACCCGGTGCTCGTTCACCGCGCCGCGCCGATCCGGCTCGTGACGACGCTGGCCGACCGCATCGACCGGCTCGCGGCGGCGGGGATCGACGCGGTGTACGTCCAGGAGTACACCCTCGACTACGCACGGGCCACCCCGCGGGAGTTCGTCGAGGACCAGCTCGTCGCCCGGTTCCACGCCGCGGCCGTGGTCGTGGGGGAAGACGTGCGCTTCGGGTACAGGAACTCCGGCGACGGCGCCGAGCTCGAACGGCTGGGCCGGCGGGCGGGCGTCCACGTCACCCTCGTTCCGGATCGAAGCGCCCCCGAGGGGCGCCGCTGGTCGTCGACGTGGATCCGAGAGCTGCTCGCCTCGGGGGACGTCGCCGGCGCAGCGCGCGTGCTCGGACGGTCCCACCGCATCAGGGGGCAGGTGGTCCACGGCTTCCAGCGGGGACGCGAGATCGGCTTCCCCACGGCCAACCTCACCGGCGACGGCCTGGGCGAAGTCCCGGCCGACGGAGTCTACGCCGGATGGCTCGTCCGCTCCGTGCCGGGCTCGAAGGCCGCCGAATACCTTCCCGCAGCCATCTCGGTGGGGACGAATCCGCATTTCGAGGGCACGGAGCGAACGGTGGAGGTCCACGCCCTGGGACGCAGCGACCTCAACCTATACGGCGAGTCGATAGCGGTCGACTTCGTCGAATACCTGCGCCCCATGCTGAGCTTCGAGTCCCTCGACGGGCTCCTGCGGCAGATGGACGAGGATCTCCGCGTCACCGCGGAGATCCTCGGGGTGCCGACCGCCGGCCGGGTCGACCCGGCGGCCGTGACGGCCACCTGACGCCGGACGTCCCACCGGGTATTCAAGGTCACACGGATGTCGCGGATGGGGATTTGTGGACACCTGGTAAACTTGTCAAGCCGTCAGGTCGGCCACGGATGCGTCATGCTCGGGAGAACAGGCCCCGCAGCTCCGTGCAACGGACGAAGGAGAATCAATGGCCCTCAAGGCTGAAGAGAAGCAGAGGATCATCGCGGAGTACGCGACGCACGAGGGCGACACGGGTTCGCCGGAGGTCCAGGTCGCGCTGCTGTCGGCACGCATCAAGGAGCTGACCGAGCACTTCCGGTCCCACCCGCACGATCACCACTCGCGGCGCGGGCTCATGCTCCTCATCGGCCAGCGCAAGCGTCTCCTGGCGTACCTCGCCGAGGAGGACATCCAGCGCTACCGCTCACTCATCGCACGTCTCGGCCTGCGCCGGTGACTGCAGGCGGTCCGGACATTGCCCGGGCCGCCTTTCGGCATGCGGGGCGCATCGTATGCCTTCCGGAGGGCGCGGCCCTCCGGCACAAGAAGACAAGAAGAAACCCCGGGCCCGGTCCTCGGTGGGAGCTTCCGGAGTCCGTCCGTGAGTCGCCACTGAAGGCCGTGTCGGGGCCAATCAAAGGAGAATAACCCTATGGAGGGACCCGACGTCCACTCGTCAGAGGCCGTCATCGACAACGGGAGCTTCGGCAAGCGGACCGTTCGCTTCGAGACCGGGCTGCTGGCCCGCCAGGCGAACGGCTCGGCGCTGGCCTACCTCGACGAGGAGACCACCGTCTTCGCCGCCACGACGGCGTCGAAGGCGCCCAAGGAGCACTTCGACTTCTTCCCCCTGACCGTCGACATCGAGGAGCGGTCCTACGCGGCGGGCCGGATCCCCGGCTCGTTCTTCCGCCGCGAGGGCCGCCCCGGCACCGAGGCCATCCTCGCCGCGCGGCTCATCGACCGTCCGCTGCGCCCCGCCTTCACGAAGGGCATGCGCAACGAGGTCCAGATCGTCGGCACCGTGCTGACCGTGCACCCCGACGACCCCTACGACGTCCTGGCCATCAACGCGGCGTCCATGTCCACCTCGCTGGCGGGCCTGCCCTTCTCCGGCCCGATCGGCGGAACCCGCATGGCCCTCATCGACGGGCAGTGGGTCGCCTTCCCCCGGTGGAGCGAGCTGACGCGGGCCACGTTCTCCATGGCGATCGCGGGCAGGGTCGTCGGCGACGACGTCGCCGTCATGATGGTCGAGGCCAAGGCCCCCGAGCACGCCGACATTGTCATCAACGCGGGCGGCGCCAAGCCCACGGAATCCGTCGTGGCCGAAGGCCTGGAGGCCGCCAAGCCGGTCATCCGCGCCCTGTGCGAGGCGCAGGCGAAGCTCATCGGCGAATGCGGCAAGCCGGTCGGCGACTTCCCCTTCTTCCCGGACTACACGGAGGAGCAGCTCGAGGCCGTCACCGAGTCGATCGGCGACCGCCTCCAGCCCGTCCTCGGGATCGTCGCCAAGGCCGAGCGCGACGAGGCCCTCAACGACCTGACCGCCTCCGTCGTCGAGGAACTGGCCGAGCGCTTCCCCGAAGAGGAGGGGATGCTCGCCGCCGCCGTCAACGCCGCCTTCAAGAAGACGATGCGCCACCACGTCCTGACCGAGGGCGTGCGCATGGACGGGCGCACGCCCGTGGAGATCCGCACGATCACGGCCGAGGCCGGCGTCCTTCCCCGCGTCCACGGCTCGGCGCTGTTCCAGCGCGGCGAAACCCAGATCCTGGGGGTGACGACCCTCAACATGCTCAAGATGGAGCAGCAGCTGGACAACCTCTCGCCGGCCACCCACCGCAGGTACATCCACCACTACAACTTCCCTCCGTACTCGACGGGGGAGACGGGCCGCGTCGGATCCCCCAAGCGCCGCGAAATCGGCCACGGGCATCTGGCGGAGATCGCCTTGGAGTCCCAGCTCCCCTCGCGCGAGGAGTTCCCCTACGCGATCAGGCAGGTCTCCGAGACCATGGGCTCCAACGGCTCCTCGTCGATGGGCTCGGTCTGCGCGTCGACCCTCTCTCTCTACAATGCGGGGGTCCCGCTGAAGGCCCCCGTCGCGGGCATCGCCATGGGCCTTGTCTCCGACACGATCGACGGGGAGACCAAGTACTGCACCCTCACCGACATCCTCGGCGCCGAGGACGCCCTGGGCGACATGGACTTCAAGGTGGCCGGCACCCGCGAATACGTCACGGCCCTCCAGCTCGACACGAAGCTCGACGGCATCCCCGCGGCGGTCCTCGACGCCGCGCTCACCCAGGCCCGCGACGCCCGCTTCGCGATCCTCGACCTCATCGCCGAGGCGATCGACGGCCCCGACGAGCTCGCCTCGACCGCTCCGCGCATCATCGCCGTGAAGATCCCGGTCGACAAGATCGGCGAGGTCATCGGCCCCAAGGGCAAGATGATCAACCAGATCCAGGAGGACACGGGCGCGGAGATCACGATCGAGGACGACGGCACCGTGTTCATCGGCGCGACGGACGGCCCCTCCGCCGAAGCCGCCCGCGCCGCCATCAACGGCATCGCCAATCCGCAGATGCCCGAGGTCGGCGAGCGGTTCGTCGGCACGGTCGTCAAGACGACCACCTTCGGAGCGTTCGTCTCGCTCTCGCCGGGCCGCGACGGTCTCCTCCACGTCTCCCAGATCCGCCGGATCGTCGGGGGCAGGCGGGTCGAGAACGTCGAGGACATCCTCAACGTCGGAGACAAGGTCGAGGTGGAGATCGGCGAGATCGACCCCCGAGGCAAAGTCTCCCTGGACGCCGTCGTGGAGGAGTCGGCGGCCGGAGAGGCCGCCGAGCAGGCCGCAGCCTCCGAGCGTCCCGCGCGCCGCGAACGCGAAGGCCGCGAGCGGGGTTCGCGGCGGGGTTCTCGCCAACGCCGCCGCACGCGCGAGGACGCGGCGAACTAGGCCGGCTCGGCTGCGTCATCCGGCGGGGAAGAGGCGCGACCGCACCGCTTTCCGGCAGGAGGTGAACCCTGCGCGCCGACGTCCCGTGCGTCATGCCGGCGGTGGGCCCGGGGAGACTCCCGGGCCCACCGCCGTTTAGACTTGACCGGTGAGCGAATTCTCCTGTGTCGACCTGCCTTTGGACGTCGAAGGCGGCGAGCTCCGGCTCGTCGACGACGGCGCGCTCGTCCGCCGGTCGATCCTGCCCGGCGGCGTCAGAGTCCTCACCGAGCGCGTGCCCCACGCGCGCACGGCGTCCGTGGGGATGTGGGTGGGCGCCGGATCGGCCGACGAAGGCGTGGACCGCCTCGGCTCGACCCACTTCCTCGAACACCTCGTCTTCAAGGGAACGAGGGGACGCAGCGCCCAGCAGATCGCCGAGCGGATCGACTATCTCGGCGGCACCGTCAACGCCGCCACGGGCAAACAGGTCACCTACTACTACGGGCAGGTCGTCGAGGAGGACCTGCCCGGCGCCGTCGACCTCCTCGCCGACATGGTGGCGGCCTCCCGTCTGGCGGAGGCCGCCATGGAGCTGGAGCGGGGCGTCATCCTCGAAGAGCTGGCCATGTACGACGACGACGCGGGCGAGGTCGCCCACGAGCGCATCGCCGCGCTCGTCTTCGGCCCGCATCCGCTGGGCCGCCCGATCGGGGGCACGCGCGAAAGCGTCTCCGGCCTGGCCCATTCGAGCCTGACGGCGCACTACCGGGACGCCTACCGTCCCCGCGAACTGGTCGTGGCGGCCGCGGGCGCGGTCGACCACGACGTCCTGTGCTCCCTCGTGCTCGGCTCTCTCGCCCGGGCCGGATGGGACTGCGCGGACGGCGCACCGCCCGCCCCGCGCCGCCGTCGCGCGGACATCGTCTACGGTGCGCCGCAGGACGCGGCGATCGGGCGGAGCGTCGAGCAGGCGGCCGTCATCGTGGCGATGCCGGCCATCACCGACGAGGATCCGCGCCGCTACGCCCTTTTCGCGTTGAACTCGATTCTGGGGGCCGGCACGTCCTCCCGCCTCTTCCAGGAGGTCCGCGACAAACGCGGGCTGGCCTACTCGACCTACTCCTTTCCCGGCCTCTACCACGAGGGCGGGCTCTTCGGCATGTACGCCGGGTGCTCGCCCGCCGACGCCGCGAACGTGACGGCCCTCATGGAGGAATGCCTCGAGGCGATGGCCGGGGGCGGCGTCGGCTCCGCCGAAGTGGAGACCGCCTATCGGAGGGTTCGGGCGGACGTCGCCTTCGGCGCCGAATCCATGGGGTCGAGGATGAGCGCGCTCGGTCGGGCCGAACTCGTCCGCGGGTCGCTCGTCTCACGCGAGGAGTCGATCCGCCGGGCGCGGGCGGTCACCGCCGAGGACGTGGCGGACCTGGCAGCCGACCTCGCCCGGGCGCCCCGATCCCGGATCGTAGTCGGCCCCGAAGCGGCCTTCTCGAGGTGATGGCGCGCCCTTGAGGCCTGCGCACCCCTGAGGCCCCTCTCATCAGTCCGAGCTGGAGGCTCCGGGGCGGTTCGGCGAGGCGCGACGGGGCTGTCACGGCCTGCATCCGGTTTCGAAGCGCAGGGAGAATCCGGCTCCGAAGGTCTTGCCGATGCTGATGTAGCCGCCCTCCCGCACGTTGTACAGGTAGGTGACCGTGCGTTCGTCGAAGTCCGCGTAGCTCCTGTGGGTGAATCCCAGGGGCGTGGCGATCTCGGTGACGATCCTCACCGCGGCCGCGTAGTCGGCGTCGGGCATGCCGAGGGCGACTCCCTGCATGCGCGAGATCGAAAGGCCCTCGTTCCCCTCGTGGTCCACGGCGGCGGTGAAGTCCTTCGGCTCGATGGCGTCGTCTACGTCCGTCCACTCGAAGGGGCCGAGGTCCTCGGATATTTCGAAGCGCGCCTCCGCCAGGGCGCCGACGAGCTGCTCTGCGACGACCGACGCCTCGGTGCGCTCTTCGAAGGGTGCGGTTCCGTCGTAGAAAATGATTGCCTCCCGTCGCGTCGCGCGTCTGTCTCGCCTCAACCTCCGGTGACCACGTCGACGACGTGTCCGCGGGCCTGCGCCTGGTCGTCGAGATAGTCGTTGTGCGCCGCGGGATCCTGCCACGCCCACCGCGGTTCGGCCATCCCGGGGTTGAGCGTGGTGAATCCGGCGGTGAAAGCCAGATCGCAATCGTACGGCATATCGGCTTGGCCGGCATCCCCGGCGCCGTACCGGAGAGCGTAGGTGTGCCCCTCCGGCACGTTGACGTCCCGCGTGTCCTGCAGTCCGCGGGACGAGCCGCAGACGATGAAGTCGCCGACCACTCCCGGGCGTATGCTCCCCAGCGCCCGGCCGGCGGTGGCCGAGCCGTAGGAGGAATAGCCCAGCACCGAGATGTGCGGGGGAGAGCTTCCGCCGAGGCGGCAGCGGGAGTCGTATATCCCCTCGTGGAAGGACCGCAGGTCGCTTCCGCCGCGTTCCACCATGTTCGTCAAGGGGGCGCTTCCGGCCGTCGACGGTATGTCGTAGCCCTGCCACACGATCGTGGCCACGTTCGACCCGCCGTGTTCGCGGAGCTTCTGGATGCTCTGATCGCGCAGGTTCGCCATGTCGTTCGCGTAGGCGACGATGCTGTCCCGGACGTTGATCGTCATGCCCGGGACGAACGTCGAGATGTGGGCGGCCGTGTCCACGTCTCCGATCGACACGGCGACGTGGAGGGTCATGCGCCCGGGCCTGCCGGTCGACGGATCGTACAGGAGGAGCTGGCGGGGAGGGTTGGCGTCCGCGTCCCCGATGGATTTGGCGAGTTCCTCCAGCTCCTCGCGCTGGGCCAGGAGCGCGTTGAACCGTCCGACGTCGGCCTGGGAGTAGGGCAGGCCCGAGTCGAGGAGCTTCTGGTGCTCAACGTCGATCAGCTTCTGGACGTTTTCGATGTCGTTCGTCAGCCGGGCTCGGTTCGCCGTGTCGCGGTCCCTGCCGGATACTCCGTCCAGGGTCCCGATCACGCTGGCGTGCCTGTTGATCTGCAGGCGCCTCTCCTCCTCGGTCAGCGAATCCCACCAGGCCGCGACCTCCCGCGTGTTCACGCCCCGGTCGGAGTGCTTGGGCCCGGGAGGCCGGGTTCGGGAGAGACGTCCGCGGCCGATCCGAGTCAGCGACGAGCGGTAGGCGTCGTCGGCGATGCGCGCCTTGGTCAGCGCCTGCGAGACGAGCGTCTTCGCGCTGGCCAGCGCCTCCTGCCGGTCCGGCCGCTCGGCGGGGCCGTCCGTCCCCGGATCCGCCTCGGGCTCCGCGGGAGAGTCGGCCTCCTGCGGGCGGGGGTCGGTCACGGTGCCGTCGTCGGCGATCGCGAATTCGTGGTGAGATGTCAGGGAGAGGATTTCCAGGACGAGGACTTCGACTTCGCCCATCCGGTTCTGCATGGCCGTCGTGACGGTGAGCAGTTCGCCCAGACTGGCCAGAAGCAGAGTGGACGTGTCCTCCAGCGAGGAGAACCACGTGCCGGCCGCCGCCGCGCCGTCCCCCGACCATTCGAGGCCGGCGTCCAGATCGAGCATCGACGCGCTGACGCGAGCGGCCTGCTGGCGGTAATAGACCAGGTCGTCAACCACGGGCTGCAGGCTTGAGAATGTCCACTCCTGTATGTCGCTCCAGGTTGGCATTCGCTCACTCCTCGCGCATCACGCCGATGAACTTGTCGAGCCTGGCCTGGATGAGCTGGTCTGTCTGGGAGTAGCCGTCGGCGACGTCGCGCAGGGTGGCCTCGTAAGCCCGCAGTCCGTCGCTGTTCCTCTCGGCGAGCGCGTCGATGAAGCACCCCGCTTCGACGGCCGGGGGTCCGCAAGCGGTGCCGGTGATCGCCGAGGCGATCCTCTCCATGACCGAGCCCACGTTCGCTATGAGCGACGCGCTGTCGTGGGAGCTCCTGGCATGATCGGCTGCTATCACCAAACTTCGCGGGTCAACCTTGAGTTCAGACATTCTGCCCCTCAATCTTCTGAACTTCCGTGTGTGTGATATCCGAACAGGATACTTGTCTGTCAAGGGCGTCTCGATGGGGACTCATCCCCGCAGCCTCGGGTTTTCGGCGCGCTGGCGCCGTTTCATCCGGCGGGACACGCCCGGGGTGCGGCACTCGGCACTCGCCGGCGCTCATTCTCAGGGCGGCGCCCGATCCCCCCTCGGCGTCCGGAATTCGCCTCGTCGACGCTCGGAGCGTCCTCGGCCGTCCCGACTGCGGGCCGTCGCCGAAGGCGCAGGCCCGTCTGCCGATAGGCTTGGCCGCATGAGCATTCGAGTTGCAGTAGTGGGCGCCGCGGGGCGCATGGGGCGGACGGTGTGCGAGGCGGTCGGCGCCGCCGAGGACATGGAGCTGGTCGCCGAGCTCGACGCGGGCGACGCCATCACCCGGGAGAGCCTCGGGGGAGCCGAGGTGGCCGTCGAGTTCTCCGTCCCGGGGGCCGCCGAGGCCAACGCGCTGGCGATCCTCGATTCGGGGGCCGACGCCGTCGTGGGGACCACCGGCTGGACGGACGAGGCGCTGGAGCGGGTGCGCGCGCGGGCCGAGAAGACCGGACGCAGCGCCGTCATCGCGCCGAACTACGCCCTCTCCGCCGTCCTGGCCATGAGCTTCGCCGAGAGGGCCGCCCCCTTCTTCGAGTCCGTCGAAGTCATCGAGATGCACCACCCGGACAAGGCGGACGCGCCCTCGGGGACGGCGATCTCCACCGCCTCGCGCATCGCCCGGGCCCGAGCCGCGGCTGGGGTCTCGCCCGGCCCCGACGCGACCGAGACCGACCCCTTCGGCGCACGCGGCGCCGACTACGACGGCGTGCGCGTGCACGCCGTGCGCCTGCGCGGGCTCAACGCGCACGAGCAGATCCTCCTGGGCAACCCCGGCGAGCAGCTGGTCGTCCGGCAAGACTCCTTCGACCGCGCGAGCTTCATGCCCGGCGTCCTGTTGGCCGTGCGGTCCGTGCGAGGACGCGGAGGCCTCACCTGGGGGCTCGAGGCCCTCATGGGACTGTGAGCGACGCCGCGCGTCCCCGACGCCGGCCTTCGCGGCCCCGTCCGGGACGCGCGGCCGTCTTGCCGGCCGCGCTCAGATCGCCGTGTGCCAGCAGTGCTCGGTGACGATCGTCTGCCCGACCTCGATCTTCCTGCGGGCCCCCGCCGGTCCGAAGCCGGCGGCAGAGAGGAAGGCCGTGCGCGCCTCGTCCTCGGCCAGGGCCCACGTCTGGACCCGATGCGCACCGCGTTCGCGAGCGGCGTCGACGAGGGCGGACAGAAGGCGTGAGCCGTGCCCGTGCCTCTGAAAGCCGGCCGAGATCTCCAACGCCGTCATCTCCATGACCTCGGCGCCCCCGGCGGCCTCGCCTCCCTCCGATCCGCGGACCGTGGGGGAGAGCGCCGCGAAGCCGACCACCACGCCGTCCTCCACCGCGGCGAACACCTGCGGGGAGGCGTCTGGAGGGGCGCTGATGGCGTGCCTCCACGCAGGGACGAACGCGCTGGGGCTGATCCGGGCCAGAACGGCCGCGTCGAGAGCCTTGCCCCCCGCCATCGTGAGGGAGGCGCGCATGTTCCGCGCGTGGATGTCGCCGATCGGCGCGGCGTCCGCCGAAGTCGCCGGACGGACGAACACGTGAGTATCGCTCATGTCACAATGTTATTCGTCTTTCAGGCAAGTGCCGAATGGCGGAACAGGGGAGCATCACCCCGCCGCGGCGGCTATCGTCTTCTCTATGACTCAGACTCTGCCCAAGCGCACATTCGGATCCGTCGCCGTCGCCATGGTCACGCCCTTCGCGGAGGACGGCTCCCTCGACGTCGACTCGGCCGCGGCCTTGGCCGCGAAGCTGGTCGACGACGGCTGCGACTGCGTCCTGCTGTCCGGGACCACCGGCGAGTCCCCCACGACGCATCAACCGGAGAAGGACGCCCTGGTCCGCGAGGTCGGCCGGGCCGTGGGCGACCGCGCCATGATCCTGGCCGGCGCGGGCTCCAACGACACAGCGCACGCCGTGCGCATCGCCAAGGGGGCTCAGGCCTCGGGCGCCGACGCCCTCCTCGTGGTGCCCCCCTACTACAACCGGCCCTCCCAGGAGGGGGTCGTCCAGCACGTCCTCGCCGTGACCGAGGCGAGCGACCTGCCCGTCATGCTCTACGACATCCCCGGGCGCACCGGGGTCAGGCTCGAGCTCGACACGCTCAAGCGCCTGGCCGAACACCCCCGGATCCTGGGGGTCAAGGACGCCACCGGCGACGTCGCCGGCGGCTTCGTCAAGATGGACGCCACCGGGCTCGAGTACTACTCGGGGGACGACTCCCTCAACTTCGCCTGGCTCGCCCACGGGGCGTCCGGCGTCGTGTCGGTGGTCGGCCACGTCATCGCCTCCGGCCTGCGCGCACTGGTCACCGAGGTCGATTCGGGCGACCTGCCCGCCGCCCGCGCCGAGGCCGCGAGCCAGCGGCGCATCGTCGAGGCGATCATGGGCGGGGGCCAGGGGGCCGTGATGGCCAAGGAGGCGCTCAAGCTCATGGGCGTGCTGCCCAACGCCACGCTGCGGCTTCCCCTCGTCGGGGCCTCCAGCTCCCAGATCTCCGCTCTGGCGGCGACGCTTCGCGCCGAGGGTCTCGTGTAGTCTTTCATCTCGCCGGGGCAGTCCGCCTCGGCGCGGGCGTTCGCAACGCCCCTCATGGACGGCGACGGTCCGCACGCCGGAAGTCCGACGCCGATAGCGAAGAGAGCACAGACGTGAGTGAAATCCAGACCCCCCCGGCGCTCGCCGAAGACGTCGTCCGCATCGTCCCGCTGGGCGGCCTGGGCGAGGTGGGCCGCAACTGCAACGTCCTGGAATACCGAGGGAAGCTGGTGGTCGTCGACTGCGGCGTGCTCTTCCCCGAGGAGAACCAGCCGGGCGTCGACCTCATCCTGCCCGACCTCGACTACCTCGAGGAGAGGATCGACGACATCGAGGCCGTCGTGCTCACGCACGGCCACGAGGACCACATAGGCGCGGTCCCCTACCTCCTCAAGCTGCGCAACGACATCAGACTCGTGGGGAGCCGGCTGACGATCTCCTTCGTCGAGGCCAAACTGGCCGAGCACCGGATCAAGCCCAACGCCTTGGTCGTGGCCGAGGGGGACTCCGAGCGGGTCGGCCCCTTCGAGATGGAGTTCATCTCGGTCAACCATTCGATCCCCGATGCGCTGGCCGTCTTCGTCCGCACGCCCGAGGGCAACATCCTCATCACCGGCGACTTCAAGATGGACCAGCTCCCCCTGGACGGGCGCCTGACGGACCTGCGGTCCTTCGCCCGGGCGGGGGAGGAGGGAGTCGACCTTTTCATGTGCGACTCGACCAACGCCGAGGTGCCCGGCTTCGTGCCCTCCGAGTCCGAGATCGGGCCGGTCATCGACGACGTCTTCGCCCGGGCCGTCGGCCAGATCGTCGTCGCCTCCTTCTCGTCCCACGTCCACAGGGTCCAGCAGGTGCTCAACGCCGCGGCGCACCACGGGCGCAGAGTCGCCTTCGTGGGACGGTCGATGGTCCGCAACATGGGCATCGCCTCCGACCTGGGATACCTCGACGTCCCGGAGGGCGTCCTCATCGACCTGGGCGACATGCCCTCCGTCCCCGAGAACCGGCGCGTCTTCATGTCCACGGGGTCCCAGGGCGAGCCCATGGCGGTCCTCGCGCGCATAGCGGCGAAGTCCCACGCCAAGGTGGGCGTCAGCCCGGGGGACACGGTCCTGTTCGCCTCCTCCCTCATCCCGGGCAACGAGAACTCCGTCTACCGGCTCATCAACAACCTCATGAAGCTCGGCGCGCGGGTGGTCCACCAGGGCAACGCCAAGGTGCACGTGTCCGGGCACGCCGCCCAGGGCGAGCTCCTGTACTGCTACAACATCCTCGAACCCGCCTACGCCATGCCCATCCACGGAGAGGTCCGCCACCAGGTGGCCAACGGGGGCATCGCCGTCAAAACCGGCGTGGAGCCGGAGAACGTCATCCTCGCGGAGAACGGGTCGGTGGTCGACATGTCCGACGGCGTCGTCCGGCTCGTCGGCCAGATCCCGTTCCACGACATCTACGTCGACGGCTCGTCCATCGGCGACATCACCGACGCCGAGCTGAAGGACCGTCGGATCCTGGCCGAGGAGGGCTTCGTGGCCATCTTCGCCGCCGTCAACCCCCAGACCAAGGGCATCGTGACCGGGCCGCACATCCAGGCGCGGGCCGTGGCCGAGGACGAGTCGGTCTTCGACGACATCCTCCCCGACGTGACCCAGGCCCTGCGCGAGGCCCTGGAGCGCGGCGCCGACCCGTACCAGATGCAGCAGGCGATGCGTCGCACGATCGGACGGTGGATCTCGCGCAAGCTGCGCCGCGCGCCGATCATCATCCCGACGGTCGTCGAGGTCTGACGGCCGCGGCCTCCGGCCCGAAGCCGGCTGCCGAGGGAAGGGCCGTGCGCGCTGAGTGCGGTCCGGCTTCCGGCTCGGCGCCTGTGTGGCCGAACGCTCGCGCGTCAGGAAGGGACAAGGTGCCCGCGAAGCACTAGGGTTCGATATGTGAGTCCACGAGTCCCCCAGCGCGGCGCGAAGAAGAAGCCCGCGGCCAAGAAGGCGCCGGCCGCCAAGCCCGAGCCCGCAGCACCGGACGAGGGCGCCTCCAGCGTGCGCCGCGACGGCATAGCGTTCGCCTTCCTGGCGATCGCGGTGGTCGTCGCACTGCGGGAGTGGTTCGGCCTGTCCGGCATCCTGGGCGGCCTCATCCATCGCCTGACCGCGGGCACCGTCGGGCTCATCTCGATACTCGCCCCGGTGCTCTTCACCGCGCTGGCGATCAAATACTTCCGCGCCTCCACCCGGGCCACCAACCGGCGCTTCACCGTCGGCCTGGGACTCATCGTCGTCTGCCTGACGGGCCTGATCCACATCGTCCGCTCGCCGGTGAGCCCGCTGAAGGACTTCGCCCCCACGGAGTCGGCGGGCGGGCTCCTCGGATGGGCGTCGGGCGGCTCGCTGTCGGCCCTCCTCTCCCCGTTCGGAGCGGTTCCCGTCCTGCTCCTCGTCCTCCTCTTCGACGCCGTCTACATGACGGACACGCCGCTGCGCGACGTCGTGGCCAAGGTGCGCGAGCGCCGGGCCGGGCGCAAGGACGCCGACTCCGACGTCCCCAACCACGGCTCGTCGGCTTCGGTCCCCTACGACCAGGCCGCCGAGATAGGCGAGGAGGTGCCCAAGACGCGGCTGCTTCCCCGCAGGAGGCGCGAGGCGACCCCGCCGACCGAGGCCCTCGACGACGCCTCCGCCTCCGTCCCGGCCCCCGAGGGGGAGCGGCCCGCCCGACGCCCCGACGCCGGCGGGAAGGCGAGTCGCCCGGCGTCCGGGGGAGCGCGGCCGTCGGGCTCGCCGACGCCGGCCCAGGAGACCGAACGGATCGCCCTTCCGGCGCCCGACGCCGGATTCGAGCCGCCTGAGGGCCAGCAGCTCGCCCTCGACCCGTCGATCGTCTACCAGCTGCCGTCCCCGAGCGAGCTCAGGGCGGGCGCCCCCCACAAGGAGCGCACCGAGGCCAACGAGCTCGTCGTCTCCCAGCTCACCCAGGTGTTCACCGACTTCGGCATCGACGCCCGCGTCGTCGGCTTCTCCCGGGGCCCGACGGTCACCCAGTACGAGATCGAACTCGGCCCCGGCGTCAAAGTCGAGCGCATCACCGCCCTGTCCAACAACATCGCCTACGCCGTGGCCTCCGCCGACGTGCGCATCCTCTCGCCCATCCCCGGCAAGTCGGCCATCGGCATCGAGATCCCCAACACGGACCGCGAGACCGTCATGCTCGGCGACGTCCTGCGCTCCCAGGTCGCGCAGAAGGCCGACCACCCCCTGACGGTCGGGGTCGGCAAGAACGTGCGCGGCCAGTACGTCGTCGCCAACCTGGCGAAGATGCCGCACCTCCTCGTGGCCGGCGCCACGGGCGCCGGAAAGTCCTCCTTCATCAACTCGATGATCACGTCGATCATGATGCGGGCCACCCCCGACCAGGTGAGGATGATCCTCGTCGACCCGAAGCGCGTCGAGCTGACCATCTACGCCGGCATCCCGCACCTGATCACGCCCATCATCACCAACCCGAAGAAGGCCGCCGAAGCGCTCGAGTGGGTGGTCAAGGAGATGGACGCCCGCTACGACGACATGGCGGCCTATCACTTCAAGAACATCGTGGACTTCAACGCCGCGGTGCGCGAGGGGAGCCTCGCGTCGCACGACCCGCACCGCAAGCTCGCGCCCTACCCGTACCTGCTCGTCGTGGTCGACGAGCTCGCCGACCTCATGATGGTCGCCCCGCGCGACGTCGAGGCCTCGATCCAGCGCATCACCCAGCTCGCCCGCGCCGCGGGGATACACCTCGTGCTCGCCACGCAGCGCCCCTCCGTCGACGTCGTGACGGGCCTGATCAAGGCGAACATCCCCTCCCGGCTGGCCTTCATGACCTCGGCTCTGGCCGACTCCCGCACGATCCTCGACCAGTCGGGCGCGGAGAAGCTCATCGGGCAGGGCGACGCCCTCTTCATGCCCGCCGGAGTCTCCAAGCCGATCCGCCTCCAGGGGGCCTGGGTCGACGAGGAGGAGATCGAGCGGGTCGTCACCCACGTCAAGGACCAGCTCTCCCCGCGCTACCGCGAGGACTTCGAGGACGCCCAGGAGGCCAAGAAGCAGCGCGAGGAGATCGGGGAGGACCTGGAGATCCTGCTCCAGGCGGCCGACCTGGTCGTCACGAGCCAGTTCGGCTCGACGTCCATGCTCCAGCGCAAGCTGCGCATCGGCTTCGCCAAGGCGGGCCGCATGATGGACCTTCTCGAGCAGTACGAGATCGTCGGCCCCTCGGAAGGCTCCAAGGCGCGCGACGTGCTCGTCAGCCCCGAGCACCTGGACAACGCCCTGGCGATGCTCCGCGGCGAGCGCCAGAGCGTCTTCGACGACGACCCGGCCGACTCCGCCTCGGGCGCCGCCCAGGCTGCGGACGGACCGCAAGAGGGCGCCGCGGGCGCCGCCCAGGAGCCGGCGACCGGGCGCATCGAGCTCCCCCGCCGCTGCGAAGCGCTCGGTTCCCAAGCGTCCGGCGCCGGAGGGGACGAGGGCCTCGGCTGGTACGACGACGAGTCGCCCGAGGGGGAGAGCGGCGAGGACGCCTGGCAGCTGACCGGGCGGTGACGCACCGGGCGGCGACGCTACTTGAGCTCTCGGCCGATGAGCTGCGCCCTGGGGGTCGGGGGAGTGACCCGCTCCTTCGACCCGTCGGCGCCCATGACCGGATAGGTCGCCTTGGCCCGTGAGGCGATCTCGGCCGGCGAGAGCGTCATCGACGCCGGGCGCTCGCCCGACGTCAGCCTGGACAGCTGGAAGACCCGGTCGGTCCGCTCGTCCTGGGCGATGGCCGTCCACTCCAGGTTCGAGACCCGTGCGGGGCCCTTCGCCGGGACGTCGACGGTCGCGGTCGTCATCAGCCCCGCCATCACGCGGTATCCGTGGTTTTGGACGGTCTGCCCGGAGATCGTGTTCCCCATCGACCAGACGACCCACATACCCCTGCCGCCGGGGCCTCCGGCGAGCTTGGCCACGGGTTCGGGCACATGCGAGTGGTTTCCGAAGACGAGGTCGATCTGACCCGATTTGGCGAGTTGGTCGCCGACGGCCGTCTGCTCGGCGGTCGGCTGGGAGACGTATTCCGTGCCCCAGTGCATGGAGACGACGACGATGTCCGCCCCCTGCCTCCGCGCGCGCCTGGCGTCCTCGACGAGGTCGCCCACGCTGCGCCTGCCGAGGGACCCCACGACGTTCCAGGACCACTCGGCCCCCTTGGGAAGGGGGATGCCGTTGGTCAGGGTGGTCGCCGACAGGTGCGCGACGACGACGTCCCGCCCGCCGGAGCGCACCTTGTAGTACTGGATCCTCGTGGACTCCTCGCCGGTGCGGGCCGTCCCGTGGCGGCCCAGCCCGACCCGGTCGAAGTTGTCGACCGTGGAGACGACCCCCGGGAACCCGCGGTCCATCGAATGGTTGGTGGCCAGCGCGCATCCGTCCCACCCGAGCGCCTTCAGGGAGTCGGCGATCTGCGGCGGGGAGCCGAACGCCGGGTAGTTCGAGGGCTTCTCGCCCGGCGGGACGATCGGCACCTCCAGCGCGCACAGCGCCAGGTCCGCCCCCTCGATCCACGGCCGGATGCCGGCGAGCAGCTGCGTGTAGTCGTAGCCGGAACCCGCCCGCGCCGCCTGGTTGACGGACATGTGCAGGAGGATGTCGCCGCCGGAGACGATTGTGAAGCTCGACGCAGCCTGGGGCGCGCCTGTGGCCGTCGTGGGAGCGGGCGAGGCGGTACGGGTCGTCGGGCTGCGCGGCGGGTCGGCTCCGCGGCCGCCGGCGCACGCCGACGCGGCGACGAACAGAGCCGCGGCCGCCAGGGCCCGGGTCGCCTTCATTCGCTGACGCATGTCCCTCTCCGTTCCTCATCGATACGGACACCTGATTCTATCCTCCGTTCGCCCGACGGGCACGGGCGCGCTAGCCTGGGGGGATGAGCATCGGTGAGAACGACGGCGCGAAGGCGCCTCTCCTCAACGTCGCCAACGTCTTGACGGTTCTGCGGCTCATCCTCGTCCCCGTGTTCGTCGCGGTGTACTGGAGCGACACCCCGGTGCGGTCGGCGCTGGCGTGGTTCGTCTTCGCGCTGGCGGCCGCAACGGACAAGGCCGACGGATACCTCGCCCGCAGCCGCGGCCTCATCACCGACTTCGGGAAGATGGCCGACTCCCTGGCCGACAAGGCCCTCGTCTCCGCCGCCCTCATCCTGCTGTCGTGGCACGGCCACCTGTGGTGGTGGGTGACGGCGGTCATGATCGGCCGCGAGCTCGCCATCACCGCCGTCCGCATGACGGTCGTGAAGAAGGCGGTCATGGCCGCCGGGCGCGGCGGCAAGATGAAGATGTTCTTCCAGTCCATGGGCATCGCCGGGATCCTCATCCCCTGGGCGTCCTTCCTCCCCGCGGCCCTTGCGGCGGCCCTCCTGTGGCTGAGCTACGGACTCCTCGCCGTGGCCCTGTACTTCTCGCTCGTCTCGGCCGCCGGGTACGTCCGCGACGCCAGGGCCATCGCGCGCGCCGGCTGAATCGGGGGCGGGATGGACGAACGGATCGGGGCCGAGGCGATGGCGGCGATCGTCGCCGAGCTGGCCGCGCGGAGGATGACCGTGGCATGCGCCGAGTCCCTGACCGGGGGCCTGCTGGCCGACGCCTTCGTCCGGGTGCCGGGGGCCTCGCAGGTCTTCAGGGGAGGCGTGTGCGCCTACGCCGCGGACGCCAAGGCGAGCGTCCTGGGAGTCGACGCGGATCGGCTCGCCTCGACGGGGCCTGTGGACGAGGGCGTCGCCCTCGAGATGGCCCGCGGCGTGCGCCGGATGTTCGGGGCGGACGTCGCACTGGCCACGACGGGCGTGGCCGGCCCCGGCCCCGCCGACGGACACGAGGCCGGCACGGTGTGGGTGGCCGTCGACTCCGCGCGGGGGAGCAGGGCGGCGCTCGCCAGATTCCCCGGGGGCAGGGAGGACGTCAGACGCGCCGCCGTCCGGCGGGCGGTGGACCTGCTGCAAGGGGAACTCGAGCGGACGCGGTGACCGCTCGCGAGAAGCCGTCGACGGCCTTTCAGTGAAAATTCAGAAAACGTTGGTAAACGTATAGTCACAGTCCGGTCGTGGAAGGATAGCGGGCGGGTAAAGCCAGCGAAGCGGTCGGGAACAAAATCGACTTCCATGCGTTGTAAAGGATGATGAGAATGGAGCTACGAACCGGCGTCAACCGGAAATTCGACCAGACGATCCGACCCGTGAACCAGCCGGCCTCCGGAGAGCAGGCGCTTCTGCGCCGCGAACTCGGCGAGGTCCTCAGAGAGTACCGCCAGCGCCAGGGACGCACCCTCCGGGAGGTCTCCTCGGATGCGCGCGTCTCGCTCGGATACCTGTCCGAGGTGGAGCGCGGTCAGAAGGAGGCCTCCTCCGAGCTGCTGTCTTCGATCTGCAAGGCCCTCAACGTGCCGTTGAGCCACGTCCTGCGGCTCGTAGCCGATCGCGTGGACTTCGCCGAAGGACGCGTCCCCGCCCGCATGAGGGTTCCCGATTCCCCGGAGTCGCTCATGCGTTCCGAGATGCAGCGTGCGCGAGTCTGAGTTCTGGGCGAATCTCGACAGAGCGTTCCCCCGCAGAGGCCGCAGCCTGGCTCAGGACCTCGTCCTGGGCGAACTCGGGGGCCTGAGTCCGGCGGAGGCCCTCGGCAGCGGGATGCCGGCCCGGAGAGTGTGGGAGGCGGTCTGCTCGGCCATGGACCTCCCCGAGTCATACCGCTTTCTGCATCGGGTCAGACCGGACCGGGATGTGTGAGCGGACGCCGCCGCGGACTCGCCCACGGGGTTCTTTTATCGAACGCTTGTGCGGTGTAGAATGGTCAACAGGTCATGCGAGCGGCCTACTTTTCACGAAGGTGGGAAGTGGGTCGTTTTTTTGTCGGAGGTCGGGCATAGCGTAGACCTCGGAAGGCCGCTCGGCGAGGGCGGAGTCCGGAAAGACCTGTTCTGCACGATCCGCGAGTAGAAGGAACACACGATGCCAGCAAAGCCCGAAGACCGCGCCAAGGCGCTCGACGCGGCCCTCTCCCAGATCGACCGCCAGTTCGGCAAAGGCTCGGTCATGCGCCTGGGCGACCGCGTCCAGTCCAAAGTCCAAGTCATCCCCACGGGGGCCACGTCCCTCGACATCGCCCTGGGCATCGGCGGCCTGCCTCGCGGACGCGTCGTGGAAGTCTACGGCCCCGAGTCCTCGGGGAAGACCACCGTCGCCCTCCACGCCGTGGCGAACGCCCAGCGCAACGGGGGCATCGCCGCCTTCGTCGACGCCGAGCACGCCCTGGACCCCGAGTACGCCAAGAAGCTCGGCGTGGACACCGACGCGCTCATCGTCTCCCAGCCGGACACCGGCGAGCAGGCCCTGGAGATCACCGACATGCTCATCCGCTCCGGCGGCCTGGACATCATCGTCATCGACTCCGTCGCCGCGCTCGTCCCAAAGGCCGAGATCGAGGGGGAGATGGGCGACTCCCACGTCGGCCTGCAGGCCCGTCTCATGAGCCAGGCCCTGCGCAAGATCACCGGGGCGCTCTCGTCCACCGGCACCACCGCCATATTCATCAACCAGCTGCGCGAGAAGATCGGCGTCTTCTTCGGCAACCCGGAGACCACCACCGGCGGCAAGGCCCTGAAGTTCTACGCCAGCGTGCGCATCGACGTGCGCCGCGCCCAGACCCTCAAGGACGGGGACCAGCCGGTGGGCAACCGCACCAAGGCCAAGGTCGTCAAGAACAAGATGGCCCCGCCCTTCAAGCAGGCCGAGTTCGACATCCTCTACGGCCAGGGGATCTCCCGGGAGGGCGGCCTGCTGGACCTCGGCGTCGACAACGGCGTGATCCGCAAGTCGGGGGCCTGGTACACCTACGGCAGCGACCAGCTCGGCCAGGGCAAGGAGAACGCCCGGACCTTCCTGAAGGACAATCCCGAGCTCGCCGAGGAGATCGAGAACAAGATCCTGGCCGCCCTGGGCGTGGGTGAGCCGGGGCGCAAGGCCAAGGAGGAGGCGGCTGCTGCCGCCGCCGCGCAGGCGCAGGCCGCCACGCAGGCCGATGCCGACTCCGGGGCCAAGGACGGCTCCGCCAAGAACGGCTCCGCCAAGGACGCGGCCGCGAAGGGCGCCGTCAGGACCGCCAAGAGGCGCACCAAGAAGAACGCCGCAGAGCTGGACATCGACTCCGCCTTCGGCGAGGACTCCGGCGGCTTCTAATGCCCTGGCTCACCGCCGATGAGCACCAGGAGGCGGTCGAGGCGGCACGGGACATCGTCCTGCGGCGCCTCGACCGCGCGCCCGCTCCGCGCGCGGCGCTGGCCGATCTGCTGGAGCGCAAGGAGGTCGCCCCGCACGTCGCCGAGGAGGTCCTCGACCGGCTCGAGTCCGTCGGACTCGTCGACGACGCCGCCTACGCCGCCGCCCTGGCGCGCGCCCGCTTCGTCGAGAAGGGCGCCGCGCGCAGGGCCATCGCCGACGAGCTGCGGCGCAAGGGGCTGGGGGAGGGCGACATCCGCGCGGCCCTGGACCAGATCGACTCCGACGACGAGGCGATTGCGGCCCTGACCCTGGCGCGCAAGAAGCTCGCGGCGACCCGGGGGCTTGAGCCCGTGGCCCGCCGACGCCGCGCCCTGGCGCTGCTGGGCCGCAAGGGCTACTCCCGCGAGGACTCCCTGCGCGCCGTCGACCGGGCCCTGGCCGAGCAGGGCTGAGGGGCGGGCGCGCAGGGCCGCGGGGTCAGGCCCGGCGTCCCGGCCCCTGCCCGCTCGCGTCCTCATCCAGGGCGGCGCGCACGCGCCGGTGCGCCTCCCAGATCTCCTCGGGCAGGTCGTCGAACTGGGCCAGGTGCTCCTCGCGCAGCGCCATCTCCTGGCGCCAGCGGTCGGCGTCGATCTCGAGGAGCCGGCCCAGGTCCTCCGGGTCGCCCTCGAAGCCGTCCAGGTTGAGCTCCTCGACGCGCGGGACCAGCCCCACCGGGGTGCGCACGCCCTGGGCCCGGCCCTCCTTGACGTCGATGAGCCACAGCAGGGCCCGCAGGTTCTCCCCGTAGCCGGGCCACAGGAAGCGGCCGTCGTCGGGGTCGCGCTGGAACCAGTTGACGTGGGCGAATATCGGCTTGTGCTCGGCGGCGCCCAGCACGTCCAGCCAGTGACGGGCGTAGGCGCCCTCGGGGAAGGACATGAAGGGGCGCATGGACATGGGGTCGTAGCGCAGGCGCCCCTCGGTGCCCTCCGCGGCGAAGGTCGCCTCGGCGCCCAGCGTCAGACCGTCGTAGACGCCCTCGGCCAGGTCCGTGATGGCGCGGATGAGCGGCTCGCGGTCCCGGCAGCGCCCGCCGAAGATAATGGCGTCGATCGGCACCCCCTCGCTGCGCTCGTAGTCCTCGGCGATGTTCGGCACCACGGACAGGCGGGCGGTGAACCGCGAGTTCTTCTGCGACCACAGGTCCTCGTCGGCCCCTGAGCGCTGGCGGGCGACGGGGCGCTCGGAGACGAGCTCGTTCCTCCAGTCGCGCCAGCCGGTGACGTCGAGCGGGTAGTCGGGGGTCTTGCCCTCCCACCACAGGTCCTTGGTGCCCTCGTGGTGGGCGACGTTGACGAACAGGGTGCCGGTGCCCTCGGCAACCGCCCTCATGGCGTTGGGGTTGGACTCCCAGCTGGTGTCCTTGGCCACGCCGAAGGTGCCGTACTCGGGGTTCATGCCGTAGACGCGCCCGTCCTCGCCCACGCGCAGCCAGACGATGTCGTCGCCGTAGAAGTCGACCTCGTAGCGCTCGCCCAGGGCGGCCGGGGGCAGCATCATGGCCAGGTTCGTCTTGCCCGAGGCCGAGGGCATGCCCCCGCAGACGTGGTAGGTGCGGCCGGTGACCTTGTCCCGGATGCCGATGAGCATGAACTGCTCGCCCATGAAGCGGCCCGAGGCCCAGCCGTCGTAGGAGCCCTGGCGCAGGCCGTGGGCGATCTTGCCCAGCAGGGCGTTGCCGCCGTAGGCGGAGCCGAAGTGCAGGATCGTGCGGTCGTCGGCGATGGTGGCGAACAGCCGGCGGTCCTCCTTGGTGCCCTGGCCCAGGGCGTCCAGGTCGCCGGTGGCGTGGACGGCGCGCACGAAGAAGCCGGGGTCGTCCAGGTCGTTGAGGTAGCCGGTGCCCACGCGCGCCATGCGCAGCATCTGCAGGACGACGACGCGGTTGTCGGAGAGCTCGACGCCGACGGCCCAGCGGGCCAGGGGCGAGCCGGGAGGGGCCATGAGGTAGGGGACGACGTACATCGTCTGGCCGGCCATGGCGCCGCTCATGCGCTCGACCTGCTGGGCGCGGACCTGGTCGGCGTCGCGCCAGTTGTTGTAGACGCCCTTGTCGGCGGGGTCGTGGGTGGCCACAACCGTGCGCTCCTCGGATCGCGCGGTGTCCTTGGGGTGGCTGTGGGCCAGGTAGCGGCCGGAGCCGGCCTCGATGATCTCCCCGGCTGCCAGGGCCTCGGCGAGAAGGCGCTCGTCGGCATCCGAGTCCACGACCTCGATGCGGTCGGGGGCGAGGATCCGGGCCCACTCGGTGACGAACTCGTGGACTGAGGGGTTGGTGATCCCCGCTCGGGCGAGGACCTCGGTGGGACGCGTCATGAGAGCTCCAATCGTCGGTCGGGCCTGTCGGGCACTGTCGCCCGGTGCCCGACAGGGCCGTGCCCGATCCTATACAAAGTTCAGGGTGTACGAAAATATGAATGTTGTCTGTGTGTCGTCGCCAGTGTCGGGGCTGCCCGTCCTCCCTCGACCGATCTCGGTGCGGAAGTGAACCGATCTCGAGCCGGAACTCGACCGATCTCGGCGCGTCCGGCGCCTCCCCGAACCGCTCCTCTACGCTTGGCCCATGAGCGAACCCGACCGGGACGGTGCCCGGAGCGCCCCCGACCTTGACGACCTCGCCGCTCGGGCCGGCATCGGGGCCGAGCACGTCATCCCCTACGGCAGCGACGTCGCCAAGATCGACCTGGAGGCCCTGCGGTCCGGTGGGGCCGCGGCGCCCCGGGACGCGGGTCACTACGTCGTCGTCACCGGCATGACCCCGACGCCCTTCGGCGAGGGCAAGACGACCGTCGCCATCGGTCTGGCCCAGGCCCTCGCCCGCCGCGGCGAGCGCCCCGCGCTCACCCTGCGCCAGTCGGCGATGGGCCCGACCTTCGGCATCAAGGGCGGGGCGGGTGGCTCCGGCAGGGCGCGCATCCTGCCCGCCGAGCGCATGAACCTGCACCTGACCGGCGACTTCCACGCCGTCACCGCCGCCCACAACCTCCTGGCCGCCGTCATCGACAACCACCTCCACCACGGCAACGCCCTGCGCATCGACGAGCGGACCATCACCTGGCCGCGCGTCCTGGACGTCAACGACCGGGCCCTGCGCCACATCGTCACCGGCCTGGGCGCCCGCGCCGACGGCGTCACCCGGCAGTCCTCGTTCGACATCACCCCGGCCAGTGAGGTCATGGTCATCATGTCCCTGGCCGCCTCCCTGGCCGACCTGCGCGAGCGGCTCGGCCGCATCGTCGTCGGCCGCGACGCCGACGGACGGTGGGTGACCGCCGAGGACCTCCGGGCGGCAGGGGCCATGGCCGCGATCCTGCGCGACGCCCTGGCCCCCAACCTCCTGCGCACCGGCGAGGGCGCACCGGCCCTGGTCCACACCGGGCCCTTCGGCAATATCGCCACCGGATGCTCCTCGGTCATCGCCGACCTCGTCGCGGCCCGGGGCATGGCCGGGAGCGCGCAGCGGGCGCCCGGATACGTCCTCACCGAGGCTGGCTTCGGGGCGGACATGGGCCTGGAGCGCTTCATCGACATCAAGTGCGCCGTCTCCGGCATGCGGCCCGAGGCCGCCGTCATGGTCGCAACCGTGCGCGCCCTCAAGGCCCACTCGGGCCGCTACCGCCTCGCCGGCGGCAGGGACCTGCCCGCCGAGATGCTCCGCGAGAGCGTCGAGGACGTGCGGGCGGGTGCGCCGAACCTGCTGCACCACCTGGGGACCGTGCGCGGCTTCGGCCTGGAGCCGGTCGTGGCCGTCAACGTCTTCCCCACCGACCACGGCGCCGAGGTCGACGAGGCCCTGCGGATAGTCCGGGAGACCGGCGCCCGGGCGGCCACCGCCCGTCCCGTGACCGACGGCGGCGCCGGCTGCCTCGAGCTCGCCGACGCCGTTGTCGAGGCCTGCGAGCAGGCCCGCCGGGCCGGCGCGACGCCAGGCCGGGCGCTGTACGGCCCCGAGGATGACCTGCGCACCAAGATCGGCAGGGTCGCCGCCATGTACGGGGCCGACGGCGTGGACTACGCGCCCGCAGCCGCGCGCTTCCTCGACCGCTGCGAGGCCGACGGCTTCGGCCGCCTGGCGGTGGTGGTGGCCAAGACCCCGTTCTCGCTGTCGGACGAACCGGCTCGTAAGGGCGTTCCGACCGGCTGGCGGCTGCCGGTGCGCGAGGTGCGGCTCGCCGCCGGCGCGGGCTACGTCTACGCCCTGTGCGGCGCGATCTCGACCATGCCCGGGCTGCCGAGCCGTCCCGCGGCCGAGCGCATCGACGTCGACACCGCCACGGGGGAGATCCTCAACCTGCGCTGAGGCCGGGGCGGGGCGTCCCGCGCCCCCGGACGCGGCCCGCCATGTGGGGGCATGCAATAGCCATAAGATAAGGCTCGCCTTAGATTATGTGCATGAGTCGTTCCACCGTCATCGCCCTGTCGACCGCCGGCCTGCTTGCCGCAGGCGCCGCGCTCCTCCTGGCCGGGCGTCCAGCACGTCCCGCGCTCCACGAGGTTCCCGCCCTCCCCGCCGCCTCCGGCGGGAGGCGCCCCGCCCGCATCATGATCGCCGGCGGCGGCTACGTCGGCTTCTGCGTCGCCCGGGCGCTGCGCTCGCAGCTGGATGTCGACAGCGTCGAGATCGCCGTCGTCGACCCCCGCCCCTACATGACCTACCAGTCCTTCCTGC
>ERZ773063.517-NODE-517-length-25456-cov-17.915633_pt1 | contig 25456 bp, 17 predicted proteins | sample MGYA00580625_ERZ773063 | MGnify/ENA primary metagenome ERZ773063 (study PRJEB29015, sample SAMEA2738022) | human oral metagenome | biome: human oral; feature: human-associated habitat; material: dental | place: China | collected 2042 ... | reverse complement strand
GTCGCGGTGGACACCTGGGTCTGATCCTTGTCAGACACGCGTGTACTCCAATCGGTGTTGAGGGAGGCCAAACGGCCGTGTGATGTCAGTTTCCTACAGTCGGCAGCTGACCGCTGCAGGTGAGCCGGTGGTCAGCATCGTGTGGGCCGCAGTGGGAGAACGTGCAAAAAACACGGTCAAGATCGGGCAAAAATCGGTGTTTCGTGAGGCCTCCTCGCGCTCGCGGGTGGTGTTCACCCGAGCGGTTGTGTGATCGGATTAATGGGGTAGTCTCAAATGGTGAAGCGAATTGACCCCCATACTCATAGCGCGTATTCCGATGGGACGGATACGCCCGCGCAGCTCCTGGCGATCGCCGCGCAGGCCGGGCTGGACGCCATCGCGCTGACGGACCACGACACGACGACCGGCTGGGACGAGGCCGCAGCAGCCGTCGCGAGCACCGGCGTGAGCCTCATCCGGGGTGCCGAGATGTCGTGTTCGTCCTCGGGGATCACCGTGCACCTGCTGGCCTACCTCTTCGACCCGACCAGCCCCGGCCTCGTCGATAATTTCCGTCGAACCCGCGAGGATCGCGAAACGCGCGCCCTACGCATGGTGGAGAAGCTGTCGGCGGACTACCCGATCACGTGGGAGGATGTCCTTTCCTTCGCGCCCGAGGGTGGACCCGTGGGGCGTCCACACATTGCCGACGCGCTCGTCGCCGCCGGTGCCTTCCCCGACCGCAGCGCCGCATTCGTCAAGGCCCTGCACCCATCGGGTCCCTACTACGTGCACCACTGGGCGCCCGACCCGGTCGAGGCCGTGCGCTGCGTGCGGCAGGCCGGGGGAGTGCCCGTCCTGGCCCATCCCCGCGCTCGCAAGCGCCAGCGCCTGCTGCCTGAGGCTGTCATCGCCGACATGGCGGCGGCCGGACTCTTCGGCATTGAGCGCGACCACCGCGACCACGCCCCCGAGGACCGCGCCGACGTCGAGCGCATCGCCCGGGAGATGGGCCTGGCGATGTTCGGCTCCTCCGACTACCACGGGACTGGCAAGCCGAACCGCATCGGCGAAAACACGACGGACCCGCAGGTCATCGCCGAGGTCGTCGCGCAGGGATGCATCGAGGTGGTCGAGCCGTGAGTCTCTTCGACGTCACCCTCTTCGCGACCGCCTTCGCGACGCTGACGGTCATCATGGACCCCATCGGGACCGTGCCCGTCTTCCTCGGCCTCACCGCCCGATACTCCCAGCCCAAGCAGCGCCGCGCCGCCATCCAGGCAACCTCCGTCTCCTTCGGCGTCATCTTGACCTTCGCGATCCTGGGTGGGCAGATCCTGCGCCTCCTCCACATCTCGATGGAGGCCCTCCAGCTCTCCGGCGGCGTGCTGCTCTTCCTGGTCGCCATGGAACTCCTCATGGGTACCGACTCATCGACGCCCGATACGGGGGACGAGGGCGTCAACGTCGCGCTCGTCCCGCTGGGTACGCCGCTGCTCGCCGGCCCCGGCTCGATCGTCGCCGTCATGGTGGCCGTCGGGCAGGCCGGCACAAACGTCGGCTCGTGGATTGCGGTGATCGTCGCCGTAGTCCTGGCCCATGTCGTCATGTGGCTCACCATGCGTTTTTCCCTGATGGTCTCCCGGCTCCTGGGTCCCGGCGGCATCATGCTGCTGACAAAGATCTCTGGTCTGTTGCTGGCGGCCATTGCGACGCAGCTCATCATGGAGGGAATCTTCCAGTTCATCGCGGCTGCGAAGCTCTCCTGACCTGGCGGTTTTCCATCGCGGCGGAGTCGATGAATGCCTCACGAAAGAGCGGAGTGCGACTCGCCGATGCGTGATTTATGGAAATCTGTGCGTATCGGTCAGGAAGTGTTGTAGGGTGGGGAGAACGCCGCGACACGACACGGCCTGCACTGGTCAGGGTGGCGCAGGCGCGGCCTCCGGCCCCGTCGGCAACGCTGGCGTGTCCACCCGCGGCCAGATTGCAACCGGCAACGGCCCGGCTTCTGTGTCCGCTCGTGGCGGCATCCGCAACACGAACGCTCCGGCTTCGTCCGGTGCTCAGGGTGGTGCTGCCCCGACCCTGGCGAACACCGGTTCTGCCGCTTCGATCGCCGCTGGCGCTGGCGTCATCGCCCTGGCTGGTCGCGTGACCCTCGTGATTGCTCGCAAGCGTCACTGAGGCGTCTTCGCCTGACAAGCACCGCGGGCCCGCTCGATAAGAGCGGGCCCGCGTTTTGTCTGGTTTGCGCAGGTCGACGATCATTGATGCACAAATGTGCACCTAAGAACCCCGAATTTGCACCGAAAGATACCCGTTTCGCCTTGATTTGATGCGTGCGTCACAGGCACAATGGGAGTACCGAAAGTCACCATGAATTGAGCCCTCATGTTGAACCGGTGATGGAAAGTGGCACCGCTCCATCGAGGGGTGCCACTTTCCTGTTGATGCGCCCCTGCGGGCAGTGCCCCCGCAGGGGCGCTCCCATGCAGGGGATAACGCTTAGCGCTGACGGCGACGCAGAGTCAGCGCTCCCAGGCCTGCCAAGCCCGCCATGATGGCCGCACCGGCCAGCATCGGGGTGTCAGCGCCCGTGCGAGCGAGGTTGTCGCTCGGGGTCGCGGACGGCGCAGGAGCGGGGGTTGTTGCCTCGGGCGTCGGAGAATCCGACGGTGCCGGTGTGGTCGGCTCCTCGGAGGGAACCGTGCACTCGCTGTCCGTGCCCGTCAGCCAGTTGTGCAGGACGATCTGGGCCAGGATCGGGGAGCCCTCGAGGGTCTCGCCGGTCAGGGTGCCATTGATATTGAAGGAGAATGCGGAGTCCGCGGGCATGTGCGCGATCGTGACGGTAACGGTCTTACCGTCCTCGCTCACCTGAATGTCGCCCAGGCCCTCGACGGTGTTCGTGAAGCCGCTATCCTTCAGCGCGCCAGCGCCGGGGGCCGAGATCGTGTTGATCGTCGAGGCGTCGAACGTCAGGCCCTGGACGGCCTTGAACGTCACCGTCGCGTTGGTGATGTCCTTGCGGGTCGCGCCGTACAGGCGCAGGGTGCGCGAGTCGCCGGCCTTCGCCTCGCCGCGGGAGGTGAACCAGCCGTCGGCGTTGGCCTCGCCCCACGTGGGCTCATCCGAGCCCCAGGAGCTGGAGTACTTCGAGCGCTCGTTGATGTCGTGCGAGTAGGGGCTCCACACGGTGCGGTCCACCGTGGTGACCTGGCACGGGGTGAGCTCGGGCGTCTCGGGGGTGGGCAGGTCGCCGCACACCTGGCCGTCGGCCGGGAACTGCACGCCGGTCAGGGTTGCGGTAGCGGTCGAGGACTCGGCGCCCTCGGGGAAGTCGCCCGTGAACTGGAAGATCGTGCCGGTGTTGGCATCGAGGCCCTTGTTCAGCGTGATGGTCCAGATGTTCTTCGCTTCATCCGTCTTGGTGGCGGTGAAGTCGCCGTCATTTCACGTGTACTCGGCTTCACGAGGGCCCCAGGCCTGCATGTACGCGTTGAGGCCCGCGCGGGTCTCGAGCTTGCCGATGAACTTAGTGGCGGCCATGTCGTCGAGCAGGTGGACGGTGATCGTCGTGTCGGCGGCCGGCTTGTTCTTCGTGTCCACGGGGAAACGCCAGTTCTGGGTGGAACCGGCGATCCAGTGGTTGGCCTCGAACATGCCCGGAGCCTTGTAGGTCTCGGTGTTGAAATTGGTCGAGATCCTCGAGGTGTAGCCGTTGTTCGAGCCGGTGGCGATCTTGTTGACGGAGCCGTCGGTGTTACGGGTGATCGCGTCCTTGGACACGAGCTCGGGGTGGTGGGCCAGGATGTCCGTATCGAGGATCGCCGCGGCGGTCCAGTCGGCGCGGCATGCGGTGGACTTATCGCCGTTAGCGGTGCCGGGGCCCGTGGGCTGATTCTCGTCGGAGGGCGAGGCCATGGCCGGGCCTGCGATCAGGGTCGTCGCAACGGCGGCACTCAGGGCTGTTGACATGGTCAGCCTATGCATCGGTTTCATCGTTGTCCTCGGGGTGGTGCTGGTTCAGTCCAAAGAGTACTGGCCTTTCGGTCTATTGTTAGTTTGGTTAGTGTTGGCGACAAGAGAACCTTAGTGGATGAATGTTGACCATGTCCTACGTTTGCGAAAAATCATTGAGTGAACCCGGCCCGTCTTCGTGCTGGTGGGGTTTGTTTCGGGTTGGCAAATTGGCGTCGATCTGGGCCTTTGGTCATGGGTGTGCTCATGTGGGTGTATTCCGTCACGTAGGTGGGGGTGGGGTTTCTCCCAGACCCGTGTCAGCGCAGGGAATCGTGGTGGTTAATCGCTACCCTCTAGAATTGAAGCCAGCCCCGACCTGGGGCGCTCGCCCCCGCGGTGGGCACGGCGCAGTTACACAAAAGGAAATCGTATGACGCTGGATCTGACGCAGTCGCTGCCCTCTCATGTGCGCGCGACCTCTGGACGCCCCGTTGAAGATTCGACCCTGATGGAAGTGTGGCAGGGACTCTCCGCCGCAATCGTCGATCAGATCGCCGATAACTGGGCCGCCACCACGGAGCGTTACGCCAAGGGCCGTCAGGAACACTACTTCTCCGCCGAGTTCCTCATGGGTCGAGCCCTGCTCAACAACCTGTCGAACCTTGGCCTCGTCGAGAAGGCGCGCGAAGCACTCGCCGCCTACGGCCTTGACCTCGGCCAGGTCCTCGAAGAAGAGCCGGACGCTGCCCTCGGTAACGGTGGCCTCGGCCGCCTCGCCGCCTGCTTCCTCGACTCCTGCGCCACCCTCGACCTGCCCGTGCGCGGCTACGGCATCCTGTACCGCTACGGCCTGTTCAAGCAGCTCTTCGATAACGGCTTCCAGACCGAGCATCCCGACCCGTGGATGGAGGAGGGCTACCCCTTCGTGACCCGTCGCGAAGAGCGCTCCCGCATCGTCTCCTACGCCGACCTGACCGTGCGTGCCGTCCCCTACGACATTGCGATCACCGGCTACGGCACCAAGAACGTGGGCACCCTGCGCCTGTGGAAGGCCGAGCCCATCGAGGAATTCGACTACGACGCCTTCAACTCCCAGCGCTTCACCGACGCCATCGTCGACCGTGAGCGCACCATGGACATCTCCCGCGTCCTGTACCCCAACGACACCACGTTCGAGGGCAAGGTCCTGCGCGTGCGTCAGCAGTACTTCTTCTGCTCCGCCTCCCTGCAGGAGATCGTCGCCAACTACGTGCGTCACCACGGCACCGACCTGAACGGTTTCGCCGAGTACAACGCGGTTCAGCTCAACGACACCCACCCGGTCCTCGCCATCCCCGAGCTCATGCGCATCCTCATGGACGAGCATGGCCTCGGCTGGGAAGAGGCCTGGGAGGTCGTCTCCAAGACCTTCGCCTACACGAACCACACGGTTCTGGCCGAGGCCCTGGAGACCTGGGATATCCACATCTTCGACCGCCTGTTCCCGCGCATCGCCGAGATCGTCCGCGAGATCGACCGCCGCTTCCGCATTGACATGGCCGAGCGCGGCCTCGACCAGGGCACCATCGACTACATGGCCCCCGTCGCCGGCAACACCGTGCGCATGGCCTGGATCGCCTGCTACGCGTCCTACTCCATCAACGGCGTCGCCGCCCTCCACACGGAGATCATCAAGCGCGACACCCTCAAGGAGTGGTACGCGATTTGGCCCGAGCGTTTCAACAACAAGACCAACGGCGTGACCCCGCGCCGCTGGCTCAAGCAGTGCAACCCCCGCCTGGCCGCCCTTCTCGACGAGGTTACCGGCTCCGACGCGTGGGTCCGCGACCTTACCGAGCTGGCCAAGTTCACCGAGGCCGGCACCGACGACGTGCTCAAGCGGCTGGGCGAGATTAAGCATGCCAACAAGGTCGACTTTGCCGCGTGGGTCAAGGATCGCGAGGGTATTGAGATCGACCCCGACTCGATCTTCGACGTTCAGATCAAGCGTCTGCACGAGTACAAGCGCCAGCTGCTCAACGCCTTCTACGTCCTGGACCTGTACTTCCGCATGAAGGATGACCCGACGCTGGACACCCCCAACCGCGTGTTCATCTTCGGCGCGAAGGCTGCCCCCGGCTATATCCGCGCCAAGGCCATCATCAAGCTCATCAACGCCATCGCGGAGCTGGTGAACAACGACGAGGACATCAACGGCCGCATCAAGGTCGTCTTCGTCCACAACTACAACGTCTCGCCCGCCGAGCACATCATCCCCGCCGCTGACGTCTCCGAGCAGATCTCGATGGCTGGTAAGGAAGCCTCGGGCACGTCGAACATGAAGTTCATGATGAACGGCGCCCTGACCCTGGGCACCCTGGATGGCGCGAACGTTGAGATTCTCGAGGCCGTGGGTGCGGACAACGCCTACATCTTCGGTGCGACCGACGATGAGCTGCCCGAGCTGCGTCGCCACTACGACCCCCGTTGGCACTACGAGAACGTCCCCGGCCTCAAGCGCGTCATCGACGCCCTGACCGACGGCACGCTCGACGACTCCAACTCCGGCTGGTTCCACGACATCCGCCACTCGATCCTCGAGGGTGGTTACGACCCGGCCGACGTGTACTACGTCCTGGGCGACTTCGCCGCGTACCGCGAGACCAAGGATCGCATGGCCGCCGATTACCGCGACCAGAAGGCCTGGAACACTCGCGTGTGGGCGAACATCTCCCGCTCCGGCCGCTTCTCCTCGGACCGCACGATCTCCGACTACGCTCGCGAGGTCTGGCGCATCGAGGGTGAGCCGATCGACTGACGCAATCGCTTAGGGGGCCCGGAACCGCAAGGTTCCGGGCCTCTCTTGTTGTGCGAAGGTGTGTGGTTGTATCAGTCTGTGAGTCAACTGTATTAATGGGTTGACACAGTTAGGTATCTGTGTCATTGTATTAGTGTATTAATACAGAAAGGCAGGAGGGACGCATCGATGCGCATCGATGACACCCGCCCCATCTGGATCCAGCTGGCCGACAGCTTTCGCGCCCGTATCACCGACGGCACGTGGAAGCCCGGCCAAAAGATCCCCTCCGTCCGCGACCTCGCTATCGAGGTCGGCACCAACCCCAACACCGTCCAGCGAGCCCTCGCCGCCCTCGACGACGAAGGCCTCACCGTCCCCAAGCGGACGGCCGGACGATACGTCGCCACCGACGACACGGCGCTCCACGCCCTCCGCCAGGAGGACGCGCGCGCCGCAGCAGACGCCTTCATCCGCGCCTGCCGAGCCCTCGGCGTCGACCGCGACGGTGCCCACGGCCTCGTCGATGAACGCTGGAACGCGGACCTGTAAACCAGGAGGAAATACTCTCATGACCACCCAACCCACAGGCGCGAGCGCGGCTGTCCCCGGCCTCGTCCAGGTCACCGGCCTGACGAAGAGCTACCGCTCCACCCCCGCCCTGCGCGACTACAACCTGAGCCTCGAATCCGGACACATCGTCGGCCTCATGGGCCCCAACGGCTGCGGTAAAACGACGCTGCTCAAGATCCTCGCCGGAGTCCTCTCCGACTATGAGGGCACCGTCACCATCGACGGGCACGCGCCCGGCGTCGCCACCAAGGAGATCGTCTCCTACCTGCCCGACGCCGACTTCCTGAACACCGAGTGGACGGCAGTGGATGCGATCCGCATCTACTCCACGTTCTTCGCCGACTTCGACGCGGACAAGGCAGCCTCGATGGTCGACTTCTTCGGACTGCCCACCGACCGACGCCTCGGCCAGATGAGCAAAGGCATGGGGGAGAAGCTCCAAATCAGCCTCATCATGTCCCGGCGTGCCCGCGTGTACCTGCTCGACGAGCCCATCAGCGGCGTCGATCCCGCGACGCGCGACGTCATCCTCGACGGCATCCTGCGCGAATTCGACCCCGCCTCGCTGCTCATCATGTCCACCCACCTCATTTCCGACGTCGAGCACTTCGTCGACTACGCGCTCTTCATGAAGGACGGACAGGTCCTCCTGCAGGGCGACGCGGATGACCTGCGGGCCGCCCACGGCGATTCCCTCGACGCCATCTTCCGGAAGGAATACCGCTGATGTACGCCAAACTGCTTGCCTACGAAATCCGGTCGCGCGCCGTCGCGGACGGGCGTTCCTTCGGGGCGTTTATCGCTGTTATCGCGGTTGCTGCGGGAATCGTCGCCGCGGGGCTGCCGGGGATCAGCGGCTCCACCGCAGTCCTTGCCTACGCGCTGTGCTCGCTCACGCCGGTCGCCTGCGCGATCGCGGCCCTGGCCGACTACTGGAAGACCCTGTACGGGCAGCGCGGCTACTTCATGATGAGCCTGCCCATCTCCGGAAACGTCGTCTTCTGGGCAAAGAACACCCGCATCATGATCGAGTGCCTCCTGGCCCTCGCCCTGGCCGTCGGTGGAATCCTCGCCGTCGCGTCGGCCGCCGCGTGGGCCGATGGCATCAGCCTCGCCGAGTACACGGCCGGGCCCCGTTCCCTCGTGGCTGGAATACCCTCCTCCACCGTGGCCCTCATGATTGCCGCGCAGGTCATCCTTGCGATGTCCTGGGTCGTGCAGGCCTGCGCCGCCATGACGATCGGCGCGGAAGGACGCTTCAACCACCTCGGATTCGGCGCGCCTATCATCGGTTTCGTCCTGCTGTATATCGTGAACCAGGTGCTTTCCACGGTTGGCACGTTCTTCCTTCCGCTGTCCGTCACGACTGACGGACACTTCTCCACCGAGATTATGTGGACCTCGTACCTGGCGACGATGGGAACCGAGGGGCACCCGAACGTCATCGGCATCGGCTCCTACATCCTCGTGCCCCTGTTCGCGCTGGTCATGGGCCTGTGGGCCTCTCGCTCGATCGAGAAGCACACGTCCCTTCGCTAGTATCACCCGTCCTCGCGCGTGCGCGAGCCAGCGGCACGCCAACCGTCGGCGTCATCGAGATCGTCACCCGTCCTCGCGCGTGCGCGAGCCAGTCATAGGAGGTTTCAATGTTACTGCTATCGTCAGCGATCAGTGCTTTCGTCCAGCTTGGCCTGATCCTCGTGCTTCCCCTCGCGTGGTGGGCACTGACCGCGTGACGCAGCGTCGGCTTTGCCGCGTGGATCGGCCTGCGTAGGCCGACCTGGAGCGCGAGCCGGGTACAGGTAGCGGCAAACGTCCTCGCATGGGTGCTCGTCGGGGTTGTCTCAACCGCGCTCCTTCAATCCATGTCGGGGGACGTGACCGCCGAGCGTTTCGCGGGGGTCGGCCTCGCCGGGATCGTCCCGGTCCTGCTGTTCGCCTCATTCGCTCGCCCGATCCAACTCCTGCTCATCGGCGCTCTCACGGGTGCCAATGGCTGGATCGTCGGGTGGGTCAACGAGAAGGGCGCGGGGGCTCGATCCTGCCCGGCTGGGCGTTCCATGCGAGTGCGAACCTGCTCGTGGGATTTGGCGCGGCCTTCAACCTGATGGGGTGAGCCTCGTCCTGGCCCGCGGCCCCAGCCGTGGGCCGGGACAGCGAGGGCGAAGGGATCGGTCGGCCCCTCGAAATCAATTCCTGGCGGGACTGTGCTACCCCGACGCGGAGGGAGGGCCTCGGCCCCACGTCCTACGCCGGCAACCTCACGGCGTGCTACCACGACACGGAGGGAGCGCCTGCTTGCGCGGCTTCGAGGGAACGTGCGCCGGGCTTTGAGGATTCGTTCAGTTTTCTATGATGTCTTAGGAGTGATAAGCGTCGAAACCCGAAAGGACACCCGTGGAACCAACGAACGGCTCATTCGTTCCAGCGAGCCCTGACCTGATCTGGATGGTGTTCATCCAGCAGGTCCTGGTCCTCATCGCGTGGCTGATCGGCGTCGCGGTGCGCCGGGTCCTGAAGAACCGCATGACGATGTCCACCGCGTCGGCGACCCTGACCGGATTGGCCGGCCTGTGGGGAGGTCTGGTGTTTGCCGGTTGGATCTTCGACTCTGGTGACCTGTGGAAACCCGGCATGATCGGCGTTGCCGCGTTGGTTGCCCTCGTCGTCGTCATCGTGGTCGCCCTGGTCGCCGCGTACCTGCATCCGCGCCCCGGCCTCGACCCCATCGCCGAGGTCGCCAAACTCGGCGAATCCGACTCCCTCGAGTTCAAATCGAGTGCCCGCTGGAACATGCGCGTCGGCAAGCGCGACGACGCAATCGAGACCGTGATCGCCAAGACCGTCGCCGCCTTCATGAACTCCGGTGGCGGCACGCTCCTCATCGGCGTCGACGACGACGGGCGGCTCATCGGCCTCGGCCCCGACTATGCGACCCTCAAGACCCCGGACGCCGATCGCTTCGAACTGTGGATCCGCGACCTGTGGGGACAGCGAATGGGGACCAACGCCGCCACGCTTCCCCGGCTCGACTTCGCCGAGGCCACGGACCCGCAGGACGGCTATGAGCGCCAAGAGGTGTGCCGCGTGACCATTCCGCCTTCGCCGCACCCCGTCTACCTGAGGGGCCCCAAAGGCAAAGGGGAAGCGGAACTGTGGGTGCGCGTGGGCAACTCGACGCGGCACCTGGAGGTTGTGGATGCGGTCCAGTACGTTTCCGCCCGCTGGCCCGAAAGCGTGCGGGTCTCCCCGTGGACGCGCATGCGACTCATGGCGCTGCGTCGGCGCGAAGTGCCCACGCGCCTGCCGGGCGTCGTCGAGCGGGTTCTCACCGAGCGGGCGACGAGCATCTTGACGGTGTCGGAAGAGGAGTGAGCCGCACGGGGCTTCGGGTGCGGACGGAGAGTAGGAACACGGTGAGGCTGGCCCCAGGAACTCAGAGAGGCGAGTAGGCATGCCCCTGAGCAAGACCCTGCCCGCGGACATCGAGCAGATCATTGCAACCGGGGACATCGAGGCCGTCGCGCGCGGTCGAACGCTGCGAGGTCGGTCCGTACCTGCGGGGCTCCGCCTACGAGTCGCGGCTCATGCATTTCCCGGCCTCCGAGGAGATCACGGACCTCCTGCTGGCGCGGGGCGAGGATATCAACTCGCGCGATCGGTACGAATGCACCCCGATCCACGCGCGCGTGAGCTCGCGATGCCTCGACCAGATTCCGTTGCTGATCGCTCGCGGAGGCGACATCAATGCGCGCGATACCTCCGACCAGACGGCGTTGTTTAACGTCGTCGAGCGTTTTCCCGTTGCCGACGTGTCGCGGATGATTGCGTGGGGCGCGGAGCCGCTGGTTGTTGCTGATTCGAGGGTGTACGGGAAGGTGACGCTTGTTGAGAACGTGGTGTCCTGGCACAACTTCCTGGACACACCACGCGCGCTCGCGGTGATTCGGTTGCTTCTGTCCGTTGGGGCACCCGTCGGCGAGGGTGTGTCGATCGAACTGCGGTCGATGGACCGGATGCGCTGCACGTTCATCACGCACGGTCTGCCGGAGACGGTGTCTCAAACGGCGTTCGACGAGGCCTCGGCGGCGTTGTCGGAGCTGTGTGCCCTGTTCAAGGTGGAGCAGCACGAGGCGAAGCCTGCGCCTGCCGTGGGGGAGCGGCTGGAGCTGGATCCGTCTGTGCCTGCTCTGCGCCAGCACGGGGAACTGTGGGATCTTCTCGTGCCCGACAGTGGCCAGTGTCAGACGCTTCAGGGCGAGGTTATTCGCATTGCGGGGCGCGTCGGCCACGAGGTGTACGACAACGGCGGCATCAACTGGGATCGCTCTTTTGGGAAGCTGCTGGACCAGTATCTCAGTGTCGTGCGTTCAGGCCTGCCAATGCCGCCTGGCTCTCTCGCCCGCGCCGAGGCCGCGGTCGCCTTCCTCAAGTCGCGTTCGATATCCCACCAGGCCGTCGACGACATCACGGAGCTAGCCGTGGAATGGGTGCGCCTGAACACGGTCTTAGTTGAGTCGGATCTGCCCGACGTGGGGCGGTGAGCGGGCGAGGCTTGGTTGGCAAGACTGCGACGGTATATTCACAGAATGAATAACTTCATTATTGGGTGACTGTGACTGGAAAGGTCTGGTTTTTTGGGACGGGTTGTTGTGAGGGTTGCTATGAGTAGTCCTGGCCGTGTGTGGCTGGGCAGGGTGGATGATCATCAGGGAGTTCTTGAAGCACGCGCCTGAGCAGATTGTCGTTGTGCTGGGGAAAGCTGAGCAGTTGCGGGGTGAGGGCATGAGCACGGCCTAGGCTTGCCGCGTGCTGGGTATCGGCGAGGCGAGGTTGTGCCGGTGGCGTGGGCATCACGGGAGTAATTGAGTCGCAGTGAGGCCAAGGAACTGCGTGAGCTGCGCGAGCACTAGACGCGTCCCAAACAGTTGTTGGGTCAAGCCGAACTGGACAAGGCAGCGTTGGGTGAGCTTGCAGAGGGAAACCACTTGGCCCGGCGCGCTGGCACGAGACTGTGAGCCACCTGATTGGCCGGGGGTTCTCTGAGCGTTCGGCGACAGCGTTGTCGGGCTGTCCCGGTCAGCTTACTTGCTGAGCCAGCGCGGCGGGCGGGGTGAAAACGCTGCGTGATGATGTGGGGTGTGCGCCAGTGGATGAACGATGTCGCCGCCACGCATCGATGGTGGGGCTACAAACGAGCCTGGGCGTGCGCCACAGGCGAAGGCATCATTGGGCGCGGTACGTTCCGGCGCTCGCACGCGCACGGAAGGGCCTGCGCGTACGAGCGCGCAAAGCCCCGCACCGCGCCGCGTCCCCAACGCCGTGGTCACGGCTAGTGCTCCCGGGCAGGTGTGGGCCATTGATGTCCAGTTCGACTCCGACCGGAAGGGGAGTGTCATCAAGACATGTCACGCTATCGATGCGTTCACCCGCTAGCACCCACCTTTCCGCGTCAAGCGGCCAATGGGAGCCGCCGACGTGATGGAAATGCTTGACCTGGCTGTCCTGGCCCAATGGGAACCCCTGGTGCTGCGCGCCGATAGCGACCACGAGTTCATCGCCGGAGCCTTGGGGCGCTGGGCCGGCGAGCATGACACACTCCAAGCGTTCATACCCCAGGCGCCGTGGCGGGGCGGGTTCATGGAGTCCTGAAACAACCGCATGCGCAACAAACTCCTCGGGGACAACATGTTCGAGGGCCTAGACCACGCACGCACCCTCATCAAAGCCTGGTCCCAGCGCTACAATAAAGAATACCCCATCGCGCGCCAGCCTGGCTCTCACCCAACCAATACGCACGCCAATGGGCACAACACCACCAATAACAACCAACAACCCTCACAACACCCAGTCCACAAAACCAGACCAGGTCAACATCGCGATTTGAGTTTTGTTTTAGATTGAAAGGTACTATGTGATGATTTGTAAGTTGCGGGCTCGATTTCGGGACAACTTAATGGCGCAGTTTCTTCGAGTTAAGTCAGATCACACTGTGCGGCTAATGCTGTTTGTGATCGCATTAGCTCCGCTGGTAGTGTATGCAAATCTGGTGAATCATTGGTGGCGCGTTGAGATCTTATTGTCTGAAGGCGGCAGGGTCCCGATATTATTGATGCTTGGTCCGCTTGTGGTGATAGTGCAATATTGGTACCTAGTCTATTCTTCAAATAGGTTTTATGGGTTTCTTCTTCAGTTGTTCCTATTGTCTCTATTTGCCCTCACCGTTTCTGTGGTCTATGTGTTGATACAGCCTGGTCCGGAAGTTGTTTATCCTCAGGGTCAGGTTGATGAGGTTGTATCAGCTGATGCTAGCTATATTGCCTTGATTCTTATCCATTTTGGGTTATATTCATTGTTGCTATGTTGTGTCACTGAGCGAATGTATGGGGCTGCGCGGCAGGTGGTTGGTGGCTTTCTTGTGGTTGTAGGTATCCTTCTTCCAGATATTGTACATTCCTATAGGTTGGCCAAATTTGTTGCGCCCGAGTGTGTGGGTTATCATCATTGTAATAGTATTGGTGCATTATCTATTCTTATGTTAACTCAGGTCGCGATTGCGGCAGCCGCCGCCCTGGCGTTATTATTGGCATTCACTTCAGTTTTTGTTCCGATGTATATTAAGCGTTATTTTCGGGGAAATGTGAATTCCGGGTCTTCGGATGATTTGAGCTCTTGTGACTTGTGTAAAGAGGTGAAATATATTGGTGGTTCAGTTTCTACTGTGTCGTCGTTTGGCTCTGAGGGGAGTGCGGGCAGTCGGGGTGTTCCTTTGCGCTCAATGGGTAGCCTTGAAGATAGAAGTGTTTTGGCGCTTTCCTTGAGTGCTTCGCAAGGTGATGTTGATGATAAGGCTATGTCGATGCGATCGGAGGAGAATCTGCCTAGCTCGAGCGCTTCGGTTGGCTCTTCGGGTGGTGTTGCTGTGTCCATGCAACTGATAAGCGCCGCGGTGAGTGGCGTTGTGGCGGGCGTGTGCTTCTCGATCGCGAGTTGTCTCTTTAATCGCCGCTGAGCTGCATTGCCTCGCGTTTCGAGGCTGTGTGGCTGCGTCCGATGCAGACGGTTGGGGTCTGTGGGGAGAAATTGCCCGCAGTTGTGCTTGTTGTGGGAGACGCTGCACCCGATCCGTAGGCATTGCACCTCTTCTGATCGGGTGCATCGCGACGTGACGGGTGTTTCGCGACGTAACGGGTGCAGCGTCTCTCGTTCGGAGCCGGGGTGAGTATGTCGAGGCCGTGTGGCTGCGTCCGATGCTGCCGGTTGTGGTGTGTCGGGAGGGAGTGCCCGCGGTTGTGCTTGTTGCGGGCAGTGCTGCACCTGATCCGTAGGCATTGCACCTCTTCTGATCGGGTGCATCGCGACGGAACGGGTGCATCGCGACGTAACGGGTGTAGCGCCTCTCGTGTGGCCCTCGTCAAACAGGCGTGGAGTGCGTCGGTGACAGACTCAGGCTGCGGCCGTGGGTGGGCGTGGAAGTCTCCAATGCTCACCACGCCCGTGTGCGCGAGCCCGAGCTACGTGCGTCAACGGAGCAGCACTGATGCGCCGGAGGACAACAAACAACAGGGGAGGTGCCCAAGCCGTGTGGCTCGGGCACCTCCCATTGCTGTACGAACGTGGTGCGATCATCGCGCGGCTGCTGCGATGGCCGGCGTGCACTTTGGATCCGCAGCTGGTCACTGACTGCGGAATGCGCGTAACAGTTGAGCACTATCAGCGCGACGCGCTAACGTCTCACGCCCAGGCAACGCGACACCGGTGTGGCTTGGACCCCTCCTCATGTCGCATCAATGCGGGGCTCTATCGCCTCGATCTAGCGCCTCACTCGCCGCCCTTACGGCGGCGGATACGCTTGCGGGCGCGGGGCGCGCGCTCAGCACCAGCCGAAGCGGAACCAGCGGAACCGGCCGAACCGGAACGCTGCGAGTGCTCGCCGCGGCCACGGCCACGCGTGCCGCGGTCGGAGCGGCCACCCTTGCCGGCGTTCAGCGTGCGATCCCCGTCCTGGGCACCGCGACGCGAGCCGCGCGAACGCGATGCGTCGGAAGAGGCACCGCGCGACGAACGCCCGCGGCCACCACGCGACCCGGAACGGCCGCCACGGCCTCGTCCCTCGGAGTGGGGAGCGGAGCCGCCCAGGTCCTCGAGGACCTCGGCGTCCAGGCCAGCGCGCGTGCGCTTGGCGCGCGGCAGGCGGCCGGTCGTGCCCTCCGGGATGTCCAGGTCGGTGAACAGGTGGGGGGACGTGTGGTAGGTCTCGAGCGGATCTGGCACGCCCAGGCCCAGGGCCTTGGAGATGAGCGACCAGCGTGGCGTGTCGTCCCAATCGACGAAGGTGACGGCCGTGCCGGAGTGTCCGGCGCGGCCCGTGCGGCCGATGCGGTGGATGTAGATCTTCTCGTCTTCGGGGCACTGGTAGTTAATGACGTGCGTGACGTCGTCGACGTCGATGCCTCGCGCGGCGACGTCGGTGGCGACCAGGACGTCGACCTTGCCGTTGCGGAAGGCGCGCAGCGCCTGCTCGCGGGCGCCTTGGCCGAGGTCGCCGTGCAGCGCGCCGACCGCGAAGCCGCGGGCGGTCAGGTCCTCGCCCAGGCGGGCGGCGGTGCGCTTGGTGCGGCAGAAGATGACGGTGCGGCCGCGACCTTCGGCCTGGAGGATGCGGGCGACGACCTCGACCTTGTTCATGGCGTGAACGCGGTAGATGACCTGCTTGACCGTGTTGACGGTCTGGTTCTGGTCGTCGGGGTCCTGCGCGCGGATGTGGGTGGGCTGGACCATGAAGCGGCGGGCGAGGGCCACGACGGGGCCGGGCATGGTCGCGGAGAACAGCATGGTGTGGCGGTTCTCGGGGACGCGGCCCAGCAGCGTCTCGACGTCGGGCAGGAAGCCCAGGTCGAGCATTTCGTCGGCCTCGTCGAGGACGACGGTCTCCACGCCGGACAGGTGCAGGTGGCCCTTGCGCAGCAGGTCGATGAGGCGGCCGGGCGTGCCCACGACGATGTCGGCGCCACGCTGGAGGGCCTCGATCTGGGGCTCGAAGGCGACGCCGCCGTAGATTTCGACGATGCGGGTCGACAGGTACTTGGCGGCCTGGCGCAGGTCCTGGGCGACCTGCTTGGTGAGCTCGCGGGTCGGCAGGATGATGAGCGCCTGCGGCTGGTTGGGGTTGAGCAGGTCCTCGTAGCCCTCTTCGTCGGGCGCGATGACGTCCTCGAGGACGGGGATGCCGAAGCCGAGGGTCTTGCCGGTGCCGGTCTTGGCCTGGCCGATGATGTCGTGGCGGTCCAGCGCGGGACCGAGGGTCAGGGCCTGGATCGGGAAGGGGTGCGTGATGCCCTTGTCTTCGAGGGCGTCGACGATGGGGTCGGTGACGCCGAAGTCCGCGAAGGACTTCTTGTCGAGGTCCTCGCCCTTGCCGGTGATGTCCGGGGTGGCATCTTCGACCTCGGGGGCTGCGGGCTTGATGTTGCCGAGGCGGACGACGCCTGCGGAGTATTCGACGGACGAGGCCGGGGCGGCCTTTTCGGTGGTGTCAACGTCGGTGGTGGGCACAGTTGCCTCAGTGCTCGTGTTGGTCACGATCTACCTTGTCTCCCGGGCTTTTCCGGGGTTGGGGTCGGTGCCGATCGCGCATTATCTGGCGCGGGGAAACTCGTCCGCGCGTACGTGTTATGTCTCAAGAATGCGACCGGTCTTCCGGTGGTCACCTTTCAGTGTAATGGTGTGTGAGGAGTTCGCGGGGGAGGGGCTGGTCACAGAGACAGGCACTAATCGGGAAGAACAGGGTCCCATGCGGCGGGCCGTGGAGCTTGTCAGGCACTATGCTGGAGTCATGGCACACGAGTTTGATTCCGTCCCCGCCGACGACGCCGAAGTCCTTGGTATTCTCGCCTATTCGTCGCTCGCGTTCATGACGCGCTTGGCGAAGGATGGCGAGCAGGCCCCCACGTTCGAGGCCCACGTGGAGCATGCGCGCATGGCGGCGCGCTGCTTCAAGCTCTACCAGCAGCTGGAGGTGTGGAGTGAACACCGCGGCTTTGACTTGCTGGCGGCTGGTGATGCCTTCTCGGGCGCGTACGATGACTTGGATGCGCGCACGCGTCCGACGACGTTCGCGGAGCGCTCTGTCAAGACGTTTATTACCCGCGGCATGCTGGGTGACATGCTGATCCGCGTCGCGCAGGTGCACGGCCTGTTTGAGGGGATTGAGGACGTGTGGCCCTTCGAGCAAGGGCACTGGGTGCGCGCGCACCTGGGTCCGCAGATTGAGGCTGACGAGCAGCTGTCGGCGCGCCTGTCCCTGTGGGGTCGCCGCGTGGCGGGTGAGGCTCTCGGCCTCGTGCGCGCGACGCTGTTCACCTACCCGTCGCTGGCGGCATCCCCGGAGAATGTCGACGAGATCACGGAGTACGTGATCAAGCGCCACGGGGAGCGCATGACAGACATTCACCTGAAGGCTTGATGAGGTCACAGGGTATAGACGAGGCCGGGGTTCCTCGGGCGGTATGGTGTCCGCTCGGGTTCCCCGGCCTCGTTTGTGTGGGTGCGAATCAGTGGATCGCGAAGCCGACGCGGCGTTCGGTCTTGTCGGCGATCTGCACGTAGCCGAGGGCGTGGGCGGGCACGAGGGTGCGCTGGCCCTTGGTGTCGGTGAGGTCGAGGACGCCGTGGGGGGAGGCAAGGGCCTCGTTGACCTTGGCCATGAGCTCGTTTTCGCTCATGTCGACGTCGAGGGCGAGCTGACGCGTGTTGTCGCGGATGCCGATGAAGATCTCCATGGTGACTCCTTGCTGGGAAATGTCGTCATGGCCATCATATGTGCCGCAGATGTGGGTGCGGTCTGCGAGTATTGCGTTATGAGCGAAATTCAGGTCAGGTTGCGCAGCCGCAGTGCCGATTGGTGGCGTCTGCCGGAGCTGAACGCGCGCCAGCGTGCGGTTGTGGACGCGGCGCGCTCGGGTGACGTGATTGCGCGCGGTGCGCCGTCGTCGGGGCGCTCGACGTGTGCCCTGGCCGTGTTTGAGCAGGCGGCCTCCCGGGGCCGCTCCGCGCTGATTCTCGCTCCCGATCGTACGCGAGCCGACGTGCTGACTCCGCGCGCCCAGGGGCTCGGCCCGGACGTGGTGCGCCCGGTGCGCACGCCCGCCTCCTTCGCCTATCAGGTGGTGGCCACGTGGCGCACCCAGCGCGACGTGCCGTTGGAGGGGGTCGAGCTGGTGACGGGCGCAGCCCAGGACCAGATGCTCGCCGACGCCCTGGAGTCCGTGGATGCCCCGTGGCCGCAGGATATTGGTCCGCAGATGCGCGCGATGCCGGCGTTCCGCGCGGAGCTGCGCAATTTGGTGGCCCGCGCGGGCGAGGCCGGGATGGACGCGTCCGCCCTGTCCGAGGCCGGGGCCCGGTTCGGCCGTCCGGAGTGGCAGGGCGCGGGCGCGATCATCGCCGCGCTGGAGGAGGGACCCGAGCACTCCCCGGAGTACCCGCAGACCCTGCGCGTGGACCTGTCGCGCATCCAGGCGCTCGCGGCCGACCTGATCAATGCATGGGAGCAGGACGCGCCCTCCCGTGGCGTGCAGACGCCCTGCCCGGTGCCCGACGTGGTGATCGTTGATGATCTGCAGGATTGCACGCCCTCGACGCTGCGGCTTTTGGAAGCCTGCCGCGACGCGGGCGCCCGGATCGTCGCTTTTTCTGATTCCGACGTGGCCGTGGCCGGTTATCGTGGAGGCGAACCGCACTTGGACCGTAGGCTCGCTTCCCTCCTCGGCGTCGAGATTGTTGAGCTCGGCCAGGTCTACGACATGTCCCGTGCCGTGCGTGAGCTGGCGCGCCAGGCTTGTGCACGCATCGCTCAGTCCGGATCGCCCGCTCGGCGCGAGGCCAGTGTCTCGGAGGATGCGCCGCAGGGGCTCCTGGTGACGCACCTGGGTGCCACGCCCTCGCAGATGGGTGCGCTCATCGCACGCGCCCTGCGAGCCCACCACCTGCACGAAGGCATCGACTTTTCGGATCAGGTCGTCATCGTGCGCAGCTCCTCGATGGTCGCAGAAACCAGCCGTTACCTGGCGCGCGGCGGTGTGCCCGTCGCGGGAGGTGGCCGGGCCTTCGACTTCGCGACCCAGCCGACGACGCGCCTGCTGCTGGACCTGGTGACCATGCCGACGGGCCAGAGTGATACGGAGGCGGCCGCGCGCCGCGAGCTCGCCGAACGCCTCCTGCCCTCGCCCCTCGTGCGCGCCGACGCCCTCGCCGTTCACCGTCTGCTGCGCCGCCTGAACGCCGCGCGTGCCCAGGCCGCCGAGGAAGCGGGCGACGAGGCCGCACCGATCCCGCTGACGATGGCCGACCTCGTCAGCGACCCGCAGACGTGGAGGCCCGCCCTGGAGCATGCCGAGCAGGCGGGCGGTAGGCGCGCCCGCGCAGTCGCCATGCTCGCGCGCCCCCTCGAGACCGCGGTGCGCCTGTGGGAGCTGGGGTGCAGTGGCAGCGCGCGCCCCCAGGAACGCCTGTGGTCCCTCTGGGAGGCGTCCGGGGTGGCTGGCGAGTGGCGCTCGCGGGCCATCGCGTCGGACCAGTCGTCGGGCTGGTACGACGATCAGCTGGACGCCGTCGTGGCACTCCTACGCGTCGCGGACGTGTGGGAGCAGCGCAACCCAGCGGGTTCCGCCGTGCGCTTCGCGTCCGAGCTGCTGGCCGGCTCGGTTCCCATCGACACGATTTCGCGCGTGGGCGTGCGTCCCGGTGGCGTCGAGGTTCTCACCCCCGCGCAGGCGATGGGCCGCCACTGGCAGGTCGTCGTCCTCGCGGGCCTGCAGGACGGGGCCTGGCCGAATCTGCGCCTGCGCGACCGGATCCTGCGCGCCGACCTGCTCGCGGACGCGGGCGCGGGTCGCGTTGCCGTGGGTGAGGATGGGCGCGAGGAACTCATCGATTCGACCAGGGCCGCTCGGCGCGCGGTGCTGGACGACGAGTATCGCCTCTTCGTCGCGGCTGTGACGCGCTCGCGCAGTATCGTGCACGCCGGCGCAGTGCGCTCGGAGGACGCGGCCCCCTCGGTGTTTTTCGACCTGGTGGCGCGCCTGGCGGGCACGCCCCGCGAGAACGACATCGTGCCGGTGGATACGGTCGAGGCGCCTCTGTCCCTGTCCGGGCACATCGCGGACCTGCGGGCGCGCGCCGCCAACCCCGATGAGCCGGCTGACGCGCAGCTGGCTGCCACCCTCCTGGCCCTCATGGCGCGCGAGGGGATTGCGTCCGCGCAGCCGCATCGGTGGCTGGGCGCGGGCGGCACCCCCACGACGGACGAGGAGTACACGGGTGCGATCACGCTGTCTCCCTCGCAATTCGAGCGCGCGCTGGCGTGCCCGCTGCGTTGGTTCCTCACCACGATCGGAGCCGACGCGCCGTCGAACGCCGCTGCCAGCCTGGGCACCCTGATTCACGCCGTGGCCGAGGAACACCCGCACGGCACGCCGGAGGAACTCACCGAGGCGCTCGAGGCGCGCATCGAGGAGCTGGGCTACAACCTGGACACGTGGGCGGGGCGCGTCGCCGACCGGCACGCCCGCGACATCGTCAACAACTTCGCGTCCTACGTCATCGGCGTCCCCGGTGAGGTCACGGTGGAGCAGACTGTGTCGGCCGAGGTCGAGGGCGTGACCATTCGAGGCCGCATGGACCGACTCGAGCACGTCGATGAGGGCGTGCGCGTCACCGACCTGAAGACCGGAAAGAGCGGATATTCGGCGAAGACCGTCCCCGATAATCCGCAGCTGGCGGCGTATCAGATGGCTATGCTTGCCTCGGGCGAGAGGGTCGCGGGAGCACGCATCGCCCTGCTTGGCGGCGACAAGCCGAAGTATTTCGATCAGCCGCGCCTGGAGGGGCAGGTCCTGGAGGAATGGCACGACAAGCTCCGGTCTGTCTCGGCAGATGCGCGAGGCCCCTACTTTGAGGCGCGTCCTTCGGATGCGGCCTGCGCGTACTGTTCTTTCGATCGGCTGTGCCCGGCGCGCGAGCGCGGCCGCAAGGTGGTGGAGTGACGTGGGAACGGACAGTGCGATGAATCTTGGCGCCCTGCAGATCCAGGCAATCGTCGACGCGACGAAGACTCCGACCCCGGAGCAGGTGCGTGTGGTCGAGGCTCCGCGCCGCCCGCTTCTCGTCGTCGCGGGCGCGGGGTCGGGCAAGACCGAGACCATGTCGATGCGGGTCCTCTGGCTCCTGGCGAACCACCCAGACTTGAGTCCGTCGTCGATCCTTGGCTTGACCTTCACACGCAAGGCGGCCGGCGAGCTGGGGGAGCGCTTGCGTGAGCGCATCCGGCTGCTCTCTCGCGAGATGCCCCAGCTGCGTGAGCGCCTCGACGAGGACCCGGTGGCGCTGACCTACAACTCCTTTGCAGAGCGCATCGTCTCCGAGCACGGGATGCGCATCGGCCTCGATCCGGACTTTTCCATGCTGTCCGAGGCCGGGGCGATCGACCTGATGACGCAGATCGTCGAGTCGTGGCCCACCGACCTGGACGATACGCTCACCCCAGCCGGCGTCGTCGGACAGGTCTTACACCTCGCGGGCGAGATCGCGGAGCACGGCTACACAGTGGAGCGCGCGCGTGAGGTCCTGGAGGAGTTTGGGCGTGAGCTTGAGCAGGTGGGGCGAGGGAACGAGAAGTCTCGTCAAGCGATGGATGTGAACTCGCGTCGCATCGCCTTCTTGGGCCCGATCACCGCCTACCAGCAGCGCAAGCGTGAGATGGGTGTCCTGGACTTTTCCGATCAGCTGGTCCTGGCGACGCGCATCGTGCGCGAGGCACCGGCGGTGCGCGCGTCCCTGCGCGAGGAGTTCCGCGCGGTCCTGCTCGACGAGTTCCAGGACACCTCGGTCATCCAGATGGACCTGCTGTCGATGCTCTTCTCAGATCACGCGGTCACCGCAGTGGGCGACCCGAATCAGGCGATTTACGGATGGAGGGGGGCCTCAGCCTCGTCCCTGGAGTCTTTCCTGGAGCGTTTCCAGACGGGCGTGCCCGACGAGGGGCAGACGCTCACGCTGTCAACTGCCTGGCGTAATGACGTGTCGATCCTGGACGCTGCGAACAGGGTGGCGGCGCCTCTGCGTGAGGTGCCCTCCTTCCAGGTGGGCAAGCAGCAGCTCAAGGCGCAGTCTCCCGTTCTGGTTCCCAGGGGTGGGGCCGGGTCCGGAGCCGTCGACATTGCTTTCACGCAGTACTACGACGAGGCGCTGGACGCAATGGTCGATTTCGTGCAGCGGGTGCGCTCGCAGCCTGTCAAGGCCGGCAAGCAGCGCAGCGTTGCTGTGCTGAGCAGGCAGCGTCGAGATTTTCCGTTCATTGACGATGCCCTGCGTGAGGCTGGCATCCCGACGGAGATCGTGGGCTTGGGCGGTCTACTCGATCAGCCTGCCGTGCAGGACGTGCGCGCAGCGCTCGAGCTGGCCTACGACGTGGAAGCATCCCCGTGGCTGGCTCGTCTGCTGGCTGGCATTGACCTGGGTGCAGCCGACCTGATGGCGCTTGGTGACTGGGCGCGTTTCCTGGCACGTCAAGAGGGCGTTCACCCTCATCAGGCAGTTCTGTTGGATGCGGTGGATTCCCCTCCGAAACCCGGGTGGGCGGCCGAGGGACATCCCGCGATCAGCGAGGAGGCGGTGCGTCGCGTGCACCTGCTGGGTGATCGCCTACGTCAGGTCCGTGAGGGGGTGGGGCGTTCGATCACCGAGCAGGTGGAGCGGACGATCCTCATCATGGGCACCCTGGACGATGTGATTGCGGATCCGCTGTCGATGGGTGGGCGTGCAGCGCTCGATGAGTTCATTTCTGTGGCTGCAGCCTACGAGCAAGAGACTCCGGGTGCGTCCCTCGGGTCTTTCCTGGCGTATCTGGACATGGTGGAGAAACGCGAGGATGGGCTGGATGCTCCGCTGGGTGAGCCGGACCCGAACGCCGTGCAGATCCTGACCGTCCACGGCTCGAAGGGCCTGGAATGGGATGGAGTTGTGGTGTTTGGGCTGGCCGATGGCTCATTCCCCCTGCACAAGAGTAAGAGTCGGTCGTGGACGGATGATCCTCCCGCGAACACGGCGTGGGTGACCGATGCCGGCTCGTTTCCACATCCGTTGCGAGGAGATCGAGCAGATCTGCCGCCTTTTGCGTTCGACGTTGAGGGGGCAAAGAATCCATCGACTGCCTTCAGGAAGTGGCTGGAGGGCGAGTACGGTGCTTCCCTCGGGGAGCACGCGGAGCGCGAGGAGCGTCGCCTGGCCTACGTGGCCATGACGCGTGCGCGCAGCGCTCAGCTGTTGGTGGGCTCCTGGACGTCTGGGTTCAATAAGAAGGTGACGCATCCGTCGCGCTACCTGATGGATGCCAGCGCCCAGCTCTTGGAGCACACGCCTGGCGCCTCGTCGGGCACGGTCGGTGCCATCGAAGACCCGCAGATGTGGTCCAACGGGCGGTGGCATGACCACGCCGTGAAGTCCTCGGTGGGGGAGGGCAGGTGCTTGATGATGCCTGTCCCTCAAGCCGAGGGGGGCAGCGAGCAGGGCGCGGGTGTGCGGGTGTTCGAGACCTTCCCGCAGGAGCCGGGTCCCTCGCGTCAGCGCGTTGCGGCTGCCGCTGCAGCAGTGCAGGCGCAGATCGACGCGATGCCTCAGGAGCAGGACGTGTACGAGGCCTTGGCGCAGCTGGGAGATGACCCCGCGGTGCGCGATACGGTCGCCCTCATCGAGGAGTATCACCTGGGGCTGGAGACGCCGGTCCTGGACCTGTGGGCCGAGCGCGTTCCCGCGACGTCCGTGTCGGCGCTTCTGCAAGATGCGCAGGAGTTTGCGCGCGACATGCGTCGACCGATGCCTGCTCGTCCCAGCTCGTTCTCTGCGCTGGGCACGGTGTTTCACGCGTGGGTGGAGCGCGAGCTTCACCTGGCCTCCGCGGACCCGGCCTCGGAGATCACTGCGGGCGCCGGTGTGGGCGTGGGGGAGGATAGCGCGCTGGCTGGCGGCGACGATGGGGTGGACGAGGCCCTGCTGACGGATGGTGAACGCGAGCGCCTGGAGCGGCTGCGCGCGAACTTCCGAGCGTTTGTCGTCGGCCAGTTGGCCGACTACCGTGCCGTCGCAATCGAGGAGGCTTTCTCAGTCGAGGTGGGCGGCGTGTCCGTCCAGGGGCGCATCGACGCCGTGTTCGAGCGCGTACGCGCGAATGGGCCCCGCTACCTGGTCGTCGACTGGAAGAGCGGCCGCCCGGTGACCGCCACGACCAAGCCGGACAAGATCGCCTATTTCGTCACCCAGCTGCGCCTTTACAAGCGTGCGTGGGCGGCCCGCATGGGAGTGGACGCTTCTGACGTCGGCGCGATGGTCGCCTTCCTGGCGGGCCCCTCGCACTACACGCTCGAGAACCTGGAAGACATGAGTGCTGGAGCGGAAATTTCCCTGGATGAGGCGCTGCGAGGTGTACTCGCAGACTAAAATCCCTCTTTAATCCAGCTGAATGAGTGACAGATCGGCAAGAGTTTGAAGGAAACGATTGAAAAACCATTTGCCCGCGTTCCTACGAAGTTTCATGAGATAGTCAGAGTTAATGGGTGAATGTGATCAAAGTTAAAATCAGGGTTGTGTGCCCAGGTTGGGGAATGGTATAGTTGTCCTGTCAATTTCAATGACGAGAGACGGCACTTGAGGGTACGTTCCTCAAAACGCGTTACAGAGAGGCGACGCGACCAGTGGAACTCCCGGTGCCCTGACAAGGAAGGAGCGCATCGTGCGCCCCACTATCTCCAAGTTCCTCGCACTCGGTGCGACTGCCTCGGCCTTCGCTCTGCTCGCAGGCGCGTGCGGATCGGGAAGCACCTCGTCCAGCGGTGGTTCCGGTTCCGATCAGGTCCACCAGATGTACACCTGGGTCTCCACGGACAATGATCGCGCCCAGTGGCAGTCCTTCGTCGACGCGGCCAAGGAAAAGGATCCCAACTTCACCCTGACCTTCGACGGCCCGGCCTTCAACGATTACTGGACCAAGGTCAAGACCCGCATGGTTGCCTCGGATGCCCCCTGCATCCTGACCACTCAGGCTGCCCGCGCGCAGGAGCTCTCCGGCCTCCTCGAGCCTCTCGACTCCTACATGGAAGCCGCTGG
>ERZ773063.506-NODE-506-length-25691-cov-9.663481_pt1 | contig 25691 bp, 16 predicted proteins | sample MGYA00580625_ERZ773063 | MGnify/ENA primary metagenome ERZ773063 (study PRJEB29015, sample SAMEA2738022) | human oral metagenome | biome: human oral; feature: human-associated habitat; material: dental | place: China | collected 2042 ... | reverse complement strand
AGATACTTATGTCATGGGTGAAAAACGGTCTGCTGCTCGCTACGGGCGGCATCATTGGGCTCTGTGTGGCGGCGGCGCTCGAGGCGGACGATGATGACAGTGAGCGCAGCGAAGGACTGTGCGATGTGGACGGCATCGCCGTTCTCGGTGAGAAGCTGCGCCGTGAGGCGGAGTGGGCGATGGAAGAGTGCACGAGCGACGAGGAACGCGATGCCGTGTATGCCGAGCTGAAGGCGAGCATCGGCGCATTGCAGGAAAAACTGGGACAGCGCGGTGCAGAGATCATCGCAGAGCTCGAAGCACAGTTTGAGGAGAAGGGTGAGGATGTGGCACCGCATCCTGTACCGATCACATCCGCCGAGCGCACGCAGAGCATCCGCGCGGCGGTGGACGAACTCGCACAGTCGCTGGATGAGACCTTGGAGCTTTTGAGGCCAATCGATTCAGCAACGCATGCCTGACAATGAGGGGAGGTGGGAATTCCACATTTGTGATGCAGGATGTTATCATAGATCTGTTTAGGAGGAATTACAATGGCTTTTGATCCAACGAAATACCAAACAAGTGGAACGTCTGAACGCTGTATGCCTGTTGTTCTGTTATTGGATGTCAGCGGAAGCATGAGCGGAGACAAGATTGACAATCTCTATGAAGCGACCGTTAAAATGATTGAAACCTTTGTGGAGGAGGGAAAAAAGGAAATTCCATTCAAGCTGGCAATCATTACCTTCGGTAACTCTGTGGAATGCCATACGCGGTATACGGATGTCAAGGATTTGCAGAACCTCCCCCGTTTTCAGGCAAGCGGTATGACGCCGCTTGGTGCGGCACTTCGCATGGCAAAGGATATGATCGAGGATCGTGATGAGACGAAGGGGCGTTGGTATCGACCTGCTGTTGTGCTTGTCAGCGATGGTCAGCCGAACGATGATTTTCGCCAGCCGATGCATGATTTTATGCAAAGCGGACGCAGTGCAAAATGTCAGCGGATTGCCATGGCGATTGGGAATGATGCAGACGAACAGATGTTGAAGAGTTTTGTCAGCGACTCGTCATTTTATTTCAAGGCAGAGGATGCCGCAGATATTACAGCAAAGTTCAATCTTGTCACAATGTCTGTAGCGGGTCGTACAGCAAATAAAAATGCAGATGATTTCCCCGGAGCTGTTGCCAGCACCGTTCGCTCCGAGGGTCGGAGGGCAACTGTAAAAACGGAATCGGACGATGATGAGTACTTATAAGCAGAGTGTTAGTTAAGGGGATGAGATCATGGCACAGGCACATGGAAATCCGGAGGAAATCCGTATCTTTGCAGGTGTTTTGGAAAATTACCTGCATACGCTCGAGGAGGAAACGGGACGGCTGGATGGCGCATTCTCACAGGTCGGCGAAACGTGGGACGATCCGAAGCGTCATGAGTTCGAGGATATTTATCAGCAGCTTAAGGGGGTTCTTCACACGTTTCAGGAGACGGCGGGGGAACAAGTTCCTCATTTGCGGCAGCTTGCTGATATTTTGGAACAGTATTTGAGCAGGTAGTTATGATGACTGCATATGTCAAGGACAGGGAACATTTGCTGCAGACGATTGCACAGCTTGGTGAATCGCTGGAAAGCACTGCAAGAGCTTGTCAGGAAGCATTGGGAGAGGCACGGAATCTGTTGGAGGAAACGCAGCAGGAGGAGCGGAACAGTCAACACTTGTTGGATGCTGCACGTTCAGAAGAAGAGATGGCGCATACAGCAATGATCGCTGCCGAAGGCGTTCTGCGTGCTGCTCAGGCTCGTTTGGCCGCAGCTGTTGCGGCAGAGGCGGCTGCAATTTCCTCAGGGAATCCTCTTGCCATGGCGACTGCGGCAGCAGAGATCTACGAGGCGCAGCAGGCGGTGCAGATGGCGCAGGAAGCCTATGATGCGGCGAGACACGTGTACGAAATAGCAAAGGCGCATAGAGAGCTTATGGAACGTCGCTGTGAGATGGCAGAGCAGTGTCGTCATCTTGCGCAGGCGATGGAACAACTTCTCGATGGACAGTGCACCATGCGGCAGGTACGTCTCGCAGAAAAGGCGCAGGATGGTATTGGGAGACTCCAACAGGCATATGGGGATTTGCAGGAATACGAAGCAAAGCGGACAGATACTCATATCGCAGGAGTTTCTGCTGGTGATCTTCGGAAGCAGAATGTAAAAAAGATTGCTTCGGCAGAGATACCGCAGAAGGAAACTCGGGAAGCTTCCGAAGGGACGAAGCCGGGCAGTTCAGCCTATCGTGCATGGGTGGATTATCAGCCACAGAATTTGGATGAACCGGTTGGTGTGTTGGAGATCAGGGACAGACTGACCGTGTCTTTCGCCATCCTTTTGGAGCACTTGCAGCATCGGTGTGAAACAGATGAAAAATTTCGCCGGAAGGTGGACGCATATCGTCTGGAGGCTCAGACGAACCGTGCGGCGGTAGAGCAGAAGATTCGCAAGAATATGGCGGGACAGCTTGCGGAGGAAATTGTGCAGATTGCGCTCAGCCCCTATGGAACCATTGTACAGACGCAGGTACGGCACGACCTGCCCGACGGCGGCTATACCAAGACGGACTTCGTTCTGAAAGATATCCGTGTTCCATTGATTCTAGGGCGTGGAGAGGGGATGGGCGTTCAAAAAGGCGGAAGTATTGCCGTTGAGGTCAAGGCGGGGCAGGAAGCCTATTTGCGCAGTCAGCGTGAGCATATCGAGCGTCAGGCGGAAGGGCATGAGGGCTACAGTGCCAGTTGGACGATCTGTACGCGTGATATAAAGGAGATGGAGGAACACAGGCAGGCGGAGTATCGTCAAAAGCTGCGCGGAGCAGGCTCTCCTGTTCTCGGTATGCTACCGACCAAAGCGGAGCTGGATGCAGCCTGCATTGCCTTTGTATTTGGGGCAAAGAGATAACGGTATATTTCCTATTCGCAGCATATGATGTTAGGAGGGGTTCAATTGATTGAGGATATCAGGCGCAGCCTGCAGGGAAGTCGAAACTCTTTTGAATCCAATGTGCAGGACGTATTCGGCAGAGCCTTTTGTGAGGATGTGTACGAGCCGCTCGCGTCGGAGCTTGCCGGATTGCAGGAGGATATGGAGCATGCACGGCAGGAGCAGGCTGTGATTCGTGACATGCTTGCTGCACTGAGGGTGATGCTATGACGGAGCGACAGACAATCCACAGCATTTTGCTGCACATGGATCGCACCATTGACTGGTATCAAAAGAGGAACGATATTGTCGAAAAGGAATGCGGATACCGCGATGGCAAGCTTATGGATGCACGCAGATATGCTGAATACGAAGGACGCCGTCGGGATGTCCGAGAGAACTATAAGGCGGAGACCAAAAGACTGTATCGGGAGCTGAAGGAGGAATGTGCACGCTTTCAGCGCCAAAACGCGGATGTGGAAACCTATTTGCAGAAACCGCCGTTATATGTGCGTCGGTTTCTGACACTGGGACGTATGCGTGTGTCTTACAAGGAGCTGGATCAGATGCTGCCCTTGGCGCTGCGTATGCCGCTCTCGCGTGCGCTCTGCATGCCGACAGAGCAGCAGAATATGCTGCGTCAGATCATGTTTCGTCTGCTCTTTTCACTTCCGCCCGGCCTTTGTCGATTTCACGTTTATGACCCCAACCACTTTGGGGATTCCATTGGTCGTTTTGACTGTCTGCGCGATGTCGAGGAAGTTTTTCCGGACGGGAAAATCTTTTGTAATGCGAAGGAGCTGCAGGAGTTTCTGGAACAGATGGCAAAAGAGTTTGCCGAGATGCGTCAGAATCGTTTCCCTATACAGAATTGCCGTTCATGGGCAGAGTACAATCGCACAATGTATGCAAAAAAATTGCCGCGCAAGCAGCTGCCATATCATGTGCTCATCTGTTTCGAGCTGCCCGAATCCTGTGGCAGGGATGCGATCGAAGCGATGCGGCGGCTCGCGCGTGAGGGGGGGAAATTCGGCTTCCTGCTCATCTTCTCATATCAGGCAGAAGCACTGATAAAGCATGAGCGCCAGCCGGATGGCACCATAGAACAGTATCAGAATGAGTATACACGCGTGGCGCTGTGCTCCTTGGTCGAAGAGGCTGCGCCTCTTGATGGAGGGCTGATCGACCAGTTGGGACTGTCTGAGCTGGGGTGGATTCATGTGGAGGAACATTTGGCAGATCCGATGGAGGAGCATCGGATGGAACGGTATCTTCGAGAATATCGTTCGCTTCTTGAACAGAAACGTGGTCAGATTATCTCTTTTGCAGAGCTGATTCGTTCGGATGCGCAGTTTTCCAAGAATGCTGTGCATGGGCTGGAAATCCCTCTGGGGCAGCGCGCGGACAATGGAGAAATCCTCTGCCTTCCCGTTGGTGATCAGCCGCCACATACATTGATTGCAGGAAATCCCGGTTCGGGAAAATCGAATCTGCTGCACATTCTGATTTTGAGCGCATGCTGGCATTATTCGCCTGATGAGCTCAATGTCTATCTGCTGGATTTCAAGGATGGCGTCGAGTTTGCCGCCTATACACGCCCCGTTCTGCCACATGCCCGTCTAGTTGCAACACAGGCGGATCCCGACTACGGCTTGACAGTGCTTGCGCATCTTGTCGATGAGATCAAGCGGCGTAATGAGCTGTTCAAAGCACGCAGCGTAAAGGATTATGCCGCCTGTCGGGGGGGATCTCCGCAGGAACGATTGCCGCGACTCCTGCTGATTGTCGATGAATTTCAGCGTATCTTTGATTCCGATCCAAATTGTGCGGTGAAATACTTGGAGATCTTGACGAAACAGGGGCGCAGTGCAGGTATCCATCTGATCTTTGCAACGCAGACACTGAAGGGAATTTGCGGCAATAGTACTTTGAGCTTTCCGAAAAATCAGTTTGAGGGACGCATTGCACTGAAATCCTCGCCGGCAGATGCCAAGGAAATTTTCTTCGGACAAAACAACGAGGATGCTATGGAGCTGACCATTCCCTATGCCATATTGAATACATCCAATGGGATGGTAAGTGGTAATCAAAAGTTTGCCGTACCCGAGGCGAAGGCTGAATACATCACCCAGACGTTGCAGGAGCTTGTCCGTATCAGTGGGAAGAGTGTCGCTGATACGCGAATTTTTCAGGGGCAGGAGCTGCCGGAATTTCCAGCGAAGGAGGATTTTTTCTGTGATCATCTGCGTTTTTTACTCGGACAGCACCTCGATTATGCGGCAGAGCATTTTATTCTGCCGCTTGCAGATGAACTGGAGCAAAATCTCCTGATCTGCGGGAGTCCTGCTTATTCAATGCTCCAATCTGTGTGCTTGTCGGCAGAGTCCTCCCGTGCAGTGGACGAACTCGTCTATATCGGTGCGCAGCCGCCGAAGGGCTGGCAGCATTATGCCGACCCGCAGGAGTTCTTTGGTTCTGTCAAGGAGATACAATTCTCAAAGAAAAGGCTTATTCTTTTGGATGGGTGTGTATTTCCTAAAATGCCTTTTACGCCAAAACCCGAGGATCAGGAATTTTTTACCTTTTGGAAAGCACTCAGCGAGCATGGCTCTCATATTGTTGGATATTACAAGACATTTCAGGCACTTAAGGACAGTCAGCTTCCCTACAAACAGCTCTTTACACATCGCATTTCCTATCGATTATCGCCCTCGCAGATGCAGGAGTTCGGTGCGGGCACGTTAAGGAGCGGGACAAATCTGACTGACGAATATAAGGCAGTGTATTTCTATCAGGAACAGCCTATGTTTTTCCGTCCATTCCGAGAGAGGGAGGAGGGCACAGATGTCTGAACGATTGAATGTGGTGGTCGATGCTTCCGGCAGTATGGGGGCGGATGGCAAGCTCGATGTGATGCGCGCCTTGATTGTGCGACTGAAATCGATTGCGCAGCGGTTTGATATGGAGACCTCTATTTTCCTTTGGCGTGAAGATGTGCAAGAGCTTGGGCGGCTGAAGGATCTGGTTCCACAGGGGCGAGCCGAGGCTGCTGCGCTCTCCTCATTTATCCGCGAGGGTGATGAGGGGGCGTGCTATTTGCTCCTGAGTGATGGCTTTTGGGGGGCGGAAGAAGCGGCGGAGCTCAAAAATGCGATCCATCAAAAGGACGCCCGCTTATCCCTTGTGGCTGTGGGCGTAGAAGCACGTCCGATGGAAATGAAGAGCAGCCTTGGACTCGATATGGTATGGCGGGGAGAGGATATTGTTTCTGCCATACAGTTCCTGCATGGTGATATTTCCCGTGAGGCTGCGTTATGAAATACGGCGGCGTATCATTACAAGGGAGTTATCATGCAGAGAATCAGGACGCCTATATGGTGCGCGAGCTCGATGGAAATTATATACTGGCGGTATCAGATGGCCTCGGTAGCAGACCACATTCAGCGGTTGGTTCTGCAGCGCTTTGCAAAGCTGTCTATGAAACATTGGTGGAATGCTCCTGCCAGATCGTGTCGGCAGAGGACTTCCTGCGGGATGTTCATGAGCGGTGGAAAATTGCCGTTGCAGAAAAAGAGCTGGATATTTCCGACAGTAACGCAACGGCGCTCATCTGTATCGTGACAGCGGAACATATCCATGCATATCGTCTGGGGGATGGCTTTCTCGCCGTGGCGGCAGATGGAGAGAGCGCTGTTCTGTTTGATGAGAAAGAAGATGGTTTTGCAAATCTCACGGATTGCCTTGACAGTGATTTTATACTGGCGTCGTGGGAGTATCGACACCTGTGTATGCGAACATTTGAAGGTGTCATCGCCGGGACGGATGGGCTGGATCTGCGTATGGATGCAACGAATCTGGCGGATTTTCTGTATGATTTTTGTGCAGAGTATCGAGCAGAAACAGCAGAGGAAATCGAGGCGGATATCCGCATGTGGCTGCCGCGCCTCGGCGGTGTCGATGATACGACCTTAGCATTTTTACTGCCGTCATAGTGTAGCTGTAGGGAGGCGAAGGAAATTGGGGGATGATCAAAAGGTATGCCATGATGAGTTTGGGCATAAGTATCACCTGATCAAGAAGATTGCAGAGGGTGGCCAAGGAGCTGTTTATCGGACACAATATAAGGATCTCGTGGTAAAACGGGAATTGAAAAACGGGCTGCCTGTACCGGCAAGTGACGATATGTGTCAGTTCTTTTTATCACTGCGGCTGCTGCCTATCCCGCAGGGCCTTAATATCACGCTGCCCTTGGCGGTTCTGAAGGAAGACTCCGGCTATGTGATGCAGCTGATGGATGAAATGCAGTCCTTCCATTCAGCGTTTTCTGCAGCTCCAAAAAATGATGCTGCAGAGAATGAATGGATCACGCAAGTAAAGTCGCAGAACAAGGAGCTTGGCGATATATGTTCCGGTCTTATCGCACACGGCGGTATGCGGCGCTTTCTGCGGGCGCATTTGAATGCAGCAGTGCTCATGGCACAGCTGCATGCCGCTGGGCTTGTCTATTGTGATTTCTCGGCAAACAATGTATTTATTTCATGCGATGTAAATTTTTGTCATGTTTGGCTCATCGATGCAGATAATCTGGATATTCAGGAGGAAACGCGCAAGAGGATTATCTATACGCCGGGGATTGGCGCACCGGAACTCTGCGACCCGGAGGTGCGGGCGGGATGCACATTTTCTTCCGATTGTCATGCCTTTGCCGCTGTTTTCTTTCAGCAGCTTACGCACCATCATCCGTTCGAGGGGAAGTTGTTTGAGGAGCAGATCGAGGAACTCGGCGCCCTTGAGGATGCGGAGTTCTGTCGTGATCGCGGCGATTACCCTTGGGTTTTTGACACAGAAGATGACGCCAATGTATGGGAGGAAGGAGCATTCTATAGGGCATTGCTTCCAGATGGCATATGGGAGATTCTCGATAAAACCTTTGAATCAGGGCTTTTCAAACCATCTCTGCGTCCGTCCATGGCAGAGTGGAGTTATGAGCTTGCACGTTCACTGGATGTGCTTGTGTGCTGTCCCCATTGTCAGATGGAATACTATGAGGCGCAACTGAAATGCCCGTGGTGCGACCATGTGCATCCACGGCTTGTCCTCTCTGCACGATTCTCATCAGGAGAGGCGCTTTGGAGTTTTGTTCATGAGCTGAATGAGAAGGCGACCCTTGATGTGCCGCTCCGTCTCGTTCATGGTTTTCGTGCTACGGAACTGGAAGAAACGGCATTTCGAGTCCGTTGGACGGGACATACCCTTGAAATTCGCAAAATAGGAGAGCACTTTGCAACGGAGTTTTCCGGGTCGGATGGAATACGGAAAGAAGCTGCAAATTTTGTAACCGATGCTATAACAGAATCGTTTTTTATCTTTTGTCGGGACACAGAAAATAATTTCAGTATAATTATTGAGGGAAGGATCCTGTATGGAACTGAATGAACTTCAAGCAGATGAGCGCTTCCTCTTTGAGAATATACCCTGTGCACGGTTGGAACCGGGTGAGATTATTGTACGAAGCGGACGGGTTGAGTTGGGCAGGGACAATTCTTTTTTGCTTCGACACAGAGAAAGTACGTTTTCTTTCCGCATTACGGATTCTTCACAAGAGCGGGCAGTGCAGGATCTGCTGCAGCGTCGGTTCATTTGTCTTGCATCACTGGACAAGGTGGCAGAGAAACGGCTCTTTTCTTTAAGAGCTGTGTTTTTCCTGCGTAAACAGCGATTTGGAGACTTTTATGTCCTCCTCAATGACCGCGTTAAGGAAGACTTTAGACGAAAAGGCTATTCTACAGAAAACAATGCAGAACTGGCGGATCTTTTTCGATTTTCGGATGGTGTCAGTGAGGAATCCTGCTTTGCCTTTATGGGGCAGAGCGCAGATCGTGTTGCAAAGGATTTTTCGGAAGAAGAGAGCGTGTCTAAAGGGGATAATGCTGAAGAGTATGATGTCGCCGAGGGGAATAATGAGAATGCTGATAAGCTGCTGAGGGATTCGGATAAAGAAACAGGCAAGACACTCCTTTTATGTGGAAAGGGTTGTTTTCTTTTTGTGCGATTGGAAGGAATGGGGAAGGAAAGCCGTGCAATCGCGTACCGTGTGAGATTCACTGACCGCAAGACACGATATGATGCTCTCCACTTCCAGTTGGCATATGGCGAGCTTATGTTCTCGGATGAGCAGCGCTATGTGGCGGAACGTGTACGGGAGATCCTGCATGAAACGCCGAACTATATCACGATATGGAATGAATATGCAAAACGTGAAGGGATGTTTCTTCTGGATCGGGCACGGGCAGTCGGTACAATCTCCTATCGTCCCAAATACAATGCAACCGCAGGCGGTATAGAGGTGTTTCTGGAGTCCGGCAGTTTCGATTCGTTAGCTTATCTCTCAGTGGGCGATTATCTGGAGGCGCGGTCAGAAGCGCCTCCCTACATTGAAGACAGTGCAATGGATTGGACGGGGTATAGGGCTTGGCAGCAGACTGAGGAGGAGGGCGAAGAAGCAACGGCTCCTCTGAGGGAAGGTGCAGGAAAGCAGCGAAAAAGGATGAAGAGACGGCCTTCGTATCCTCGTTTTGAGGTGGTTGGGAAGGGGAAAAACAGTCTGATCTTAAAGGGCGAGGGAAGTCTGCCGGAAGGCGATAAACTCTATCTTTCAATCTATGGCGATGAGCGGCAGATCGAAACGAGGGAGATTGCCCGGCAACGCATTGAGGACGGAACAAGCGCGTCTCCCGCCCTTGGATTGGTGCTTGGAAGTCATGCGGAAGATACAGGGCGGCATGTTGCGTTTTTAGAGAAAAATCGTCGTCATATTCCGCCGCGTTCGGCAATCCTCAGCGATAAAATCTTTCGCAATGAGCCAACGCCCAACCAAATCCAAGCGATTGATGTCGCTTTGAATACCCCGGATATTGCCGTTATTCAAGGACCTCCCGGCACGGGGAAGACGACGGTGATTACAGCAATTTTGGAACGGCTCAATGAGCTTTCGGATAAGAGCAAGGTCGCTCCCGGACAAGTCCTTGTGACGAGTTTGCAGCATGACGCCGTACAGAATATCATTGAGCGCATTGAGATCAATTCGCTGCCGACCATCAAGTTTGGCAATCGAGCTTCGGATGATAATATGACACTTACGGAGTCCGTATCGCGCTGGTGTGGGAAGATCTGCGGAGCTTTGGAAAAGAAGCATCCCATGCTGCGCCAAACGGAAGAGGAACGACGCATCTTTGAGGCGTTTGATTTTTATAACCAATCTCCGAACCATGCGAAAGCAATCCGATTTCTGCAAATGGCACGTGACTATGTACATGATCAAATCGTGTTGGCAGAGATAGGGCACATCCTTCGGGAACTTGCACCCGAAAGACCGGCGGATGAAGGGCGGCTGCTGTCAAAAATTCGACGTCTGCGCACAAAACGTCAGGCCTTTTTGGATGACGGTCGCGATGCTGCCACGGATTTATACAATGACCTGAAAGACTTGTATGGAGAGCACCCGTCAAAATTGCAGGGACAAAATCTCGATATCCTGCGTATGGCTGCTATGAGCGTGGAGGCAGATGAAGAACTGATGTTTTCCTTAAAGGAGCTGCAACAGAGGCTTCTGTCTTCCTATACACGGATGACCATACCGGAGGAGGAAGAGGTCAGGGAAGACATCGTGCAAATCTACGTGTATATCAAGCAGTCCTTGCAGCGTCCGAATGACAAAATGGAAAATGCAATCTATGATCTTTATCGTGAGATACGTGATAATCCCTATGCCGTGCGACAGGCCGTTGCTTCCTACAACTTCGTCTTTGCGGCGACGGCACAGCAGTCCGACCGCAAGGAGATAAAAAAAGCGAAGGGCGTGGAGCGACCCGCGGATCCCAATACACATGCGGAATATGAAACGGTTGTGGTGGACGAGGCGGCGCGTGTGGCACCGGGGGATCTGATGATTCCGCTCAGTCAGGCATCTCGGCGCATTATCCTTGTGGGCGACCAGCGGCAGCTGCCGCATATTTACGATGAGGAGATCTTCCAGTCGCTGCGTGAGGACGGCAAGTTGGAGGATGAGGGCGATGTAAAGACCAGCATGTTCGAACATCTGTGGAACAAGGCACGCGAGTTGGAAAAAACGGACGGCATTGTTCGTGCTGTTACGCTTGATGCACAATACCGCATGCATCCCGTCCTTGGACAGTTTGTCAGCGATCATTTTTATAAGCCTTATGGTGAAGGCTTTTCTTCTCCACGTCCTGCCGAACAGTTTTCCCAAGATATTTGCGAGACTCCTCTTTTATGGGTTCATATTGGCGCAGAGCACGGTACGGATCGTCGAACTGCGAATCGCAGTTTATGCAGGAAGTGCGAAGTCGATTATATCGCCGCAAAGCTCAAGGAGTATCTGGCAGATTCGAGAAACGACGGAATGACGTTTGGTGTAATCAGTTTCTATCGCGCACAGGCACAGGAGATCAAGAAGTCACTTGGGCAGGAAATCGCAGCGTTTGGCCCTCGTGTACGCATTGGAACTGTGGACGAATTTCAAGGGATGGAATTCGATGTGATGTTCCTCTCTGTTGTACGCAGCGGCAAGGATTTTTCCAACATAGATTTCGCAAAGATGGAGGGGGTTGTGAATGGGGCGGAGGAAGAGTCTGCACGCAGAGCTTATGTGCAAAGAGTGGGGGCAAAGCTCTATGGCTTTTTGACGGATAATCGTCTCTGTGTGGCGCTCAGCCGCCAGAAATGTCTGCTCATTGTTGTGGGGGATGTGGATATGTTCAGAGACGGAGCAGCAGCCCGTGCCGCACGTACTTGCGTGCCTGCCATGTACGCGCTTTACGGGCTTGCCGAAAGCATGGGGGCAGTCGTGGAGGGATAGAGGATGAACAAAAGTGTGACGGTGGTGAGCGTATTTCAGAAGTCGTCCTATCAGGAGAAATTCCCACAAATTCCCGTGTTGCATGAAAGGGATTATTTTATTCAGTTTGATGGGTACACCGTCTATTTGCCGAAACAAAAGCGAACAGAGGATGTGCTCAATATTTTTGAACGCAGTGTTCTTAAACTGCTCTCTCTGGGGAATTTCAGCGTGGCAGAGATGAGGGAGAAACTTTGTATACCACAGGATCTTGTACAGTTCATCTGTCGGCGCTTGATATCACTTGGGCTTATTGGGGAGACGCGTCAGCTGACAGCGGAAGGGCTGAGGCTGATCGGCGAATCGTCGGAGACCTCGATTGAAGATGAGGCAGAGCCGTACTGGCTTCTTGTCGCGCGCGACACACGTGAAATTCTTCCGCTCTTTTTCCCCGTTGGTGCACAGAAGACAGGAGCTCCTGAAAATGGGCATATTACTTTTTATGTCGGCAGTACAGGAACTCGTCAGGCGGTTAGTGGGCGAATCCTTCACGTACGGGAAACAGGACGCAGGAAAGATATGCTTTCATCGGCAAAGCTGCATGCTGCACTGAAAAAATTCAATGCCGGACGCGCGGAAAAAATCCATGTTGATCCCACACGCCATATAGTCTCTACCTATGAATGTCCTGTTTTCCTGCATATAAAGACTGTATTGCAGGATGGAAATGTGGATTATCTCGTCGTCAGTGAGGGTTATGCGCATCATAGCGGATTTCTTCATGCGTATGTGGAGCGGAATTACGATGGTATTCTGCAATCTCTGAAGCAAGCGGCGACACAGGCTTCTGCAGGACAGAGAATGCGAAGAGAATTCGGCGGCCGTTATCGAGAAATCAGAGCAGTGATGCGCCGAAAGATGACTGAGGAGGGCAATGTCGACCAGCGCAGGGATGCGGAACGGATCGAACGAGAGCAGACGGAAAACCTCGTCAAGGCTGTGGAATGGGCGCTCTTTTACCATCTGCTCAAATACCCGTTGTCAAGGCAGCTCGTGGAGAGTATAGAAGCGCAGACGCCGGAAGAAAATCAGCGGATGCTGCTTGGCTTTGCAGAGCGTCTCGGGCTGAATACAGCGCCATCATATCCGTTGTTTTTTCGTGGAATCGGAGGTGCTGCGGCAAGGAATTGCGGTCGCGCGGAAAATCCGAATATCGTTCCTCTGTTGGCGTTCAATATCGCAGCGGCGACGCGGCATCCGAACAGCTGCCTGTTAGATGCTTTGGCTGTGTTGCCGGGAGATGCACTGGGATTTTTCGCACAGCTGCGCAGCTATGGGAATGTGATTCGACATGAAGATTCTTCAGTCGTCAAAGGAGATATGCTGCAGCGTCTGCATAAGACTGTCCTGCAATTCGTACAGACCTTGTTGCCGGATTACGAAAATCCGACGGCAGTCGGTGTGGATTTGACGAATGCCTCCCAAGTGCGGCTGAATGCAGAGATTGCCGCTGTCCGGATGCTGGGGGAAAACGTCTTTCGCCGTATGCCTGCAGATCAGCGGGAACTTGTTTTGCGCACTGCATATCAGGGGCACGGACGGGGGCTTTTGCCAATCGAGTTCGTGGAAACGCTGTCAATCCTTATGGAAAAAATATTTTTGGGAAAACTTGCAATGCTTCCTGTCATCGCTGTGTCGCAGAAGGAAATTCTGAACAGGATGTGCAGTAACGGGATCGCCATGGATTTGAGAACTGTTGGGAATCACTATTACAGAAAGGCATGTAATCACGAAAAGGCAACGCTTGGCGCGTATGTGCTTGCTTATATGGCTGCATTGGACGAAGCAGAATTTACTGCCTTTGCAGAGGCAGGAATACATGAGACTGCTTTTCGTATCAGTACATATAGGGGACATGGAAACAATATAGGTCTTGTTATGAACGAAGCAATGTTGGGTGAACTCCGTGACCGGACGTTTGCAGCTGTAAAATATATGTGGAGGAATGATGAAAATGGATGATGTACGTGAGATGGATGTAAAGGCGGAGGGCGCTGAGATTGCCGAATCAGTCCGTGCAGAGGAGGCGGGAGCGTCGGAACAAGGCCTTGTTCGCAAGGGGGAAGGAAATATGTCAGAGGCTTTGGCAGAGTTGGAGAAATGGGACGCTGAACTGAAGGAGCGGGAGGGGCGAATCGAAGATCGAGAGCATGGGCTGCAGGTGCGTGAAGCAAAGGCGGCAACATCGGATGTAGTCCTTTCTCAGAGAGAAGAGCAGATTGAAAAAAGGATAGAGGAGCTTTCTCAGAGAGAACGTCTCTTGGCAGAGAAGGAGGCACGTTCGGCTGATTTTCCTGTGCGCGAACAACAGCTCTTGCGAAAGGAGCGGGAGCTTGAGGCACGAGAAGAGGGACTGGATGCGCGACAAAAGGAGCTTGATGATCTGCATTCAGAAAGTATTCGTCGCGCCCAGGAAGCCCAAGTTGCTTTGGCAAAGGCACAAGCGGATGAAGCAGAAAAGCTGCATGTACAGCTGGCTGCACTTCGGCAGGAGAGAATAGAGGCTCTTGCCAAAGAACTGGACGGTATGCGCACGTCGGTCGAGCAGGAGATTGCCGGGCGTCGTCAGCGTTGGGAAGAGGAAAACAAAGGGGAGCGGGAGGCATTCGAGCAGGCGCAGGAAGAACAGTGGAAGGCACAGGCAGAGATGGAGAGTGCGCAGAAGACGCTGGAGTTTGAGCGTGCTTGTATCAAAAAACGCGAAGACGACATAAAGATTCTCCAGGCGAATATCGATGAAGAAGCATGGCAGAAGGTGAGCGACTATCGTCAGCAAATACGGGAAGAAGTCGAGATTGTTCGCGCAGAAAACAAACATCTGCATGAGGAACTGAAAACGCTCCATGAAACAATTGCCGGGCGGGAGACCTTTGAAGCCGTATATGGTGGGAGCAAGGAAGTTCTCGAGAAGAAGATGCGTGAACTGCAGGAGGCGAACGAGGCGTTGCGGAGGGAACTTGGAGAGCGTCCGGGGCCGGAATTGCAGGCAGAGTGTATCCGTGCCAAAAAAGAGCGGGATACACTGCGCAATGAGTTGGATGAGCAGAATAATAAATTTGCTGAGATGCAGGCGCAAGTTCTTGAACTCGATGACCTGCGCAACAAGAATACCCTTTTGGCAGAGCAAAACGAGAGCCTGAACGCACGTTGGACGGAAGCGCAGGGCATCGTAAGAAATTATGAGGAGCAGGTCAAACGACTGACGGCTGCGGAGATGACGCCGGCAGACTGGGATAAGCGCGCCGCCAGTCTGCGGGAGCCGTATTTAGAGCATCCATTCCGTGCGCCGAAGGAAGGCGAGCTGGAGATGGGCGGCAGACGCATTGAAAATGAAATCGACTGGCTCAACGAGATCGAACGGGCATGTACAGCTTATGGGCTGCATTTCCCGCGGCGCGTGCTGTATGCGTTCCATACATCGTTCAAAATCGCCAACTGGTCTGCTCTGACCGTTCTTGCGGGTGTCAGCGGCACGGGAAAATCCGAACTGCCGCGCCTCTATGCGGCATTCGGCGGATTCAACTTCATCAATGTACCTGTGCAGCCGAATTGGGATTCGCAGGAATCCATGCTTGGGTTCTTCAACTCCATTGACAATAAGTTCGATGCACAACCCTTGCTGCGTTTCCTTGTCGAATGCACGGAATCCTATGATGACAATATGGCGATGGTGCTTCTGGATGAGATGAATCTGGCTCATGTGGAACATTATTTTGCCGACTTCCTGAGCAAGCTCGAGACACGTCGCAGTGCGCCCGCCGATAATCTGCCCAAAATCCATGTCAATCTGGGAGCAGGTGTGAGACCCTATGATCTTCCCCTGAAGCGGAATCTGCTCTGGTGTGGCACAATGAATCAGGATGAGACGACGAAATCGCTGTCTGACAAGGTGCTTGACCGTGGTATTGTCATCAATTTCCCACGTCCACGTCGGTTGATTGATCGCGAGGGGGCACGTGATCTTGATAAATTCCGTCAGAAGCTGGGACTCTCACGTATGGATGAGAAGCGTTGGAACAGCTGGCGGGAAAACAAAATAAATATGCAAGGGAAACAGCGGGAGGAACTGGACAAGTATCGCTTGATGCTGGAGGAGATGAACAGTCATCTCAGTCATGCAGGAAGAGCCATCGGGCATCGTGTTTGGCAGGCGATCGAGCACTATGTGATGAATTACCCTACGGTTCGTGCAGCTCTGCGCCCTGCAGGGAGCGAAACTCCGATTACGGAGCTGACAGATGATCTTGCTGCAGCCATGCATATTGCGGTGGAAGATCAGATTGTGCAAAAGGTTATGCCGAAGCTGCGCGGTATCGATACGCGTGGAAAGAGCATGGAACGTTGCCTTCAGCCGATCAAGGCTCTCCTGATTGATCGTGAATTTAACTTGGAAGCGGATTTTGATCGTGCCTGTGAGATGGGCTATGGGCAGTTTATGTGGGGGAGTGCGGAATACATCGAGGAAGATGAGGAAAATCGTCTTGCCCGGGAGAAGACAGATGAAAATTCATAATTACGATGAATACTGCCGTGCGCTTGCCGCAGATGGGGAGGCACGCGACCATGCAGAACTCTTGTATTTTTTGCGCAGCTGGATGATTGGTGTTCAAAAGCTTGACTCCGGGAGTGCAGAGGAAAAGCTGGGATATGTCGGTTTGAGCGAACTCCTGCAAATGGCACCTTTGTCCGATGGGAGTGAACTTGCGCGCATTGCAGAGGAGGCAACCGAAGCAATGCGCCATATCACAGCATCTTTTCGTGAGCGCATTGTGCGTGAAAATGTATTGATGCCGATTCATCGTGCCAAGGAGATCAATAGTGCGGGGTTGGCGTGGTTGGGAAGACGTTCCGGGCGGACGATTCGTGAAAAATTGTCCGCGACCAATCGGATGCTTGCTGTACGACGGCGGCTTAGCCTTGATACAGGTGAAAATCGGCTTTTTTTTGCCTTTGTCGAGGAATTGGAAGAGTTTATTGAGCAAAAGAGACTGGCAAATCCCGCCTTTGTTACGGAAACAGAGCAGAATTTTCAGGAAAATGCGTGGAAGCTTTTGCGGAGTGAGGAAGCAGAAGAAGTTGCGCGTTGGGAAAATGCGCCGCCGAACAATACCCTCTTATCGGATCGCTTCTATCGGCAAATCTGGCATGGCTGGATCGATTTGCAGCAGCTCTCGCAGATGATCAAGGCGGACAGCGCGCATCTGGACGAGCGTCTGTGCACCATGTACTTTTGGAGATTGTTGCAGCAAGCACAATCCTTTTGCCAATTTCCACAGCAACCTGTTTGCTATGATTATGCAAGATTTTTCTTGGAGCCACAGTGTTCGAAGATGGAAAATGGCGTATTACTGCATGGTTGGCAGGACTCAGGTCTCTTTTCCATCCATATGCCGGAGGCGGAGGGAACACAGCTTCGCATACAGCAAGGCGGGCATCATTATGCAGTTGAATTTGCAGATTGCACGGGAATCTTGCGCTGTGATGGAAATGAGATTCATAGGGAAAAGATGACCGTAAGTTCTTTTGATGCCTTTCTGGAGCGCACAATCCTGGGCATTTTTGGCGAGTCCACGCATACTGTTCCGACCGTTCGGAGTAAAAAGATTCGGACAGGAAAGGTCGCTTATCTCGATGTATTTACAACACGTCCGCTTTGTTTGGACGAGCATGGGCATGCAAAGCGTTACAACACCCGCATCATGCGGCAATCGTTTTCTGTAGCGCACAAATGTTTTGACCTGTCGGTTGAATCTGCGTCAGCGATTTATGTTCCGGAGAATCGTTCTGCACAGCTGTATTCCCTGCCCTCCTGCGTACATGATGTGAATGCGGATTATGAGCAGTACCAACGGCTTTTTCAAATGGTAAAATCGCAGCTCAATAGTGACGAACTGTACCACGCGAGAATGCCGCTGCCGGACATCTACAACGAGTTTCAGCTCAGAGCTGTGCGGCGTGCGGCACAGCTCTGCTTTTCGGAAGTACATACAATGCCACGCAGTATTGCCGTACTCTTTCGTGAAATGCAGCAGCATAACTTTAAAAAATTCCGGGACGGGGATTTTGCCTTGGTTGTTGACTATGTGCGGGGGATGGCGTCCCTGACCTTGGTGCAGGCGAAGTTTTATGACCCTGTGGAAAGAGCTCTGCCGGAAACACGCGGACTCACATGGGAAAAACATCCCGTGTATCAAGAGTACATAAAGGAGAGCGAGAACAAGCTCAATGATTTGCTTTTGAAAAATGGGCTTCAAACATCGAAAGAAGTGATTGACCATCTTTTGGATACGTTTGGTGTGAAGGGGCTGCCACTGGAGAGCGAACGGGTGGCACTGGCATTTGACGAGCCGCATGCGACTGGGGAGTCCTCATGGAGTTTTCTGACACGCGGAATGACAGATGCGTTGCAGGAAACGAAGTTTGATGTCACGCAGATCGTTCAAAATTATTTACAGCGCATGCACCACATCCTAGACGGAAAAAAGCCGTATATCTATATCATCTCGCCTCAGCTGCGTTTTTTGGGACAAAATGCGACACTGCGTCAGGATGCCGATATCCCCCTTCTTGGAATACGTCACTATGATGCCCTGTATCAACAGGCTCTGCGTTATGAGAAAGAAACGGGAGATCAGATCCCTTCTCTTTGGTGCGACCAGCTGCCGGAACTTGCAATCAAGAGGCTCTTTGGCGTGTACGAATTGATCGGCGCAGGGACTGCACATAAGGTTTCACCGGTCTTTGGCGTTGCCCAGCCCGTTCCAATCGCAGAGAAGTTTACTCTGCCAAAGGGACGGCATGAATACCGATTCGGGCTTATCATGGGAAAGAACAATAAGGATATATCCTATGAAGCCGTCGTACGACATCCGGCATTTCCCCTTGCGGAAGATACGGAATGCCATCTGCGGCTCTCCTATACCTATGGGAAGGATCTTCCTTACGAACTTGTGTTTACGCCTTCGCCGCAAAAATTCTTTCACGAGGCGCTTGTATCATGGGAAACAGCAGCCGAGCGCCCCTATGAGCAGCTGCAATCCCCCGTTTTTCCGGAAGACCATGAAACATGGGAGAGTTTGCAGCATGGAAAAACACGGACGAAAGATGACTCCGATTTTCTGGATTGGATTGAAAATGTATTACCGATACGTCATGTGATTGATTTTGAACATGAGGATTGTATAGCGGATATAAACGAACGCAGTCATTGGATCTATGTTCAGATGGACATAGATAATGCACCGTCGATTATCCAGATTTATGATCCGGATGAGGAGTTTTCTGAATGTGAAGGGAAAATTTCCTGTATATTGAAGCCTGATAAAAAGCCGCGGTACAGTGTGTATTTTGAATCAGGGGATTGGCATTATTTGCGAAATGGTTCGTATCTTTGTGTGAAGTCCGTCGATGTCGATGGAACCATGCGCGAGATAGGTTTCTTTGATTATCAATTTCTATTTGACGGTGATTTTGATGAGGACATGGAGGGGTGGGCGTCTTTTAGTTTACAGCCTCCAAGACCGGATGGAAAAATAAATGCAACGAACATTGTCATGGAAGATGCCTCCGTACCGTATAAGTTCTACATAGGGAAAACCCCAAAAAGAGGCAACGCTCTGTTTTATTTGGACAAGCTTGATGTGTTGTATCCACTGCATCAAGTGTATGCAAATGGGCGTACAAGTCGGTCCCCCGGATGTCCAGAGCATTTTAGGCAACATATTCAAAAACTGTCCAGTGAACTTCCGGTTGCTTTTGTGGAAGTGTGGAAAAAACACGATCATGATATGGCGTGGAAAATTTTTCGTATCATGTGTATTATGGCATTGGATATTGGCGACAAGCTTTACGAGGCCGCCGAAGTTGTCATAAACAAGCGTCCTGAACTTATTGATGACGATTTTGGCTGTGTACTGGGAGATTATGATCGGACGGCACAGCAAAAGCTTCTGTTTATGTTGACAGAATCAAAGCTAGAAGAGGAAAAAATTGTTCGGATTCTTGGCAAGGCGGCGTGGAAAAGCGATGGCTTTATGAAGAATGCTCCGTCACATATTCTGCTGGATTATTTTGATAGGTGTATTCCGCTCATCTGTGGCTATAAAAAATCCAATAACAAGGAAGTGTTGAGACAGCTCGAATATGTGCTTGCGGTATTTCGATTGCGCGAAAGGAATGATAGCAATATCAACCGAAAGCTTTCTTTGAATAATCCGTCGTTGCGTAAGCTGTACGCTGCGATAGAGGAAATGATCGAGGAGGGCTATGATTTGCCGGAGTCCAGAATTCGGCTGGAAGTGAAACAGAATCCCGAATTCAAAGAACAACAAATGCCTGTTTTCTATTATGTGCTCCTTGTTTATATTACGGGAGGAGAAGATGAGATTAAGATTTCTGGTATTAGAGAAGAAATGGAAGAGGATTGATCATATTGATTTGTAATTCGCTGTAAGGATTGAAAATCGGTCTTTCCAAGGAATAAGCAGTATGAGCGACATTCATTTGGTATAATTTAATCAAGCATAGAGGAGATATCTATGGCACGATTCTATCCCGCATTCGTGGGAGATTTTCACGGGAGCGAGGGCGAGCGGCTGGCGTATCAGGCGCTCGAGACGCTTGGCGATGACTATACGGTGTTTCACTCCTACTGCTGGCTTGGGGACGGTGCGCGTACGGCGCCGCAGGGGGAGGCGGATTTTGTCGTGCTCCACCCGCAGCGTGGCATCCTTGCGATCGAGGTGAAGGCGGGCGGGATTGCCTACGAGGACGGCGCGTGGCAGCAGACGAACCGCCGCACGGGCGAGACGAAGGTCATTTATCCATTTCAGCAGGCGGAAAACAGCCGTCAGCGCATCCTCTCCGAGCTGCGCCGCAGAATGCCGCAGAATTTCCCTCTCGTTGGCAAGGCGGTCTGGTTCACATCCGTGCAGATTCCAAAGGGGAAGGCGCTGCCGCTCGAGTCCCCGCGCGAGATTATCCTCGATACGGACGATCTCGGCACGCCGAAGGCGCGCCTGGAGGCAATCTACAACTATTGGCACACGCTGCTCGGCATTCCGGAGCGCGCGCAGCCGGCATCGGCGTTTCGGCAGATTGTTCAGACTTTGCAGCCTGTCTTCCGCATCGTAGAGACGATTTCGTCCGTATCGCGGGCGGTGGAGCAGTCGACGGCGTGCCTGACGAATGCCCAGTTCGCTCTGCTCGAGTATCTTGCCGACCAGCGCACGGCGGCGATTCATGGCGCGGCGGGTACGGGCAAGAGTCTGCTTGCGGCGGAGAAGGCGCGTATGCTTGCGCGCGAGGGGCAGAAGGTGCTCTACCTCTGTTTCAACGAGTTTCTTTTGAGCCGTCTGCGTTCCTGCCGTTGGGATGCGCATATCACGATTCACAATGAGCGTACGCTCGCAGAGGAGCTGATGACGGATCGGCAGCTGCCCATTACGACCGTGCTGCGGGAGTTCGAGGCGTTCTTTCAGAACGAATTTGACGATACGCTGTGGGAATATCCGAACATCATCGTGGATGAGGCGCAGGATTTCCCAAGCCCGCTGCTCGAACATCTTGCGCTCCTTGCCGAGCTGCATGACGGCGCATTCTACGTCTTTTACGATCGCGGGCAGACGATTATCTCGCGCCGCGTCGAGGGACATACGGTGCAGACTGCGCCGCAGTGGATCGACGCTCATATGGACTGCCGCCTCGTACTCTACCGCAACTGCCGCAATACGGCGGAGATCGGACGGACGGTGCGCAGCTTCCTCACGGGCAGACAACGGAACTATCTGAACGAGATTCACGGCAAGCGTCCCTGCGCCGTCTTTGCTCCCGACATACATGCACTCGACACTGCCGCCGCTGACTTTGTGCAGCGGATGCGCAGCGAGGAAAAGCTCGCGATTGAGGACATGGTGATCCTCACGGTGTCAACGCTCGAAAAAAGCTCGTTCAGCGGACTGAACGAACTTGGGGGGATTCCTGTGTCCAATCAGCCGGAGGCGGGAAAACTCTGGTTCACGACGGTACGCCGCTACAAGGGGCTCGAGGCAAAGGCTGTTCTCCTCGTGGATGTGCGTGTGTCAGCGCTTACGAATCCGACCTGTCAGCGGCTCATCTATGTGGGCAGCTCGCGTGCGACGGCGTATCTGGAGACGCTCTTCCTCGATGATGTCCCGCACGAAGAGTATGCTGCCCTCACCGCGCAGCTTGGTGGAGGTATCGCCGCCTCACCGCAGGGGATTGCGGACTGGCTCGGAATGGAGTGCAGGACAGATGGATGAACGGCTTCTTGCAGAGCTCGCGGCATATATTGCAGCGCATTACGAAGTAGAACTCGGCAAGCTGCGCCATTTTCGCATCGACGATTTGCGTACAATTACGGGGCCCCGCACCCCGTCCATAGACCTCCTTGGAGCAATCAACGGACTGCTCAGCAAGATGGAGGACAGTTTTTCGGAGCGGCTTCTGTATCTGATCGAGCGGACGGGGCGCAAGCCCGCCGAGATCTATACGAAAGCGGGCGTGACGAAGGCGCATTTCTCCAAGATTCGTACGGACAAGCACTACCATCCGACGAAGGAGACGGCGCTCGCCTTTGCCATCGCGCTACATCTCTCGCTCGCGGACGCACAGGATCTCCTGCGGCGCGCGGGCTATACCCTATCGCACAGCAGCGAGAGCGATCTCATTGTCGAGTTCTTCCTCGTGCACCGCAAATACAATGTCGACCTTGTGAATATCTGCCTCGATCACTACGGGCATAAGCCACTCACGAACCGTAGGGGGAGTGCGGCGGTCGAATGACGGCTAATCTTATACGAACGAAAAAACCTGCCGGAATGTTTCCCACGTGGAGATGTTTCAGCAGGTTTGATGTTTTGGAGAGAGAATCTGTATCTGTGCAGCGATTCCTTAACCCCTGGTGACGGTATATTCGCCCTTGACAAGAACTCTTGTTTCTCATAATATGATAGTATCAAAAGAGAAAGAGGGGAATCAATGAGCATCATCAAGAGGGATGTTCCGGCGGAATATCTTTCATTGATTCAAAAACTTCGTCTGATTGACGACACGTTTTTCAACGTCTGTTTTGATAATAACATCGAGGGAATGCAGCTTCTGTTGCGTATCTTCCTTGATCGGGATGATCTCGTGGTAAAGCGTGTGGTGACACAGCAGAGCGTTGATAATCTCTATGGACGCGGCGTTCGTTTCGATGTGCTCGCGGAGGACAGCGAGGGGAAGCTCTATGACTGCGAGGTTCAGCGGGCAAATGAGGGGGCAGCCGCGCGTCGTGCGCGATACAACAGCAGCATGATGGATACGCGTGAGCTGGAAAAATCTGCGAAGTTCTCCGCGCTGCCCGAAACGTGGGTGATCTTTATTACGGAGAATGACATATACCGTGCGGGGCATCCACTCTACCATGTGGAGCGCGTCATTCAGGAGCTTCAACAACCGTTCGACGACGGTGCGCATATTCTCTATGTGAATGGGACGAATCGTGACGATACACCGCTTGGGCGGCTCATGCAGGATTTCTTCTGTGAGCATGCGAAGCAGATGCACTATAAAGAACTTGCAAAACGTGCCAACTATTTTAAGGCAGAAGCAGAGGGGGTAAATACCATGTGCGAACTGATGGAGAAATTTGGAGAGAAGAAGATGGAAGAGGGACGTGTTGAGGGACGTATGGAGTCGGCTCGTCGGACGGCTGCGGCTTTACTCACTTTGGGAAAACTCACCCTTTCTCAGATTGCCGAAGCGACACAGCTGCCGCTTGAGGAAGTTGAACAGATGTCGCGAGCCTGATGATTTGAACACTGTTGTGACCAACTGCAGGCACGAGTAATTTTATACGAATGAAAAACCTGCCGAAATGTTTTCCCATGCGGAGACATTTCGGCAGGTTTTATGTTTTGGAGAGAAAATCTGCATTTTTGCAAGCAATAATTATATCTATACTTATAATTATTGCTTGCAAAAATGCAGATGGATAGTATAATCTTGAAAAGAGGGCTCTTTGTCATATGTTACGGAAAATCGAAAATAGCGATGTGCGATGCTCCTAAGCAAACCCTAGTGGAGCAAGCGGAGAAAAGCGTTCGACTCGCCCCCAACGAATTTCTACCGTTCAAGCGAAGCGCGTTTAGAAATTCGTTGGTATTTAGGCGAACGAGAACGCGACCGCTTGCGTAACTAAGCGTTTGCGTGGAGCATGCGCGGGTTCGTTCCGTAACATTTACCATAGAACCGAAAAGAGGAGGTGAAGGAAATGTCTATAATCGGAAAAGAAGCCATCCTCAAGGTGCTCACCGGGTACAATCCGTGGTGGAGGACAGGCGCGATTGATCAGAGAATGGCAAAGACCTATAAGAGATTTGCCTTTTTTGAGGCAATGCAGTGGCTTGAACAGCGATCGCTGCGCAGGAGTGTTGTATTGACGGGGGCGCGGCGCGTTGGAAAGACGACCATTCAGTATCAGATGATTCAGGCGCTCTTGAACAGAGGTGTCGCACCACAGCGCATTATCTTTATTTCGATGGATCATCCCATGCTGAAGCTGAGCGGACTTGACGAGGTTCTCACTTGCTATCATGAGAATATCCATGCGGAACAGGACGTCTATTATTTCTTTGATGAGATACAGTATGCACAGGATTGGGATCGGTGGCTGAAGATTATTTACGATACACAGCCCGATGCACAGATTGTCGCAACCGGCTCGGCAAGCCCCGTTCTCATCAGGGGAAATCAGGAGAGCGGGACGGGGCGATGGTCGGTCATCTCCATTCCGACGCTTTCCTTTTATGAGTACTGCGCGTTGCTCGATCTGCCGAGACCGCAGCTGGAAAAACCGCAAAAGGTGACAGATCTGCTTCATATGCCGCAGACGATGCGGGGGCAGATGATGGTGCAGCTGTCGCAGGTACAGAATTATTTTATGCGCTATCTGCAGGTGGGCGGATTCCCTGAGCTTGCTCTTTCTGACAACGATCTCCTGGCGCAGCAGATTATGCGTGAGGATGTCGTGGACAAGGTGCTGAAACGCGATCTGCCCTCTTTGTATAAAATTCGCAATGTCATCGAGTTGGAGCGGATATTCCTTTATCTGTGCAGCGTATCCTCGGAGATTGTTTCGATTGATGCGATTGCGAAGGAACTCAGCGGGGTCTCCCGCAGCACGGTTGAGACCTATATACAGTACATGGAAAGTGCAAACCTCATCTATCAGAGCTGGCCCGTTGATATGGCGGGCAAGAAGGTACTCAAGGCGAAGCCCAAAATCTACATCGCAGATGCGGCGATTCGCAATGCCGTGCTGATGGACGATTCCGTTCTGACGAATCCTGTTCAGATGGGGAAAATTGTGGAGACGGCAGTGTATAAACACGTGGCTGCATTTTATCATCCGTATGTTACATCGGTCGGATATTATCGGGGGGGACGACGTGAGAAGGAGATCGACATCGTTGTCGACTATCCGCATGCGAAGAATATCCTGATCGAGGTGAAGTATCGTGAAAATGCCGTCATTCCTCCAAGCGACGCAATCAGCGAACTGGCGGGGGAGGCGGCTGCGGCGATTGTCGTTACGAAGAGTGCGGGTGATTTCGGCATTCAGCAAACGAAAAGCGGGGCAGAGCTGCTGCGGATTCCCGCGTTTGCGTTCCTCTACCTCCTGGGACATGCGGAACAGGACGGGTATCGTAAAGCATAATAACGCCGCCGATGAGGTACAGCCCCATCGGCGGCGTTTGCATTTCGGTTATTTAGGAATCGCTGATAAAATGAAGTCCGTCAGATTGGCGTAGATTTTTTCGTCC
>ERZ773063.504-NODE-504-length-25755-cov-4.103346_pt1 | contig 25755 bp, 30 predicted proteins | sample MGYA00580625_ERZ773063 | MGnify/ENA primary metagenome ERZ773063 (study PRJEB29015, sample SAMEA2738022) | human oral metagenome | biome: human oral; feature: human-associated habitat; material: dental | place: China | collected 2042 ... | reverse complement strand
CTAGCGAATTCATTGATACAGGCGAGTCGGCGTTTGTGGTGATGGGCGACCAATTTTTCTGGCGCGGCGACGGCGGTTCAAATGCGGCTGATTTGGCAGAGTTGGTGGAGGCGCGCGGCCTGTCAGCTGGGCTATTGGGTAATCCTGTCGAGGAAGAATTCATCCCGCAGACGGGTATCATCGAAACCGACCAGCAGGGTAATTTTGTAAGAATCATTGAAAAGCCAAAATTAGAAGAAGCGCCAAGCAATCTCAGCAATTCAAGCTTTTACGTTCTTAATAAAGAGATTTTCGAGCTGGCGCGTACATTGCCCGCCAATCCGCAGCGCGGCGAATTTGAGCTAACTGATGCCATTAACGCGTACATTGCCAGTGGCGGTATTATCGCGGTGGGCGAGGCCAAGGGCGACTATATGGAATGCGGTTCGCCGAGTGGCTGGTTGCGGGCAAATAACGCTATGGCTGAGTTACAGAAAAACTAGTTGCATGTATTGTCCGTCTCTGTTATAATTGGTCACTGATAGTAAATATATTTTAAGGAACGAAATGAAAGCAGTCGTAAAAATCTCTGGCAAGCAATATGTTGTCAGCGAAAAAGAGTCCCTCTTGGTGGATCTCCTCCCTGAAGGCACAAAAGAACTCACTCTCGACGCACTCCTAGTGATTGATGGTGATAAAACAAAAGTTGGCACGCCAACGGTAAAAGGCGTGGTAGTAAAGGCAAAGGTCGTTGAAGCAGAAGTTAAGGGCGACAAAATCCGCGTCATTCGCTACAAAGCTAAAAAACGTGTTCACAAAGAAACTGGTCATCGCCAGAAGTACACGAAAATTCAGATTAGCTCGATTAAAATTAAGTAATTTTCTGTATGCAGTATTGCCGCCTCTGCTAGCGAGGCGGTTTTAATATCTGTTATTTACGTATTGCTCATGCTATACTGTAATAAGTAAAAAGGGGAATCAATGGCAAGAGTTATTGCGGTGACAAATCAGAAAGGCGGCGTGGGAAAAACCACAACTTCAATTAACGTGGCGTATTTTTTGTCAAAAATGGGCAAGCGGACACTGATTATAGATTTTGATCCGCAGGGTAATGCGACCAGCGGTTTGGGTATTGATAAACAGGAATTAGGGGCGACGATGACAGAGGTCATTATGCGCCAAACTCGGCTGGCGAAGGTTGTTCTGCCGACTGAGTATAAAGATTTGTATTTAGCGCCGTCAACATCGCATTTAGCAAATACTGAGGTGGAATTGGCTCAGGCTGACGGGCGTTTTGCTCGTTTGCGGGAAGCGCTTAACGGCGTGATTGATTATGACTATATCATTATCGACAGTCCGCCCAGTTTAAGCTTATTGACGGTGAACGGGCTGGTTGCTGCGGATTATGTGCTGCTGCCAGTACAAGCGGAGTTCTATGCGCTGGAGGGTCTGGGGCAGCTTTTGGAGAGTATGAAGCTGATTCGTAAAGGATTAAACCCGTCGCTGAAGCTCCTCGGCGTACTGCCGACGATGATGGATTCGCGGACAACTTTATCCAGCCAGGTCTATGATGAGATAAAGAAGTATTTTCCGGATAAGATTTTTAAGACTACTATTCCGCGCAATATTCGCTTGGCGGAGGCGCCGAGCCACGGCGCGCCAGTCGGGGTTTATGATCGTTTTTCCAAAGGTTCGCGGGCTTACAAGGCGCTGGCTAAGGAAATCGTAGAAAGGACTAGCAGGTGAAAAAGGGTCTGGGCAGAGGATTTGAATCGCTGATTCCAACGAATTTGATTGACGAGACGTTTGATCCGACGGCCAAGCAGGACGATAAGGTTTCGCGCCTGAAAGACATCGCTATTACGAAAATTTCCCCGGATCCAGAGCAGCCGCGGCGGTTCTTTGACGAGGCAGCGTTGAGCGAGTTGGCTGAATCTATCAAAGAGCATGGCGTTGTGCAGCCGATTGTGGTAACGCCAAAGGGCAGTAATTATCTGATTGTGGCTGGAGAGCGCCGCTGGCGGGCTGCTAAGAAGGCTGGGCTGGCGGAATTGCCGTGTATTGTGCGCAGTATGAGCGGCCAGAATCGGTTAGAGGTCTCGCTGATTGAAAACCTACAAAGGCACGATTTGAATGTTTTAGAAACAGCTACGGCGTACTTGAAGTTGCGCGATCAGTTTAATATGACTTTGGAGGAAATCGGCAAGCGCCTGGGCGGTAAATCCGTTAGCGCCGTTAGTAATACGCTGCGGCTTTTACGATTGCCAAAATCCGTCAGACAGGCGATATTTGACGGCGAGCTGTCGGAGGGGCAGGCGCGCCCGCTTATCGGTTTGCCGGAGAACGTGGCGGAATCTATTATGAAAAAAACAATTGCCGACGGCTGGTCTGTTCGCCGTGTTGAGCAGGCGGTGGCGTTGTGGAAACAAACGCAGGATAACCCAGTCGAGGAGAAAAAACCTGCCGATTCGCCGCACGCCGAGGCGATTGAAAGCTTGTCAAAGCACTTTGGCACAGGCGTAAAAATTCGCACTAATAACAAGGGTGCCGGGCAAATTAGCATCACGTTTAAGAATAAGTCTGAGTTTGATAGAATCCGCCAATTACTGGAGAATAATTAAAATCCGCGGATTTTAGTGAACGGGAATATCCGTAAACCAACTGGTCCGACGATATCATAAAGCGGGATTGACCCCATACAATTGCGCGAGTCGCACGAATAATTGCCTTGGCGGTGGTCGCCCATGACGAAAATCGTTCCCTTTGGTACTACAGCATCAACATTACCGGAAGTCGGCTGTCCAGGTTCATTTTTATTAACGGTGGAATCAGGATTAAAGCCGTTTGGATTTTCCTTGTTGTAGACCGTTGTCGTGCCGTTCTTGACGGTTACGCGCTCGCCGGCGAAGGCGATAACTCGCTTGACGATATATTCGTCCTTGCCCAGAGAAGCGTTGTAATTCGGATTCTTAAACACGATAATTTGGCCGCGTTTAGGCGTGTAGTTTTTATTCTGTAGTTTCGACATGGTGACTGGCAAACGATTAACAATCAGCCTGTCGCCAGTGTACATCGTGGTTTCCATACTTGCGCCTTCAACATTGAATGTTTGAAATACGAACGCGTTTAATAAAACCGTACCGATAGCTACGCCGATAACGAAAATAACCAAACTCAACCCGTCGCTTAGCCGCGGATGGCGATCCATAAAAGTTGCATCCATCGGTTCAATTATAAGCGTTTTGTGTGCTATAATCAATAGATATGAATCCACGCAAACAGTCTATGGACGGTTTTGTACCAAAACGTCCTCAGCGGTCTTCGCTGGGGGCGGATGCTGCTGGTACGCGGGCGGCGATTGGCCACGTTCGCGGTGTCCAGCAGGGAATTGATGAAATGCGCAGCGGACGACGCGCTATCAAGCCTGCTGCGGATATTAGCCATAGGAATGGAATTCAGCCAGCTGCCAGCCTGAAACAGAATATTGACGAATCGTTGCGGGCGATTGATGAGAATGCCAAGCCGTCTCACCGGCAGGAACGTAAAAATAAGCGGAAAAAGAAGTTAAAGGTAAAAATCATCTCGGCTGTCGTAGGGGTGATTGTTTTAGTTATAGCAGGTTACGTAGCGTTTCGGTTATGGCAGACTATGCATCGAGTGTTCGGCGACGGTAATCTGCTTAATCTGTTTTCGCAGCAAAAATTAAAAGAAGATGCTTATGGGCGCAGTAACGTGCTGATTTTAGGTTCGACCGACGATATGGCGGGCCGCGACGGGGCAGACTTGACGGACTCGATGATGGTATTAAGCGTCAATCAGACGAAAAAAGACGTTTATATTTACAGTATTCCCCGCGATTTGTATGTACAGTTTGGCAGGGCGTGTAATTCTGGATATGCGGGTAAAATAAACGAATATTTTATTTGTTCGGCAGATGGCAGCGGCGAGGAGGCGGAAAAGCAGCGGATGGATGAAACGCGGAAGTTCGTCGGTAATATCTTTAATATGGACATTCAATACGCTGTTCACGTAAATACCGTGGTTATTCGCGATGCGGTCAATGCTGTCGGCGGCGTGACAGTTAATGTTGCTAGCCGCGACCCGCGGGGCGTACTGGATGCCACTTTTGACGACAAATGCCGCCAGAACCGCAGTCTTTGCCCGCGCGGGCATTATTTGGTATTTCCGAACGGCCCGAACGAGATGAACGGCGATCAGGCTATGGCGTTTTCGCAGGCTCGCGGACATACGCCTCCGACTTACGGCTTGGAGCAGTCTAACTTTGACCGCGAAAAAAACCAGCAGCTGGTCTTAATGGCATTGAAGAGCAAGGCTGGCTCTACAGGTACGCTAACCGACTTTAGCAAGGTCTCTTCGCTGATGGAAGCTATGGGTAAAAATCTGAGAACTAATATTAGTACCAAAGAAATCCAAACGGTTATGAAATTGGCGGCGGAAATTAAAGAGCCGAGCGTCCATAAATTGAGCTTCGTCGAAAAAGACAATATGCTGATGACGACAGGCTCGGTTGGCGGCATGAGTATTGTCAAGCCGTCGGCAGGAGTAGGCAATTACAGCGAAATTCATTCATTCTTAAAGGGCGAGATTTACGGTACGCCGCTACTTAAAGAAAAAGCTAAAATAGCCGTACTTAACGGCAGCGGTGTGCCTGGGGCTGCTCAGAAACAGGCTGATAAGTTATCTGAACTAGGATTGAAGGTGGTTCATGTTGGCAATGTTCCTGGCGGAGCTAAAGCCAGTAAAAATACAGTTTACCAGCTTCCGTCGGGCAAAGAAAAGCCTGCGACCAAGTCGAAATTGGAAGAAGTTTACGGCACGCCGGCTACTACCGAGTCTCCGGGCTACAATTTGAATGTTGATGCGCAATTTATCGTAGTTGTGGGACCTGGATCTTAATTGATATAATAAGGAAGACATATGGATTTGTTAAAAACAGTAAAGCGGCGAACATTTTGGAGCGAAATCGTTTACCACACCTTGAACTTGGGTTTGGCGGCGGTTTTATTGGCGATTGCCAAGACGATTCAGTCGCCATATCCGGCGCTGGCGCTGGTTATCCTTAGTAAATGGCGAGTGATCGCTGTGCGTCCGCGGTTTTGGTGGGCAAATATTCAAGCAAATCTGGTCGATGTGGCGGTCGGCGTCGGTATCGTTGGTTTAATGTATCTGCCAAACATCGGCTTCACTATTCAGACTGTACTGGCGATTCTTTACGCTATTTGGCTTATCTTTATCAAACCGCTATCTAAGCGCTGGCAGATAGCCTTGCAGGCGGGATGTGCTATTCTTGTCGGTACGATATCGCTGATGGCAGTGTCGTATGAGTGGCCAGTTTCGGCGGTAGTTTTCCTGATGTTTTTGCTCGGCTACGGCGCGGCGCGGCATTTTCTGCATAGTTATGACGAGGAGCAAACTACGCTGCTTAGCTTTGTTTGGGGGCTAGTTTTTGCGGAGCTAGGTTGGCTGGCGTATTATTGGAATTTCAGCTACCTGAGGACGCTGGCTGGCGGCATTCCGCAAATAACGATAGTTCTTTTGCTTATTTCGTTTTGCGGCGGCAAGGTTTATCAGTCGTGGAAAAAGCATAAAAAAATCATATTTTCAGAGATAGTAGGACCGGTTTTTCTGGCGGTGGCGACAACTCTGGTTATGTTATTAGCTTTTAACTCGGTGGTTATATAGGTAATCTAAACATGGATAACAATACGACAGCAGCTAGCAGGGTGAAGCGAAATAATAAAAAGATAGTTTTCTGGACTATTGGTGCGGTATTGGCAGCGATATTAATCATTAGCAACGGCGTATTTGCGGGTTGGGTCGTTTATAAGTTAAATAACAGGCAAAATGTCTCGCAAACGAATATTCCTGACGGTAATTTGCGGCTGACTGATGAAGAAATCGACACTTCAAAGATTGTAGCGAAGGTTTCACCAAGCGTTGTTTCAATAATAACCACTCAGGGCAGCTATTTAACCAGGACTCAGCAAGGGGCGGGAACAGGTATTATCATCAGCCCTGACGGCTATATATTGACGAATAATCACGTCGTCGACGACGCCGATAGCGTGCGTATTATTACCAGCGATGGCAGCCAGCATACCGACGTGTCTATCGTTGGTAGTGACCCGCTAAACGATATTGCGTTCTTAAAAATAAAGGATGCTAAGAATTTACCGGCAGCGGAGCTGGGTAACTCCAGTACGGTAAAAGTAGGGCAAAAAGTCATCGCTATCGGCAATTCGCTGGGACGCTACCAAAACAGTGTGACTAGCGGTATTATCTCTGGCAAAGGTCGGCCAGTATCGGCCTCGTCTGATGATAGAAAAACTAAAGTCGAGGAGTTAACCGACTTGCTGCAAACTGATGCTGCTGTGAATTTGGGTAATTCTGGCGGCCCGCTGATTAACTTGTCCGGCCAGGTTATAGGTATAAACACGGCGACTGTTTCCGACGCGCAGAGCATGGGGTTTGCTATCCCGATTAACGCTGCTAAGGGTATGTCAAAAAGCGTCTTACAGGGTAAAGGCGTGCAAAAAGCCTACATTGGCGTCCGTTATGTCGCGGTTACGCCGGAAGTGCGGGCTGAATATAATTTGCCAGTTAAATCTGGCGCTTACATCGGCGGGCATTCGGGCGGCGTCGTAGAAACTGGCGGCCCGGCGGATGCAGCCGGCATTAGAGAAGGTGATGTTATCACTAAGATTAATAATAAAAACGTTGGTGAGGACGGCGGATTGTCAACGCTAGTTTCAGAATACTTGCCTGGCGAAAAGATTGAAGTTACTTTAGTGCGCGCCGGGAAAAATATTACGGTGGATTTAACGCTGGCTGCCTATAAATCGTAAAACGATAATATAACGCTGAATCGCCGCTAACTTAAAATTTTGCTTAGCGGCTGCTTGTATTATTCGCTCGTGCTGTATCGGGTCGGCCTCGATGAACAATTGTCCGTTTGGAGTTAAGTAGCGCGGTGCTTGCTGGATAAGCTCAAGGATCAATTTTAGTCCGCCATCCTCGGTAAAAAGGGCTATTTTCGGTTCGTACTGAAGCTCTGGCGATACCTCCCAGTCCTTGTCAACGTACGGCAGATTGGCGAAAATATAATCCACCGGCTCCAGTTGTCCGTTCAGCAGCGATTGTTGCTGGATTTTTACGCGGGCGCGGTGCTCATCGGCATTTTTTTCGGCAATTCGGAGCGCATCTTTGCTGATGTCTGATAAAATAACGGAAATATTTGTCCGCTCTAACGCTGATGTAATCCCCAGGCAGCCCGAACCAGTCCCGACGTCGATCAATACTTTCTGTTCAATTTCGCCAGCTGTCGCGTCCAGGAATAGTGAAATCATATCCTCCGATTCGGGGCGGGGAATTAATACTGCGGGAGAAACGGTAAATTTGCGTCTGTAAAACTCTTTATAGCCCAGAATATAGGCCATTGGCACGCGATCCAGCCGCAGATCCAGCCGGGCATTAGCGATGTCAACTCTGCGCGGATCAATCTCCTCATCCAGGTGCGCATGAAGGTATGTCCGATTTTTCCGCAAGGTATTGGCTAAGATTAATTCCGCATCCAGCCGCGCAGAGGAGATGCCGGCACTCTTCAGAGATTTGGCGGCATTTTTTAACCAAAATGATATGGTTGACTTTTCCTGCATTATATGCTACATTATACACTATTGATAATAAATTTCATAATGAGTATAAAGAGATAGCCAATGAAAGAGCCGTCAGGCAACCTTGATTTCATCAAACCGTTTGAAAATCAAAAGAGTTTAACAGATGCCGAGAAAATGGAGGCGGCATATAAGATGTCGGCGCTAGTGGACGATTTACTGCTTCGGTTTGCCGATAGTGTAAGTGTGCGTAAGCTTGCTTATTCAGATGGCTGCAATGGAAATCAGGCGTCGCTTGAATTGAGAGTGCCGTTAGGGGACAGTGAAGATCTGTCTATTGTAGTTGGATCATACTCAGATGATAAAGGAGACATGCTTAAGTATATCGGTTTGGGTGATAATAGTAGATATCGATATCATATGGAAAACCGGGATGAAGTGCTGCGCTATGATCTAAACACGGATGTGATAGAGAATGCTAAACCATTGTCAACGCGTGTAGCTGAAATATCCGATATATTACGCGGTAATGATCCTAGTATACTTAACGCCAATATGGATGATGTTGTGTCTAGATTAGATAATATTATGAAAAATAAGCAGCTAGAAAAACAATTAGGAGTAAACGACCAGCCAGTCGGTCCGTATGAAATTGATAAATTGACGCAGCTACTGGAGGGTGCGGAAGCGATTGGCGCGATTTAATGCTTTATGAGCAGTTACACAGAAGGTTTGCACATAACGGATAACCCAGCTTGCAATGAGTTTATGCGGGAAGAATGGGGAGACTTTCCGAAGGTTCAGTTTGACTGCGGGTTAGGCGCTGAACTGTCTGGCGAAACGGTTGATATTAACGAGGAGGCGCTGCGCGAAACTCTTGAAAAAATTAGCGTGCCAGAAGAACGATGGGGCGATATAACATTGACTGTTGCGAGCAATAAGAAACGCCTCATTTGCCAGATAGTTTGGCAGGCAGCACTGATATCACCGAGGATGGCGGGTTTGAGGTTGTAGTAAGAGCCGGCGATTTTAATACAGTTTTGCGGCATGAATTGCAGCACGTCAAAGATGAGATAGAGAAAGGAGCGCCCCAACGGAGTGAGGTATTGTATGTAGCGGGTAGGACAGCTCCTGTTAAGGAAGCGTTTTCTTCTGCTCTTGCAAATGTTTTTGCAGGTAGTTTGATTACCATAAGTACTGAATCGGGCGCGGCAGACCACTTGGTGAATGCTTCCTGCGCGGTAACGGCATCTTTCTGCTTGGCGTCTTTGGGAGTATATCTGGCGGGATATTATTGGGACGAAAGAGAACGGCGCGCCCGCAAGGCTGAAAAAGCTTTTGAAACAGAACCGGTGCTGATGATAGATTGACTTTTCACTATAATTTATGTACAATTTACATCTATGAGGAGATACATGGATAAATCGGGAATGGACTTTCCTTATTGCGAAGGCATTGTAAGTGTTAAGCGTGATTTTCCGAGAGTTCAGTTTGATCGTAAATTAGGCGCTGAGTTGGCGCCTGGCGAGACTATTGATATTGCTGAAAAAAGCTTAGAAAAGTATCTTAAGCATGCTGGTATCCCCAGAGATCGCTGGGGTGATTTATCGATAGTTGTTACTGGTGCTGAAAGTCCTTCGTATTTGAGAGGCGCTGAGCTCGGTCATGTGAGGAAAGACGAAAGTAATGAGAGGGGGCTCGAAGTTGTCGTAGAAGCTGACTACTATACTGATTTTGATGCTACTTTGCGGCATGAACTGTGTCATGTCAAGGATATAATGGACGGAAAGATTGATTTGGAGAGAAAGAGGCGGTCAAGTCTTGTTTATCCATACTGCATGTACACTAATTCTGAAGAAAAACGTGGTATAGTTCGCGACTTGCTAGCATTGTGCCGTCTATCAGCGGCGTCTTTGACAGCTTATCTTAAGGGAACTTCCTTGAAAAAATACTATGATAGTCCAGAGGAGCAGCGCGCCTGCGAGGCTGAAAAAAAAGGCGAGTGGCTGCCCTACGCGTTTGTTAGGCGCATAAGCGCTGAGTCTGAGAATGAGATAGCGCCGTTTTTATCTCACCCTTGGACATCGGTTCAGACAGGAAGAGACGACCGTAAGGTGCGGGCGATGCAGGAAGCCGCCAGACAACTTGGCTTGTCGTGTTATACGACAACAGATCCGGAGAAAGTTGAAATGCTTGCTAAAAAAGAAGCTGAAAGATTTTGTTGCGGGTATGCAAAATCAGCCAGAAGTGCAGTGCCTGTAAGAAGTAAATATACATTAGAAGCGATTGATGAAGAGGTTGATAGATTTATGGGCTATGCGGATACAGCCATTAAGAATGGCGGTGCGGTGATGGCTATAGTGCCTGGCTCTATACGTGGTATTGGATTGGGAGCGTTCAGTAAACGATATTATGATATTGAAAATGGGCATTATGACTGGCATTGACTGCCAGAGTATGGCTAATGGTAATATTTGTTTGTTTTATGTAATTCCACTGTGCTCGGCTTCAGGTTGTAGCGGGGCGGGGAGTTCATTTCTTGCAAAACAATATAAAAAATTGTAAAACTGTTTGACAAATTCAGAGATAGAGAGTAATATATGAAACATTGATAAAATTATAGTGGGCAAGGAAGCGAGATTTGAGATGGGAAAACAAGGAATAGAGACAGTGAAAGACGGGAGTGCTACAACAAGAGTAGGTAGAGATATTGATAGCTGGGCTTCTCTTGTAGGTTTCAGCCATAAAGCAGTAGCAGAATCGTTTGACGAAAGTGAAATACCCCTTGTTGTGCAAGCTGCCAATGAAACTGGTACGCGATATCGTGTGGCATCGGGTGTTGATGAAACTCGTAAGTTGCTGGTCGCAAGATTACGACGTCGTCTTGCCAAGAGCGAAGGATATTTCCCAGACCTTTATCTTGAATATATAGAGGAATCAGAACAACGCCGCGCCGAAAATATACTTGAAGCTGGCGGTGCAGCAATCGCCTTAGCTTATAAAGATGAAAAAACGGGTTTGAGTGATTTTTGGCAAAGGTATAACGGGTTAAAAAAAGCAAAAGAAAAACAATCTAATCCTGACTCTGTTGATTCTGAATCGTCTAAAAACCCTGAGGACGAGGCTTAGTTGTTTAGAGGGGAAATATTAAACAGAGTAACTTAAAATGAGAGATTGGGGTTTAGTATGAAAACTTCAGGTGAGACAACAGTAACTAGAGGATTTATAGGAGAGTTGTATGGGCTGCCACAGAGCTGTGCAGACTGGGCTATCCTTGTCAGCGATAACAGAGCGATAACGTCACAATTTAACGCAGGCGACCTCCCTTTTGTTAAACAGGCTGCCGCCGAAACTGATACGCAATACTGTGTAGTAACACAAAGTGCTGAGGAGGCTGGCATTCTAGAGGCTGAAAACAGGCGGCGTATAGCTGTGTATGCGTCGCCGCACAGTAGCCCAATTAAGCCAGAACATCTTGATATTCGACGTATGCGAGAGGAAGAGGAGCGTCGCGCTAAAAAACTACTGGAAGCTGGCGGGGCGGTAGTTGCCTTGGCCTGTAAAGAAGGAAAAGGTCTGGATGATTTTTGGCGGGCATACGACGGTCTAAGACAGGCTAATCCTGAATTATCCGAGTCTTAGGCTTGCTTCTTGCAAAATAAGATAAAAATTGTAAAACTGTTTGACAAATTCAGAGATAGAGAGTAATATATGAAACATTGATAAAATTATAGTGGGCAAGGAAGCGAGATTTGAGATGGAAAGAATGGGGTGCGAAGACTGCAAACGCCCAGAAAGTGTTGACGATTGGATTGGTTACATATTATACAATAAAGCATTTGCGCAGCCGTTTAAAGATATAGCCGCTGTCGAGCAGGCCGCTAGCGAAACTGGCACGCAATATTATGCCACAACAGATATCAACGAAGTTATACGTTTTATGGGTATGATGGAACGGCGTATATATGTAGATCCAGAAGAGTCTTTCGAAGAAAAAATGGACCGCTTGAGCAGCTGTGCTGAGGAGATGATTGATCGCGGTGAAATAATGGTTGTTTTGGCCTTAAAGGATAAAACAACTGGCTTAAGTGATTTTTGGAGAGAACACCGCAGGCTAGAAGAGCAGGCTAAAAGACTAAGCTCAAATATCGATTCTGCTGAATCTGAGGATGGTGAATATCCAGTTCTTTTGAACAGCGATTCTACTGATTCTGATTTTCCTGAGGATTCTGGTAATGATAAAAATGATAAATATTCAAGAGTTAGAAATTCTTTAGGTGTCACCTCTGCTGGGATTGACGGTTTGTCTACTGTTGAAGAGGAGCAAGAAAAACCAACTCTTACAAGTATGGTTCTTAATGGAAAGGCAACAGCGCGCCCTGCAAAGGATAATAGTCTTGTGACTATAAACGTACGAGCTGCTCGTGAAGCTGGTCTGGAATACCATAGAATAACTGATTATGATGAGGCTTGTGGGCTACTGATTGCAGAAAACCGCCGTTCGACAATGGCTGCGGCGCTAGATGTAGGATACGCTAGTTTACAGGGGTCTGATTCTGAGCTACTTGAAGAGATAGGACCGTTTGTGGAGGGTCTAATCCAGAACGGCGGCGGGGTGATTGTCATAGAGCATGGTGATGGAGAGAGACAACTGAGTCCGGAATTCTATTTAAAGTATAAAAAATTAAAAGACATACTTGATTCTGGTGATCCTAATAACTGGTAAAGATATTATAATCTAGAGAGGCAACCTAGCTTTGAATCGTCTGAAGCTTAATTTCTGGCGTTATTCGCCTTCAACTCCCGCTCATACCGCTGTAATTGCTCAATCAAATCGTCAATATCCCCGTTCATTGCTGCGGGGATATTGCTGCGGCTGTAGTGAATGCGATGGTCAGTGATGCGGTCTTGCGGGAAGTTGTAGGTGCGGATTTTTTCGGAGCGGTCACCAGTGCCGACTAGCGAACGCCGTTCAGCGCTTAATTTAGCATTTTCCTCATCAATTTTCATCTGCAGCAAGCGCGAACGCAGCACGCTCATGGCTTTTTCGCGGTTCTTGATTTGCGACTTTTCGTCTTGGTTAGTGACGACGATACCAGTCGGCAGGTGAGTGATCCGTACCGCCGAGTCGGTGGTGTTGACGCTCTGGCCGCCATGGCCGCTGGAGCGATAAATATCGACGCGCAGGTCGTTCGGGTTGATTTCGATGTCAGTCTCCTCAGCTTCTGGCAGCACTGCTACGGTGACGGTAGAGGTGTGGACGCGGCCTTGGCTTTCGGTGACTGGGACGCGCTGGACACGGTGGACGCCGCCTTCAAATTTCAATTTGGCGTATGGCGCGTCGCCTTTGACCATGAAAATAACTTCTTTATAACCGCCAGAATCGTTGGCGGATTCGCTAATCAGCTCGGTTTTATAGCTGTTAGTCTCGCACCAGCGTAGATACATGCGGTACAGCTCCGCCGCAAATAACGAGGCTTCGTCGCCGCCAGCGCCAGCGCGGATTTCTATGATGATATTTTTCTCATCATTCGGATCTTTTGGCGTCAATAGGATAAATAATTCTTCTTCCAGCTCTGACAGACGCGCTTCAGCCTCAGTGATTTCAACTTTCGCTAATTCTGCCAATTCGCCGTCATTCGCTAATTCTTTGGCGTCACGTAGATTTTGCTCCAACGTAGCTCGCTCTTCGCCCTTGGCAATAAGCGTCTCCAGCTCTGAAAACCGCTTATTTTTTATGGTAAAATCTGGCGAGCCGTAAGCGTCAGGACGCGCTAAAAAATCGCCCAGGCTAGCGCGCTCGGCTTTCAAAGCGTCCAAATCGAGGGAAATCTTTGCCATATGTATAGAATTATAGCATATTATCTCTTAGTTTTTCTTAGATGGGATGAGCTTGGTGTTTAAGGTTGACAACTTTATGGCGTCTGTGATACCAATAGATTACAATTTAAGGAGTGATTTACATATATGGAAAAATCGTATGGAATTTTTGAAGCCTACTGCGGCGTACCCGAAACTGGAAAAGATTTGGGATTAACTACCAGACTTGAGGGGGTATTGGGATGCCCTGATGATATTGAATACTGCGGATTAATGATGCGGTCGTGCGATTCTGTAAAGTACCTCAGTGATGCTCTTCAGTGTATTGGACTGACTTTGGATAGAACACCTAACTATGGGAGGTTTAGAGCAGATGCTAAGCTGTTTGGTTCGTATGATAGTGTTATGCGCGATGATGGAGTTTTATTAGAAATGCGTGTCGTAGCTTTTGACGCTTATAATTACGAGAGTGCATGTACAGACAGCGTTTACCGCGATGGCTCAGTTGTTGTGTTCAAGTCTGATACAAGACCAGCTGGCTGGTTCCGTACACGGCCGAAATTAACAACGCAGACTATGGAATGGGGTAAAAATTGCGCTTATGTAGGACATGTCACACCTGATGATGTTAAGTGGTTTTGTATGTCACCTAAAGACTCTAACGATAATGAACCGAATACTAATCCTTTTGAACTTAAGGCGGTTGACCTAGGAGATAGAAAGGTCGATGAATTATACGCCGAATTATGGGAATTTTTACGAATTCGTGAGAGTCTATAACTAAGGATAGAAATATATGCTTATCGGAGGGTCTTTTCTCCTTTGTGTTCTGGAGACAGGGGAATAGTTCACAGAGCTAATAAAAACACCTCTCGCGAGGTGCTTTTTATTTGGTCTTGCTTTTGCTGGCTACTTCTTAGCCTTTTTGGACGGTTTCGCTGATTTGGCGTCGTCGTTTCCGCTAGTAGCGGTTTGCTGAGCCTTGGCTGCGGCGGCTGCGTTGCGCTTTTTCGCCTTATTAGCCAGCTCGGCGCGGCGTTTAGCGGCTGCCTCCTGGCGTGCTTTGAACCGGTCAACGCGGCCTTCGGTGTCGATAATCTTTTCTTCGCCGGTGAAGAATGGGTGCGAGGCGCTAGAGATGTGCACCTTGACGAGTGGATAAGTTTTGCCATCTTCCCAAACGATGGTGTCCGTAGTTTGCGCTGTTGACTGAGTCAAGAACGCGAAGCCCGCTTGATCGTCGCTAAATACGACCGGGCGATAGTTCTGTGGGTGAATACTGCTTTTCATAACCCTAGTATTTTAGCAGGAAAGCAGATAGATTGCAAATTGTTGCAAAATCCATGTAATATGTCAAAATGCTTGACGAAACAGAGTGAAAAGCGTATAGTCCAGATTAATAATAAGGAAAAACTGGGAGTCTATTATTTTTTATGGAAAAAAGTATTCAGTCGTCGTTTATTGGATGTTATGAATCTGATACATTCGGTGCGGATAACTCAGAAAAATCAGTCGAACATGGTGAAACGGAAGGTCAGGAAAGAATTGAAAAACTGAATGCGGTGTTAGAATCGCCCGACAGTGTTGAAGATCTTTATGTACGCAGTAATAGCCGGATGGACGGTCTTCATGTTGCGCTGAATCTTCAATTTCATTTGACATTAAAAAGTACGTCTTATACCAATATTGTTCGGGCAAAGTTGTTTAATCCGCGCCAATTTTCTGACGGCGAATCTCAAATTGTGCCAATAGAAACGACCGTTCCCGTTGCGGCTTTTGATGCTTATGAACGCGGCGTTCATCGAAGTGGGACTACCAGAAAATGGGAAGGTTCAGTAATATTGTTTAATATGTCGGAAGATCTGGCTGGCGAAGTTCTTCCGCTTTCAACGATAACAGGCTCTGATCGGGATAAGAATGACATCTACGGCGCAGTCGTGAAAGATGATGCTATTACATATTTTCAGCTTGCTCCGAAAAAGGAGGGCTACATGGATCCGGTCATTATTAAATTTGACCCGTCAAGCGAAGAAGCGGCAATATTGCAGGGCGAACTCGATACATTCCTCAAATCGCGCGAGGATGCGGTTGCGGCGTAGGGATGGCTGTTTATTAGGGGGTATCTTTGATAGCACGTATGCTTCATAAGGCGCTGCAAAGAATTAGGGGTGGCGATGAGATAAGCCTAAAAAGTGGCTCGGCTGTTTGAGGGCAATGTGCGAAAATCTAACATTCATTGGTAATATTCAGACAGAGAGGGTTCAGTAGAAATACAGTTAATTGCTGCTTTGTCTACTATTGAAAAGATAAATATAAAAATTTATAATTGTGCATATTCAGGATTAATATAAAAGCGTGGAGTTATAAAATATGAATAGTGAGCAGCCTTCTATTTTGAGTGGATATAACTTGTAGGAACTAATGGCGAAAGAGGTTCGACGACCTGGGGAGAAAGAAGAAGCGCAGACAATTACTGAAATACTGAAACAACCCGATAACACTGAGGAAGTTAATATGGGTCGTGTGTTAACAAGTCTTAGTAAAGGACTTGACAATACCTTTGGGGTAGGCCTTTCGGGGATTTGCGGTGGTGATAGTGTAAAAGCAAAGTTATTTAGACCTCATAAATGTGTCCTTGGCTCTTGTTACGGCATGCCAGTAGAATTAAATACCTCAGTTGCGGCTTTTGATGCGCATACATCTGGCGAGCCAAGAGGGAAGAAAGCCGGCTCTGTCGTGCTATTTAAGCTGTCGGCAAATCTACCTGGCGAATCAGCGCCAAGTTCGACGGCAAGGGATTTGAAGTGGGGTGTGAATTGTATACAGGGAGCTTTTGTGACTGGCAACAAAATTAACTATTTTGAAATTGCCCAGACAAGCGGTGATGACATAGTTGTCGTAGAATTTCATCCTTTTGAGGAAAGGGCATTAAATCTTAGTCAAGAGCTAGAGAAATTCATAGCGTCTCGTGAAGGGGAATCTGTGGCTGTATAGCTAACAACTGTATTTGTACGCGATGTGGTGAGTATAGGACATGCTATTGACTTTATTCACAAATTATGCTACCGTTACTAACGTAAGAAAAAGGAAAAATAGACATGACTGAAAAGATAACTAACTCTACCGATGATTTTACCGACGCTGAGGATCGTGGTCCTACTCTTGGTGGTGTTGAAGTGCCAGTGGCAGGGGGTCTTAAGGAGGATGTCGCTGATGATGTAATATTTCCCCGTGTTTCAGAAAAGCCGCTTCTATTGAAGGCGGGAAGTGTTAATGAAGAAGCGGCGGGTGATGCTGGAAAAGAAGAAAAGCCAGAACTCCTCTTAGGTAGATTGAGGAATGCGCTGGCGGAGACAGCATTCAGGACAGTTCAGGTAATGTCGCAATATCGGAAAATATTTCGCTCGGTTGGCTCGTTTGTTGCCGAGAGGACTCGTGAAGAGGTTAATGAAGGGAAAGAGGTGTTTCGTTTAGTCGGTGCATTTGCTGCTAGACGTCTTCGTAGAGTGATTCCTAAAAAGAAAGAGATGCTTGGCGGGGAAGTTCTGGATAACCTTGACAGAAATTGGGATTTTGATATCAATAACGGCGGTTTCGTTCTTCAGGGAGGCGAACAGGCTGCAGAAGATGCTGTAAAGGGCGGATATGAAAGTATGAAAAAGCTGATACCTGACGCAGATAAAGTATTTGCAGAGGACAGTAAGCTTAATCCAAGGTCCGAAGATTTTGACTCTTCGTATGCGATTGATTACTTTTGCGGTTCAGCTTCAGAAAACATCGGGACATTCTTTGGAGAAAATTACGAGAATATGCCGAGGCTTGCAGGTGTTGTTAGGGCTTCAATGCAAGAGCAGACGGATAATCTACGCTCTTTAGATAATAAAAAGCCGAAGGTTTACGGCGCAGCTGTTCAAAAGCTTATGGACAGCAGGGATTTGTTACCAAAAGAGTTAACTGAGGACTTTGATGGCGCTATATTTGATGAGATTACCGCGGCAGTTTCGGAGGGTTGCCATGACGGTTCTGTTCTTCGCGGATGCTGTAAACTGTTGGCGGCGCGCGGTTTTCCGCCAGAGCGCTGGGTACAAGACGCAAAAAAGAGAAAAGATTGTCCGGAGTTTTTGCGCCAGTTGGTTGCTGAAGGTAAAGAAAGTTTATTTGATAAAGCTTCTATTCAGTTTATTTTAGAAGAATCAAAGGATAAAAAACTCGGGACTGACACTAGCAAGCGCATGGATTGGCTGCAAGAATTTTATGAGGACAGGTTGCCAGATGTGGACAATATCGCAGTCTGGAGTTATGTTAATGATATTATAGGAGGGTCGCTCCGTGTTGGCGATGGTATGAAGATTGAGATATTAGAGAGATATATCGACAATATCCGCGAAATTGGACAAGATAAAGCTAATACGCTTTATGAGAAGTGCGGGATAGTACACTTTTCGGGTTGGAACACAAGCGTACTTGAGGGAACGGAAGCCATGTTAAGGAACGGACGCACCGAGTCTGGCGGTCCGGCAACCCTTGTAGTGCGGGGTGTTACGGGCGATCATAATAATGTGTTTGAACATTTGAGATTTATAGATTCTGGCGACGTGTTTGCTACGGAGATAGGAGGTATTGAGCAGAGAATCGATAGAATGAGGACGATGCTGCAGGCAGCGAATATCGCGGATCGGCTGCGCGGTCGCGGTTTGGGCTTGCGTGCATATTATCCCGATACCGACGATTTGCTTGGTATAGTTAAGCGTATGCAAAAAGCCGGCCTTAGCGAAGTTAAGCGGGTTGTTCTAGCTGGACACTGCAGTGAAAAGAGATTTTGCATGACATCGTACACACATATACAGCCAAAACCAGAAGAATGGGCTCGTAATAAGGGTATATCTGCGGTTATGAATACGTTTCATCCCGATACTGTGTCGTTAATAGCTTGCCATCCTATCGCCGAAGATCCGAATATCGAACCTCTTTCGATTAGCGATACCCCGCAAGAAAGGCAAGGGGCAGCCCCAGCGATATCAAGGGCATATCCTGGTGTTGATGTTGTTAGCGCGCTCGATGGCGTGGCAATTGCCGATAATAGGCGTTCAGATGCTTTTATAGTCGCCACTATGGCCAGTAAAGATGCAGATAATCCTGAGATTCCAGACGGTGATTTTGAAGACGTAGTTAATTCGGAAGCTCATGTGTCGCACAATCTAGCAGTAACTAAGAATGGAAAAACAAGGCTTTATCACGGAGATTCGTTGATTTGGTAGATAAAAAAGGTATAATAGGAGTAATTTATGTGCAAATTATCAGAGCAAATACAGGCTATTCAACAAGAGATAGGGTCTGGCGGAGACGATTATCCTCAAATAGTGCAGGGCTATCTGCATGACGTCCGGTGCGAGGTAGAAGCGCTACTGGATTCTAGCAGAAGAAACACCGGAAAAACTCCCAGCGACATTAGGCGTATGGTAGGCGATAAGATAAAAGACCTCGCAGCGAGCGGCCAGGTTGATATTGGCTTATGGCGCATATACAGAGATAATGCGGAAGAGAAACAGGCTGGGGAATATAGCGTATCTCGCTTTTCAGAGAATGAAGACGGTAGTATAGCGGAGCATAGGATTACTGCTGAAGACGCAACCCTTGAAGATTGCGATTCCTTGAGACAACTTTTAGATTTGTTAAGAGTTAGATAACTGCCCTGCGGCTGCGTGGCGATTTGAGTTCTGCCTTACAGTATGCTACAGTAGTTAGGTAACTAATTATTAACGACACAGCCTGCCGTAACTCCAAAAACAGTGGGCGAGGAAAAGGAGTAACCTAATGTCTGTAACAGTAGACATGAAAGCTTTGTTTGAAGCTGGTGTTCATTTCGGACACAAAACCAGTCGCTGGCACCCAAAGATGGCGCCGTATATCCATTCAAAACGCCAGGACAGCCACATTATTGACTTGGTAAAGACGGTAGAGGCGCTAGAAAAGGCGCTGCCAGAACTGACCAAGATCGCCGCTAGCGGTAAAAAGGTGCTGTTCGTCGGTACGAAAAAGCAGGCCAAGGACGTAGTGCGCCAAGCGGCCGAGAGTATCAACCAGCCGTACGTGGTTGAGCGCTGGATTGGCGGTATGCTAACCAACGGCGCGACAATCGCTCAGCAGATCAAGAAGCTGAAGAACCTTGAGAAGCGTATGGCATCAGGTGACCTGGAAAAGCGCTACAACAAGTTGGAAGTGCAGCGTTTTCAGGAGGAAATTGATAACCTGAATTTCAAATACGGCGGTATCAAGAATTTGATGGGCAAGCCGGGCGCGGTGGTCGTGGTTGACGCGCTGACTGATGCGAATGCAGTGCGCGAGGCAGAGTCTCTGGGTGTACCAGTGTTTGCGGTGGTTGATACTAATGTCAATCCAACCGGTATCAATTATGTTATCCCGGGCAATGACGATGCGATCAAGAGTATCCAATTGCTATTAAGCTACTTTGCCAAGGCAGTAGCCGAGGGAGCTGGCGCAGCAAAAAAGGAAGACAAGTCAGTAAAAAAGGGAGATAAATAGGATGAACGTTTCTGTTGACGATATTAAAAAACTGCGCGAATTAACTGGTGTGGGCTTGACTGATGCAAAGAAGGCGCTGGTTGAGACTGATGGCGATTTTGACAAGGCGCTGGAGGCGATGCGTAAAAAAGGCTTGACCAAGGCTGAGAAAAAAGGCGACCGCGAAGCGCGTGAAGGCTTGATCGAGGGCTATGTGCACTCGGGCCGAATTGGCGTGGTGGTTGAGGTGAACTGTGAGACCGACTTCGTGGCGCGCCTGGATGATTTCAAGAAGTTGGCGCACGAAATTGCCATGCAGATTGCAGCCATGAGTCCGAAGTATGTTTCTGAGGCGGATATTCCGGCTGAGGAAATGGAGCGGGTGAAGGCTGAGTTGATGGCCAGCGAGGCATTGGCAAGCAAGCCTGAAGAAATGCGTGAAAAAATCGTTGAAGGTCAATTGAAAAAGCACTTTGTCGAACAGGTATTGATGAGCCAGGCATACATCTTGGACGATTCTAAGACAGTTGAGCAGCATATTAAGGAAGCGATCGCTAAACTCGGCGAGAACATCGTGGTGCGCCAGTTTAGGCGAATTGAGCTGGGCGTGAGCGAGTAATTGATAGCTATTGAAAAATATAAGTAAAAATCGGCGTTTTATATTGACAAAAGCGCTGGCTTGTGGTAGGATGAAAGCATAAACTAATTTAACGATAAGTATAATATCGAAAGGATATAGCAACGATGACAACGACAACAATGTCAGGAGAAACAGCGTCAGCGGCAGCGTCGCCCAATGAAGCGCCGAGGGTTACTGCGTGGGATAATATAGGAGATGATGCGTCGTCTAATGACGAGCCTCTTCCTCCGTCTATTCCGCCTCAAGGTCGTGGTGTAGAGGGTCAGAATACTCAAGACGCCGATGAGCGTATAGCGAGCCCTACTGATATGGATGTGAAAGAGGTTAATTACGGAACGGTTTCTGCTCCTGGCGATTATGGACTTGTTCCATATAGAGTTAAAGTAAGGAGTAGCGGTCCAAACTTACCAGGTAACATTATTGATACGCGCTTCGCTCAAAACGCGGGGGAGCAGACATCTGCAGATGCGGGCATGAGCTATGAAGACAGAGGCCGGCAGATAATTGCTGGTGCGACTGAGCGTGCCAAGGCTGGCGGTAAAGAACTATTCGGTCGTGCTAAAGCTGGCATAAAAGGAATTGCGGATAAAATTGTCGGCTTGGCAAGAGGCGGCGCCAAAACAGCGGGCGAGGCGGTCGCAAAGGGCGCAAGCGTTGCGGTTGGTTTCGCTGCGATTGAAGGTCCTAGGGCTGCAAAAGCGGCTGCGGAGAAAGCATCCGAAGTTAAAGAGAAAAGTGCACAGGCAATTCATGAGCTTGCAGAGAGTGCTCGGAGTAGGCGCGAAGAACGGAAGAATAAGCGTGCAGCGGCTAAAGCTGAGAGAGAACGCGAATATGGGGAGCGTCAGCAAGCTCGAAAGAAGAAATTAGGCGAGATAGCGGCACGTGCTCAGAGTAATGATTGGATAGAGGCTAGGATAAAAGCAGAATCTGATGAGCGTGATACTAATATTGACACGCTTGAAGCTGATATTTCAGAGCAGAAGGACGCTTTGGAGATGAAAGAAGAAGAGGTAAGGGCGGCTGAGTCTAGAGCCAGAAAGGCCCAGAGGCAGCTAGAAAGGCTTGAGGCTAAGAAGAAAAAAGCCGAAGCGCGGCGTGATGAGGCGGAAAGGATTAAACAGAGAAATCCTGGTGATATAGATGCTGAGATGGCGCTTACGAGGGCTGAAGGCGACTTGAATGCGATTGAAGAGCAGTATAACGCAGCGTCAACTATTAAGACTAGATTAGAAGGTAAAAAAGTAGATCTTTCTAGTGAATTGGGTACGACCCGTACAAGGCTAGGAGAGCTTCAAGGTCAGGTTAACGTTGCAGAAGATGAGATAGCAGCAGGAAAGAAATGGCTACGAAGAAGTCGTGTTGAGCGTTTGGAAAATGCTGCTTCATCGGCATTTACCAGAGTTGCAGAATTTGTTGACGGGCCAACTGCGGCGCACGGTCTGCTCAGGAGAGCTGGACAGGCAATCAGGCGAAAGCTGCAGGGCAGCGGCAATCGCCAGGAAGCTAAAACTGCGTAATCGCAGCCTGTAAATTAAAACAAGAATATATAAAACAGAAAGGAAAATAAAATGGACGATAATAATGTTAGCGCAGTCACAGTAGCTATCACTAAAGCGCAGTTGAACGCAGTTGGGATTAATCTTCCCGACGATGAGATGGAAGATTTGATTCAGCGTGCTGAGAATGAAGTTAACGAGCGGGTGGGTGAAGAGCTCTTTGACTCGCTGGACGACGACCAGTTGAAAGAGTTTGTAGCTATGCAAGAAGATAAAAATGTTTCTGATGACAAGATTGCTGAGTGGCTGGCAGAACGCGTGCCAGACTACAAGCAGATAGTCGATGACAATACAGTAATCGTTCTTGACGAGTTGGTTAAAACGATACTAAATAATGAATCTGAAACCGCTCAAAAGCAGGCAGCGTAACATATAAATCGCCGCAGGAATATAACTCCGCTTGTACTGGTAGTACGGGCGGAGTTATTTTGTATAAATAATCAAACAGCCGTCTGCCTGGCGGCGGGAGTCGGTGGTGGTGACGATGAATTGGTGGTTTTGGATAGTCTCTTGGAGTAGTTTTTCGCGGGTGGCGTCGAGCTCTGAGAATACGTCGTCCAGTAAAATAAGCGGTTTGGCGTTGTTTATGCTGGTCTGTAAATCCAATTCTAGTAATTTGAAAGCTAGCATGATGGTGCGCATCTCGCCTCTGGAAGCAACTTTTACGGCGGGCTGATTATGAAGGAATATAGTAAAATCTTCACGCTGCGGTCCGACAGAGGTGAAGCCTGTTTTGATTTCATATTCGCGCGATTTGGATAGGCGGTCAAGCAGGGATTGTTCGTAGGTTTGCAGAGGAGCGCTGGCTGAATATTCAATTGATAAAGCCGTCGGCTGTCCAGCTAGCGATTCGTACAGGTTTTTGATAGCTGATTCATGTTTGAGCAAAAAATTTGTACGCTGCCGGCAAACTAAGGCGGCGTATTGAACAAATTTTATGTCCCAGGCGAACAAGTTATTACGCCAAGATTGCGAATTTTCCTGAGGATGCTTTAATAATTCGTTGCGTTGCAGCAGCGCCCGGCTGAAAGCTCTGAGAGCGGTATCGTATTTCGGGTCAAGGCAAGATAGCAGTCCGTCTAAAAAGTCGCGGCGGCGCGATGGCGATGATGAGATTAGCCGCAGTTCGCTGGGTTCAAACAGAACAACAGGTAAGCGGTTTTTACGAGACAAGACCTTTGATTTGTTATCGTTTAGGATAAATTCTTTACTGATTTTATCGTTCGATCTGGCTAATTTGAGGCGGCGCGACCCAAAGCTGCCCTCCAAATGAACAATTGTTTGTTCCATGTCGAATTTCATGCAGTCGCCCAAACTGCCGCGGAAACTACTGCCGCGTAGCGCTGCGTAAATTGCCTCCAGCAAGTTAGTTTTACCTGTGCCGTTTGGTCCGACGATAACCGTGCCGGAACTGTTAAAATCGACTTCATGTAAGTTGTACGAGCGAAAATTATAAAGCTTTAATTTGGTTATCACGGAGGTTATTATATCATGATACCAGGACCGAAGTTGGTTGGATTTTTGCGGGATTTTAACTGACATAGACTTTATATTACATAAGACGGACAATTGCTGGTAAAATTTGCTATAATATAAGGCAGGTAATTTGGAGGTAATGATGTTTGACACACAACCATATGAGGATAAAATGGCGCAGGCGTTTAGCCACTTTCAGGACGAGCTGAAAAAGGTGCGGACGGGCCGGGCGCATGCCGGAATGCTGGACGGCGTGATAGTAGAGGCGTACGGGACGCGGATGCCGCTCAATCAAGTGGCAAATGTGACAGCACCGGAGGCGCAGATGCTGCTGGTGACGCCGTTTGATCCGAGTAATATTACGGCAATTTCGGCAGCAATTCGCGATAATCAGAGTTTGGGTTTTAATCCGTCGGATGATGGGCGGGTGGTGCGCGTGCCAGTGCCAGCGCTGACTGAGGAGCGCCGCAAGCAATTAGTCAAGCAAGTTAGCGAAAAGGTCGAAGAGGCGCGGATCGCTATGCGGACGATTCGACAGGATGCTCTGAATGATGCCAAGCGCATGAAAGACGCCAAGGAACTCGGCGAGGATGATTATAAGCGAGTTGAGAAAGAGATTGACGCGCTGATGAGTAAGGTGCAGGTGCAAATTGACGAGGCGTTTAAGGCAAAAGAAAAGGATGTGTTGACGGTTTGATGAATCAGACGTTTGCTGAGCGCGTGAAAGAATTAGGGCTGCCGTTGGATCAGATGATTATCATTGGCAGCGGTATTTTGGATCAATTAGGAATCCGCCAGTCTGCTGATATTGACGTAGCGACTAATCGAGAGGCGTTAGAAGAAATCGCTCGTAGCGATGGCTGGGTCGAAAAGCTTGATAAAAATCAACGCCAGTATTTGGCGAAGCATGATGAATCGGCCGAGATCTGGGACGGCTGGGAAATTGACGGGCGAATTGTTGAGTACGACGAGCTGCTGGACTACGCGGTGGAATATGACGGTGTAAAGTTTGTTAATCTAGATTTTCTGCGGCGCTGGAAAAACTGGCGCGGGCGCGAAAAAGATATCCAGGATGTGAGGTTGATCGATGAGTGGAGGGCGAAACATGAGTGAAAAAACAGAATTGCCGAGGCACGTTGGGTTTATCGTTGACGGTAATCGCCGCTGGGCGAAGAAACACGGGCTGCCGGCTTATGAGGGGCATTTGGCGGGATATAACTGTCTGAAGGACGTCTTATTGGAGACTCTCCATAGCGGGGTAAAATATGCCAGCGCCTACGTGTTTAGTACGGAAAATTGGAAACGTTCCGAAGAAGAAGTCGGGCATTTGATGAAACTATTTGTTAAAATGCTGGAAGCTGACGTATCGATTTTTTTGGATAATAATGTTAGGCTGCGAGTGATTGGGTCGCGCGATGGTTTGTCGGACGCGCTGATTAAGGTTATAGACAATGCCGAGGAAAAGACGAGGAATCTGACGGGCGGCGAGCTGCTGCTTTGCCTGAATTACGGCGGACATTTGGAAATTGCTGATGCGGTCAAAAAAATTGTTCAATCGGGCGTGAACGCTGATGAAGTGACGCCGGAATTGATTGCTCAGAATTTGTATACGCCGGAAGTGCCGCCGTGCGATTTGATCGTACGGACTAGCGGCGAGCAGCGTCTGAGTAATTTTATGTTATGGCGGGCGGCCTACAGCGAATTGATGTTTATTGATAAACATTGGCCAGATATGACGACTGATGACGTGGCAGTAATTTTGGATGAGTATGCGCGCCGGAATCGGCGGTTTGGAGGATGATGATGTTGATTCTGGGGGTTATTATAGGGTTGTTCGTACTGGTTCTGCTGGTTGTCTTACACGAGCTGGGGCATGCTATGGTCGCTAAGCGAAATGGCGTTGTTGTCGAAGAGTTTGGCATTGGCTTTCCACCGCGAGCGAAGAAGTTCCAGCCAAAAAAGAGTTTTCTCGGTAAAAACGTTATTTTTAGCCTGAACTGGCTGCCACTGGGTGGATTTGTTAAGTTAAAGGGTGAATATGATTCTGCTGAAGGCAAGGGAACATATGGCGGCGCGACATTTTGGGTAAAAACTAAGATTTTATTGGCTGGCGTGCTGATGAACT
>ERZ773063.502-NODE-502-length-25803-cov-23.993980_pt1 | contig 25803 bp, 26 predicted proteins | sample MGYA00580625_ERZ773063 | MGnify/ENA primary metagenome ERZ773063 (study PRJEB29015, sample SAMEA2738022) | human oral metagenome | biome: human oral; feature: human-associated habitat; material: dental | place: China | collected 2042 ... | reverse complement strand
ACTGACGATCTTCGCCGTGACAGGGCGACATGTTAACCGCTACACCACGGGGCCGTATCCAAAGTACTTGCTTAGTATATCTGTTATCAGAGTTTTTGTCAACACTATATGTATAAATTCTTGATGAAGTTTTTTTCATCTCCCAAAGTAGTGCTCTCCCTATGTCCAGGTTCTACTAATAATGCATCATCTAGCTCCAGTATTTTACATAAGCTTTTACGTAAATCTTCAGCATTGCCATTATAGTTATCACTATTGCCCACATTTTGTTTAAAAATAGTGTCACCTGTATATAGATGACCTTCTATTTCAAAACATACTGAACCTGCACTATGACCCGGTGTATGATACACCCGTATATGAAATGGTCCAATGTTTAGTATACCTTCTTGCAAAGGAATACATTGGGTGAACATTTTTTTCTTGTATACACTTGGTCGACGACGAATCAATTGCAATAATTCATGATCTCCATCATGTAGATATGCAGGTATATTATAATGTCCACAAATATCATCAAGAGCCGACACATGGTCACAATGACCATGTGTTAATAAAACCGCAATTGGTTTAGAATCTCCTACCATCTCAATTATATGTTTACTATGAAATCCAGGGTCAATTATGAGAGATTGATTGTCTTTTTTTAATACATAACAATTTGCCTTATACAAGCCTAATGGGCGTTTTATTATTTCCATTATACAATCCCTCCCTCATTACTAATGCAGTATACAATATAAACCTCTATAAAATTCTATATCGTTTTGTAGTATCTTTTTTAATAAAATACCCTTCCCAGAACTGTGGATGAAGCATAACTAGAATCGTAAATAATTCCAAACGACCTAATAGCATATCTACAATAGCCACACCTTTTGCACCTAATGGTAATAATGCAAAGGAATCAGTTGGTCCATAACCGCCAAAGGCTAAACCTACATTACTTTGGAATGCAGTGACTATTTGAAGTGCATCACCTGTAGATAAACCAAAACATGTCATAAGAAATACGGATATAACATAAATCATTAAATATAGAAATATAAATTGTTGCGTCATACGCACCCATTTATCTGGTAATGGCTTTCCATTGATTCGTACAACTTGAACCATATCTGGATGTATGGCTTTTCTTAAGTAAATGATACTACTCTTAATTAATATAATGAGACGAATAATCTTAACGCCACCAGTCGTAGATCCACTACAACCTCCAAAAAAACTAGATATAAACAACATCATTTGAGCCGCAGCAGGCCATAAATCATAATCAGATACGGCAAAACCACTGCCCGTTTGTATTGATACTAAGGTAAAGGCTGAATCTTGAAAAGCTTGTCCTATATCCATAGAATTAGATTGAAAATATAAGGATATAAAGGTGATAAGAATACCAATAACTAATACAAGCCAATACATACGCGTCTCAAAATCAAAGAATAACGCTGAGAATCCCTTTTGAATTACATTATAATATACGGCAAAGTTGCCACCTGCAATGACCATAAACAAAATAAATACAACACATATATATGTATTTTGACTATATAAAAAAGTACCTGCAGTAGTCGGCGTCAATCCACCAGTAGCAATAATAGAAAATGCATAATTCAATGCATCAAAAGGATCAATACCACCTAAGCAGAGCATGATAAAACAGATGATTGTAAATATTACGTACAATGTCCATAATTTCGATGCTATAGATTGAATCCGTGGTAACACTACACCTGGTTTTGGCACAGATGCTTCAGCATTGAAAAAATGTGCAGCATCAGCACCAAGATTACGCAAGAATGATAGAATCAACACAATGATTCCCATACCGCCAATCCAATGCATTAATCCGCGCCACAGTATGAAAGACTTTGGTATGCTATCAACATCAAAAATAACTGTAGCACCAGTAGCGGTAATACCTGACATAGATTCAAACAGCGCGTCCATCGAGTTATCTAATACACCAGATATAATAAAGGGAAACGCCCCCAATAACATTGTTAAAATCCATGTTGAGCTAACTACTAAGAAACCATCTCTCAAGCTAAAGGTTTTACTCTTATTTCCACCAAGTACTAGTAGACCACCGAGCAGTATAGATAATATAGCCGTAATACAAAAGGACCAATATGCAGTTTCAAATAGAATACTATATATAAATGGTATAACAAGAAAAGCTCCAAAAATATAGAGTAATTTGCCTACCAAGGACATGACAATCTGTATACGCATATAACCCCTACGTTAAATAATTCAATAATTTAGTAACAGATTCAGGCAATGAGAATAGTACAATATGATCCCCCACTAACAGCTCTGTATTACCCCGTGGAACAATCGCTTCATCACCGCGGAGTATAACACCAACTAAGGCTTTACCAGGTAGACGAATATCTTTAAGCTGTTTACCAGCTACGGGAGATTGTTCTGTAATAAGAATCTCTATAGATTCAGCCTTGCCACCTTCAAAAGTAGATATGGAGACAACGCCTTCTCCACTTCGAACAAATCGTAGTATTTGTCCTGCAGTCATTAGACGTGGCGAAAATACAATATCTATACCGACTTGTTCCATGAGCATAATATATTCAGGACGTCCCACACGAACAACGGTTTTAGGTATGCCCATATGTTTCCCTACTAAAGCAACTAAAAGATTTAATTTATCATCATCTGTTAAAACAATAATAACATCGTTATCGGCCACTTCTTCGGCTTCTAGTAGATCAAAATCCGTACCATCCCCATTGATGACAATGGCTTTATCCACTTGTGCAGCCAAGGCTTCACAACGCTCAATATCCTTCTCAATAACCTTAACAGTAAATCCTGCTTTTTCCAATAAGATAGCTAGATTACGACCTAATAAACCAGCGCCTACAATAACAGCCCGTTTATGAAAAGTTACATGATTAGAAAACCATTCTTGTTCTACTTCATTAATACCATCTTTTAAACCTAAAAAGAAAACACTGTCATTAGGTAATAGTATGCTTTCACCATGAGGTATAATCATTTCACCTAATCGTAAAATGCCAACCAATAACACACCTTCTGGAAAAGTTAACTCTTTTAAAGGTTTATTTACAAGCGGGAATGTACTATTAATTTTAAATTCCATTAAACGTACAGCACCTTGACCAAATTCTTCTACGTCCAAAGCGGATGGTGTTTCAATAATATGAAGTAATTCTTGCGCCGTAACCATTTCTGGATTAATGAATAAATCAACACCTAATCGTTCTTTCATATGATCGTCCATATGATCAACGATATTTGTATCCCTTACACGTGCTACAGTAGATGGAACACCTGCTATTTTAGCTACCGCACAAGATAACATATTAACTTCATCTGAATCAGTAACTGAAATAAACATCCCCACATCAGATAAGTCAATTTCATTCAACAACTGAATGTCGCTACCATTACCGCATACTAAACTAACATCCAATGTATTTTCAAGATTATGGATACGCTCCTGTGAACGGTCTATAAGATATACATCATGATCATCTTGCACCAGTCTTTCACACAAGGAATACCCAACCTTACCAGCACCTACTACAATAATCTTCATAGTTTAGTCCTCTTGTGAATTTGGGGTCCATTGTTTACCAGTTTCTGTCAACAATGTCCAACCATCTTCTTGTACTACAAGGCGGGATTTCATTAAATGACCTAAAGCTCGTTTAAAAGCAGCCTTACTGATATTAAACTTATCCTTAATCAACATAGCTGATGACTCATCACTATAAGGCATTTTACCGCCTCGTTGTAAAAGGTATTCCATAATAATCTGACCATCAGAGATTAACGCTTTTTCTTTAATTGGACGCATTGACACATTAATACGACCATCTTCGCGTTTGAAAGTAACACGAGCCTCTACCATTTCCCCAACATTTAACTTTCTTGTCATTTCTGATCGATGTAAAAAAGCAATCCATCGTTCAGGGGTAATAAAGAAGGCTCCATCACTAGTCAAATTATAAATAGCACCACTTACTTCTTGTCCTACAACAGCATCGGTAGCCGCTTTAGAGGCACGGCGCATTTCATCATCAACGTCCATAGAAACTGCCATACGTCCAGATTTATCGGTATACAGTTTCACCCATACCTTTTCCCCTACTTGAGGTCTACCACGCATTTCAGCATGAGGCATAAAAATTCCCCGCTCTGTGCCCACCTCAACGAAGCACCCAAAATTGGTTACATTGATAATCTCCACATAACCAATTTGACCGACCTTCATAGCAGGTAATCGCATGGAGGCTGTCAAACGGCCCTTAGGATCTCGATATAAAAATACCTCTACCTCATCACCTATGGCAACTGGTGAAGTTTGTTGATCCTTATGGAGCAAAATATCATCATTTGTATTTCCCGTTTGACCATCAAGGAAAGCGCCATGATCACTAGTGCGTAGAACACGCAGTGTAGCAATGATATTTTCCAATAATTCGCTAGCCATAGATTATTCTCCTTCAAAAGGAACACGTTCAGCATCGTTCCATAAGGCTTCTAGTCCATAAAATTCACGAATTTCATCGTTACCAAACACGTGACAAATAATATCACCAAAGTCCAATAATACCCATTCACCTTCGCGATATCCTTCACGATGGAGGACCGTCATACCTTGTTCTGCTGCTATATCCTCAATTTCATCTGCAATACTTTGCGATTGTTTAATATTATTGGCACTTACAACCATAAAATAATCGCCTAACATAGAAACACCTTCCAAATCAAGTATTTCGATATCATGACCTTTCTTATCATAAGCTGCTTGTGCAAGCGTTAAAACATGTTGTTTAATTTCTTCCTTTTGTTTCATTGTATCTCCTATTATTCTTTCTTCTCTGGTTCTAAACCTGGTTCTGATGGTTTTACACGTGTGCTTTGTTCTGATTCTACTGCAACAGGTGCTTTTTTAATTTCAGGTGTAGAAACAAATTGACTTAAATCTTCTGGGGCCAATGTCCCCATTGTAATTCCCACTAAACGCTGAGCTTCAGTTGGATTTACATGCCAATACACGATATCATTAATCTTTTCTTTTTCACCAGGCAAAATATATAAATGAATATGGTCTTTATCCATTTGACCGATAGAACGCATTAATTTAATAGCATCCCATGTAGATATATTACTATCATAATGGCTCCATAAACGCCATATATGCCAAGCTTTTGTAATAAACCAAGTATCTTGTTCCCGATCAACCCATAATTTCAAGAACCGTTCTTGTCGTTGAACGCGTCCAAAATTATCATTATTTTCATCTGTGTAGCGTAAATATGCTAATGCATTATCACTATCTAGATTCTGATACCCTCTGTGTAAATCTATATCTTTACTACCTGTTTCAGCATCAACATGTTCCATATTCTTTTCTACGTAAAACTGTTGACTGCCTAAAACATCACTTGTTTTTTTAAAAGCTGCCTCATCAACGACAACATAGTAAGGTATGCTGATATGGAATATATCCTCTACAACGGCTTTCGTTAATTCAATGTTACCTTCTGCATACATTTGATTTAACATAGACGCAGATTTTTGATCTCTACTTTCAATTTTACTATTGCTAGGAATACCAATTATATCCATCGTATTGGTATTCATATTAATAGACATAAGGAATAATGAGTCAGCTTGACTCGGATTATTTTTATCTCGCCCTACAATTAATACATACACAGGCTTGTCCAATGCTTTCTGTTCTACATTAACCGTATCAGTATGCTTAGGTTCACTGGATTCTTCAATCTCACTTGCCGTATCAGTTTGTGTTACTCGATGATATACATAGCTGATTCCACTATACATACCCCAACCGATGCCACAAATAACAGTAAGTGCTAACACGAATGCGATGATTAGACGGCCCCATTGTAGCCTATTTTTTTTCATCTGACGTTCTCGACGTCTTCTACGGCGACGAGCTCGCGCCTTTTCAAGTTCATCCATTGTAGGCACCTCCTTTTTTCATATGATGTATAAGATCATTACGACTAACAATAGTAAGAGGATAAATAGTATCACAACTATCAATTAAATGTCGAATTGTCATATCAAATCCACATAATACTCCAGCGTCAAGAGACTGTTCTGCAGCTGCACGAATATCATTTACTCCAGGAAAATTACGGTTAGGCTCAATATAATCGGCTAAAAAAATAACTTTATCCAACTTTGACATGCCCACTTTTCCAGTTGTATGAACACGTATTGCTTCTAATACTTCTCGATTAGTAATACCATAATGAGTATTCGCTAACACCATACCTGCTAAACCATGTAATAAAGCACCGCTATGTAACATATCAACATCACAGGCCAAATCTGCAACTAAATCTTGCATTTCCAATAATGGTAATTCTTTAGCACAGTCATGTAACATCGCTGCTAACCGAGCGTCTTCTACATTAGCCCCATATTTTTTAGCTAAATAAATCGCTGACTCTACAACACCTAAAGTGTGTATAAAACGCTTTTTACTTAATTTATTAGATAAGTCGGTTTCAATTTGTTGTATATCCACCTTTAATTATTCCTTCCGATAAATATCATATTTTTCAATATATTGAACTACACATTTAGGTAACATATATCTGACCGTCAAGCCATTACGCAGTCGGTCTCGTAAATAAGTAGCAGATAATTTCATTTCTGGTACATTCATTAAATGAATTCTATTCTTAGCTTTTGGACCTAATAACTCTAATGTTGTATCAACAACTTGAGATCCATCAGGCCTCATAGCACCAATAAAATGACAATGCTCTAATAATTCATCAATAAATTTCCAATTAGGTAAGTCTCGTATTGTATCTGTACCAGCAATAAAGTAAAAAGAAACAGAATCTCCATATATTTTTTTGAAATGATGAATAGTATCAATTGTATAGGAAGGCCCTTCACGACGCATTTCCACATCGGATATTTCAAAATACGGGTTATCTGCTACCGCCGCAGCCGTCATGGCATAACGATGCTTAGCATCAATAACATCATTATGTTTATGAGGAGGTATTCTTGCAGGAACAAATATAACCTTTTCTAAATGAAAGCTTTCCCTTGCTACCTCTGCAATCATTAGATGTCCTAAGTGGATAGGGTTAAAAGTTCCGCCTATAATACCAATCCGCCGTTTCTCTACCATATATAAGTCACACCCTTTATGACTATAATACAAATCAAGATAAATAATGCTAATGCTTTTACATACGATACCCACTCATAACGACCTTTTGGAGTCTGAATATAACGATAATAGGCTCGTATCAAATAATATAAACGCATCACGAACGAATTTGTCCTGTACCAAATACAAAATATTTATAGGATGTTAATGCTTGTAATCCCATTGGTCCACGAGCATGGAGTTTTTGTGTACTAATGCCAATTTCAGCACCAAATCCAAATTCAAAACCATCTGTGAAACGTGTAGACGCGTTATGATATACAGTAGAACAATCGATAAGATTCATAAAATGCTGAGCGGTTTTCATATTATCTGTTACAATCGATTCAGAATGATGTGTCGTATATTGATTAATATGTGAAATAGCCTCATCTACAGATGATACAATAGCTACATTTAAATCAAAATCATTATATTCTGTACTAAATGAGTGCTCATCAACAGCAATCCCCTTAACAATCTGTAATACATCTGGTGTACCGTGAATCGTTACATGATGGGGCTCTAATTTATGGTCTAATGCCAACAGAAACTCATGAGCAATTGATTTATGAACCAATAGAGTCTCCATAGAATTACATACAGAAGGACGTTGTACCTTTGCATTTACAGCAATATCAACAGCCATGTCAATGTTAGCTTCAGCATCAACATAGGTATGACAGACACCGCTTCCCGTCTCTATAACTGGTATCATACTATCACGTACAACCCGTTGTATTAATCCTGCACCACCACGTGGAATCACTACATCTATATAACGGCGTTGTTGTAGCAATACACTTACAGCTTCACGCTCTAATACTTCTACTAACTGGATAGCTCCTCTTGGTAAATCATTGGCTTCTAATACATCTTGCATAATAGATACGATGACGCGATTTGTACGGAATGCTTCCCTACCACCGCGCAGAATAGTGGCATTAGCGGTTTTAAAGCATAAGGCGCCAGCATCAACAGTTACATTAGGACGCGCTTCAAAAATGATACCTATAACACCAAATGGTACGGCACGCTTTTCAATGTGAAGTCCGTTAGGCCTATTAATAGTTTCAAGTATGGTTCCTACCGGTGATGGTAATAGACTAACTTGACGAACACCTTCTGCCATTTGATTAATACGCTCTTTAGATAGTAGTAATCTATCCAACATCGTATCAGACACCACGCCTCTAGCCGAATCCATATCCATGTGATTGGCAGTTAAAATTTGTTCACTATGTTGAACTAACGCATCGGCCATAGCACATAATAGCTCATTGATGCGTTTCTCTGGTAATTGCTGTAAAACAATAGATGCTGCTCGTGCAGATTCACCCATTTCTTTAAATATACTTTCATATGAATTCATACTGCACCTCATCAATGAATAATTACTAGATTATTTCTGTGAACAACCTCATCATATGTTGTATCAATTTCTAATACACGAGCTATATCTTGCGTATTGTGACCTCTAATCTTAAGTAAATCCGTAGAACTATAATTCACTAATCCTCTAGCGATTTCTTTTCCCTTAGCAATAATTGACACTGTATCACCAGGTTCAAAAGACCCATCCACTTCAATAATACCAGCTGGTAAAATACTAGCTCCGTGATTTAATACGGCTTTCGTACATCCTTCATCTATAGTAATGCTTCCACTTAAGCGTTTCCCATAAGCTACCCAATGATGCTTTTGAGAAACACCTTGATCATTAGCGACAAATAATGTACCTATATTCTCACCTTTACATACTTTACGTAAAGAATTATCCGATTCACCACTAGCAATAATCATATGTATACCTGAATTAGTCGCCATATGGGCAGCCTTAATTTTTGTATACATTCCACCAGTACCCATACTTGAACCTGCACCGCCAGCGATTTCATAAGTTTCATCGGTAATTACAGAAACTTCGTGGATTAAAGTAGCTGTAGAATCTGTAGCTGGATTAGCCGTATATAAACCATCAATATCAGATAAAATAATAAGCACATCGGCTTCTACAATCCCTGCTACAGTAGCCGATAATGTATCATTATCGCCTATTTTGTATTCTTCAATAGCTACTACATCATTTTCATTAATGATTGGAATGACATGTAATTGTAATAACGCATGTAATGTATTTCGTAGGTTCAAATAGCTATGACGAGAAGTGCTATCCTCCTTTGTCAATAATATTTGAGCAACCGTTCTACCGTACTCTCGAAACATGCGTTCATACATATGAATGAGTACACCTTGTCCTACCGCTGCTGATGCTTGTCGTAACACAAGATCTCTTGGTTTTTCTTTAAATCCTAACGGTGCAAGGCCTGCACCTGTAGCACCCGAGGAAACAAGAATAACCTCTTTCCCTTGGTTAGCAAGATCTGATAATTGACGGACTAAATGTTCTATCCGTTCTAAATTTAAATGACCATTTGGGTAACATAATGTACTGCTCCCCACTTTTACAACAATGCGTTTAGCATTCTTAATGGCATCTCTCATACAATCATCTCCTATAAGGGAAAAAGGTTATAACTATTATTTCGGTAATATAATTTTTGGTTCTTTTTTAGCTTTATAAAGAACACCATTGAATCCAATAACTTGTACTAACTCAGCACCAAGCATATCTGCTAATTCTCGGAAAATCGCTTTATCTTCTGGACTATTATTAAGCAATTTAACCTTGATTAACTCACGTGCCATCAGTGCTGCTCGTGCACTATCAATCACGCTATCCTCAAGACCATTTTTACCAATTTGCACAACAGCTGGCATAGTTGCAGCTAATGAGCGTAAATACCGTTTCTGTTTTCCTGTCATTATAACTCCTAGTCTCTGAATGTGAATCGTTGTTCACCAATAACAACTTCATCGCCTTCTTGACATCCTTTTTCACGTAATTTATTATCCAATTCCATGAAACGCCAAATACGTTGGAATCGGCGTAAGGATTGATCATCGTCAAGATTGGTCATTGCCACAAGTCGTTCGATACGTTTACCCGTAATATAGAAAGCAGCATCATCACCACGTGTAATAACAAATTCCGTATCTGGTTTTGCTTCATACATAACGGTATCATCAGTGGCTTCAACCTCTGGCTCATAATTTTCTACATAATAATACGCTCGTTCCATTAGCTCAGGTAAACCTTCACCACTCAATGCATTGATTAAGAAAACTTCATAACCTTTGTCTTCAAAATAAGATTTTGTATTTGGAATTGTTTCATCATCAAAGACAAGATCTATTTTATTAAGTGCCACAATTTGTTTCTTATTAGCTAATTTTTCTGAGTATTTACGCAACTCGTCATTAATAGCATCAAAATCTACTTTAGGGTCACGACCTTCCATGCCAGATACATCTAGAACGTGAATTAGAATATTCGTGCGTTCTACATGGCGCAAGAAATTATGACCAAGGCCTACACCTTCACTAGCCCCTTCAATAAGACCAGGAATATCAGCTAATACAAAGCTACGATCACCAGGGAGAGTTACAACACCCAATACAGGAGTTAATGTTGTAAAATGATAAGCCGCCACTTCTGGTTGTGCTTTAGATACTTTGCGTAGAATACTTGATTTACCAACGCTTGGATAGCCAAGCAAGCCAACATCAGCCAATACCTTTAGCTCTAGTTGTAACCAGCGTTCTTCCCCTGGTTCCCCTTTTTCAGCAAAGGTAGGTGCACGATTAGAGCTAGATAAAAATCTCGCATTACCGCGTCCACCGCGACCGCCTTTAGCGATGATAAAGGTATCACCATCGTGAACTAAGTCACAGAATACCTTACCTGATTCTTCGTCCTTAACAACGGTGCCTAATGGAACAGGAATAATTAAATCTTCTGCACCGCGACCATGTTTATTGGCGCTTTCACCATTCCCCCCCTTTGGCGCTTTAAATTGGCGTTTATACCGAAAATCTACAAGAGTATTAATATTTTTATCTGCTTTTAAAATAACATCTGCTCCTTGACCACCATCGCCACCGCTTGGTCCGCCATTAGGAACATATTTCTCTCGACGGAAACTAGACATACCGTCTCCGCCATCACCCGCTTTTACAAATACACGAGCGCGATCTATAAACATAATTACATCCTTTTCTGCAAAACTATTTTAATAGTTCTATTGCCTTTTGAATTTGAATATCTGACATATCACTAGATGGTGTAGTTCCCTTTGGTAATTCTAGAACTACATCTGGTTGAATACCAATTCCATCAATAACACGATCGTTAGGAGTATGGTATTTAGCTATAGTCACTTTAATACCTTCATCCTCTAGATTTGGATATACACTTTGAACAGTGCCTTTACCATAACTATTAGTGCCAACAATGGTACCTAATTTTCTATCTTGAATAGCGCCAGCAATGATTTCAGATGCACTAGCAGAACCTTTATTAATGAGAACTACCATAGGTAATGCAGGATTTTTTCCATCAGATACATAATTTTTGGTTTTTCCATCTCGTGTTGTGAAAGATACTAATGTACCTTCTGGCATAATAATGCTAGCAATATCTTGCGCACTATTAAGTAATCCACCAGGGTTATCGCGTAAGTCTAGAACTAATGAAGTCATTCCTTCGGATAGAAGCTGCTCATATTGTGTTTTAAAATCACCCGCTGTATGCTCAGCGAATTGACTGATGCGAATATATCCAATGTGGTCTGATAACATCTTACTTTTTACTGTAGGTAATACGATTTCTTCTCTTGTAACGTTAAACGTTAATAATTGATTATCCCGTTCAACCACAATCGTTACATCGCTACCAGCTTCACCACGTATTTTTGAAGCTGCATCTTCAATTGTCATAGAATTAGTATCTACACCATCAATGGATACGATGTGATCACCGCTTTTGATGCCAGCTTTATAAGCCGGCATATCATCAATCACGGATACTGCTTCTAACCCTTTTGAACCATGACCAAGAACAATGCCCACACCTGCATAGGTGCCAGAGGTATGTTCTTTCATAGATTCAAAGTCATCCTTGTCTAAATAGACACTATGAGGTTCTCCTAAGGAAGCCACCAAACCTTTCAACATACCATCAAACAATGTGGCTTTACTTACAGGTGTCATAAATTTCTGAGTCGCTATGTAATAGGTTACGACAAATCGTGGTAAACCCATAGCTGATCCAGAAATATACCAAAATACTAACCACAACATAATGATGGACGCAAATATATATTTAATTAAGGTTAAACCAATTCTTTTAAAATTATTATTCATTCTATAAATAACCCATAGGATCTACTGGATCCCCGTTTGCACGAACTTCAAAGTGAACATGAGGTCCTGTGCTATTGCCAGTACTTCCGGCATAAGAAATAACTTGGCCCTTCGCAACGGATTGACCTTCATCTACAGCGAGCTCAGAGTTATGACCATATAGTGTAGAAAGTCCATTACCATGATCGATAACAACAGCATAACCATAGCCGCCCATCCATCCAGACCAAACTACGACGCCACCATCAGCAGCATGAACAGGTGTACCTTCATCAACACCAATATCAATACCAGAGTGATAAATTGTAGTTCCCCAAATTGGATGAACACGATAGCCATAAGGGGAAGTGATTTCACCACTAACAGGCCAGCCAAGTTGTCCTGTACCTTGTACCCAATTATCTGATGCACCTTGCCCACCAGAGGATTGAGCCGTGGCCGCAGCCGCTGCAGCAGCAGCGGCGGCACGTGCAGCTTGTCGTTCTTTCAACATAGCACTTACTTGCGCTGAGGAAGCATTAAGTTCTTCAATTGCTTGCATTGCAGTTGCTCTATCATTTTGCGCTTTTTGAAGAACCACATTGCGTTCTGCTTTTTTCTGTTCAATTTCAGCCTGTTTAGCAAGTGCAGCTTTTTCTAATTCAACCAACTTAGCACGATCTGCTTCGAGTTTTTGTTTATGAGCTTCAATTTCAGCACGCTCTTTTTTAATTTCGTTAATCAAGGTAATATCAGAATCGATAATTCGTTTTAAAACCTCTAATCGATTAGCGAAATCACTAAAATCTTTAGCCCCAATAACTACATCAAGATAACTAAGTCGTCCATTGATATAAATATCACGAACTCGTTTATAAAATACAGATTCTCGACCTTCTAATCGTTTTTGAGCTTCCGCCAATTGACGTTCATTAAGTGTAATATCATTTTCTACAGCTACACGCTGCTCTTTAATCGTACCTAACTCAGCAGTCGCTTGACGAAGTTGTTCTTCAATTTGTCGCAACTGTTCAGAAACGCTTCCAATCACAGTTTCCGCATCTGCTTTTGCAGCATTTTGCTGGTTAACTTGTTGTTGAATCGAATCTAATTGATTTGTTAAATCTTCATCTTCAGCCATAATATAGGCTGGTGTCCCGCATAATACCACTCCCGAAAGAAGGGCTGCTACGAGACGAGTTTTAAATGTATACTGCCTCATAATCCCTCTACTATACTTTCATATATTGTTTCAATGAAATGGTACTGCCAATAATGCCTACGATAATCCCACCGCCAATTAAGCATGCTACTAATTGATAGAAGAATGGGAACATAGGAACTAATGGGAAGAATGCAAGTGAATCGGATACTTCTATGGTAATAAAATGATAAAACTCACCCACGCATAATACGGCAATAATGGACCCGATAAAGCCTAACATCATGCCTTCGATAACAAATGGCCAACGAATAAAGCTATTAGTAGCACCTACATATTTCATAATCGCAATCTCTTTGCGACGAGCAAATACAGTTAAACGAATAGTGTTAGAAATAATAAACAATGTAGCTGCTGCTAAGAAACCGATGAGTACGATACCACCAATTCGGATAATTTGTGTAATTCGGAACAATTCCTCAATGATGTCTTGACCATAATGTGTACTTTCTACGCCTTGGAATGTAGTTACTAATTTAGCTGTAGATTTAACATCTTCAGGATTTTCAAAGGTAAGAACATAAGAGTTTGGCAATGGATTTACACCACCTAAGGCGTTCACCAATTGTTGTTGATCCCCCAAGCGCTCCTTAAATTCTTTCATAGCTTGTTCTTTATTAACAAATTCTAAGTGTTTTAGATTTGGAATTGCTTTCACTTGCTTACCAACAGCCATAATTTGCTCTGTAGTAAGACCATCTTTCAAATACACACTTAACTGCACTTGATTCTCTAAGCTCGATGCCATGTTATTAAGATTGATAACGCCACAGAGAAATACACCAAGAATAAATAAAGATAATGCTACAGTGGAAATAGACGCTAATGTCATAAGGCCATTGCGTTTCATGGACTTTAAGGCTTCCTTAAAGAAATATTTCATTGTTCTAGGCTTCATTAAATTCTGCACCCCTCATATTATCACTAAGAACACGACCATCTTTTAATTCGATAACCCGCTTATTTAAATAGGTAACAATATCCATATTATGGGTAACCATAATTACAGTAGTGCCAAAATTATTGATATGCTTGAACAAATCTACAATGTCTTTACTCGTATTAGGATCAAGATTGCCAGTTGGTTCATCTGCAATTAATACAGATGGACGATTGACGATAGCCCGTGCAATCGCTACACGTTGCTGTTCACCACCAGATAAATCCTCTGGTAAATCATTCGCCTTATCAGATAAGCCAACTAATTCAAGAACGTGAGCTACCTTCTCTTTAATTACCTTAGGTTTCTCCTCAATAACCTCTAAAGCAAAAGCAATATTTTCAGCTACGCTTTTGTTAGGTAATAGTCGGAAATCTTGAAATACTACGCCTAATTTACGTCTCAATTTTGGTATTTTACTACGTTTCAATTTTGTAACATCAAATTCATCGACTATAACAAATCCAGAATCTGGTGTAACTTCATGAGTTAATAATTTAAACAACGTAGATTTACCAGCCCCACTATGACCACAAATCAATACAAACTCACCATCATTAATGGTGATGCACACATTATCAAGTGCAGTAGATCCGTTTTCATATACTTTACTAACATTCTTAAATTCTATCATTGGTTCCCCTTTTATTTACGTGTCACCACTTTTTTAACTGCTTTTACAATATCTTCAGCTGTTAACCCATATTTCGCCATCAATTCTTTTGGTGTACCACTCTCCCCAAATGTATCTTGAACACCAACGAATTCCATAGGAACAGGTTTATGTGCAACAACAACTTCAGATACAGCAGAACCTAAACCGCCTAAAATATTATGTTCTTCAGCAGTCACAATAGCACCTGTTTCTTCAGCGGCTTTAATGATCGCATTAGCATCGATAGGTTTAATAGATGCCATATTAATAACGCGAGCAGAAATTTGTTCACCTTCTAGTTGTTTAGCTGCTTCAACTGCAGGGCCTACTAAAGCACCACAAGCGATAATTGTCACATCAGAACCATCTTTTAATTGATTGGATTTACCAGGTGTGAAAGTATATCCTTCTGCTGTTACATCATCAACACCAGCACGACCGAGACGTACATAAACTGGACCATTATAATCAGCTGCCCATTGAATGACAGATTCTGTTTCTTTTTCATCTGCTGGCACAATAACAGTCATGTTTGGTAAAACACGCATACATGCGATATCTTCTAAACTTTGATGAGTTGCACCATCTTCACCTACAGTAATACCTGCATGTGTAGCACATACTTTCACATTAAGTTTTGGATAGCATACAGCATTACGGATTTGTTCAAATGCACGACCAGTTGCAAACATAGCAAAGGAAGATACAAATGGAATCTTACCTGCTGCAGCTAAACCAGCACCTACAGAGATTAGATTTTGTTCAGCAATACCTACATTAAAGAAACGTTCTGGACACTCTTTCTTAAATATATCAGTCTTAGTAGATTTTGATAAATCAGCATCAAGAACAATAATATTAGAATTTTCTGTACCAATTTTTGCTAGCGCATTACCATACGCTTCACGTGTTGCTTTACCCATTATTGTACCCCCATGATTTCATTTACGAATGTCACACCTTGTTCTTCACTAGGTGCCTTACCATGCCAACCAGCTTGACCTTCCATTTCTGCAACACCTTTACCTTTTACAGTATGCATTACAATACATGTAGGGCCATCTGTGAAAGCTTTCGCCTCTTCAATGGCTTGATGTAATTCGTCAATATTGTGACCATTTACTTCAATAACATTCCATTTGAAAGCTTTAAATTTATCTGGAATTGGCAATGGGGACATAACTTTTTCAATATCACCATCAATTTGTAGACCATTGTAATCTACAAAGGCAGTCAAATTATTTAATTTATAATGACCTGCAAACATAGCAGCTTCCCATACTTGACCTTCTTCAAGTTCTCCATCACCGAGAATAGAATATACACGATAATCAGCATTATCGATTTTACATGCCAATGCCATACCACAAGCTGCAGAAATTCCTTGGCCCAAAGAACCTGTAGACATATCTACACCAGGTGTATGCTTCATGTCAGGATGACCTTGTAGGAAATGATTAATTTTACGCAAATTGATTAATTCGGATTTAGGAAAATATCCCTTTTCAGCAAGTGTCGCATACAATGCTGGCGCTGCATGACCTTTTGATAACACAAAACGATCGCGATTTTGCTTTTTAGGATTACTTGGGTCTACATTCATTTCTACAAAATATAAAAGAGACATTACATCAGCAATAGATAAAGAGCCTCCTGGATGTCCAGATTTAGCTGCTGTAACGGACTGTACGATGCTTACGCGAATCGCTTTTGCTTTCTCTTGTACTAATTGTTTTTGATCTTGACTCAATGTAGCCATAAAGACCTCACTTTCTGGATAATCTCCAATTTATATTTAATACTCTTCTAAAAGTGAAATAGCAAATTCTGCATTTCGTTTAGATACCTTACGCAATGTTTGAATGCGATTGAATGAATGTTGATAGGACTCTGTAGATTGTAAAAGTTCTACACATCGATCATATAGAACATTAGAATCTAATTCTGTCATAGTACCAATTGGTTCTTGTTCAATCATATGTAAAAAACTTGTAATTTTAGGGTCATAGGAAATACCAATAACTGGTTTTCCCATTAAGGAACTAAATACAAGTGCATGTAGGCGTATGCCAATCATTAGATCTACATTGCCAGATAAGGATAGTTGCTCTTCTGTGGTAAAAGGTCCTTCTAATACGATTGGTTTCACCATCATCAATGAAGCTATAATCTTTGCTTCTTTCGTATCATCAGGATGAGACATAGGTATGAATACTATTTCAGCATCTTGCTCTAAACTTAACCGGTTCAATACATCTGCTAAACTCTGTCTATACGCTGTATCATCCTTCCAACTACGCACAGCAATGCCGATGCGTTTCCTACCACCTTCAATAGGAGCACAATTATATTTGGTTAAAATATTAGCACCGATACTAGGATTGGCCTTATGCATAGCTAATACAGCATCCGCCGTAACCTCAACATCGTAAATTCCTAGAGCATTCAACTCATCTTTCGAAATGGAATCACGAACTGTAATTCCATCTACATATTTCAACATAAATTTAACAGCTCGTTTTGTAGATTTACGATATAAAGGACCAATACCTTGAGAGTACAACATAACAGGTTTTCCTAGTAATTTTGCAAGCCCCATAATACTTAGATAATAATAAGTATTTCGAATACTTGTAGCATCCTGTAATAAACTACCTCCACCACTAATCACTAAATCAGCATTACGTATAGCATTCAAAATACTAAAGGCAGCAAATGTTCCAACAGCCTTAATATTATGTTTTCTACTAGTCTCTTGAGGATTGCCAGAGATAACCGTAATATGTGAATCGTCTTCTACATCACGAATAGCGTCGATAATGGCACAAAGCATAGCTTCATCACCAGCATTACCAAAGCCATAGTAACCGGAAATAACGATATTACTCATGACTGTCCTCCCGATGCATAGCCCATTGCGAGATGTAAATAAGGAAACGAACTGCAAGAATAAGAACAATACCTATAGCACAACCAAGCAACAGACCATCATACCCACGCATAATAGACATGAATACAGGTGTTCTAATATGACAGAATGTTTCAACCATAGATGCTACACCGATAACGCCAGCTATAGTTAATACAAAATGAATAACCATAGGCCATTTACGTAAGAATGCAAATGTTGCGAGCATTAACAATGGATGACCTATCATAAATTCCTTTTCTCTTGGTCTAGCGTATAGTGTATTCTCTAGGAATCTCCGCAATACGAGTTCAAATGTTGGAACAGGCACACCTGCCGTATGACCACTACGGCCTACAAATACCCAAGCCGCAGCACCTATAGCAGCAAACACAAAGAACACATACATTTTTACATCTGTAGTTAGAAATTCTTTGATGAATTGTTTGGCTTCTGTGCCAGAGTTAATCATGCGACCTTTCCATAATGGAAAGCGTTGTAGATATGCGATCATAACAAGGATGATTGGTAATACGAAGGTAAGTTTTACACCTCTAAAGATTTCAAATTCCATAAAGAATTTTGTATTACCTAATAATGCCGCAATATACATGCCACCAATAGCGGCAAATAATGTAGCTATTACGAGATAGAGTAATGCGAGTAGCGTAGATTTCCATACACCTATAAGGCGTGTACCATCTGATCTGCGCCATTCTTCCATAAGAATCACCAAGGCTCCAACAGGTGCCATAATAGCTGCAGATAAAGCCCAAATTTGAACTAATAATGTACCGCTAGTTACAATAAAACCAACAATGGATAGTAATGATAGTGCAAAAAATAGAACTAATTGTTTGTGTTGTGACATAGCTATAAACATTTGTCCCACATACACAAATAAGGCGATACTACCAATCATTGTTAGAACAACTAATAAAGGATTAGGTGTATAGTCAGGATAAATATCTGCTGGCCCAAATTCATAGCCCTTAGCACTCAATTTATCTGTTGCACTATTTACATAGTTAATCGTTGTTTGTAACACAGTTTCATTATTTTGCCCTACTTCATACATAGGGAATAAATTAAAACGAATGTTACGCTCAATATCGCTAATATAGAATCGTTGAGCCGCTTCTTCCGGAGTAATCTTCTTTAACTCATCTTTAGAAATTGTGTAAACACGACCTACACTGTAATTCTTCTTAGCCGCCATATCTAAGAATCCTAACTGAGGCTCATATTGCAACTGATTAACCGCTTCAATACCAACCAATGGAATATGAAGATTATTCATAGCCTCTAAGGTTTCATCAATATGATCTGGTGCACCTAATGCCTCTTTACCAGCAAATATAATGCCTGTTACATGAGGTACCCCATCTAGACGATTAAATACATATTTAATGTCATCAGACGTAACATTACGATAATTAGTAGGTCGAACGATTACATTGAAGCCACGATTAGCCACTTCCATAGCTTGAATACGAGAAATACCAAGATTCATCTTAGCATAACTATCAGCCGTTGCCCCTTGTAATTCTAATACTGGACCAATACTCGTGTTAAGTTCTTTAACCTTTTCTTTACTAATACGATGATATAAATCTTCACGAATTTCTTTATAATAGCCTTCTTTACCAGGAATAAGTGCAACATAAGTAGCGCCTGGTTTGATAGAACCACCATTGATACGAACATTGGACATATCTTGTGATGAAAGTAATTTAATTTCACCCGCGTCATTTGCCTTTTCTAATGTTCTATCATAAATAGCAAATGCCGTTATTCCCGCCTCTTTCAGTGCATCAAAAGCATCTTTTTGACTACGTTTTTCAAAGGCATTAGCTCGAAGTACAGCATCATAATCTACTATATTCTCAATATGATTTTGTGACTTTTCAATTGTATTGCGCTCCATTACTAAATAGAGTGCTGAAATAAGTCCTACTATGATACATAGTATAAGAACTAATGAGTGCTTAGTTTTATTAACAGTATGCACGATATTTCCTTTCTAATTGAGTACAGGTTTAATCTTAATATGAATTTCTCCATTTTCAACGTTAACAGACTCAGCTTTAACCGGAACTGGGAAATTATTAAAATCATAGATAGCAATAGGTTGCAATTGTTGTGATGTAATACCTGCAATAGTCAATCCACTAACAGTAAATCGACTAGGAGCAAACGATAAAACATTATCTTTCAACTGCAAAGCGCCTTCCAAACTGGCTATTCCTTTCAAAGATCCCATAATGTTAACAGTCCCAGTTAATGCTATACGGTCATTATTAATTACTACATTAGCATCCTGTAGACCTTCTGTATTCTGAATCAGGAATTTCTTTAAATCATCCTCTAACACAATACCTTCTACATAGGATGGACCAAGACTTAGGACCTCAACCTCATGAGATGCAATGAAAGAAACAGGATTAATAACAATATTATTTGCCTCATAATGAAGACTAGAAAAATTTAACTTTCCTAATTGAACATTTTCCAATGTTCCTGCCGCGTGATCTGCTTGTCCGTAAACCAGTTTAAAAGCTGGTGTAGATTCAATAACTACAGTTTGACTGGAAGGTTTAAGTGATTGATTTAACTCATCTTCTACAATAGATTCCATATATTTTGGAACTACAAATTGAGCACCCACCACACATACAATGATAAGCAAGACGATGAATATTAAAAATTTTTTCATTATAACACCTATACTGTTAAATTAGCTTCTTTCTTTAAATAGCCTTCTATGAATTGGTCGATATTGCCATCCATAACAGCCTGTACATTACCAGTTTCAACCGATGTACGATGATCCTTTACCATGTTATAAGGATGGAAGACATAGGATCTAATTTGGCTTCCCCATTCAATAGCTTGGTATGTCCCACCAATTTGTTCTTTTAATTCAGCCTGCTTTTCAAGTTCTAATTCAAATAATTTTGCACGTAATAAACGAAGAGCTTGCTCTCTATTTTGTATTTGAGAACGCTGAGATTGACATTGAACTACAATGCCTGTTGGTTTATGCGTCATACGAACAGCGGAATCCGTTTTATTAATATGCTGTCCACCAGCACCACTTGCACGATATGTGTCAACTTGGACATCTTTCATATCGATATTGATTTCTACAGTATCGTCAATTTCTGGCATAACATCAACAGCGGCAAATGAAGTATGACGACGTGCAGCAGCATCAAATGGTGAAATGCGAACAAGACGGTGAACACCTTTTTCAGATTTTAAATAACCAAAAGCATTTTCGCCTTTAATAAGGAATGTTGCACTTTTGATTCCCGCTTCATCGCCAGGTTGTTCATCCATAAGTTCCACGGAAAACCCTGTCTTTTCTCCCCAACGCAAATACATTCGAATCAGCATAGAACACCAATCTTGTGCTTCTGTACCACCTGCACCAGCATGGAATGTAAGAATAGCATTATTCTGATCATATTCTCCGCCGAGCAAAAGCAATACCTCTTGTTTTTCAACAGCCTCTTGAATGCCATTTACAAATTGCTTGATTTCCCCCTCCATAGAGGTATCTTCTTCTTCGATTGCCATATCTAACATGACACTAGCATCTTCGATATCAGACACTAATTGTTTATAACCCTCTACAGAATTTTTTAATTGTGTTGCTTCTTGAGAAATCTCGCGAGCCTTATCTGGATTATCCCAAAATGTAGGATCACTCATCTGTACATCAAGTGTGAAGATTCGCTCTTCTTTCTGAGCTATGTTAAAGTGAATCCCTCATTCCATAAATTCGCTCTTCTAAACCAGAAATAATTGGTTTTAAATCCTCTAACAATTTATGTTCACCACCTTTATTGAATTACTATATGTACATAGTAATAATTTACTGTATTTTTAAAATGAAAAATGGCCGTTGCCCAGAAGGTATTTTCCCATTGAGCAACGTGCCATTCACAAATGTTAATCTATGTTTTGTGGCTCCAACACATCTTCATGATGGGGTTGTGCACCTTCTAAGTGATCAACTGGTTGTTCAATTTCTTGAATCAATTGTGCACGAATTTTGTACAATGCCATGATTGTTTCATCTTGAATAGATTCAATCATGTGCTGGAACATATCATAGGCCTCAAATTTATATTCAACCAAAGGATTTTTTTGGCCATATGCACGAAGGCCAATGCCTTCACGAAGCATATCCATATTATCCAAATGTTCCATCCATTTACTATCGACAACACGTAGCATAATCGCTTTTTCAAGTTGGCCAAACATCGCTTCACCTAAAAGATCAACACGATCTTGATATTCGCTATGTGCGATTTCGTGTAAACGTTCATCCAATTCTTGACGTGTATATTCTTCCATTTCTTCTGTGGACATGAGTTCAGAAGTCAAGAAGTATTGACTCAAGTGTTTATGTAAACCTTCGTAATCCCATTCTTCAGGATACAATTTTTCATCAGCATATGTATCAACAGCTTCAGTTACAAGCTTGTCAATCATTTCATTAATGGTATCTCTTAAAGATTCATTTCGTAATATACGACGGCGTTGCTCATATAACACTTCACGTTGTTGATTCATAACATCGTCATATTCCAAGATATATTTACGAATATTGTAGTTATAATCTTCCACTTTCTTTTGAGCACGTTCGATAGATTTAGTGATTAAGGAATGTTCAATTGGTTCATCTTCTTCCATTCCTAGTTTATCCATGATGCCAGAAATGTTGTCAGCACCAAAGATACGCATCAAGTCGTCTTCCAAAGATAGGAAGAATTGTGAAGAACCTGGATCACCTTGACGGCCGGCACGACCGCGTAATTGGTTATCAATACGACGGCTTTCATGACGTTCAGTACCTAAGATAGCTAAACCACCAAGTTCAGGCACACCTTCACCTAATGTAATATCAGTACCACGACCAGCCATGTTTGTGGCGATTGTAACCATACCCATTTGACCAGCATTGGCAACAATTTCAGCTTCTTGTTCATGATGTTTAGCGTTCAATACCTTATGTGGTACACCAGCGCGCAATAACATATCTGAAAGTTCTTCAGATTGAGTGATGGATGTAGTACCAATCAAAATAGGTTGGCCCGTTTGGTGACGTTCTACAGCATTGCGTACAACAGCACGATATTTTGCTGCTTTAGATTTAAAGATAAGGTCAGGTAAATCCACACGAATCAAAGGACGATTTGGAGGAATAGGAATTACTTCCAAGCCATAAATATCATTAAATTCCTTTTCTTCCGTCTTAGCAGTACCAGTCATACCAGACAATTTTTCATACATACGGAAATAGTTTTGGAACGTAATAGATGCTAATGTTTGGCTTTCACGTTCGACCTTAAGACCTTCTTTTGCTTCAATAGCTTGGTGCAAACCATCAGAATAACGACGGCCAAACATCAAACGACCTGTAAACTCATCGACAATAACAACTTCACCATCTTTTACTACATAATCTGTATCGCGATGCATCATAGCATAAGCGCGTAAAGAGGCACCTAGTAAATGGTTGAGTTCAATGTTATCAGCATCATATAAATTTTCGATGCCTAACATTTTTTCGACTTTTGTAATACCAGAATCTGTCGGTGCAATTGTCTTTTGTTTTTCATCCATTGTATAGTCTTCATTTTTTACAAGATGTGGTACAACTTGCGCCAATTTATAATAGTTGTCAGTAGAACGACTACCAGGGCCAGAAATGATGAGCGGTGTTCTCGCTTCATCGATCAAAATAGAGTCAACTTCATCGACGATAGCATAGTTCAATGGACGTTGTACCATTTGAGATACATCGGACACCATGTTATCACGAAGATAATCAAAACCAAATTCATTGTTAGTACCATATGTTACATCTGCAGCATATGCTTCTTTACGTTGATTATAATCAAGATTTGCAACAATTAAACCAGTAGAAAGGCCTAAAAAATTATATAAACGACCCATTTGCTCACTATCACGTGTAGCCAAGTAATCGTTGACAGTAACAACGTGAACACCTTTACCGGATAAAGCATTAAGATATACTGCTAAGGTAGCAACTAAAGTCTTACCTTCACCAGTACGCATTTCTGCAATATTACCTCTATGCAAGCAAATACCACCTAACATTTGCACATCAAAATGACGCATACCTAGTACACGTTTAGATGCTTCACGACATACGGCAAAAGCTTCTGGTAAAATATCGTCTAACGTTTCTCCCTTTTGCAAGCGACGTTTAAACTCATCAGTTTTAGCAACGAGATTAGCATCACTTAATTTCACATAATTAGGTTCTAGTTCATTAATATGATCTACAATTTTGCGCATTTTTTTAACTTCTTTTGCGCTATTATTTCCTATAAGACTTTGTAAAAAGCCGAACAAACAAATCACTCCTCTTCGGGATATCTTACATTATTATATTCAATTCATTATAACGAAAAAGCCTTGAATAGTCAAAGAATTCAAGGCTTTTCTATTGATATACAACTAGAAATATAGAATGGATACCATTTCTGGTATCCATTCTATATTTCACTCGATTAAATCAACGTAGAAAGGTAATTAATTGAATAATCGATCATATTATTTTAATTCTGGTTCAATCAAGCCATAGAAACCATCATGTCTACGGTATACTACATTCATTGTTTCTGTTTCCGCATTGAAGAACATGAAGAAATCATGGCCAATCAAGTTCATTTGCAAGATAGCTTCTTCTACATCCATAGGACGAACAGCAAAATGTTTACGTTTTACTACTTCAATTTTTTCTTCTTCTACAGGTGTATCAAGAGGTGCTACATCTGGATGGAAAGCTTCTTGACGTTTAAAGCGTTTTGCCAAACGAGTTTTATGTTTATGAATTTGGCGAACGATTTTATCTACTACTAAATCGATTGCTGCATACATATCATCATTTGTTTCTACACCACGAAGTACAATTTTATCAACGAAACATGTAATTTCAATTGTTGCTTTATCACGCACTACAGATAACACTGCTTGTGCATCTAACTCATCATCAAAGTAACGGGTTAACTTACCCAATCTTTTTTCTACATACTCACGAAGAGCCGCTGTTACTTCAATGTTTTTACCTCTAATTGCTACTTTCATATGTCAACACCCTTTCTAAAAATTAACGACCAGTTGTTAGAATGTTCTTATTATTCTATTTCTGGTGTCTTAATTAGTATTTCTACATCTACATATAAAACTCCTCTTTTTTGATTAAAATTTTTATATTTTTTGTAGAAATATGTATTGCACACTATTAAATGTGCAAAAAATCCCAACAAATAAGGTGTTGGGATTTTTTAAATTTAGTTTTTATGTAATATTTAGTATGTGTTTACGCTTTTACAACATTTGCTGCTTGTGGACCACGATTGCCATCAACAATGTCAAATGTTACATTTTGGCCTTCAGATAAAGATTTAAAACCTTCGTCTTGAATAGCAGAGAAATGAACGAATACATCGCTGCCATCTTCTCTTTCAATAAAACCATAACCTTTTTCTGCACTAAACCATTTTACTTTACCTAACATGGGTAATATCCTCCTATAAAATATATATTGTCTTACTGTCTTGCTCTATATTTGTATAATAACATAGCATGTATA
>ERZ773063.501-NODE-501-length-25820-cov-5.951407_pt1 | contig 25820 bp, 17 predicted proteins | sample MGYA00580625_ERZ773063 | MGnify/ENA primary metagenome ERZ773063 (study PRJEB29015, sample SAMEA2738022) | human oral metagenome | biome: human oral; feature: human-associated habitat; material: dental | place: China | collected 2042 ... | reverse complement strand
CGTGCCGACGGCGCGCGGGACACGGTCAGAAGGCCGGGTACCCTGCGCTCAGATCGAAGTCCGGGAAGTCGCCGTAGCCGAAGCCGTCGTCGAAGGCCTCCAGGTCGCGGTGGCTGAAGCCGTTGTTCTTCTCGAATTCGATGCGGGCCTCGGACGTCGGCTCGACGCGCACGTTGCGCAGCTGCTCCAGTCCGGTCCCGGCGGGTATGAGCTTGCCGAGGATGACGTTCTCCTTCAAGCCGGACAGCGGGTCGCTCTTGGCGTTGAGGGCGGCCTCCGTGAGGACCTTCGTCGTCTCCTGGAAGGAGGCGGCGGACAGCCAGGAGTCGGTCGCCAGGGAGGCCTTCGTGATGCCCATGAGCTCGGGGCGCCCGGAGGCCGGCTTGCCGCCCTCGGCCATCGCGGTCCGATTCTCGTCCTCGAAGATGGCCACGTCGACGAGCTCGCCGGGGAGCAGCTTCGTGGTTCCCGCTTCGAGGATGGTCACGCGGCGCAGCATCTGGCGGACGATGACCTCGATGTGCTTGTCGTGGATCTCCACGCCCTGCGAACGGTAGACGCTCTGGACCTCGGAGACGATGTGCTCCTGGGCCGAACGGCGGCCCGAGATGCGCAGTACCTTCTTGGGGTCGACCGATCCCTCGACGAGCTGCTGGCCGACCTGGACTCGGCTGTCCTCGGAGACGAGCAGCTTGGCGCGCTTGGAGACCTGGTAGACGAGGTCTTCGTCGCCGTCGTCGCGCACGACGATGAGGCGGCGGGTGCGCTCGCCGTCCTCCACCTTGAGTCGCCCGGGGGCCTCGGCGATCGGCGCCTCCCCCTTGGGGGTCCGAGCCTCGAAGAGTTCCTGCACGCGAGGCAGGCCCTGGGTGATGTCGTCGGCGGAGGCCGAGCCGCCCGTGTGGAAGGTGCGCATCGTCAGCTGTGTTCCCGGCTCGCCGATCGACTGGGCCGCGACGATCCCGACGGCCTCGCCGATGTCCACGAGCTTGCCGGTGGCCATTGAGCGGCCGTAGCACATGGCGCAGGTGCCGATGCGCGACTCGCAGGTCAGCACGGAGCGGACCGCGACCTCGGTGACGCCCGCCGCGATGAGCCTCTCGATGACGACGTCGCCCAGGTCGGTTCCCGCGGCGACGATGACCTCGCCGTCCTCGCCGACGATGTCCCGGGCGAGGGTGCGGGCGTAGACGGTGGTGTCGAGCTGTTCGTCGGGCACGAGGGCGCCGGATGCGTCGCGGTGCGCGATGACCTTGGTCAGGCCGCGCCGCGTGCCGCAGTTGTCCTCGCGGACGATGACGTCCTGGGAGACGTCGACCAGGCGCCGCGTCAGGTACCCCGAGTCGGCCGTGCGCAGAGCGGTGTCCGCCAGGCCCTTGCGGGCGCCGTGCGTGGCGATGAAGTACTCCAGGACCGACAGGCCCTCGCGGTAGTTCGACTTGATCGGGCGGGGGATGATCGCCCCCTTCGGGTCGGCGACGAGGCCTCGCATGCCCGCGATCTGGCGGACCTGCTCCCAGTTGCCTCGCGCCCCCGAGGAGACCATGCGGTTGACGGTGTTCATCTCCTCGAAATTGGTGCGCATCTCCCGGGCGATCCGGTCGGTCACCGCGGACCACAGGTCGACGAGGTCGCGGCGGCGGTCCTCGTCCTCGATGCGTCCGGTGAGGAACTGATGCTCGATCCGGGAGGCGTCGGCCTCCGCATTGTCGAGGATCTCGCGCTTCGTCCCGGGGACGACGACGTCCGACACGGCGATGGTCGCGCCCGAGCGTCCCGCCCAGTAGAAGCCCGCCTCCTTCAGGGCGTCGAGCGAAGCGCCGACGGCGACCTTCTCGTACCGCTCGGCCAGGGCGTTGACGATCCGGCCGAGGACCTTCTTGTCGACCGGCTCGTTGACGTAGGGGAAGTCCACGGGGAGCGTGTCGTTGAAGATCGCGCGGCCCAGACTCGTCTCCAGGCGGAAGGGCTCGCCGTCGGCGCGGCCATCGGGGGCCTGGAAGTCCACGGGCGCGGCGACGTCCCCCTCGAAGCGGATGAAGCACCGCGCGTTCAGGTCGAGCTGGCCGAGGTCCATCGCCATCCGAGCCTCGGCGACGGAGGAGAAGTATCTCCCTTCGCCGGGCAGGCCGTCGCGCACGCTCGTCAGGTGGAACAGCCCGATGATCATGTCCTGGGAGGGCATGGTCACCGGACGGCCGTCCGAGGGTTTGAGGATGTTGTTCGAGGAGAGCATGAGGACGCGCGCCTCGGCCTGGGCCTCCACCGACAGCGGCAGATGGACGGCCATCTGGTCCCCGTCGAAGTCGGCGTTGAAGGCGCCGCACACGAGCGGGTGCAGGCGGATGGCCTTGCCCTCGATGAGCTGCGGCTCGAAGGCCTGGATGCCCAGGCGGTGAAGCGTCGGCGCCCGGTTGAGGAGGACGGGGTGTTCCTGGATGACCTCTTCGAGGACGTCCCACACTTCGGGACGCTGCCGGTCGATGAGACGCTTGGCCGCCTTGACGTTCTTGGCGACGTCGAGGTCCACGAGCCTCTTCTGGACGAAGGGCTTGAACAGCTCGAGCGCCATGATCGTCGGCAGGCCGCACTGGTGGAGTTTGAGGGTCGGACCCACGACGATGACGCTGCGACCAGAGTAATCCACGCGCTTGCCCAGAAGGTTCTGGCGGAAGCGCCCCTGCTTGCCCTTGAGCATGTCGGACAGGGACTTCAGCGGCCGGTTGCCGGCGCCCTGGACGGGGCGGCCGCGTCGGCCGTTGTCGAAGAGGGCGTCCACGGCCTCCTGGAGCATGCGCTTCTCGTTGTTCACCATGATCTCGGGGGCCCCGAGGTCGAGCATGCGCTTGAGGCGGTTGTTGCGGTTGATGACGCGGCGATAGAGGTCGTTGAGGTCGGAGGTGGCGAAGCGGCCGCCGTCGAGCTGCACCATGGGGCGCAGGTCGGGCGGGATGACCGGAAGGGCGTCGAGCACCATGGCCGTGGGCTTGGTCCCCGAGTGCAGGAAGGCGTTGATGACCTTGATGCGCTTGAGGGCGCGGGCCTTGCGCTGGGCGGTGCCGGACTCGATGACCTCGACGAGGTGGTCGCGCTCGGCCTGCAGATCGAAGGACTCCAGGCGCCGCTTGATGGCCTCGGCGCCCCGGAACGCCTCGAAGTAGTCGGAGTAGCGCGCCTCCATCTCGCGGTAGAGGTCCTCGTCCCCTTCGAGATCGCCGACCTTGAGCTTGGTGAAGCGCTCCCACACGGCGTCCAGGCGCTCCAGGTCGAGGTCGGCGCGCTTGCGGATGCGGGCTAGATCGGTTTCGGCGGCGCGCTTGATCTTGCTCTTGGCGTCGGACTTCTGCTTGTCGCCCTCGGCTTCGGCCAGATCGGCCTCGAGCCTCTTCTGGCGCTCCTCCAGGTCGACGGCCAACTGCTTCTCGATGGCCGAGCGCTCGAGCTCGTACTCGGACTGGAGGGAGGGAAGGTCCTGGCGGCGGTTCTCCTCGTCGACGGAGGTCACCATGTAGGCCGCGAAGTAGATGACCTTCTCCAAGTCCTTGGGCGCGATGTCGAGCAGGTACCCCAGTCGCGAGGGAACGCCCTTGAAGTACCAGATGTGGGTCACGGGAGCGGCGAGCTCGATGTGGCCCATGCGCTCGCGGCGCACCTTCGAACGGGTGACCTCCACGCCGCAGCGTTCGCAGACGATGCCCTTGAAGCGGGGGCGCTTGTACTTGCCGCAGGCGCACTCCCAGTCGCGGGTGGGGCCGAAGATGCGCTCGCAGAACAGCCCGTCGCGCTCAGGTTTGAGCGTGCGGTAGTTGATGGTCTCCGGTTTCTTGACCTCGCCGTGCGACCAGGTGCGCACGTCGTCGGAGGTTGCCAGAGAGATGTGGAGCTGGTCGAAGCGGTTGACGTCGAGCAAGGTTCCTCTTCCTGATGAAGCACCGATACATGTTGTCAATGGGCGGACTGGACGGCCCGGCGGGCGCTCGGCCGGGCCGCCGCGTCAGAAGTCGGCGCCCGACGTGAGATCCTCCAGGCCGGTCGGCATGGCCAGCGGCTCGAGGGTCTGGAACTGGTCCTCCTCGGTGTCCTGGAGGTTGATCGACTGGCCTGCCGCGTCGAGGGCCTCGACGTTCAGGCACAGGGAGCGCATCTCCTGGATGAGGACCTTGAAGGATTCGGGGATGCCCGCCTCGGGGACGTTGTCCCCCTTGACGATGGCTTCGTAGACCTTGACGCGGCCGACCGTGTCGTCGGACTTGATCGTCAGCATCTCCTGCAGCGTGTGGGAGGCGCCGTAGGCCTCCAGGGCCCATACCTCCATCTCGCCGAAGCGCTGGCCGCCGAACTGGGCCTTTCCGCCGAGCGGCTGCTGCGTGACCATCGAGTAGGGGCCGGTCGAACGGGCGTGGATCTTGTCGTCGACGAGGTGGTGGAGCTTGAGCATGTACATGTAGCCCACCGATATCGGCTCCGGGAAGGGCTCGCCGGAACGTCCGTCGAACAGTCGCGCCTTGCCCTGGCCGTCGACGAGGATCTCGCCGTCGCGGTTGGGCAGAGTCGCCGACAGCAGCCCGGAGAGCTCGTCGCCCCGGACACCGTCGAACACCGGCGTGGCGACCTGGGCCCCCGGCGCTCCCACCACGGTGTCCTCGGGCAGACGGGCCGCCCATTCCTCGCCCGACTCGCGGGCGGCCGAGGCGTCCCATCCCTGGCTGGCGATCCACCCCAGGTGCAGCTCGTAGACCTGGCCCAGGTTCATGCGCCCGGGAACGCCCAACGGGTTGAGGATGATGTCCACGGGGGTGCCGTCCTCCATGAAGGGCATGTCCTCGATCGGCAGGATCCGCGAGATGACGCCCTTGTTTCCGTGACGCCCGGCCATCTTGTCGCCGATGGTGATCTTGCGGCGCTGGGCGATGTAGACGCGAACCGTCTCGTTGACGTCGGAGGCGAGCTCGTCGTTGTTCTCCTGGGTGAACTGGCGCACGCCGATGACGATGCCCGACTCGCCGTGGGGCACGCGCAGCGACGTGTCGCGGACCTCCTTGGCCTTCTCGCCGAAGATCGCGCGCAGGAGCCTCTCCTCGCTGGTCAGCTCGGTCTCCCCTTTGGGCGTGATCTTGCCGACGAGGATGTCCCCGGCCTGCACTTCGGCGCCGATGCGGATGACGCCGTGCTCGTCGAGGTGCGAAAGCATCTCATCCGAGACATTGGGGATGTCCCGGGTGATCTCCTCGGGCCCGAGCTTCGTGTCGCGCGCGTCGACTTCGTGCTCCTCGATGTGGATCGAGGTGAGCAGGTCGTCCTTCACGCAGCGCTCGGAGAGGATGATCGCGTCCTCGTAGTTGAAGCCGTTCCACGTCATGAAGGCGACCAGGAGGTTCTGCCCGAGCGCGAGCTCGCCTCCCTCGGTGGCGGGGCCGTCGGCGATGAGCGTTCCGGCCTCCAGACGGTCCCCGGGCTTGACGACGACCTTCTGGTTGATGCAATTGCCGGGGTTGGACCGCTCGAACTTGGTCATCTTGTACGTGACGTGCCGTCCGTTGTCCTGCTCGACGACTACGGAGTCGGCGTCGACCTCCAGGACGACGCCGGGGGCGCTGGCCGCCGTCACGTCGCCCGCGTCGACCGCGGCGCGCATCTCCATGCCCGTGCCCACGTAGGGGGCGACGGGACGGATGAGCGGAACGGCCTGGCGCTGCATGTTCGCCCCCATGAGGGCGCGGTTGGCGTCGTCGTGCTCCAGGAAGGGGATCATGGCCGTTCCGACCGAGCACATCTGCCGTGCCGAGACGTCCATGTAATCGATCTCCTTCACCGGCACGAGAGCGGGCTCACCGCCGGGCATGCGGCACAGGGCCTCCTCGTCGAGGAAGCGTCCGCCCGCGTCGAGCGGGGCCTCGGCCTGCGCGATGACGGCGCGGTCCTCGTCGTCGGCCTGGAGGTAGACGATCTCGTCGGTGGCGACCCCGTCGACGACCCGCCGGTAGGGCGTCTCGATGAAGCCGAAGGAGTTGATGCGCGCGAAGGACGCGAGCGAGCCGATCAGACCGATGTTCGGGCCTTCGGGCGTCTCGATCGGGCACATGCGGCCGTAGTGGGAGGGGTGGACGTCTCGCACCTCCATGCCCGCGCGGTCGCGCGAGAGCCCGCCGGGGCCCAGCGCGGAGAGGCGGCGCTTGTGCGTCAGACCCGCGAGCGGATTGTTCTGGTCCATGAACTGCGAAAGCTGGGACGTGCCGAAGAACTCCTTGATCGCAGCGACGATCGGCCGGATGTTGATCAGCGAGGACGGCGTGATGGCCTCGGCCTCCTGGGTCGTCATGCGCTCGCGCACCATTCGGTCCAGACGGGACAGGCCCGTGCGGACCTGGTTCTGGATGAGCTCGCCGACGGCGCGGATGCGGCGGTTGCCGAAGTGGTCGATGTCGTCCGTCTCGACGGCCACGGACGCGGCCCCTTCGGCGCACACCACCTCGGACTGCCCGGCGTGAAGAGCCAGAAGATAGCGCAGGACGGCCGTGATGTCCGAGATGCCGAGCTGGCGGGAGTCGCCGGAGGGATCCAGGCCCAGCTTCTTGTTGATCTTGAAGCGCCCGACCTTGGCCGTGTCGTAGCGTTTGGTGTTGAAGTAGAAGTTGTTGAGGAGCGTGCGGCCCGCCTCGGCCGTCGGCGGCTCGCCGGGACGCAGCTTGCGGTAGAGGTCGGTCAGAGCCTCTTCCTGGGTGTGCACCGTGTCCTTCTCGAGGGTCTCGATGAGGGCTGGGAAGTCGGCGAAGATCTCGCGGATCTCCGATTCGGCCATGCCCAGAGCCTTGAGGAACACCGTCACGGACTGCTTGCGCTTGCGATCCACCCGCACGCCCACGGCGTCGCGCTTGTCGATCTCGAATTCGAGCCAGGCTCCGCGCGAGGGGATGACTTTCGTCGAGAAGACGTCCTTGTCGGAGGTCTTGTCGGCCACGCGCTCGAAGTAGACGCCGGGCGAGCGCACCAGCTGGGAGACGACGACGCGCTCGGTCCCGTTGATGATGAAAGTGCCGCGCTCGGTCATGAGCGGGAAGTCGCCGATGAAGGTCGTCTGGCTCTTGATCTCGCCGGTCTCGTAGTTCTGGAACTCGGCCGTCACGTATAGCGGAGCGGCGTACGTCAGATCGCGCTCGCGGCATTCGGCGATGGAGTACTTGGGGTCTTCGAGGTGGGGGGTGGAGAGCACGAGCCCCATCGTCTGGGCTGCGTTCTCGATCGGAGAGATCTCCTCGAAGATCTCTTCGAGGCCGGACTGCTCACCCGGGCTCTTCCGGGCCCAGGCCTCGGAGCCTATGAGCCAGCCGAAGCTGTCGGTCTGGAGTCCGAGAAGATCGGGAACCTGAAGGGGCTCGTGAATCTTGGCGAACGACACCCGGTCTACGACCGGCTTGCCTTTGAGAGCGGAGAGCGAATAGGTGCGCGAAGCAGCCAAAGGGGGTTCCTTCCCTGACGTTGGTAAGGCGGTCGGCACCGGCACTCCCCCGGCCGGACCGGTCGCCGGACCGCGGCGTCGAGCCGGGCGGGCGACTTTTGGGCACAGTGATGGGTACACGGCGCGAGTACCTACATTACACCCATAGAGAATGCGAGCGCTACGCCAAACCCTGTGGAAGGCGTCACGGGACGACTCTGTCCGCGGCAGCCGCCGCGTGCGGACGCCGCGCGGGCCTGCCGTCACACACTGTTGCACAGCCCGGCCCGACATGCAAGTGCGACTACACGTCACGGCGTGTTGCGCACAGCCCCCGCCGGAGGCCGGAAGGGGCGGGCGCGCGCCGATCCGTCCGCTTCGCGAGAGGTCGGCCCCTGCGTCCCCCTCGTCCGCTCCCCGGCCGCGCATCCCGTCGGCCGGTCGGATCGGTAGGAACCTCCTCCTGGCCGGCCGCGGTCCGGGCCAGCCGAAGGCCCGCGCCGGGGAGCGGTTCACCTTCCCACCTGTGCGAGGCAGCGCCGAAGTCGATTCGGGCTATCGTATGGATGTGAACATCCGGAGTGCGGCTCTCCCGCGACTCCTTCGCAGCAGAGGCACCGGACACTAAGGAGGCCACGATGACCAGACGACATCCGGCGATCGTCACCGCCGTGGGCCTGCTCCTCGCCGGAGCACAGCTTTCGGCCTGCTCGGACTCGAACTCCGATGCGTCCTTTCTGAATGACGCGTCGCGTTCGGCAAGCCCCTCGCCCAGTTCCCAAAAGCCCAGCCAACCAAGTAAAAACGCTTCTTCTTCCTCGAATAGGCAGAGTTCATCCCTATACGGGAACTCAAACTCTTCAGCCTATCAGAGGTCATCTTCAGCCACATCCGATCGACCAAGCACCCTCAATAGATACATATTTTCACAAAACACCATTTTCTTCAACACGCCCGGAAAGAAGGAAAAAGCCAAATTCGACGTCCCGAAGCATTTCAGATTCGATAACAATCCACAAAAAAATGGTAAAAAGATTCTCGACGCTGCAATAGTTTACGACCCGGCTGACAGCTATATAAATTATATAATAATGCCGGACACAGTATTCTATAAGCTACCGAACATGGATCAAGTACTCACTGATCTCAAAGCTTCGAATTTGCAGCCCAAAGGAATTTACAGCCTGGACCGATTGGGCGCGTACAAAGCCGTAGGAGTGGAGTTCACCACGGAAAACGGACGACTCAGCCGCATCTTCATCGTCGAAGTCGAGGGAACCACCTGGAACATCACGATAAACGCGCGCAACGCCCAGGAGGCCGACGACCTGCAGAGGAACTTGGACAGCATGCGCCCCGCGTAGGCAGCCCGGCGGCCCTGGGCGGGTCGGCCGACCCGCCCAGGCTGACGCCTTCGCCCGCGAGCGGTCCGCGCTGCAACGGGATCATCGAACTTCCTCGCCAACGCGATTCCCCGACCGAGCGAAGCCGTGCTGCCCTCCCCGTCGCCTTCAGGCGACGATCTTCGCGTACGTAGCGCAGAGCGTCGGCCGCTCTCGAAGGGCGGAGAGCCGCGGCGACGGGCGCTCGCGTCAGAGGACGACTACCGGCTTGATGAGGTCTGCGGGCTTGTCCTTCATCAGCCAGAGAGCCTCCTCCACGTGTTCGAAGCCCTGGAAGCGATGGGTGATCAGGCGGGAGACGTTGAGCTTGCCCAGGGACACCAGACGGGCCAGCTTCTCCATTCGCAGGCGTCCGCCGGGCATGAGGCCGCCGGTGATCGTTATGTGCCCCATTCCCACTCCCCATTCGACGCGCGGAATCCTCACGTACTCGCCGTCGCCCAGGTAGTTGACGTTTCCGATGATGCCTCCGGGGCGAACGGATTTCACGGCGGAGGCGAAGGTGTCGTTGTCGCCTCCCGCGATGACGACCTTGTCCACGCCCCGTCCGTCGGTCAAGCTCATGACCTGATCCTCGATGGCGCCGTCCCTGTAGTTGACGAGATCCGTCGCGCCGTAGGAGCGGGCCGCCTCCTGGCAGACCGGACGGGAGCCGACGGCGATGATGTGGGCCGCGCCGTGGAGGTTCGCGCCCGCCACGGCCATCAATCCGACCGGCCCGATCCCGACGACCAAGACGTCGTCGCCGAAGGTGACCTGGGCCAACTCGACGCCGTGCAGGCCGGTGGGCACCATGTCGGAGAGCATGCAGGCCTCGGCGGGCGAGACATTCTCGGGGATGAGGGCCAGGTTGCCGTCCGCGTCGTTGACGTGGAAGTACTCGCCGAAGACTCCGTCTTTGAAGTTGGAGAACTTCCAACCGGAGAGCATGCCGCCCGAGTGCATGGGATATCCCGACTGCGTCTCGGTCGAGGACCAGTCCGGCGTGATGGCGGGGATCAAGACGTGGTCTCCCGGCTTGAAGTCCTTGACGAGCGCCCCCACCTCGACGACTTCACCACACGCTTCGTGGCCGAGGATCATGTCCGTGCGCTCGCCGATCGCCCCCTCCCAGCACGTGTGCACGTCGGAGGTGCACGGCGCCACGGCCAAGGGACGCACGATCGCGTCGAGGGGGCCGCAGACGGGGCGCTCCTTCTCCACCCAGCCGATCCGGCCGATGGAGCGCATCGCAAAGCCTTTCATCGTTATTTCCTTTCCGAGCTCATCGACAACGTGCGGACGCCGGACGGGCCAGCGGCTTCTCGCTGCGCATCAGTTAAACAACGAATACCACGTCATGGAAGAGGAAAATGAAATAGCTCACAATGCGGGCGTCTCCGGATGGCGTCCCAGGCACGCCCGCACCCACGTGGCGCAGAGACGACCGAAGAAGGCGAAGAAGGTAAGGTTGCCCTTAGCATCAGTGTCGGAACCCGGATTCATTCCCGCCGAATAGGAGATCTCATGGCAAACCCGTGGACGTTGTACGACCGACTCATCGATCCGATCCCCGAGGACCTCACCGTCACAGCGGCGAGCGTGGGGCCGAAGTGGTGTCGCATAACGTCCTGCGAAGGCGGCGCGGGAATGGCCTTCTCCATGCCCGCGAGCACGCGGCCCGCGCTTCACGAGAACGGGGAGTTCGTCGGAGCGCGCCTGCGCGACGTAGCGCAACTCGCCAAGAGCTGGAATCTGGCCGAGGCGGGAATGGGGATGGCCGCGGTCAACTCGTGGCACAGCCTGCCCGCGCGGGCACGCGCGAACGGCTTCGCACCGTGCGCGGACAACAACTGGGCGAAGAGCTTCCATCCCTACCGCGAGGCGACGCGCGGGCGGAAGGTCGCCGTGATCGGACATTTCCCCTTCGCCCCCGCAGCACTGTCCGAGGCCGGGGAGCTGTTCGTCTTCGAGCGCAATCCCGTCGAAGGCGACTATCCCGACTCGGCCAGCGAATACCTCCTGCCCGAATGCGACTACGTCTTCATCACCGGGTCGTCCTTCGTCAACAAGACGATCCCGCGCCTGCTCGAGCTCTCCCGCAATGCGACGACCGTCATGATCGGGCCCTCCACTCCGGCTTCGCCGATTCTCTTCGACTACGGAGTGGACGTGATAACGGCCTTCGCCTGCGATCAGGGAGCGCTGTTGGATGAAGCGCTGGACGGCAACCTCCTGGGCGGCATGTACGAGGCGGGCATGCGCGTGGAGCGGGCGAAGCCCTTGTGAAGGGCTTCGCCCGCCGGAAGGACTAGAAGGCTATGCGGGTGAAGGCCTCGGTCTGCTCCTTGATCGCCACCTCGGTGGGAAGGCGCTCGATCGAGCTGGCCCCGTAGAATCCGACCACGCCCTCCGTCCGGCTGAGCACGTACTGCGCGTCCTGCGGCTCGCCGTGGCAGAGGACGAGGATGTCGGGATCGACCTCGACGGCGGCGTCATGCATGGCCTGCACGCGCTCCACGCATTCGTCGAGCGTGAGCGCCGTGGAGGCGCCGATCGTCCCCTTCGTCGTCAAACCCATGTGGGGCACGAGGATGTCCGCGCCGGCCTCGGCCATGGCCCTCGCCTGCTCGACGTCGAACACGTACGGGGACGTGACCAGGTCGCGTTCGCGGGCTTGCCGGATCATCTCCAGCTCGAGGTCGTAGCCCATCCCCGTCTCCTCGAGGTTCTGGCGGAAGACGCCGTCGATGAGCCCGACGGTCGGGAAGTTCTGGACGCCGGAGAATCCGGCGGCCTTCACCTCGTCGAGGAAGCGGCCCATCACCCGGAAGGGGTCCGTGCCGTTGACCCCCGCGAGCACAGGCGTGTCCTTGACGACGGGGAGGACTTCGTTGGCCATCTCCATGACGATCGCGTTGGCGTCCCCGTAGGCCAGCAGCCCGGAGAGCGAGCCCCGGCCGGCCATGCGGAAACGGCCCGAGTTGTAGATGACCAGCAGGTCGATTCCGCCCGCTTCGGCGGACTTGGCCGATATGCCCGTGCCCGCGCCGCCGCCGATGACCGGGCGGCCCTCGGCGACTTTCGCCCGGAGTCGGGCGAGTACTTGTGAACGTTCCATCGTTCGTCCTTTCTTCTTGCTCCTTGCGCCGCGGGCTCTGCAAGCCCACGGCATTCCGTCAGGCCGCGGAGCCGCTGCGGCCCGCGGGCGCAGACTCCTCGATCATCCGGTGCAGGAGGCGCGCGGATCGCGCTCCGAAGCCGGGATCGTTGATGTGCGCGTCGCATTCGACGATCCGCACATCGCCGGCCGGGGATCCGGCGACGGTTCGCCTCACGGCCTCGAAGAGCGCGGCGTCGGCCTCCTCGTCCCGGAAGGGGCCGGCCTCGGCGTCGATCCCGCTCACGCCCCTCAGCGGCAGCACGAGCGCGACCGGGCCGCGGGCGCCGAGAGCCTTCTCCCCTATCCGCCTGCCGAGTTCGGCGTTCTCCCCCGGAGTGGTCCGCATGAGAGTGACCACGGGATTGTGGACGACGAAGGTCCGCCCCTCGAATCTCTCCGGCACATCCTCGCGCGGCCCGAAGTTGACCATGTCGAGGGCTCCGAAGGAGACGACCTGGGGAATCCCCGCGGCGCCGGCAGCGGTCAGGCGATCCGGGCCCGCGGTGAGGATCCCGCCGACGAGCTCGTCGGCGAGCTCGGTGGTCGTCAGGTCGAGGACTCCCGCGAGCCGGCCGTCGGCGGCGAGCTTCTCCAACGCCCGTCCTCCGGAGCCGGTGGCGTGGAAGACCAAGGTCTCGTACCCGAGGCCGTCGAGGACTTCGCGCGCCTCGTCGACGGCGGGCGTCGTCAGCCCGAACATCGACAGCGCGACGACCGGCTTGGCCTGCCGGCCGCCCTCCATCCCGACACCGTTCAGGCGATCCCACTCCTCGGCCATGCCGGCCGCTGCGGCCGCGGCGTTGCCGAAGACCTGGCTGGACATGCTGTTGATTCCCGCCACGTCCACCACCGAGTACACCATCGCGATGTCGGTTTGCCCGACGTAGGGCGAGACGTCGCCGCAGGCCATGGTCGAGACGAGGAGTTTCGGGAAGCCGACGGGAAGTGCCCGCATCGCCCGGGAGGCCACGGACGACCCGCCCGAGCCGCCGGCGGCCAGAACCGCGTCGATGTCCCCGCCGCGAGCCCGGGCCGCGACGACCGCCGCGGCGCCACGCGCCATGACGTCCATGGCCGCGCCCCGATCGGCGCGCCTGCGCAGGTCCGCGATGTCCTCGCCTGCAGCCCGAGCCACGTCGGCGGCGGTCACGTCGGTCTCGGCGTCGGACAGAGGGCCGACGTCGATCGTCAGGACCGCGGCTCCCCGCGCCCGAATGCACGCGGCGAGGTACTCGCATTCCACGCGCTTCGTGTCGAAAGTTCCAATCAATCCGACTGTTGCCATGTATTCCTCCTCCACGTGGGGTGACCGCGTCGTTGCGGCCTGCTCATCCACGGTATCCGCCGCATCGAGGGCGTTTGTGGACCATTTCCGCTAAAGTGGTCCACAAACGCCGGGCAGGCGGCGCCGTCTTTCACGCCGACGGCGCGATCGATGCCTCCCGCCCGGCGTCCGCGCGCCACGGCACCGCCGCCGTTCCACCGCCTGACCGTCCGCCAGCGCATACGCGTCGACATACGGAGCACCGATGGACACACGCATCGACCCGGCCAAAGTCGCCCGATTCCTGGGCGCATGGCGCTCACAGACGCTCCCCGACTATCGCGCGCTCGCCCACGGGCTGACCAGCCTCATCGACGGATCGCTCCTGCCCGCAGCCCACGTCCTGCCGAGCCAACGCCGATTGGCCTCCGCTCTGGGCGTGGCCCGGGGGACCGTTGTGCGGGCGTACGGGATCCTCCATGAATCCGGCCGCCTGGAGCCTAGGCGCGGCTCGGGGAACTATGTCGCGCGGCCGCGGGCGGTCGGGTCCGACATCGACGGGCGCCTCCTGTCCTTCGCGGACCGCTCCCCCGCCGTCGACCTATCCTCCGGGGCCCTGCCGGGCGACGAACTCGTCGCCGAGGCGATAGGCGCCGTGGGGCCGATGCTCAGCGGGGACCGCCTGGCCTCCCCGGGCTACTCTCCCTCGGGGCTGCCAGAGCTGCGGAGTCTGATCGCCGAACGGCACACGAACGCAGGCCTGGCGACATCGCCCGAGCAGATCCTCGTCACCGCCGGCGCACAGCAGGCGGTCTGGCTCATCGCCAACGCCTTGGCGGGACCAGGCACGCTCACCCTGCTAGAGGACCCCACCTACCGCGGCGCTCTGGAGGCTTTCGCCGGCGCCGGCGGCCGTGTTCGCGGCGTGCCCTTCGACAACGGGCATCTCGACCTGGAGGCGCTGCGCGACGGCGTGCGCGGCGCCGCGGTCCTCTACGTTCAAAGCCCGATCCACAACCCGACCGGTCTCCACTACCCCTCCCGACACCGGCGCGCGATCGGCGAGATCGCGGGACGGTGCCCGGCCATCGTCGTCGACGACCACTCCCAGGCCGATCTCCCCTGGTTCCGTTCCTCCCCGGCGCCGGGAATGGAAGCCTTCGCCGACCCCGATCGGCTCCTGACCATCGCCACCCTGTCGAAGCTGTTCTGGGGAGGCTTGCGCATCGGGTGGATACGCGGCCCCTCCCCGCTCATCCGCCAGCTCGGGACGTTGAAGAGCGCCGCCGACCTGGGGGCTGCCGTGCCGGATCAACTCGCTGCGACCCTCTTGCTTCCCCACAGCCGGGCCCAGCTCCGCAAACGGAGAGCCGTACTCCTGGCGCGTTACACGGAGGCCGCGGCGACCGTGCGGGAGATCTTCCCGTCGTGGACGTGGGACCAGCCGGCCGGGGGCACCGGAATGTGGGTGGACACGCGAGGCGACGCCACGGTCCTGGAACAGCGCGCCGCTCGCGCGGGAATCCGGCTCGCACCGGGGCGGCTGTTCTCCCGGACGGGCCGGTGGAACCGGCACCTGCGCCTTCCGGTCTGGCCGAAGCGCGAGACGATGGCCGAAGCGCTCCGCACCGTGCGCTCCGGCCTCGAACCCAGTGCGTCCGCGCACCGGCCGAGGTGAGCGTCCGCCTCAGGGCCGGGACCTCAGGGCGAGTCGGGAATCGACGTCACACTTCCCCGAGAAGCCTTCGCGGCATACAGTGGACGCGGCGATTCCTAAGGAGGATCTCGATGTCCGAACGACCCAATCCCGGCCGGGAAGACGGCCGCGACCAGACCCGTCACTCCCTTCCCGTGCACAGCCACGCGCTGCACGACGCCTCGCAGGACGCCGTCCTCGACGTACAAGCGATTCCCCATTTCGTGCGCCATGCCGCGATACTGGGGGCTCTCAGCTCGCTCAACCCCGGCTTCTCCCTGACGATCAAGGCATCCCACTTGCCCGCTCCGCTACTGGCGCAGGTCGATCGGCTGCCGGGAGCCTTCGACTACGAGGTCCTTCAGGACGGCCCCGAGTTCTGGTTCGTCAGGATAACCCGCACGGCTCTGTGAATCTGCCGACCTCGACGTGAGGCCGCGGTCGGCAGATTCCATGTTCGCCGGGTCTGGGCGATTCCGTCCCAGACCCGGCAGAGCCTCACGTCATCCGAGATCGTCAGGGTAGACGGGCTGCCACATGGCGTCCAGGACCGCTTGGACGGGATCGCCGACGTCGGCGGCGGCGACGCCGTCGGCCTGGGCGGCCTCGATGACGGCGACCGCCACGGTTGCGGAGGACGCGCGCAGATCCTCCACTGCAGGGAGCAGCGAGGACCCGAGAGGAGTCGCGTCGACTTGGCCCGCCACGGCTCGGGCGGCGGCGAGGAGCATTCCGTCGGTTATGCGGCTCGCTCCGGCGACGATCGTTCCGAGTCCCAGGCCCGGGTATAGCAGGGCGTTGTTGCCTTGGCCGATGTGGAAGGCCGTGCCTTCGTATTCGATCGGCGGCACGGGGATTCCGGTGGCCAGGAGGGCACGGCCGTCGCTCCACCGGATGGCGTCCTCAGGGGAGACTTCGATGCGGGACGTCGGGTTAGACAACGGCAGGAGGATCGGCCGTTCGACTCCCCTCGCAAGCGCGGTGACGACCTCCTCAGTGAACGCATTGTGCAAGGTCGACGTGCCGATGAGAATGGTGGGCTCTACCCGTTCGACGACGTCGAGGAGCTCGATCCTTCGCCCATGTCGTTTCCATGAGGCGACCTCGGACGCGGGCCGGGCGTAGGCCTGCTGGTAGTCGGGCAGAGCGTCCATATCGTCGGTCACGAGCCCGTCGCGGTCGACGAGCCAGATTCGGGCGCGCGCATCGGCTTCGTTGAGTCCGTCGCGGACCATCGCGGCGTGGATCTGGTCGGCCATGCCGGTGCCCGCGGTGCCGGCTCCGAACACCACGAGGCGCTGATCGGAGAAGGACTCTCCGGTGACTTTGAGACCCGATATGACGGCGGCCATGACGATGGCTCCGGTCCCCTGCATATCGTCGTTGAAAATCCGGTATTCGTCGCGGTGGTTCACGAGTATGCGGCGGGCGTTGGCCACGCCGAAATCTTCGAAATGGAGGAGTGCGCCGGGGTACAGTTTCGCCGCGGTCCGCAGGTAGAGCTCGATGAAGTCGTCGTAGGCTTCGCCGCGCACGCGGGCGTGGCGGTTGCCCAGGTAGAACGGGTCGTTGAGGAGCCTCTCGTTGTCGGTCCCGACGTCGAGGTTGACTGCGATGACGCGGGACGGATCGACGCCTGCGGCAGCCGTGTAGACCGCGAGCTTGCCCACCGAGATGTCGGTGCCGTTGACGCCCCAGTCTCCGATGCCGAGGATGGCTTCGGCGTCGGAGACGACGATGAGGTCGACGTCGTCGGGTCCGAGCCCGAGGGTGTCGAAGGACGCCTCGACATCCTCGGGTCGGTCGATGGACAGGTAGACGGCGCGCGAACGCCGGTAGTCCTGACTCCACTTCTCGATGGCCTCCCCCACCGTCGGGTCATAGACGATCGGGAGCAGCTCGGCCAGGTGGTCGACGAGGAGGCGGAAGTAGAGCACTTCGTTGCGGTCGTGGAGCTGATCGAGGAAGACGTACTTTTCCAGGTCCGTCTCGTAGCGTTCGAGTTGCTTCCACGCGCGCCCGGCCTGCTGGTCGAGGGTTTCCACCGCCGAGGGGAGGCGTCCGGTCAGGCCGATCCGGGCGCGCTGAGCGTGGGTGAACGCGGTGCCGCGGTTAGTCAGGGGATTGAGGATGATCTCCGGTTTCTTTGCCATGGCTTTTCACTCCTTCTCGTAGACCGGGGCGACGCCCTTTCGGCGACCGGGGACAGTTGTGAGATCCCCCGCGAGGATCCTCATCGCGCTGCGATCCCTGAACGGCTCTGGGAATTCCGGGTTCCTCCCGCCGGAGCTCGCCTTCCGGCCGCGGCGGCCGCTCGGGCTTTCGGAACCTCGAACTGACCGATCCCACACGGCGGCCGGGCGTCGTCCGCCAATTCTAAGTCATCGCCTTCTCGCCCCCGTCTGGACCCGCGCGTGCGGTTCAAACGCTAATTCACGAAGTCGTTGGCTCACTTCCGTCTGGGACCGAACCGCCCCGGAATGAGTGTGGGGCGCGGCTGTTGCCGCGCCCCACTGAGATCGATGGCTCACGCCGCTCGGGTCACTTGAGGGTGACGGTTGCGCCAGCCCCTTCGAGCTGCTCCTTGGCCTTCTCGGCGGCTTCCTTGTTGACGCCCTCGAGAACGGCCTTGGGAGCCGAGTCGACGAGGTCCTTGGCTTCCTTGAGGCCGAGGCTGGTCAGGGCGCGCACTTCCTTGATGACCGGGACCTTCTTGTCACCGACTGATTCGAGGACGACGTCGAAGGAGTCCTTCTCCTCCTCGGCGGGAGCCTCCTCGCCCGCGGCGGGAGCGGCTGCGGCGACGGCTGCGACGGGAGCCGCGGCGGTGACGTCGAACTCCTCTTCGAACGCCTTGACGAAATCGTTGAGCTCGACGAGGGTGAGCTCTTTGAAAGCTGCGATGAGCTCTTCGGTGGAGAGCTTAGCCATGATGGCCTTCCTTCCTGATGCCTGCTACGCGAGCAGATGTATCCGTTGATTGCGCGGCGCCCGGTCAGGCGGCCGCTTCTTCCTTCGCGCGCAGCGCGTCGATGGTGCGCACCGTCTTGGAGACGGGCGCCTGGAAAACGTATGCCGCCTGGAACAGGGCAGCCTTGAGCACACCCGCGGCCTTGGCCAGGAGCACTTCGCGGGACTCGAGGTCGGCAAGCTTGGCGACGTCTCCGGCCGAGAGCACGGTGCCCTCCAGAACGCCACCCTTGACGACGAGCGCAGGGTTGTCCTTGGCGAAGTCGCGGATCGCCTTGGCGGCCTCGGAGACTTCACCGGTTACGAACGCGATCGCCGTCGGACCGGCGAGGGCGTCGTCGAGGCCTTCGACGCCGGCCTGCTTAGCCGCGATGGCGGTGAGCGTGTTCTTGGCGACCTTGTACTCCGCGTTGGCGCCGAGCGAGCGGCGAAGCGTCTGCATCGCCGCGACGGTGAGCCCGCGGTATTCAGTGAGCAGGATAGCTGAGGAGTTTTCGAACTTCTCCTTGAGTTCAGCGATCGCCGCCGACTTGTCGGTCCGTGCCATTGGGCCTCCCTTCGGTCGTGTGTCGCAGGACGCCCATAGCAAAAAGCCCCGCGCAGGCGTGCACGGGGCTCGGCCGAATCCGCTCGGCTGAACTCGATTCTCACCTGCGCCGGCCCTCACGGGTTTAACTCCCGCCCGAAGACGGGGGACCTGCGGTCTTTGGCGGAGAACAGCCTATCGGATGCGAAGGCGGCCGCGCCAATCCGGACTGTCGGACAGGAAGTTCCCCTCGTCACACCACGCTCCCCGTGAGATCGCGGAAAGCTGCCACAGACGATGTCCACCACTGGCGCCGCGGGGATGAAGGCCAGCCGCTCTCGAGCACTACTCCAAGCGCACCGTGGACATACAGATCCCCGCGAAGCGAAAGCCGGGCGTCAATGCCGGCGATCGCGTTCTGTGATACAGCTCCTCCCCGCAGAGCGAAAGCCAGCCTCCGGGAGAGGCGGTCAGCTGATGGCCTGGGAGATTCTGCGGACGAGCATGTCGAGGGCGACGAGGTTGTGCCCTCCTTCGGGGATGATCAGGTCCGCGTTGCGCTTGGACGGCTCGACGTACAGCTCGTGCATGGGCTTGACGGTCGTCAGGTATTGCCGTTCCACGGATTCGAGTGTTCGCCCGCGCTCGACGACGTCGCGCTTGATCCGGCGCAGGATGCGCACGTCGGCGTCGGTGTCGACGAAGATCTTGATGTCGATCAGATCGCAGATCGCCGGCTCGGCGTAGATGAGTATGCCCTCGACGATCACGACGGGCGCGGGCAGGATTCGCGTGGTCTCGCAGGAGCGATTGTGCGCGGAATAGTCGTAGACGGGGCAGTCGACGGCCTGCCCGGCCACGAGCCGTTCGAGCTGGCGGACCATGAGGGCGTTGTCGAAGGCGTCGGGGTGGTCGTAGTTGAGCAGGCAGCGCTCCTCGTAGGTGAGCTCGTCGTGGGCCTTGTAGTAGTTGTCGTGGAAGATCACGGACGCCTCGCCGGAGAACCGCTCCAAGAGCCTGTTCGTCAGGGTCGTCTTGCCGCTGCCGGTGCCGCCGGCCACTCCGACCACGAGCGTCATACCGAGCCCTCCTCCGCGAACGTCGACGGCAACAGTATCCGACGGCCGGGCACGTGGTGCAATGCGCGCCGGCCGCGCCGCGGAATTGGACCGGCTCTCGTTCCGCGGGGCGGCGCTTTGCCGAGTGGCTGCCAGTCCCCGACCCGGTCCCGACTCGCCGGACGGCGGGCCTGGCCGTCTCGAATCCGCAGTCGTGGGCCCCCTGCGGCCGCGGGTCTCAGCGGCGCAGATCCTCGTTCACCTCCTCCAGGCTGGAAGCGCCGACCACTCCGAGCATGAGGAGGAGGTATCCTGCGACGGCGAAGCCGACCAGTCCCCATCGCCATCGCGGACGGTCGGCGATGAGGCTCGCGGCGGCGCAGTAGAGGGCTGCGATGCTCACGGCGTAGCGACCGGAAACGGTGCGGAAATACGATGCGGAGGTCGCCAGCTCGCGCGCTTGGACGATTCCGGCGGCGACGGCCGGCCCTCCTCCGGTCGCGAGGGCGACCGCCCTGCGCTGGCGGGAATGCCAGAGACCGATGAGGGCGACCACCGGCAGGAGCGAGTAGAAGACGTAGAGCAGGTCGGCCCACAGGAAGGTCGTACCGGATTTGATGCCCGGCTGGAAGTAGAAGTCCGTGCGCGGGTCCGTCAGCCCGTAGGCGTCGAGGATGCTCGGCAGCACGTAGCGCAACCCGTTCTCATCGACAGACGCCGTCGACAGGCCGCTGATCGCCGGGATGTAGCCCGCCGGCGTGCGGGCGTTCTGCCACGCGGTCCACGCCAAGTAGGGCCCGGCCGTGGCGAGCGCGTTCGCGAGGACGACGCGCACGAGCCTGCGACGCACCTGCCGCCTGACGCATCCTTCCCGGCACAGGCCGAAGCGTTCCGGTGCGAGCGCGGCCAGGGCGACGACGATCGTGACGGTCACCATGGCCGCCAGCGACATGACCCGTGTGCACGCTATGGCGGCCGTCAAAGCCGCCGGCGCACCCCATCCCAAGCGGTGGTGCACGAAGATGCGCGCCCCGGCCCACACGGCGGCCGCGCCGGCCAGGAGGGTGACGGCGTCGTTGTGGACGATGGCGGCCGACGCCGCGACGGCGGGCGTCGCCAAGCCGAGGAGCGCTCCGCCGAAGGCCGCCACACGGGAGGCCTTCCAGGCGCGGATCGCCAGGAACAGAGCGGCGACTCCTCCGGCGACGAAGAGCGCCGAGATCCATCGGGCGCCGGTGACGAATCCGGTGCCGGCTACGGCCGCGACGGCCTTCCCCCCGTATCCGGCCGCGGCGAAATAGAGGGGCGGATGGAAGCCGTTGTAGTTCTCACCCTTCAAGGGCCATTTCGCGGGGTTCCTTCCGGCCTCGGCCGCTTTGCACGGGGGTGGGGCGACGCCCCGGATCCTGCCCTCCATGCCCCGGCAGGACCAGTCTTCCAGGCTCGCCGTCGCCAGCTTCTCGCCGCGTACGGGGAAGTGCCCATCGGCGACTTTGCGCGAGTAGTCGATGTAAGTCCACTCGTCGTACCGGCTGACGGCCGGGCCGTTGCCGATCGCGACGGCGCTCCAGATCAGGCTGAGCAGGGCCAGCAGCACGGCCAGCACGCCGTCACGCCTGAGCCACGTCCTCGCAGTCCCCTCGAACCACTCCCCCATTCGGGTGAAAGGGCTTTCACGCCGTGCACTACCTGGCACAGGAGGCCTGCCGTTTCTCCGCCGCACGTCACCTCGCCGCAGGCGCAAACCGTTCCTCCCCCGCACGTCCGAGACCCGTCCGGGAAAGCCCATGCCGGCGGCTGCGGCCCTCGCATTTCTCCACCAGTCCAGGTTAGGTCACGGGGCGCCGGACGTGCACCGGCGACTCGACTTTCCCGATTCCGTCCCTCGACCCACGGATTCACCGGCCTCAACGACACGAGTCACCGCCATTGGCCGGTCACATAGCGAAAACATTGTTTAATCAGCATTTATACGTATACAGCATAAAATGGAAATCATAGAATTCACTTCTTTTTCGGGCCACCCAAATGAACAAGTTCTCCGTTAACAGAATTTTTCGGAAGTATTGGAATTAAACCCGCTCTTCGCCAACAATAAAGATCGCCAAATTTAGTTACAGCACATGCATAATCATTATCATGATCTGGTACTATCACAGCGGATGATATAGCATATAGTCTGTTAGCATATCGACTAAGATCATTAGATAGTTCATTTTTACAAACAATTTTCGAATCTGTTAACGTACAAAATCCTTTTCCACTTATAGCATTTGGGTCAGAATTAAAAGGAAAAACGTTAGCATAAGTTCCTGTAGAACTTTCAATACGTTGTTTACTCATATTAGCAGAATCCAATTTATAATCATCCCAACATTGCACTGTTTTATTTTTTAAAACAACACAAAATAAATAAGAAGTAGCAAAAAACTTTAAAGCAAATGAAGAAAAGGGGATTTCGATGAAATTATCCGAATTAGATGCAGAAGCATTATCTGTTCCTTGTCCGTCATCACAGCGCTCACATAATTGTTTTCCGCTTCATCGTAATCATTTCGCCAGGTAGTTTTTATGCCGAATTCCAGATAATTTATCTCGGAAAGGCTGTAAATCTTGGGCACAAGCGTAGGCTTTTCCTGAAAGAGTACTGACTTTATTCTTAAGAGTCTCTAATTCCTGTGTATAAGCATGGGCTGAAGCGCCCTTCCATACTTCCGGTGGGACGGTTTGTTGTACGATTTGAGCATCTGACAGACCTCCGCCAATGCCTTGGAGATCTGACATGATATCACTTAGGTCGTCTGCGATATCGGGGAGTTGCGGCATGACATCTTTGCCAGGCGTCAGTCATCTCCTAATGCAGACTGACCGACCAGTAAACGCATTATAGTATACTGCATGACAGTCATCGCTTGTTGTTCGTCAAAATTTCGATTGCACTAGCCGACCCCGATCCCAAGGAAGCTGCAGCGGCAGCAAGCTCTTTCGCGCAATTCTGGCTGAGGGTGAGAAAATCACCAAGATTTGTCGCGAGTTTGCTTATACCTTCCTCTTCTAAGAGCTTCCCAGTAAAAGCCGCCGATGTCGTAAAAATAGGGTCATTGAAACCTCGGGCCACACCGTCAAATCTATAGGAGTCGCTCCAATTGCTGCTACTGATGACGCCTACGGCGTCACGGTCAAATACCAGCTCGTCAGCCATCGTGTGCCTCGCTTCCCTTGGCTGTTTCTACCGTAGCTGAATACGGCCGGCGGTGGAAGAGAAAAAGACCAGATTCATTACGCGAGATTCGCGGATTCCACCATCATGACGCTGAAATTGTGAGCATAATACCGGAGTTTACCCTATATCCGTTATTGCCACGTCTGCGAAAGCAGGGCTCTTTCGGGTGTGACGCGAAAGAGCGGCCTTTCGGGAACAGCTCCTTTGGAAGCGCATGTTCCAATCGGATACGGCCCCTCGTCACGATTCAGTCCCCGACTTTCATGTTGCGAAGCTCCGCTCGGTCGATACGACGGCTATCGGCGACTTGCCTTATTTGCCCTATTGGATTCGCATGCCTATCGGGCAGAAACGCCTATTCGCTATCGTGGAGGCAACTTGGCTATCCCGCAACGAAACGTACATGCGACAAGGTAGAATAAACTCGCCCAAAATCCATCAATTAAGTATGATTGATCTTTTCAAAGTAACTTCTCCAGTCAGAGCAAAATAATTTGGGACGTTCAGTGACAATTATACCAAGTATAAAACAGTATTAAGCACCTGAATAACATATAAAGAACTTTATTCCCAGTAAAGCTTCCCATTTTCAGTTAAACATGCAAAACACAACATTCATTCCCAATGTCGTAAATTCAGAAATATAAAGTGTGAAAATACCTAATAAACCAAAAATAAAACTTAGAAAGATAACTGATAAAATATAATCCAATATATTAAACGCTCTCATGATCCTTAAGGGCAGCTAAATCCTCCCGAGATATCTCCCGAGAGCGTCGTAGATCCTTTTCCATTCCGATCGCACTTCGACGCCTGCCTACCAACCGACTCGACGAGTGTAAGGATAATGTCTGTGGGCCCGTCAAGTTGACGGGCCCACAGACAATCGGGAACGAGTCGGAGGCATCCAGGGAATGCCTCGACTTCAGATTCGGAAATGAACGTTCGTAGCGTTCATGCACTCGCTGCCGGAGCTATCGTCAGGAGGCGTTCTCAGAGACGAGATTGCGAGTCTTGGTGGTGTCCAGCGGGATGCCCGGGCCCATGGTTGTCGCGACAGTGCCCTTGAGGACATAGCGGCCCTTGGACGTCGACGGCTTCAGACGAAGGATCTCCTCCTGGGCGGCGGCGTAGTTTTCAACGAGCTGCTCAGCCGTGAACGACGCCTTGCCGACGACGAAGGCGAGGTTCCCGTTCTTGTCCACCCGGAACTCGATGCGGCCGCCCTTGATGTCGGAGACGGCCTTGGCGACGTCCATCGTCACCGTGCCCGTCTTCGGGTTGGGCATGAGGCCGCGGGGGCCGAGGACGCGGCCGAGGCGGCCGACTTTGCCCATGAGATCGGGAGTGGCCACGGCGGCGTCGAAATCGGTATAGCCGCCCGCGACCTTCGCGATGAGCTCGTCGCCGCCGACTTCGTCCGCACCAGCGTCGATGGCCTCCTGGGCGCGGGGGCCGACGGCGAAGACCAGGACCCGGGCGGTCTTGCCGGTGCCGTGCGGAAGGTTGACTGTGCCGCGGACCATCTGGTCGGCCTTGCGGGGATCGACGCCCAGGCGGTACATGACCTCGACCGTGGCGTCGAATTTGGCGGTGGAGGTCTCCTTCGCCAGACGCATGGCCTCCAGAGGACTGTAGTGGACGCCGTCGGCGATCTTCTGGGCAGCCTTGCGGTAATTCTTTGAGCGCTTTGCCATTGACTGTTCTCCTTACAACAGTTTGTGGTCATCGGGCCCGCGCGGCCCTTCCACTGCCCGCCTCTTCGGCGGGCTCAGATCTCGTCGGTGGTGATTCCCATCGAGCGAGCGGTGCCCGCGATAGTGCGGGCGGCGTTGTCGATATCGTTGGCGTTCAGGTCCGGCTCCTTGGTCCTGGCTATCTCGCGGAGCTGGTCGGCGCTCAGATGGCCGACCTTGTCCGTGTGCGGGGTGGCCGATCCCTTGGAGACCCCGGCAGCCTTCTTGATGAGCTCGGCGGCGGGAGGGGTCTTCGTGACGAAGGTGAACGAACGGTCCTCGTACACCGTGATCTCGACCGGCACGATGTTCCCGCGCTGCGATTCGGTGGCGGCGTTGTACGCCTTGCAGAACTCCATGATGTTGACGCCGTGCTGGCCCAGCGCGGGACCGATCGGCGGGGCGGGCGTGGCGGCGCCAGCCTGGATCTGGAGCTTGATGTAACCTGCGACCTTCTTCTTGGGAGGCATGTAGGGTCCTTTTCTTCTTGATCATCGCCGCAATGGCAGAGGCGGCGACCAACCGCCAACACTACGCGGCTTCGACGCGCGGCTCAAGACGGCGAGGCGTGATCTTGGGCGAGGCGACCAACCGCCGCCCGGCTGGACGGGCCTCAACGGCGAACCCGCACCCGGGCGCACGGCCTTCGGCGCATCTTCCCCGTCCGCCCGCCAAGGGCACCGCGCCAGAGGAACTGCACGGAAAAGGCGGGGAAGGCGCGGGGCGACCTCTCAGTCGTCCTTGCGCACCTGGCCGAAGGACAGCTCGACCGGCGTCTCCTGGCCGACGAGCGTCATGAGCACCGTCAGACGCTGGTTTGCGGCGTCGATCTCCGAGACGGTGGCCGGCATCCCGGCCCAGGGCTCGGATGTCAGGGTCACGGCGTCGCCGACCTCGAACGGCGAGACCGTAGCGGGCTTCGTGCCCGTGGGCAGCCCCGCCGCGACGGCTTCGGCCGCCGCCTCGGCCTCGATGACCGGGGTGAGCATGCTGACGACTTCGTCCTCCGAGAGGGCCACGGGCGTGCGGCCGTTGCCGACGAATCCCGTCACGCCGTTGGTCGACTGCACGACTCGCCAGGAATCGTCCGTCAGCTCCATGCGGATGAGCACGTACCCGGGCATGCGCACGCGGGAGACGAGCTTGCGCTGGCCGCGGCGGATCTCGAAGACCTCCTCCATCGGCACTTCGATCTGGAAGATGTAGTCCTCCATGTTCATCGAGTGCATGCGGACCTCGAGGTCCTGCTTGACCCTCTTCTCGTAGCCGGAGTAGGTGTGCAGGACGTACCAGCGGCCGTCGAGGCCCTTGAGCTTGGCCCGAACGTCGTCCTCGGTCAACTGGCCGGGGGCGGAAGGGGCGTCCCC
>ERZ773063.498-NODE-498-length-25838-cov-5.439049_pt1 | contig 25838 bp, 14 predicted proteins | sample MGYA00580625_ERZ773063 | MGnify/ENA primary metagenome ERZ773063 (study PRJEB29015, sample SAMEA2738022) | human oral metagenome | biome: human oral; feature: human-associated habitat; material: dental | place: China | collected 2042 ... | reverse complement strand
TTCAAATGGAGTAAAATTAACTTCATTCACAAAATAAATTTTTTTATTTTTTTTTAAAAAACCTTTTGAAATATTTTCAATTGTTCTAATCATATAAGGCAAAATTAAATTTTTTTTCTCAACTTGCAATTTAATGCTTCTATCAATTTCCTTCAAATTTTCAAAAATTTCCCGCTGCCAATTTTCCACTTCAATTTTTTGTGCATCAATTTTATATTCCTGCAATTCCGCAAACAAATTATAATAATTATAAGCCACATCAATTATGTCATAATAATTTTTAACTTTCAGTTTTTTTCCAATTTTATTTTTTATCGCATTATAAAAAAATATAACTTGCTTTTCTTCTTTTATCAAAATTTTATCTGTAAAAAAAAGATTTTCATTAAAATCATAACTATTCATAAGTTTAAAATTATGAAAAATCCCAATTTTTTCATTAAATTCCACATCTTGTAAAAGTTCTTTTTTTATTTCATAAAAAGTCGAAGCATTTTCAAAAACATACAAAACCCTTTCATTTTTTTCAAATTCACAAAACAAATTTTGTTTTAAATCCGCTCCCAGTCCTAAATAATTTATTTCCATCTTTCTTTTCCTTTTCCCCTTTCAACCAAAACTTTTTACTAAAATTATACCACAATTTTTTCCATATCAAAAAAAAACTTTGTTTCACAAAATATTTGATAAAACTATTGACAAAATAAAAAAAATATTGTATCATAACAAATGAATAGTTGTTCATATATTAAATAATAGAGGTGAAAAAAATGGAAAAAAATAACGAATGCACTTTGGGAATAAAAGGCCTTGAATGTCCCCACTGTGCCGCAAAAATCGAGCATAATCTAAATGCTTTGGATGAAATAAAAGCAGCTACTGTTGATGTTTTAGGAAAAAAAATTGTGATTAATCCTAACAAAAAATTTTCTAGTGAAGACATCACAAAACTTGTTCAAAAAGAAGTTGACAGAGTTGAAGAAGGTGTGACTGTTTTAATGCCAAATTCTGCAATTGAAGAAGATGAGGAAATAGAAGAAACGGAAGAAAATTTTAAAAGTATAAGAAATAGATTTATTTTAGGTGCAATTATACTAGCAGCTGCAATATTTGTTCCAAAAAATTTATTTGTTCCAAGATTAATTTTATTTTTAATAAGCTATTTTACAGTCGGATACGATGTTTTATTTAAAGCTGTAAAAAATATAAAAAAAGGACAGATTTTTGACGAAAACTTTTTGATGACGATTGCGACAGTTGGAGCTTTTGCGATAAAAGAGTTTCCTGAAGCTGTGTCAGTTATGTTATTTTACCAAATTGGAGAAATGTTCCAAGATTTGGCAGTTGGAAAATCGAGAAAATCCATCACCTCACTTATGAATATTAGACCTGATTATGCAAACTTAAAAATTGAGGGAGAAATTAAAAAAGTTTTGCCAAAAGAAGTAAAATTAGGCGATATAATAGTTATAAAACCTGGAGAAAAAGTCGCATTGGATGGAAAAATTACAAATGGAAGTTCAACTTTTGACACATCCGCTTTGACTGGAGAAGCCATTCCAAGAACATTTGAGATTGGAGATGAAATTCTAAGTGGATTTATAAACACCACAAATCTTGTAGAAATCGAAGTTACGAAGTCATTTGAAAATTCCACAATTTCAAAAATATTAGATTTGGTACAAAATGCAAGTTCTAAAAAATCTAAAACAGAAAACTTTATCACAAAATTTGCAAGATTTTACACACCGGCAGTTGTAATAATCGCTTTACTTATTGCAATTTTGCCAATGATATTTGCAAAAGATGCCCAGTTTTCAACTTGGCTTTACAGAGCGCTTATCTTTTTAGTAGTTTCGTGTCCGTGCGCCTTAGTTGTTTCAATCCCTCTAGGATTTTTCGGGGGAATCGGTGGAGCTTCAAAAAATGGAATTTTAATAAAAGGAGCAAATTATTTAGAAGCATTAAACAATTTGGAAACTGTTGTTTTTGACAAAACTGGAACGCTTACAAAAGGTAAATTTAAAGTTTATGAAATAAATGTTCAAAATTCCAAATACACAAAAGACGATTTATTAAAATACGCAGCTATTGCAGAAAGTTTTTCAAATCACCCAATTGCACAATCAATTGTTTTAGAATATGAAAAAAACAATAAAAAACTTGAAAAAACTGACAGTTCAGAATTTGAATTTGAAGAAATCGCAGGTCATGGAGTAAAAGTAAAATATGAAAATAGCGAAATTTTAGCAGGAAATCTTAAATTATTAAAAAAAGAAAATATAGAAGCTGCTGAAAAAGACGCTGTCGGAACAGTTGTCTATGTCGCAAAAGATAGAGAATATTTGGGAAATTTAATAATTGCGGACGAAATAAAAGAAGACGCTAAAAAAACAGTTGAAGAACTTAATAATTTAGGGATAAAAAATGTTGTAATGCTAACAGGTGATAACAGAAAAATTGGGGAAAATGTGGCTAGTAAATTAAATATTTCAAAAGTATTTACTGATTTATTACCGCTTGGAAAAGTTGAGAAAATGGAAGAATTTTTGAAAAATAAAAGCGCTAACGGAAAAGTTTTGTTTGTAGGTGACGGAATAAACGATGCCCCTGTTCTCGCTAGAGCCGATATTGGAGTGGCGATGGGCGGTGTGGGAAGTGACGCTGCAATCGAAGCCGCAGATATGATTATAATGAACGATGAACCGTCAAAAATAGTAACCGCTCTAAAAATTGCCAAAAAGACAAAAAAAATTGTCTGGCAAAACATAATTTTTGCACTAGGTGTGAAAATCATCATTCTAGGAATGGGAGCATTAGGATTTGCCACAATGTGGGAAGCTGTGTTTGGCGATGTCGGAGTCGCATTAATTGCAATATTAAATGCAACAAGAGCATTGACTTACAAAGAAAATTAAATTTACTAATACTAAAATGGAACTGTCTCTAAATGAGAATCAGTTCCTTTTTTCTGAACCTCCCACGACTAAAGTCGCAGGGTTCTAAAAAATCTTTTTTTATTTAAATTTTTTTATTAATTTTTATACAAATTAATTGATTCTTTAAATTTAGCGATTTTGTTTTCTAGTTCTTCTTTAATCCCTTTTTCTTTGTCAATAACTTCTTTTGGCGCTTTAGACAAGAATTTTTCATTTGATAATTTTCCTAAAACTTTATTTAATTCTTTTTCAGTTTTTTCAATATTTTTTGTAAGTTTAGCAATTTCTTTTTCCTTGTCAATCAAATCATTAAGCGGCACATAAATTTCAGTAGTTTCAACCAATTTAAAGCCAACTAGCTCAGGAATTTCTGCGTTAAATTCATATTTTTCAACATTTGCCAATTTATCCAATATTTTAGCATTATGCTGCAAAATATTTTTTTCTGCATCATTTACAGTTTTGAAAATCACTTCGATTTTCTTAGCTGGACTTACATTAGCTTCTCCCCTAATATTTCTAATTGCATTGACAATTTCTTTTAAGAAGTCAAATTCTTTTTCAGCTTCCAAATTAACAAATTCTTTTTCTTCTTTAGGAAAGTCCGATAACATTATTGTTTCTTCTCCTAAATCCAGTTTTTGCCAAATTTCTTCCGTGATAAACGGCATAAATGGATGAAGCATTTTTAAACCTTTGTCAAGAACAGTTTTTAGAACATATTGTGCTACTGTCTTATCTCTTCCTTCCTGTCCATAAACACGAGTTTTCGCAATTTCAACATACCAATCGCAGAAATTTCCTCTGAAAAATTCGTAAGCAAGTTTTGCAGCCGTGTCAAGCTCATATTTTTCAAAACTTTCATTAACTTGTCTAGCTGTATTTTGTAATTTTGATAAAATCCATCTATCTTCTAACTTAAATTCTGAACTATCAATTTTTGCATTTGAATCAAAATCTTCCAAATTTGACAACACAAATCTTGAAGCGTTCCAAACTTTATTTGCAAAAGTCGATCCCATTTCAATTAATTTTTCTGAGAAATGAATGTCCTGTCCTTGCGAAGTATTGTATAAAAAGCTGAATCTTATCGCATCCGCTCCATATTTTGCAATCAAATCCAATGGATCTGGTGAATTTCCAAGAGATTTTGACATTTTTCTGCCAAGCTCATCTCTTATAATTCCGTGCAAATATACATAGCTAAATGGAATTTCATCTTTTATGTAAAGACTCATCATAACCATTCTTGCAACCCAGAAAAATAAAATGTCCGCTCCTGTCACAAGTGCGTCTGTCGGAAAGAATTTTTTCAAATCTTCAGTTTCCTTTGGCCAGCCAAGTGTTGAAAAAGGCCACAATGCCGATGAAAACCAAGTGTCAAGCACATCTTTTTCTTCTGTTAATTCAGTTTCAACTCCAAATTTTTCTTTTGCTTGTTTTTTAGCGTCTTCCAAGTTTTTTGCTACAAAAACCGTTCCATCTTGAGCATAATAAGCAGGAATTCTATGTCCCCACCAAATTTGACGGGAAATTGTCCAGTCTCTTATATTTTCAAGCCAATTATAGTAAACTTTTTCCCATCTTTGCGGAGTTATTTTAATCTGTCCATTTTTTACTACTTCCAAAGCTCTTTTAGCAAGTGGCTTCATTTTTACAAACCACTGTGTCGACACTCTCGGCTCAATTACTGAATTACATCTATAGCAATGCCCAACTGCGTGATTATGCTCTTTTACTCCAACTAAAAGCCCTTCTTTTTCCAAATCAGCTAAAATAGCATCTCTTGCCTCATATCTGTCAAGTCCTTCATATTTTCCTCCATTTGAATTGACATGCGCATCTTCGGTAAAGATATTTATAAATTCAAGTCCTGTTCTTTTTGCCACTTCAAAGTCGTTAGGATCGTGAGAAGGTGTCATTTTTACAACTCCCGTTCCAAATTCCATATCGACATACTCATCGGCAACCACAGGAATCTCTCTATTCATAAGTGGCAAAATTACCTTTTTCCCAACCAAATCTTTATATCTTTCGTCATTTGGATTGACAGCAACTCCCGTATCTCCAAGCATTGTTTCAGGTCTGGTTGTCGCAATAATCACATAGTCGTCGCTATCTTTTATTTTATACTTAATTTCCCAAATTTTTCCATTTTCATCAGTATGATCAACTTCATCATCCGCAAGTGCAGTTTTATCAAACGGACACCAGTTTACAATATATTCTCCACGATAAATAAGCCCGTCGTTGTAAAGTTTTATAAATACTTCTTTTACGGCATCTGAAAGACCTTCATCCATCGTGAATCTCTCTCTTGACCAATCCAGAGAAACTCCCAATTTACGAAGCTGCTTAGTTATAAGTCCACCGTGTTTTTCTTTCCATTCCCAAGTTCTTCTTAAAAACTCATCATATCCAATTTCTTCTTTAGAAGTTCCTTCTTCTTTTAACATTCTCTCAACTTTATTTTGAGTTGCAATCCCAGCGTGATCCATCCCTGGAATCCAAAGCGTATCAAATCCGCTCATTCTTTTAAATCTAATAATCGCATCTTGAATGGAATTGTTTAACATATGTCCCATATGCAAAATTCCAGTCACATTTGGCGGTGGGATAGCGATTGAATATCCTGGTTTTTCAGCATTGTGCTGAGCATTAAAATATCCATTTTCTTCCCATATTTTATACCATTTATCTTCAATTTCATTTGGTGAATATGTTTTATTTAGTTCTTCTGACATTTTGTCCTCCTATTTTTTTCTATTTTTCATTTTTTTATTATACTACATTTATCCCAATAATTCCATAAGTTCTTTGTCACTCATTTCAAACAGCACTTTTTCTCCATCTTTATTTTCCAAAAGATTTTCACTTAACTGCCGTTTTTTCTCTTGAATTTTTATAATTTTTTCTTCAATTGTCCCTTCTGTCACAAGTTTTATAACTTGCACACTTTTTTTCTGCCCAATTCTATAGGCCCTGTCACTCGCCTGATTTTCCACCGCAATATTCCACCAAGGGTCATAGTGAATAACAACATCAGCTCCCACAAGATTAAGCCCTGTTCCTCCAGCTTTTAACGAAATCAGCACAACTTGTCTTTCTCCATCATTAAATCTGTTACAAATTTCCACTCTCTCTTTGGATTTCACATTTCCATCGATGTAAAAATATTCAATTCCCATATTTGAAAGCTCTTTTTCAATTTCTTTCAATGTGCCAACAAACTGAGAAAAAATCAAAAGTCTATGTCCATTTTCAGTAATATCTGGCATTAAATCTTTTAAAACTTCAATTTTAGCAACTTCTCCGCTATAATCTTGTTTAAACAAAGCTGGAGAATTACAAATTTGACGAAGCTTTGTTAAAATTGCAAGAATTTTTATTCTGTTATTTTCATTTTTATCAAATTTTTTCATTTCTTTTTTCGCCTGTTTTACATACGACAAATAAAGCTGTTTTTGCTCACTGCTAAGCGTCACAAACACATTTGATTCCATTTTTTCTGGAAGTTCAGTCAAAACTTCTTTCTTTGTTCTTCTAAGCAAAAAAGGCGCAATGATTTCACGCAAATTATTTATTTTTGAAGAATTTGGATTTACAATCGCTTCTTTATAAGTTTTTTTAAATTTGCTCAAAGAATCCAAATATCCAGGAATGACAAAGTCAAAGATTGACCACAGCTCTAAAATATTATTTTCCACAGGAGTTCCTGTAAGTGCGAAATTTACTCTGCTGTTAATTTTCATAACTGCTTTTTTAATCTGTGAAGTAGTAGTTTTGATATTCTGTGCTTCATCTAGCACAACAATGTCAAAAATTCTATTTTTATACTCTTCTATATCGTTTCTAAGCGCTTGATATGTCGTTATCAAAAATCCACTTTTTTGACTTTCGATAATTTTTTTCCTGCTGCTTGCTGCACCTTCCACAAGAATCGGAGTAATTCCAGTAAATTTGATAATTTCTTCCTTCCAGTTATAAAGAAGCGAACTTGGTACAATTATAAGCCCCAGAAAATCTTTATTTTCCTGATAGACCTCATTTAATAAGGAAATTGTCTGAAGCGTCTTTCCAAGTCCCATATCGTCCGCTAAGATTCCTCCAAATCCAATATCATACATATTTTTTAACCAGTTAAATCCCAATTTCTGATACGGAAACAAGCTTACTTTTATATTTTTCGGCTCAACTTCCTTTCGATTCTTTATTTTATGAAAAAGCTCCTTAAATTCATCCAATTTTTCCAAATCTTCTCTAATATTCTTAGAAATTTGTGCCAATTGGAGCGCTTTTACTTTGGAAATTTTATTTTTTCCCACTTTTATATTTCCAATTGAATCAACAATTCCAAGCAGTTCTTCCATACTTTTATTTGCAATTTTAACAAATTCTCCGCTTGAGAGCGTTATAAATTTTTTCTCTTTTTTAATCGCTTCCGTCACAATTTCAACATCTTGCGGCTTAATTCCCTCAATTTTAAAATTTACATCCAAAAAGTTGTTGCTCGCTTTTTTTATTTCAATTCCAACATTGATATTTCTAGCATTTTTTATTTTATTTTCCAAATGAATTTTCACTTTGTCAGAATATTTCTTATCAATTATTTCAGAGAGTTTACTAAGTCCTTCATAATTTAAAATATATGTATTTTTTGCCAAAGTCGGATTTGAAATTGTAAAATTTCCAATAATTTCTTCCAACTTTTCAAAAAGTTCTGTATTTCTTCGTGGAATAAAATACTTATTATCTTTTTTTTTCGCACAAACCGTGTTTGAAATATTAATTTTTACGATTTCATCTTCTTCGGTTTCCAGCACAAAAACATCAATTTCCCCGTCTTCTTCAATATATTCAGCAACATTTATGCCTTCAAAAGCAAATATCTTTTTTAATTTCTCACTTTCCTTTTTTGGGAGCTGATTAATTAATTCAGCGTCGATAAAATCAAATTTTGCTAAAAATCTAGCTTCGTTTTCCGCCATTTTAAATATTTTGGAAGAATCATTTTCAAAGTTATAGAATAGACTTGTCTCATTAATTTTTTCAATTTCTCGCATTTTAATTTTATTATTTTCAAAAACAAAAATCGGCTCATAACTAGACATAACTTGTTTATTTTCTCCCAAAAGTAAAAAGTTTTTTCCTTTTTCCATTGCAAAAAGAAGTTTATTTAAAAGCATATCGTAAACTTTTAATCCTTTTTTATCTTTTATTCCATTTTCAATAACACTTTGAATCTGTTTGCTGTATTCGTAAATCGCCAAAATAATATTTTTATTTATCTCGCTAAAATAGCATTTTTCAGGCTCATATTTAATTTTAGAAGTTATCTCAAATTCTTCTTCCAAAACAATTGCTTGTACAAATTTTATAATATCTTTGACATAATAAGTTTTTTGAAAACCAGTTTTTATTCTCAAAATATAATCTGGAATATTGTTCTCTTCATTATAGTCGTAGCCGTATTTATAGTCACTATAGCTTCCTTCATCAATTTCCACTTCTAATCGTAACTCTTTTTTATTCTCATTTAAAATTTTTTCTTTTTGAAGATGGAAATTATAGATTTCATCTATTTTTTGACTTATTTTTTCAACATTTTCCAAATTTTCTAAATCATCAAAATCTTTTTCTTTTTCAGTTTCAACTTTTTTTGCATCAAAATTTTTACTTTGATTTTCTTCTTTCTTAACTTTTTTATTTTCTTCACTTTCTGACAAAATTCCCACTTTTTTATTATTTTTTTTGTCTTTCAAATCAATAACTTCTTTTTGCTCTGAAGGTTTTATTTTACTTCTTTTTAAATTATTTTTTTCTTCACCTTTTTCAAAATCTTCATTTTTTTCTTTTTTAACTTTTACAATTTCTTCTTTTTTATTTTCCTCTTCAAAGTCATCTTCAAAAAGTACCTCAAAATCGTCTGTTCCGACAATATTATTAATTTTCTTAGATTCATCTGCAAGGATACTCAGCGCCACAATATGCTTACAAGCTCCATGCTGCTTATTATTTTGAAAAAACATGCAATCGCAACTCGCCTCTTCCAACACAGCAGTTTTCTGATTTAGCGTAAGAGATGTATGATAAAGTTTATTTTCCTGAAATTCTCCATCCAATGTAACCAGATTTCCATCTGCATAAAGCGCCGTAATTCCTCCAATTCTTTTCATGTAATACTCTTTTCCAATTGAATAAATTGTCGGTGTAAATTTTTCTTTTAGTTTCATTAAGATATTATTTTTTCTCATTTTTCTCCCTTACTTTTTTCATTTCAAATTAAAATTATTTATTTTAATTTTTTCAGCATCATTATTATTGCATTTTTATTTTGCCCATAATAATTTTTCCGCACAGATATTTTTTCAAAACCTATTTTCTCATATAATTTTATCGCAAAAAGATTTTTTTTGTAAACTTCCAAAAAAATATCTTCTCCAAAAAAATTTATTTCATCAGAAGAATCATTTTTTATTTTTGAGAAAAACAACTCTTTTATTGAATTTTCCAAAAGTATTTTCCCAAATCCTTTATTTTGACAGCTTTTCAAAATGGCAATTTCAAATATATCCGTGTTCTCTATTGTACCATAGAATATAATGTAACCCAAAATTTTTTTTATTTTTTTTTCAAAAACTAAATTTTCAACTTTAAAAATTTCAAAAATTTTCACTTCACTTTCATCTATAAAATCAAATAAGCAGTATATAGCATACTGCTTACTTAATATCATCTCAGAAAAATATTCGGCTTTTACTGTTTTTTCAAAATTTTCGTTATGAATCTTTACCAAATTTTCCAATATTTTCATTTTACATAAGTCCTATTCTATTTAATGGCCACCATCTAAGAAGCAGCTCACCCTTTATACGGTTCTTTGCAACCAACCCAAAATATCTTGTATCCAAACTGTTTGCCGTATTATCTCCCATAGCCATGTAATAATCTTTGTCAAGTGTTATAGTTTCGCCATTTAACAGTCTTGTAAATAGTGCGTCATCATATTTAAAGTCCATAATAGGCATAACCATTTCAGGTCTTCCTTCAACCTTTAACAGGAAAGTATAATAATTTTCAGTGCTGTTTGAATCATCATTTCCGATTATATCTTTAAAGTTTTCAGTTGTTTTTATCTCTTTCAAAAATTCTTTTCCGCTCATAGTTTTATAATTTTCCCCAAAGCTGAATTTTTCCCAGTCAATATCAAAGCTTCTCTCGTTATAAATTGTCATATATTCAGATTTTGAAATTGCTATAATTTTATCCAATTTAACTTTGTCACCTTTTTTTGGAATATAAATTTTATTATTTCCCATAAGTCCTTCAGGAAGATAATTTTTCTCAGGTTTAACTTCGGCTAAAACTTTTGATTTTTCACCATTTATAAGCATCTCACCTCCGACATTTGCCACTTTTAAACTATTAAATGCTTTTGTGTCTGCATAATATTTTTTTACAGCTTCTTCAAATGACTTTTTGTCTGTAAATTGCGAAGCGTCAGGATAAATCGGCTGGTTGTCGACATTTGCCATCATAAATGTCTTTAAGTCAACTTTTCCTTTTGAGATTTGAAGCGTATTTCCAGGCGCTCCAACTATTCTTTTTGTATACATCATCTTGTTAGTTACAGGCTCTTTAAACGCAATAATCTGCCCAACTTTAGGTGCTTCAAATCTATATTTTATCATATTTGCAAAAACTCTATCTTTTACAGCGATTGTTGGCTCCATCGAACCTGTTGGAATAACATAGTTTCCAAGATAAAACATCTGAATCAAAAGCACAAGAATGATTGCAAGAATTGAATTTGTAATTCTTGTAAAAGCTCTTCCAAGTGAACTTCTTTTTCTTTTTTCCTTTGATACAACCTCTTCTGGCGTAATATTTTCATCTTTAAATATTTTTTTTACAATTTCCTGTGTCGATTCATTTTTAATTTTCGCTTCAGTCAGCATTTTTTCTATTTCTTTATTATTTTGTGCGATTTCTTTCAAAACTGACTGCTCAGTTATTTCTTCTTTTGACGGTTTTCTCAAAAAATAAACAAGCAATAGCGACAACACTACATTTATCGCAACATAAATATAATATTTCACATCCAATATATTAAACATCGCTTTTCCCAAAAATAGCATAACCAAATTCCCTAAAAAAATCCATTCATGTTGTTCTCTCAAAACATAAAAAATTAAATTTAAAATAAAAACTCCATAAATTCCAAAAACTTTTATTTTAATGATATTGTCAGGTGTTTTGTCAATAATTGAAAAAAACACGGCAGTCACAACTAAACTTATAACTGTCAAAATATTCCCCAAAAAAAGATTGTTATTTTCTTCCAAATCAATATTTTTAAGTACGTCGTCTTCTTTTTTTCTTAAAAAGCTCATCACTTTTTTCTCTCTAAAAAAGAAATACAACAAGCACAATGTAGTAATAATATAAAATACTACCCACAATACTATATTCACTAATTTCCCCTTTCTTTCTAACTTTATTTTATTTTTTGTTTTTTTTAATAAGCTCTAAAAACAGAAAAAGCTAGCAAAAATTTGCTAGCCCGCTTGCTATTTTCTAATTTCTTTAATTCTAGCAGCTTTTCCTGATAAGTTTCTTAAATAGTATAATTTAGATCTTCTTACTTTACCAATTCTCTTAACTTCGATTTTTTCGATTAATGGTGAATTTAAAGGAATGATTCTTTCTACACCGATTCCAGAAGATATTTTTCTAACTGTGAAGTTTTTAGCAACGCTTCCTCCACTTACTCTGATTACCACACCTTCAAAAACCTGTATTCTTTCTTTATTTCCTTCTTTTACTTTGTAGTGTACTGCCACTGTATCTCCAGATTTAAACTGAGGTACATCAGCTTTCAAATAATCTTTTTCTACTAATTCAATTAATTTCTCTTTCAAGAAATTCACTCCCTTCTTTTTTAAATATTCTTTCTATCTATACCAATTTTACAAAAATTTTAAATCAAAACTGGTAGCAACAATAAAAGCGGAATATTTATTTTTTATAACTAAAATAGTATAACATATTTAATTTTATTTTTCAATCAAATAACAAAAAAAAATATAAACTTTTTGAATAAATTATTTTCCATTTTTTAAAGTATATCCAAAGACATAATCCAAATTTATATTTTTCATTGAATTAAAAACACTTTGCTTTATTCCTGGATTTTTTTCTTCAAGTTCTGCCAACATATTTTTTATTTCTTTTCTCTTGCTCGAAGTTTTTCCAGCTTCAATCGTACAGCCGCAATTCATTGCCCTAATTCCATTTGTTTTTGTATAGTCAATTATATCACTTTCCTTGACATAAATTAATGGTCTTATAAGTTCTAATTTTCCCGAAGTTGACGAAACTTTTGGAGTCATCGTCTTTAATGTTCCCGCATAAAACATATTTATTAGAGTTGTTTCGATAACATCATCAAAATGGTGCCCCAATGTAAGTTTATTAAACCCCATTTCTTCAACTTTTGTGTAAAGTATTCCACGTCGCATTTTTGCACATAAAAAGCACGGATAATCCTTTGCCTTTTCATTGGCTACTTCCCAGATATTTGTCGTTATAATTTCACAGTCAATATTTAATTTTTCTAAATTATTCTTAAAATTATTTAAATCTTCTTCTCTAAATCCTGGATTCAAACTGACAGCTTTAAATTCAAAATTTCTTCTTCTATCTTTTTTCAATTCATGAAATAACTTTGCCAAAAGCAAACTGTCTTTTCCGCCTGAAACTCCAATTGCAATTTTGTCGCTATCTTTGACCAACTCAAAATCATCTACAGCTTTTAAGAATTTTGACCAAATAGTTTTTTTATATGTTGTGGTTATACTTTTTTCAATTTCGCTAACTTCTTTCATAGGTCCGTCGGGAATAATTGCATCACAATGTAAATTTATCATTTTTTAATTTCCTTTTTCAACTAATTTTTTCATCACTCAAATATTCTTTATATTTATTTTCCAAATATTCAATTTTCTCAGCCAACCCCTCATCTCTCGAGTCAATATCATAAGCTGCCTTATATTCATCAAGCGCCTTTTTATGCCTTCCCATATGTTCATATTTTCTTGCAAAATCAATATGTGCTATATACATGTCAAAATCAAAGAAAATTGCCATTTCATAGCAATCCACAGCTTTTGTTATTTCCCCTTTTCTCGAATAAATATTTCCCAGTAAAAATAAAACAAAAGGCTCTATTGGACACAAATCCAGTGCCTTTTCCAAATTTTCACAGGCTTTGCTAAAATCTTCATTTTCGTAGTAGAGATAGCCCAAAAAAGCCCAAATTTCGTGATTTTTTGGCTGTAATTTTACTAATTTTTTATATATTTCAATAGCTTTATCATTTTCTTTTAAAGCATGGTATGTCGAAGCCAATGTTTGCAGTGTTCGGACATCATTTGGATTCGATTTTAATTTTTCTAAACTTTCTTTAAGTAACTCTTCGTTATTGTCATTATATCTTATTTCTCTAAAAATCAAAGTCTCTAACATTTTTTCCCTGCTACTTAAAAAAATTTCTATTAATTTATATTCCCATTTATTTATATAATTAGTTCTATATTAAAATAGCTATTTTGAAAGTAGCTCTTCTCCTTTCTTCTATAAATTCCGTTATGTTATTTAATTTATTTTATCATAAATAGTAACTTAAGTAAACAATATTTTTCCCAAAAAATCATAGATTTTTTAATAAAAAAACGCACTTTCTTTATTTAGTGCGCTTATTTTATTTTAATTTTTTTAATTTATCATTTTAATATTTTTAATACTAATTTTTCTTTAGCATCTTTTATAATTTCATCTATTTCATTTTTTGAAATGTTTTCAGCTAAAATGATATAATAATTTTCTATTTTATCTTCCACTTCAAAAGGTGATTTTTCAATATCAAAATCATCAGAAACTCTTATGTAATAAGAGCTTTTTATCGTATTTGAATCAACAATTTCAAAGACTTTTGTTGAATTAAAGAAATAATCTGATTCAATGTGATTTCTTGTCACAATTTTTACAATATCTGCAACTACTGCTGAAGCTGTTGGATTCATTCCAGCACCTTTTCCGTAAAACAATGTCTTGTCAGTATATGAACCTATTGTTTCAATGGCGTTGTAAACATCGTCAACTTTTGATAAAATTCTATTATTTGAAACGACTGTCGGTTCCACTGAAATTTGAGCAGAAGTTTCCGAAAATAATTTTGAAGACGCAATTAATTTAATTGTCGAATCCAATTGATTTGCAGCAAAAATATCGATTGTGCTAATATCCCTTATTCCTTTAAGTTGCATATCTTTAAATTTGATTGAGCCACCATATGCAAGGGAAGCTAAAATATTTATTTTGTGCCCAGCATCAATTCCATCTACGTCGTAAGTTGGATCAGCTTCAGCATATCCTTTTTCAGATGCAATTTTTAGTGCTTCGTCAAATGATAAATTTTCATTTTTCATTTTTGTCAAGATATAATTTGAAGTTCCATTCATTATTCCACGAATTTCTGTAATTGTATTTGCAACAAGACTTTCCATAAGCGGTGTTACAATTGGTATTCCTCCACCTACAGCTGCCTCAAATAAAAATGACACTCCGTTTTCTTTGGCAATCTGGAACAATTCAACTCCATGTTTTGCAATTAGCGCTTTATTTGCAGTAACTACACTTTTTTTAGCTCTAAATGCTTCTGTTATAATTGTTTTGGCAAGTGTTTCTCCTCCAATTAGTTCCACAACTATTTTAATCTCAGGATCTGCAATCACCTTTTTGTAATCATCTATCAAAATACTTTTGTCAAAGTCAAAAGAAAAATCACGGTTAATGTTTAAATCACATGCATATTTTACTTCCACTTTGGCTCTTGATTTTTCAAAAATACTCTCTTTTTCTTTTACAAGAACTTTTAACACTCCTTCTCCAACTGTTCCAAGTCCAATAATTCCTATTTTCATATTTTTTACAAAGTTTCTACTTTATTCTTTAGAAACTTTCTCCTTTCCTTGATTAGTCTATTTATAATACATTTATTATATAAATTTTAAGAAAAAAAGTCAATTAATTTTAATTTTAAAAAATCGCCAAATTTATTTCTTTTTTTTTAAAAAATGTGTTAAAATAATAGTGAAATACTTTGATACAACATTTGCGGGAAAGGTGGAAATAATGTTTAAAATATATTAGACATTAGAAAATAAAGATGAAAAAGTTAAATATTTTAGGAATGGCAACGCTGATTGCGGCAAATGCGACAAGTCAAGAATTAATAAAAACGAAGCCAAAGCTTGATAAAAAAGATGAAATGGCTTCTATTACAAAAAAAGAAAATAAATCCTCAAAAAATACAAAAAAGACTGAAACTAAAAAAAATACAACTGAAAAGAATTCTTACAAAAAGAAAAAAGTAAGAACAAAAAGAAAGAGAAAACATAGAACACGACAAGAAATTTTATCAGGGATTGATTTTATTGATGTTACACAATTTTTTCAAAATGATGAAGAAAATAAAAAATTTGAAAAAAGAGCAAAATCTAATAGAAAAGTCACAAGTTTACCAAAAGAAGATAGCCTTGCTTCAAATCCAGATTTAATTGCTATAGATAAAAATTTTAAAAATGAAAAAGTTAAAAATATGAGTGAAAACACAGATAAACAAGATAAATTACAGAAACAATTGGATAAAAAAATTTTAAAAGACAAATTAAAAGAAATGAAGAAGAAAAAAGCTGCGCTAAAAAGAAGAATAAAAATAATGGATAGGGATTTAAAAAAAGACAACACTTTTATCACAGAAGAAATTTATGTTCAAAATAAAAAGAATGAAAATAAAAAAGTGGTATCTGTAAAAACTGAAAAAAATTCTCAAAATGATGAAAAAAATTTGGATGCTGATACATTAAATATAATTAATTTTTCTAGTAATTAATTTTAATAAAAAAAATTAACAGGAGATGAAACGATATGACAAAAAAATTAATTTTTTTATTTTTAACAACTATGGCAGTAGTAATTGGCTGCTCTACATATTCAAGAAGATACAAAAATATGGATGAACACAAATACAGATGCAGAAATGGATATTGCAATAATTACAATAACCGTTATGATGAGATGCCTTGTGGACATCATATGAGAAACCAAAGAAATTAACATAATTTAAGGAGCTATTTCAATTTTTTTGAAATAACTCCTTTTTAGTTTAATTATTTATTTATTTATTTGAGAATATAAACTTTTTGCGTAAATAAACTAGAGAATCCTTATATTACTAGATTTGTATATACATTTACACAAAATTATAGACACTCTCGTTTATTTTTATTTAATTTTCTATAAATTTAATTTTTTATAAAATAAATAAAAACTTTTTAAATAAACATTTCAACAAACGACTTCAATATCAAATATCCAATTTTTGCGAATAATCCATTAAAAATTCCTTTTATAGTTAAATAGATAAAAGAAAAAATTATTAAAGTTACAAAACTTGTTGCATACATCAGACGAATATTTCTTTTTATATCTTCTGCTCTAAATTCCTTTAACTTTTTTCCAATAGTCGGCTTTTGCACAACTTTTCCAAAATATGAAGATGCACCCCCAAATTGAACGCCTAATGCTCCAGCAACAGCACTTTCAGAATGAGCAGAATTTGGACTGGCGTGTTTTTTCCTGTCCCTTTTAAAAGTATTCCACGCTCTTCTATAGTTATATCTCAGGAAAAAACTTGCGATAGTTATACAAACTCCACTAATTCTTGCTGGAATAAAATTTGCAAAATCATCAAGAATAGCAGCAAATTTTCCAAAATATTCGTACTTTTTATTTTTATAGCCAATCATCGAATCCAGCGTATTAACCGCCTTATAGCTCATTGCAAGTGGCAGCCCTCCCAAAAACATAAAAAACATGGGAGCAATTATTCCATCTGTCATATTTTCCGAAATAGTTTCCATTGTACTTCTAATTACCGTAATTTTATCCATATTTTGAGTATCTCTTGAAACAAAATTTGACAGCTCTTTTTTTGCCTTTTCCAAATTTCCCAGCTTTAAAATTTTATAAATTTTTTTTCCGCAATTTCCCAAAGACTTTACTGAAAAAACTGTATACATCAAATAAATTTCAATTATTGTAAAAATCGTCTTATAATTTTTAGAAAGTAAAGAAATAATAAACATTGCAAAAAATGTGCTAATTACGACAATTATACTCAGAATCGCTCCAAAAAGCATCGCACGATCTCTATTATTTTTCCCCAATTTATAAAATTTATTTTCCAAAAAAGTTATTAGTTTTCCAATTATTTGCACAGGATGTAAAATGTTTTTTGGATCACCAAAAATTAAATCCAAAATAAATGCAATTAAAATTTTAATTACTAAATTCATTTTATTTATCTCCTTTCATCTTTTAATTTATTATTTTACTTCATTTTTCAATATTTTAACACATTTAAAAATTTTTAGCAAAATTTAAAATAAATAAAAATAACTCTCATAAATTTTTCAATTTACAAGAGTTATTCTTTGTTTTATATTATGACAAATAATTTAAACCATTTTTATCAAATAGAAGTCTTAACTAGTAAATCACTCTAAACCCTATTCCACCTCTTACATTGTTTCCTTTAGTGTCATATCCCGCATTTACTGTCACTCCAAATCTTGTATTGTCAACTCCTATGTTTAAATCAAATTTACCATTTCCATGTCTATCTTCTTTTTCGGAAGTCAAGTTATACCAATCAGCTGTTGTATATCTCACTCTCGCTTTGTTATTCACGTCTTCAACTTTTCCTAATTCATTTTCATACGCTGCCGAAAGTCCTACTGTTAAGTTTGTTTTTAGTGCCATTGGCTGGATATACTTAAATTCCATTCCCACTTCAGGTTTTATTGAAAAATAGTCATTTCCATCAACTTCCAATCTCATTTGACCCTCTTTTTCTTTTATGTTGCTAAATCTTCCATATTCCATCTTTAACGCTCCATATGGTCGCAAATGAGCTCTTTCTGTCAATCTTATATCGTATCCCAATTCATTTTTTAGCGCTGCTCCGTATGTATAATAATTTGATTTAGCTTCAAATGTGTCGTCAACTATCCAGAATTTACGCTTCATTTCGTTTATTCCTGTAAACACATCCCCTGAAACTGTCCACTGCAATGAGCCGTTGTGATCTTTTGCTGGTGACATTGTCTTAAAGATTCCTGCTTTTAACATAGTTTGCTGTTCAGTTGATTTTGACAAATCTTTAAATTTAAAGTGATTCGTTACCGCTCCTGCATACCATCCGCTGCTATGTCCAAGTCTTACATCTTCATTTTCATGAACATAAGCTACTCCATAAGCATAATTCTTATAGTCTTTTACTCCAGCTGTATTTGTTTTGTATTCACCATTAGCTCCAAATATTTTTACCTTATTTGAATCTTTTGTTTTATTAGTCCATTCATTAGTTAAATATGAAAACTCTTCATCTAGAATATTTCCAGTTGCATTTACTCTTTGTTCTATATTTGAATATTGCCCACCTTTCATTTCATCTACTGCTTGAGCTAATAATATTGGTTCTCCTTTACCTATTGAATTTAATTTATCAAATAAAGCTTTTTCTCTTGAACCTATACCTTCAACTCCATATCTTTGTTCCAAACCATCCATAAAATTGTATGTATCTTTATCTTTTGTAAATGATGTATATGGTATTTTTGATAAATATACTGCATTAAAGCTATCATCACTAGGATCTTGAGTACTTGTTGCTATCCAAGTTAAACTAGCAGAATTTATTCCATATTTTATACTAGAATTTGTACTTGCTTTTGATAAAGCTTCATTATATGGATCTAAAATATTCTTTTCAACTTTTATATCTTTACTATTAGTGTATCTTGTTGCTTCTAGCCCAAACATTAAATTTATTTTCTTTAGATTTGTTAATTTTTCTATACCTTCAATAGGTTTAGTATAGTTTACTCCTGATGTATCCACATACATTCCTAATTCAGATGCTCTAGCTCCAGACGGTATATCAGCTAAGTTAGCTGCCTTTAAATCTAATTCAGTAGTTCCCACTGTTACTTTTCCTGGTTTAGGAATAGGTGCCACTGTATTTACTCCAATAGGCGTAACTTCTTTCCCATTTCTTTTTACTGTTGCAGTTCCATTTCCTGGAGCAATGATTTCTACTCCTTGTATTTTTTTACTTGTATTTAATTGATTTGTGCCTACTCCAGGTGTTACTGTTCCTGTTGACTCTAAGCTATATTCTCCTTTTTTTACTAAAGCAACTCCTTTTAAGTTTGTACCATGCTCTATTTTGATTGTTCCATAGTTTTTAATAACAGCTCCATTTGCTGCAACTACTCCTATTATCCCGTCATTTGTTGCATTAGCTACTGTTTTTATTATTCCATAGTTTTCTCCAATAGCTCCATAATCTAAATACATTCCTATAGTATTTTTACCACTTAGTTCTATATCTCCACGATTTATTGCCATTGAACCAGATCCAGTAGCATACATCCCTATTCCATTATCTTTTTCTACTTTAATAGTTCCGTAGTTTTCTACTGTTCCTGTTTGATGTGTAACTCCTTTGTCATCAGTATATCCTGCAGCCATTCCTATTCCATAGTTTTTATTTTCTACGTCACTTCCACTTACTCTTATTATTGGTTTTTCTGTTGAATTTCCATTTATTGCAGTTCCACCACCTATACTATATATACCAACATTTCCTGTTCCAGAAGCAAAATTAATATCTGCTAAATTAGTAATAGTTCCAGCTCCATATATTCCATAATTTTTACTTCCTGTTGATGTTAATTTTGTTTTATTTATAATATTTCCTGTTGTATCAGTTGAGTATGTGAATACTGTATTATTTCCTACAGTTACTTCAGGTGATTCTGTTGTTAATTTTGTTCCTGTACCTTTTATAACAAAACCATAAGAGCCATCTCCTATTTTCATAGTTGCTTTACTTGAAATATTTTGATTTTTTCCTGTTGTAAACACTCCTACTGATTCATTTTCTCCAACTTCTATTTCACTTCCAGAAGCTAAATCCACACCATCAGTTCCTAAAGCTGTGTATTCTCCATTAGAAAAGATACCAACTGAATTCTCTCCAACACTTATCTTTCCACCTGTCATTTTTACAGTCTTTCCATAGATACCATAAGTATTATCTCCACCTAGTATATCTTTATGGTTATAAATAGGAGTATCTTGATCTTCAGTAAACATTCCAATATTAGGTTTATCTGTAGAAGTTGAAGATACTATATTTATTGTTCCATGGTTTTCCATTAATGAGCTAGATTTAGCAAACATTCCTGTTCCTTCTTGCCCATTTACATTTATTGTTCCAAAGTTAGCTAATGCAGCTACCTCTCCAGACATTCCAACAGATTTCACTCCTGTTGTCGTTATGACTCCTGATGTAGCATTTTCTGCCTTAGCTATTGCATTAGTTGCTCCTTCTTTATTATTTTTTACAAATATTCCTGTTGCACCTTCTCCATCTAAAGAAATTTGACCTTTATTAAGGATATCAATTTCCCCTTGTCCAGCAGCACCTGCTCCAAATTCATCAACAACATTTTTTCCATCAGTACCTTTTCTATATGCAACACCTAATATTCCTGTCGAATTTTTTCCACTTACCTCAACTTTTCCTTTTTCTTCGTTTATTACTTGTGAACCATTTACAGCATAAACTCCAACAGCATCACTATTTGCAATATCATCTTTTTCTACAGAGATAGTACCTTTATTCGTAACTTGTCCATAGTTGACAAATACTCCCACTCCTCCATTATCTGTTCCGTCTGTTCTCGCAACATCTATAGTTTTACCTTCGGCAACATTGACTTGTGTTTCACTATTGCTTGTTGCCTGTGTACTTGAATTTGCTTCAACTCCTACAACCTGTCCACCATAAAATTCATTTGCAGTATCAGAATCTAACCTTGCTGTTAGATTTTCATTTATATTTAATTTTAATCTTTGACCTAAAATTCTCTTAAAGAAGAATCCTGCAGCAGTATCAGCAGCAGCTTTTTTATCTGTTGCTACATTAAAGTTTATTTCTCCATTTTCTATTGCAAATTCTTTATATTTATTGAAAGTTACTCCACCTTCTGTTCCTGCTGTGATATCAACTCCTAATGTAGATTTTAATCCAATTAAATCAGTTAGATTTTTAGTTCCTAAATTAGTTAAATTCATTGCAACAACATCATCTGAAAATACTTTTACCTTTGTATTTGTTGTCGTAATTGGTCTGTTTACAACTGGAATAGATAAATCAAGTTCCATTAAAGTTGAACTTCCTCTTAGCTCTATATTACTATTTGTTAAATTTATTTTTCCTTGACTATTAGAATATGCTGCATAACCATTTCCATCATATTTTAGAGATGATCCTGTTAAATCAACATTAGTTCCTGCTCCGTATGAAGCTACTCCTGCTGCTCCTCCCTTTACAGTTATATTTGCATTTTGTAGGCTAACTTGTGATTTATCTTCAGCATAAACAGCAAGTCCTTCTTTTGTTGTACCAGCATTAACATTTATATTTAATTTATTGCCAGCATTTGAAGTTATTGAACTTCCATTCCCCTTACTAAATATAGCTGTCGCTCCATTTGTTGCAATAATATTTGTTTTATCTGTAGGGTTAGTTCCAACTTCTATTGTAGTTGTTCCTGTATTATATATTCCAGAAGATTTTTTACCATTTACTTCAATATCTCCTAAGAAAGAGAATTTCCCTTTATTAGAAATCCCAACATTTTCAGCATCTCCTGGATTACCATCTTTATCTAAATCTCCAAGTGCAGATAATTTAATAGCCCCTGTGCTCTTACCTTGAGTAAATTTATCAACATACATACCTATACTTTTCTTACCTTGTAAATTTATACTACCTTCATTTAAAACATTTACTATTGTCGATTCTTTAGTTCCTGTAGCTGCCATACCAACAGTTTGAGTATAGCCTTTTCCAACTGTTATAGTGTTATAGTTATTAATATGTTGAGTTTCTCCATTTGAGTGCAGAACTGTATTTCCTACTCCTGTATAGTCTTTTCCAACATTATCTTTTCCTGTAGCAGTAATATCTTTCTTTACTTGAATTCCATATTTATCTGTTCTGATTAAAGTGCTGTTTTTAGACCCATTTCCAAAAGTAAATGTTCCCATTATATTAGGATCAAATATCATATCTCCAGAATTATTTGCATAAGTCTTATGTCTTAAGAAACCTATATTTTTTTGTCCAGCTACTTCTATATTTAAATCAGATATATTTGCAATAGGATTTGAATTTTTAGTTGCTGATAGGAATTTAGCAATAGAAACTCCAACATTTTCTGTTCCTTCAACTAAAATTTTCTTATCTGCTCCACCAGATTTTATAGTAACTCCCTTATCAAAATATGCTGCATTTCCTGAAAAAATATTTGCCATTCTAAGTCCATAATTATTAGTTCCTCTAACTGTAACATTTCCTATTGTTAAATCTGACTTAAAAATAAGGTTATAGTATTCTCCGTAATCTATACCTATACTATTTTGACTATTGACAATTATTTTTCCACTATTTATAGTTTTATGCGAAAGACGATCTTCACCATCCCATGATTCAACATCCATTAAAATTCCAACTAAGTTATTTCCAGAAGCTAAATTAATAGTTCCCCTATTATCAAAAATTGAATAAGATTTTTTATGACCTCTTGAATATAACTGATGTTCAACCCCAATAGTTACATCACTAGAAGCTGTATTACCAGTAAAATGATTATGAGTTCCATTTAAAGTTAAAGTTCCGTTGAAAGTAGCTGTTCTTGGTCCTGCTGTATTTTTTCCATCATACCCGGGTGTCCCAGGTCCTGCTGGATTATGACTTAAAAATATTACATTCCTACTGGTATCATTTTCTCCACCTTTATTGGTCATAATATAATTTCCAGAAATAGTTGCATTATGGTCTCTTAATTCATTAATAAAAGTATATAAAGGGACAGTAGTGCTTCCATCATCTAAGTAGAAATCTCCAGGTCCATAAAAATTATATCCACCTTCAGCTGTTTTAGGGACATCTGTATGTACTTTTAATTGTATATTTGAATTTGCTGTTCCATCTAAATTAGACCCCCACCATTTAGCTTTTTTCCCATCAGCCAGATTACCAACTTCAATATTAATTATTCCTTCAACAGTATCATTGTTTTTGTCAACTGTGTTATAAGTATCATAATTTTGTATTACAATACCTTTCCACTTACCTTGATTAGGACCATAACTTAAACCATTTCCTCTTGATATATCTATATGTGCATGTTGAAAAAATCCTTTTCCTTTAAAATTAATATCAGGTGGGTCAAAAGTTGTAGGTGTTACCTCAACTGGTGCAGATGGTTTTTCTGGTGGAGAAATAAGTTTAGGTTGAAATGGAGGTAATATTCCATCTGGCGCTTTTGGTGTATAACTTACTTCCTTTTTATTTATTATTTTTGGATTAACTCCTGCACTTACTTCTATCTCTGCCTCTGGTTCTGAAACTATTACTAAATCAGTTGCTCCGTATGTAAAGCTTTTTCCATCTTCTAATTTTTCTAAATATTTATCTAGACTATTTGAGCTATTCCTTACAAAAGCTTCTGTAAGTTTTTTATCTCCATATCCTTTATATGTACCGTTCCATTTACTGTACATATAATTAGTCCCAATCTGCCATGATGACCAAGGTGATTTCACTACTTGATCTCCTTGCTCCATTAATTGAACTAGCTCTAATTTCAATCCCTTTACTTGATTTTGATTTTCTTTTTTTATAGTTTGAATCTTTTCTTGAAGAATTTTTACTGAATTATGTAAAGATTCCTTTTCTAGTATTTCTTCTGAAAAAGCATTCAGTCCCATCATTAAAAATAAAATTGTTAAGCCTAATGAATATTTCACACTCTTATATCTTTTTGCAAGATGTTTTAAATTTTTTTCTATATTAATATAACTACTACTACCTCTCATTCCAGAGCCCCCTCATATATAATTTTTTTATCTTACAATTATATCATATTTTCATAATAAAGTGTCAGATTATTTTGTTGTTTTATAAATATATTTACTTAAAAAAATTAAGTTTTTGCACAAGCTCCAAAAATGTTATAATAATTAAAAAAAGTAAGGAAGTAAAAATAATGGAAAAAATTTTAATAACAGGTGCAAGCTCTGGGATAGGAGAAGAATTAACAAGAAACTTAGCAAATAAATCTAAAAAACTTTTTTTATTAGCTCGTTCACTTGATAAATTAAGTCTTCTAAAAAAAGAATTGGAAGAAAAATTTTCTTCTCTTGAATGTATCTGTATAAAATATGATTTAACTGATATAAATAATTTAGAAAATATTGTTGAAAATTGTGATGTTGACTTAGTTATTAATTGTGCAGGCTTTGGAAAAATTACTGATTTTTCAAAATTAAGTGATAAAGAAGATTTGGATACTATAAATGTGAATTTTATTTCTCCATTAATCTTAACTAAAAAATTCTCAGAAAAATTTTTACAAAAAGGACAAGGAATTATTTTAAATGTTTGCTCGACTGCTGCACTGTATCAACATCCATATATGGCAGTATACAGCTCAACAAAATCTGCACTTTTACATTATTCTTTGGCACTTGATGAAGAATTATCTCATAAAAACAAAAATGTAAGAGTTCTATCTGTTTGCCCTGGACCAACTGCAAGTAATTTTTTTGATAAAGATATTCAAGAAAAATTTGGAAGTTCACAAAAATTTATGATGACTTCAGAAGATGTAGCTAAAAGAATTATAAAAGTGATAGAAAACAAAAAAAGATTTTCTATTATTGGTTTTAGAAATAAATTATCTATGTTTTTAATAAATCTACTTCCTATTTCATTACAATTAAAACTTGTAGGCTTAATTTTAAAAAAGGTGATTAAATGACAATATTATTTAATACTTTATTGACATTAACTATAATTTTACTTATTTTAAAATTAATTTTTTCTTTTATTTATTTTCAAAAAATAAACAGTTTAGAAAAATCAAAAATAGATGAAAGTAAATATACAATAGTTCAACCTATTCTATCTGGTGACCCTAGACTAGAAGAAGACTTAACAGCTAATTTAAAAAATACTACTGACATAAAATTCATTTGGCTTGTTGATAAAAGTGATAAAATAGCTATACAGACTGTTGAAAAAATTTTAAAAAATAAAAATTACTCCAATAGAATTGAAATTTATTATTTAGATGATGTTCCACAGGAAGTAAACCCTAAAATATTCAAGTTAGAGCAAGTTGTAGACAAAATTAAAACTGAATATACAATAATTTTAGATGATGATAGTGTGATAGATAGAAAAAGATTAGATGAATTGAGCATTTATGAAAAAGATAAAACTGAATGGATAGCAACAGGAATTCCTTTTAATTATAATATTAAAGGCTTTTATTCAAAATTAATTTCTGCCTTTATAAATTCTAATTCTATTTTTTCATATTTTTCTCTATCTTTTTTAAAAGAAAACAAGACTATAAATGGAATGTTCTATATTTTAAGAACTGATATTTTAAAAAAGTATTCTGCTTTTGAGAATATAAAATATTGGCTTTGTGATGATTTAGCATTGGCTACATATTTACTTTCAAAAGATGTAAAAATTATCCAAAGTACAATTTTTTGTAATGTAAGAAATACTGTTCCAAGTTTTAAAAGGTATATACTTCTTATGAAAAGATGGCTTTTATTTAGTAATATATATATGAAAAATGCTTTTTCTATAAAATTTTTATTTTTAATATTACTTCCAAC